>Ga0068855_100000994_pt1 | contig 35284 bp, 31 predicted proteins | sample KBSCornC52_FD_66592 | JGI IMG/M metagenome (GOLD analysis project Ga0068855, IMG submission 66592) | Corn rhizosphere microbial communities from Kellogg Biological Station, Michigan, USA - KBS Corn C5-2 | ecosystem: Host-associated > Plants > Roots > Rhizosphere > Soil ...
GCCGGAAATTGCCCGGGTTTCACGAACTGCCTCAGCGCGATCACCGAAGGGATCGGCATGGTCCAGTTGGCCGAATGGACCTCGCGCTCATAGCTCGCGACGATATCCACCCGCTCGAGAAACACCGCCTTGATCGCCGTCTGCCAAGGCCACAGGCTCAGCGGATAATAGGAAAGCGGCGTATAATCGGCGTTCAGCACCAGCGCAGGACAATTGGACAGGTGCCGGGAGGGATCCTCCTGGGCGCTGCGGAACCGGGCCGCGCGCTCGATCAGCTCGCTCTTGAGCATGGCCTCTGATGACGCGCGCACATTGCGGAATTGCGACAGTTCATGGGCCGAAATCCAGCACTTGCCGCCGCCCCGGTCAAGGCGGAACCTCCGCCGCTATCCACAGCTGGCAACGGCCCGCCGCGCCGCTATGACTTGGGCTCCATGATCGTCACCCGCTTCGCCCCCAGCCCCAACGGCCCGCTGCACCTCGGCCACGCCTATGCGGCGGTCGTGGCGCACGACCTCGCCCGGGCGCGCGGCGGGCGCTTCCTGCTGCGGATCGAGGACATCGACGGCGAGCGCAGCCGCGAGGAACTGGCCGAGAAATTCGCCTCCGATCTCAAGTGGTTGGGCCTAACGTGGGGCGGCGAGGCGGTCCATCAGTCCGCGCGCCTCGCCACCTATGCCGAGGCTGCCGAGCGTCTCAAGGCCATGGGCCTGCTCTACCCCTGCCACTGCACCCGCGCCGAAGTGCAGGCCGCCGCCACCGCCATGGGCCCCGACGGCCCGGTCTACCCCGGTACCTGCCGACACCGCGCGGCCGACCCCGCAGGCGCGGCCTGGCGGCTGGACGTCGGCCAAGCCCTTGAAATCACCGGCCCTCTCACCTGGCTCGACGAGATCGCCGGAGAGCAAGCGGCCCGCCCCGACCTGTTCGGCGACGTCGTCCTAGTCCGCAAGGACGCCCCCGCTAGTTATCACCTCGCCGCCACGGTGGACGATGCCGCCGACGGGATCACCCTCGTCACCCGCGGGGCCGATCTCTTCGCCGCCACCCACGTCCACCGCCTGCTCCAGGCCCTGCTCGGCCTGCCGGTACCCACCTGGCATCACCACGGCCTGCTGGTGGAACCTGACGGCCGCAAGCTGGCGAAGCGCCGCAACGCCCCCTCGCTCGCCGACCGCCGCCGCGCCGGGGAGGACGGCCCTGCCCTAGCAGACGCCTTGCGCGCCCATCGCTTCCCTGCTGGCATAAGCCTCGCTTCAAGCCTACATGGTGAACCATGACCTATATTCTCGTGCCCATCATCGTCGTCCTGATGATCATGGTCGTCGTCAGCCTGGTGCGCGGCATCTCGGCTTTCCTGAAGAGCACCCGGACCGACCTAGAGCGCGGCGACGCGCCGGGGGCGAGCGAGATGCAACTCCTCCAGAACAGGATGATGTTCAACCGCATCAAGTACCAGGCCGCCGCCGTGCTGGTCGTCGCCCTGCTGCTGGCCGTCGCCAAGTCGTAACTCCCCGGGAAAGCGACTTGGTCAAGCTCAACAAGATCTACACCCGCACCGGCGACGACGGTACTACCGGCCTCGTCGACGGCTCGCGCTGCCCCAAGCACGCCGCGCGGATGGAAGCGATCGGCGCGCTGGATGAGGCCAACAGCGCGATCGGCCTCGCCACCCTGGCGCCCATGTCCGACGCGCACCGCGCGCTACTCCTGCGCACCCAGAACGACCTGTTCGATCTCGGCGCCGATCTTGCGACGCCCGGCGAGGACTTCACCCCCTCCGAAATGGTCCTGCGCATGGTCGAGGGGCAGACCGCTTTCCTCGAACAGGCCATCGACCAGCTCAACGAGCATCTCGCCCCCCTGACCAGCTTCATCCTCCCCGGCGGCACCGAGGCCGCCGCGCGCGTCCACGTGGCCCGCGCCGGCGTCCGCCGCGCCGAGCGCAAGATGGTCGCGCTCGCCGCTGAGGCCCCCGTCAACCCGGCGGCGCTGAGCTACGTCAATCGCCTGTCCGACCTGCTCTTCGTCCTCGCCCGCGCCCTCAACGGCGGCGGGGCCGAGGACGTTCTCTGGACCCCCGGCGCCAATCGCTAGGACGGGAACCTAAGGCCGCGGACAAGGCTTCTTCGGGCAAACCCCGAAAGGACCGGCCATGCCTCCCGAAATCGAAAAGCCCCCTGCCCGCCCGCCGAGCGAGGAGATCGCCAGCGCGCCCGCACCCGATGCGGCCAACCTCGAGCAGGAAGACGAAAGCTCCCAGGCCCAGACCGTTGCCGACGAGGCCCTCGGCCGCTCCGAGGACGCCGGGGAATTCGGGCTCGACGACACCGAAAAGGTCAAGACCGGCGACGAGACCGACGACGTCCAGGACCTCGTCGACCACATGCGCCAGATGGAAACCAGCGGCCGCATCGACATGAGCGCCTACCGCGGCGAGCGCAACGATGACGAGGAAGAAGGCCGCTACGGCGATGCGGCCGAGGAGGAATAGCCCCTCAGGCCGGCGGCTTGAGCCCCGCAGGGAAGTCCGGCCCGACCGGTTCCGGCCGCTGCACCACCTTAGCCGAGAGCTCGGGCGGCGCGGCTTCCGGGCGCTGTTGCTGCGGCGGCGGCGCGACGGGGGTGACCTCGTAGTCGCTCTCGTCGGCCGCGAACCAGGCCTTGTGCGCCTCGGCCCCCGCCTTGATCTCGTCCTGCTTGCGCCCGGCCAATTCCTCGGCGCTGGAGACGGCCGTCTCCGCCACCCCGCCCTCATGGGTGAACATTACCGCAAGCAGCGCCAAGCCGCAGGCGCCGAGCGCAGTCTTGCGCCAGTCGTTCCATAGCGCCTGCATCAGCGCGCGCCGCCGTCCGGGGTGGCCAGCGCCCAAGGATTGCCCGCATCGGCTTGCGCCGCCGGTGGCGAGGAGGGATCGTCGTCATCCGGCGCGGGCACCAGTTGCCAGGCAAGCAGAAGGATCGTGGCCGCCCACCACAGGGCGTGCCACCGGCTGGCAAATATTTTGGTCAGGCGCGGGCCGAACATGGCGCCGCCCTAGCAGGAGCACGGTTAAGGAACGGCTAGCGGCGCCGGTGCCTCAGCTAAGGGAATCCGCGTCGGCCTCGCGCTTTAGCGCATAGATCAGCTCCAGCGCCTCGCGCGGGGAGAGCGCGTCCACGTCGAGGCTGCGCAGCTGCTCGCGCAGCGGATCCACCGCCTCGGGCTCGGCCTCGGCCATGGCGGCGAACAGCGGCAGGTCGTCGAGCCCCGCGGCGAGGCCCCCGGTCCGCTCGCGCCCCTTTTCCAGCCGCGCCAGCACGGCCTTGGCCCGGCTGAGTACCGGCCCCGGTACCCCCGCCAGCCGCGCCACGGCAAGGCCATAGGAGCGGTCGGCCGGACCGCCCGCCAGCTCGTGCAGCAGGACGAGATCGCCCTTCCATTCGCGCGCGCGGACATGGTGCAGCGAAAGCGCCTCGCAGGTTTCGGCCAGCCGCGAGAGCTCATGGTAATGCGTCGCGAACAGGCAGCGGCTGCGGTTCACCCCGTGCACCGCCTCGGCCACGGCCCAGGCCAGCGCCAGGCCATCATAGGTCGAGGTGCCGCGCCCGACCTCATCGAGCACGACGAAACTGCGCTCGCTGGCCTGCGAAAGGATCGCCGCCGTTTCGACCATCTCGACCATGAAGGTCGATCGCCCGCGCGCGAGATTGTCCGAAGCGCCGACCCGGCTGAACAGCCGATCGACCAGCCCGATCCGCGCGGTCTCGGCGGGCACGAACCCACCGGCCTGGGCCAGCAGCACGATCAGCGCGTTCTGCCTGAGGAAGGTCGACTTGCCGCCCATGTTCGGCCCGCCGATCAGCCACAGCCGATCGCTGGCGGAGAGCGCGCAGTCATTGGCAACGAACCGCTCGCCCCGGCTGGCGAGCGCCGCCTCGACCACCGGATGCCGCCCGCCGCGCACCTCGAGGCAGGCCTCCTCGACAATCTCCGGCCGGCACCAGTTGCCTTCCGCCGCCCGCTCCGCCAGCCCGGCCGCCACGTCGATCCGCGCCAGCGCCGCGGCGGTCTCGGCAATGGCCTGGCGGCTCGCCACGGCGGCGGCGACCAGTTCCTCGAAGTGGCGCTCCTCCATGGCGAGGGCATGGCCGCCCGCCTCGCCGATCCGCGTCGCTTCCTCGTGCAGGGCAACGGCATTGAACCGCACCGCCCCGGCCATGGTCTGGCGGTGGGTGAAGCCGCTGTCGGGAGCCATCAGCCGGTCGGCGGACTTGGCGGGCACCTCGATGAAATAGCCGAGCACGCCGTTGTGGCGGATCTTGAGCGCGGCGACCCCGGTCTCGTCGCGATACTTCGCCTCCAGCGCGGCGATTGCCCGCCGGGCATTGCCCGCGGTTTCGCGCAGGGCGTCGAGCGCATGGTCGTAGCCGGCGGCGATGAACCCGCCCTGCCCGCGCTCGGTCGGCGGGCTCGGCACGAGCGCGCGGTCATAGAGGTCCGTCAACGCCCCATGCCCGCCGAGCGCCGGGAGCAGCGCGTCGAGCAGTTCCGGCCGGTCGCCCTGCCGCAGCAGGTGATCGCGCACCCGCCGCGCTTCGCTGAGGCCATCGCGCAGCTGTCCAAGGTCACGCGGAGAACCGCGCCCGGCAACCACGCGCCCCAGCGCCCGGCCCACATCGGGCAAGGCCCGCAGCACCGCGCGCAGGTCGCCGCGCAGCAGGGCATCGTCATGCAGCCACTGCACCAGGTCGAGCCGCGCGGTGATCGCCGCCACATCCACCAGTGGGGCCGACAGGTCCTCGGCCAGCAACCGCGCCCCCGCGCCGGTCACGCAACGGTCGACTGCGTCGAGCAGGCTGCCCTTGCGCCCGCCGGTGCTCGCCTCCAGCACTTCGAGGCTGGTGCGCGTCGCCTCGTCCATCGCCAGCGCCGCCTCGCTGGCGCGGGCGACCGGCGGCAGGAGCAGCGGCAGCCGGCCGCGGCCGACATGATCGAGATAGGCGATCAGCCCGCAGGCCGCCGCCAGCATGGCGCGGGTGAAGCTGCCGAAGCCGTCGAGCGTCGCCACGCCGTGCACGCCGCAGAGCCGCGCCGCGCCGCCGTCGCTATTGAACTCGTGCCCCGGCCGGGCGATCGCCGTGTCGGGCGCACTGCCCCAGTCCTCCGGGCAGACCAGCTCGCTCGCCCCCAGCCGCGCCAGCACCGCGCCCAGGCGCTCGGGCGGGCACTCCTCGAGTTCCATGCGGCCGGTGGAGATGTCGCAGGCGGCCACGCCGACCAGCCCCCGCACCTCGCAGCAGGCCGCCAGCACATTCGCCCGGCGCGGCTCAAGCAGGGCTTCCTCGGTCAGCGTCCCGGCGGTGACGAAGCGCACGATGTCGCGCGCCACCAGCGCCTTGGACCCGCCGCGCTTCTTCGCCTCCTCCGGGCTCTCCACCTGCTCGGCAATCGCCACCCGGCACCCGGCCTTGATCAGGCGGGCGAGGTAGCCCTCGGCCGAATGGACCGGCACCCCGCACATCGGGATCGGCTCGCCGAGGTGCTCGCCCCGGCTGGTCAGGGCGATGTCGAGCACCTGGGCCGCCGTCCGCGCGTCGTCGAAGAACAGCTCGAAGAAGTCGCCCATCCGGTAGAACAGCAGGCAGTCTTGCGCCTCGGCCTTCAGCGCGAGGTACTGCGCCATCATCGGCGTCGCACCGGCGGGGACGTCAGGGCGGGTGACTGCGTGCATCGTCGAGGGGTTAGACCCCGCGCGACCGATTCGACAAACGCCGCGCCCGCACCTTTCCCCTATCGCGTTTCGCCAAGTGCGGTTAGGGGAACCTCAGCAGCACAGGAGGGCCAGCGTGAGCGAGGAAAGCAACGTCCGTTTTACCGAGCGCGAGGCCCTGTTCTACCACAAGACGATCCGCCCCGGTAAGATCGAGATCATCGCCTCGAAGCCGATGGCGACCCAGCGCGATCTCTCCCTCGCCTATTCCCCCGGCGTCGCCGTCCCCGTCCAGGCCATCGCCGACGATCCGGCCGCGGCCTATGATTATACCGCGCGCGGCAACCTCGTCGCGGTGATCTCCAACGGCACGGCCATCCTCGGCATGGGCAACCTCGGCGCGCTGGCTTCCAAGCCGGTGATGGAAGGCAAGGCCGTGCTGTTCAAGCGCTTCGCCGACGTCGATTCGATCGACATCGAACTGGCGAGCGAGGATCCCCAGGCCCTGATCGAGGCCATCGCGATGATGGAGCCGAGCTTCGGCGGCATCAACCTCGAGGATATCAAGGCGCCCGAGTGCTTCATCATCGAGCAGGCCCTGCGCGAGCGGATGCAGATCCCGGTCATGCACGATGACCAGCACGGCACGGCGATCATCGCCGCCGCCGGCCTCGTCAACGCCTGCCACCTCACCGGCCGCAAGTTCGAGGACGTCAAGGTCGTGGTCAACGGCGCCGGCGCTTCGGCGCTGGCCTGCACGGCCCTGATCAAGTCGATGGGCGTGCGCCACGAGAACGTGACCGTCTGCGATACCAAGGGCGTGATCTACCAGGGCCGCGAGAACGTCGACCAGTTCAAGTCGGCCCATGCCATCGCCACCGACAAGCGCACCCTGAAGGAAGCGCTGGTGGGCGCGGACATCTTCCTCGGCCTCTCGGCCAAGGGGGCGGTCACCAAGGACATGGTCGAGGCGATGGCGCCGCAGCCGATCATCTTCGCCATGGCCAACCCCGATCCGGAGATCACCCCGCCCGAGGCCAAGGCCGTGCGGCCCGATGCCATCGTCGCCACCGGCCGGTCGGACTACCCGAACCAGGTCAACAACGTCCTCGGCTTCCCCTTCATCTTCCGCGGCGCGCTCGACGTGCGGGCGACCACGATCAACGAGGAGATGAAGATCGCCGCCGCCCGCGCCATCGCCGAGCTGGCCCGCGCGCAGGTGCCCGAGGAAGTGGCCGCGGCCTACGGGATCAACCACCAGTTCGGCCTCGACTACATCATCCCCGCCCCGTTCGATCCGCGGCTGATCGAGGTCGTCTCCTCGGCCGTGGCCAAGGCGGCGATGGAGACCGGCGTCGCCCAGCAGCCGATCGAGGATTTCGACGCCTATCGCACCCAGCTCAAGGCGCGGCTCAACCCCACGACCTCGGCGCTCACCACGGTCTACGAGAAGGTCAAGGCCCAGCCGAAGCGCGTGGTCTTCGCCGAGGCGGAGAACGAGGTCGTGCTGCGCGCGGCGATCCAGTTCCGCGATTTCGGCTACGGCACCCCGGTGCTCGTCGGGCGCGACCAGGTGGTGCGCGACAAGCTGATCGAGCTCGGCGTCGAGCATCCGCAAAGCTACGAGATCCACAACTCCGCGATCAGCCAGCATGTCCCCGCCATGGTCGACATGCTCTACGAGAAGCTCCAGCGCCGCGGCTTCCTCCACCGCGACGTGCAGCGCATGGTCAACCAGGATCGCAACGTCTTCGCCGCCGCCCTGGTCAAGCTGGGCATCGCCGATGCGATGATCACTGGCATGACCCGCACCTTCTCGCAGTCGATGAAGGAACTGCGCCAGGTGCTCGACCCGAAGCCGGGCCACACCCCGTTCGGCGTGCACATGATGGTGGCCAAGAACTACACCGTGTTCCTCGCCGATACGACCGTCAACGAGCGGCCGAGCGCGCAGGACCTGGCCCACATCGCGGTGGAGACCGCTGCCGTCGCCAAGCGCATGGGCCACGAGCCGCGCGTCGCCTTCCTCTCGTTCTCGACCTTCGGCAATCCTGGCGGGCGCTGGCTCGATCCGATCCGCGAGGCCGTGGCGATCCTCGACGAGCTCAAGCCCGGGTTCGAATACGAAGGCGACATCGCCCCCGATGCCGCGCTCAACCCCAAGGTCATGGCCAACTATCCGTTCTCGCGCCTCTCGGGCCCGGCCAACGTGCTGGTCATGCCGGGGCTGCAGTCAGCCAACATCTCGGCCAAGCTGCTGCGCGAACTGGCCGGCAATGCCGTCATCGGCCCGATGCTCATCGGCATGGAAAAGCCCGTGCAGATCGCGCCGATGACCGCCCTCGCGCCCGACATCCTGACCCTCGCCGTGCTCGCCGCCGGCGGCGTGGTCGGCTGAGCGAAGGGCTTGATCGCAAAGGGCCGGCAGGCTAACGCCGGCCCGTCATCTGGGGAGTAGCCAGCCGCGCGCACCGTGCCCGCGGGCCCATGCGTCAACATACTCGGCCGAGAGGCCGTGGCGCACGGGGGATGGGAAACCATCCGGGCGAGACCAATGGCGCCGCAGCTGCCGCCTTTCGCCGGGCCGGACGCTTCGGTGTCCGTTGTGTTTCGCATCAAGGCCCGGCCGGAGAACGTCCTTGCAAGCCCTGCTCACTTCCACCGCGGTCGTCGCCCTCGCCGAGATCGGCGACAAGACCCAGCTGCTCGCCATCCTCCTCGCCACCCGCTTCAAGCGCCCCTGGCCGATCATCGCCGGGATCTTCGCGGCGACCATCGTCAACCACTTCTTCGCCGCCCTGATCGGCAGCGAGGTCGCGGCATTCCTCGACGGCAAGTGGTTCCGCTATGCGGTCGCCGTCTCCTTCCTCGCCATGGCGGCCTGGACCCTCGTGCCGGACAAGCTCGACGATGACGAGGAAGCGGCCAAGCCCGCCCGCTTCGGCGTCTTCGTCACCACGGTCGTCTCGTTCTTCCTCGTCGAAATGGGCGACAAGACCCAGATCGCCACCATCGCACTCGGCGCGCGCTACCACGACGCGGTGCAGGTCGCGCTCGGCACGACGCTCGGCATGATGATCGCCAATGTCCCCGCCGTGTTCCTCGGCCACGAACTGATCCGCCGCGTGCCGATGAAGGTGGTCCGCATGGTGACGGCGGCCCTCTTCGCGGTGATCGGCCTCTGGCTTCTGCTACAAACCGCCGGGCTGGTCTAAGCCCATGCCCGCCAGACCCCATAAACACTAGTCAGCGTTAGCACCACGCCGACCAGGATCAGCATCAGCTTCGGCGGGAAATGCTTGGCCGCCCAGGCGCCGATGGGCGCTGCCAGCACGCCGCCGATGAGGATGCCGAGCGTCGCCCCGGCGAGGTCGGCAAACCCCAGGCGCCAGATGAAAGCCGCCGAAACGGTCAGCGTCAGGAAGAATTCCACCGCGTTGACCGTGCCCACGACCTTGCGCGGATCGGCCCCCTGGATCAGCAGGTTCGAAGTCACCACCGGCCCCCAGCCGCCGCCGCCCGCCGCATCGAGGAAGCCGCCGATCAGGCCGAGCGGCGCGATGTGCTTCGCCTCGCGCACCTCCGGCGGATAGAGCAGCCCGCGCACCAGCAGGTACACACCGATGCCCGCAAGGTAGAGCAGCACCAGCGGCTTCACCACGCCGGCATCGAGCGAAGTCAGCAGGTAGGCCCCGGTCACCCCGCCGATCATGCCGGGGATCAGCAGCCGGAAGAACAGCCGCTTGTCGATGTTGCGGTGAAGCAGGTGGCTGATCCCCGACATAGCCGTGGTGAAGCATTCGACCACGTGGACCCGCTGCGAGGCCAGCGCTGGCGGCACGCCGAGCACGGCGACCAGCGCGGTGTTCGAGATGATCCCGAAGGCCATGCCCAGCGCGCCGTCGACCAGTTGCGCGGCGAAGCCCACGGCAATGAACGGCAGCAGTGCCGCCAGGTCGAAACCCGCTAGGTCCATGATCGAATCAGCCCCGGCTCAACTCCACCGGCAAGATAGACATGAATGTGGCGGTAGCGAGGTACAATCCATTGGATGGGGCCAAGCGCCGCTATGGTGCGCTCACCGACGTCGATATCGGAAGTACCAGACCTCGTGCCCGTAGACCGTGCGGGCCTTATGCTCGTAGCGGGTTTCCGGCCAGCCGCCGGGGCGCTGCTGGAAGTCCTGCGGCTTGTCGCAGAGCCATTCAAACTGGTCACGATGCCGGCGCATCACCATCAGCGCGTGGCGGACGTAAACCGGGTGGTCGGTCCCGAAGCGGAATTCGCCGCCGGGTTTCAGCTTGGCCGCAAACAGGTTCACCGGCCCGTCGTTCATCATCCGCCGCTTGGCGTGGCGCGCCTTGGGCCAGGGGTCGGGGTGAAGCAGGTAGAGGAACGACAGCGCGCCATCGGGAATGCGTTCGAGCACCTCCAGCGCATCGCCGTGGTGGATGCGGACATTGCCGAGGTGGCCGTCGCGCACGTGGACCAGCGCCTGGGCCACGCCGTTGAGGAAGGGCTCGCAGCCGATGAAGCCATGGTCGGGCAGCATGTCGGCGCGCGCGGCCATATGCTCGCCCCCGCCGAAGCCGATCTCGAAATGGAGCGGGCGCGGGCCGAACATGGCCTGGCCGAACAGCCCTTCCGCCGTAACCGGCCCTTCAAGCGGCACGGCGATCTGCGGCAGCAGCGTATCGACGAGGTCCTGCTGCCCGGCGCGCAGCGGCTTGCCCTTGGCCCGGCCGTAGAGCCGGTTGAGCGTGGTGGGATCGCCTTCGCTGTGCGCGGTCATGGCGGCCCCGTTATGGCCGCGCTCGCCCAATGTCTACCCGCCCGCGACCCGCGTCACCACCAGCACCTCGCTGTCCGGCCCGACCGGCGTGGACCAGTCCTCGGACAGCACGCCATCGACCGCCATGGCGAGGCCCTGCTCGGCCCGCGCTTCGAACCCCGGAGCCTCGGCCTCAAGCGCATGGACCACGCCGAACAGCGTCTTCGCGGCGATCTCGATCACCTCGCGGCCGCCGAACAGCTCGGCGGCCAACCCGCGCGGCAGGACCACGCGCGCCATGGCCTAGGCTTGCGTGATCGCGGCGTGGACCCGGGCCGGAGACAGCGGCAGGTGCGTCACCCGCTTGCCGATCGCCCGGCTGACGGCATTGCCGACAGCACCCAGCGGCGGCACGATCGGCGCCTCGCCCACGCCCTTCACCCCGTAGGGATGGTTGGGATTGGGCTTTTCGACCATGACCGTGTCGATCATCGGCAGGTCCGAGCAGACCGGCATGCGGTAGTCGAGGAAGCCGGGGTTATCCATCGCCCCGCCCGCGTTGAAGACATATTCCTCGTTGAGCGCCCAGCCGATCCCCTGGACCGCACCGCCCTGCATTTGCCCTTCGACATAGTCCGGGTGGATCGCGGTGCCGACATCCTGCACCGCGGTGTAGCGGGTGATCGTCGTGATGCCCGTTTCCTGGTCCACCGCGACATCGCAGATGTGGACGCCGACGCCGGGCAGCCAGCCCTGTGCGTTGACCGCGCCGGTCGCCGCGATCGGCCCGCCCGAGAAATTGGCGCGCTTGGCGATCGCCTTGATCGCCAGCGAGCGTCCGGCATTGTCGCCCGAACCGCACCAGGCGGCGCCGTCGCGCCAGTCGACCTCGGCATCTTCCACGCCCCAGATCAGCGCCGCGCGGTGGCGCAGGTCGGCGATGATTGCCTCACAGGCTTGGATCACCGCCTTGCCCGTGGCGAAGGTCGTGCGGCTGCCGGCCGTGTTCATGCTGAAGCCGATCGCGCTGGTATCGGCCACGACGACCCGCACCTGGCCATAGTCGATCCCCAGCGTCTCGGCCGCCATCATCGCCATGGCCGCCCGGCTGCCGCCGATGTCGGGATTGCCCTCGGCCACCAACACCGACCCGTCGTCGGCCACCGAGACTTCCGCCGTCGACGGCCCGCCATAATTGCCCCAGGCACCCATCGCCACGCCGCGCGCCTGCCTCTCGGGCAGAGGAGCGGACCAGTGCGGATGGGCCTTCGCCGCCTCCAGCGCCTCGAGATAGCCGACCTGGCCCATCGGCAGGCCGTGGAAGTTCAGCTCGCCCGGCCGGGCGACATTGCGGATGCGCATGTCGAGCGGATCGAGCCCGAGCTGCCGGGCCAGTTCGTCGATCGCCGATTCCACCGCGAAGACCGCCTGCGGCGCAGCGGGAGCGCGGTAGGCATAGGTCATGGTCATGTTCACGAAGACCGCGCGGGCGGTGAAATCGAGGTTGGCGAGGTTGTAGGGCAGCGTCGCCGAAGCGAGCGCCGGGCCGTTCTCATCATGCGCATAGGCGCCCGAGGTGAGGGCGATATCCAGCTCGACCGCCGTGATCCTGCCGTCCCTGGTCGCACCCATGCGGATCTTCGACACGCTGCCGGGAGCCGGCCCGGAGGCGCGGAACACCTCGGCGCGGGTCATCGCGAGGCGCACCGGGCGGCCCGCCTTGCGCGCCAGCAGCATGGCGACCGGCTCGATATAGACCCGCGTCTTGCCGCCGAACCCGCCGCCGATCTCCAGCGGCGTCACCCTGAGGTTCGCCAAGGGAATGCCGAGGATCCCGCCGACCTGGTCGCGGATCATGAAATGGCCCTGGCTCGAGGCCCAGATCTGGCCCTGTCCATCGGCATTCCACTGCGCCACGCAGGCGTGGGGTTCGATATACCCCTGATGGATCGGCGCGGTGCTGAAGCTGCCTTCGTAGACCGCATCGGCCTCGGCAAAGCCCGCCGCGGCATCGCCCTTGGCGTGAGTCAGCACGGCAAGCACGTTCGGCACGGTTTCCTCGGGGGCAACCCCGGAAGTCTTGTGCTCGGGATGCAGCACCGGCGCCCCGGCGGCCAGGGCCGCTTCGATCGTGAGCACAGGCTCCAGCACTTCGTAGTCCACCCGGATCAGCGCGAGCGCCGCCTGGGCGATCTCGGGCGTGGTCGCGGCGACCGCGGCGACCGCGTGCCCGTCGAACATGGCCCGGTCGACCGCCAGCGAATGGCGCGCGAAGGACAGCAGGCCTCCGGTCGGATCGCGCTGCTTGAGCGCCTTGTCCTCCGGCATGTCGGCGCCGGTCACCACCGCCTTCACCCCCGGCAGCGCCAGCGCCGCCGAAACGTCGATCGAGCGAATCCGCGCATGGGCATGGGGGCTGCGCAGGATCGCACCGTGGATCATGCCGGGCGCGACGAAGTCACCCCCGTAGATCGCCTTGCCGGTGACCTTGTCCACCCCGTCCGGGCGAACCGGGCGGGTGCCGACCACGCGGTAGTCCTGGGCGCCCTCGGCGAGCTTTCCGGTCGGGGCGTTCATGCCGGGCTCCTTTCCTGGCGCAGGTCGGCGGCAGCGGCCAGGACCGCGCGGATGATCTTGTCGTAGCCGGTGCAGCGGCACAGGTTGCCGGCCAGCCAGTAGCGAGCCTCGGTCTCGGTCGGCTGGGGATTGTGGTCGAGCAGCGCCTTGGCGGCGACCAGCACGCCCGGCGTGCAGAACCCGCACTGCAGCGCGCCGTGCTTGAGGAACTGCTGCTGCAGCGGATGGAGCGCGTCGGGCTCGGCCATGCCCTCGATCGTCCCGATCCGCCGCCCTTCGGCCTCGGCGGCGAGGACCAGGCAGGAGCAGACCATCTCGCCATCGAGCGTCACGGTGCAGGCCCCGCAGTCGCCCGAGCCGCAGCCTTCCTTGCTGCCGGTGAGGCCCAGCGGCCCGCGCAGGGCTTCGAGCAGGGTGGCCCCGGCGTCGCACAGGAACTCCTGGGCATCGCCGTTGACCGTGGTGGAAACATGCAGGCGGCTCATGTGTCAGGCTTCCTTGCGGGCGGCCGCGCGCTCGGCGGCCTTGAGGACGGCGCGGCGGGCAAGCACCCCGGCCATGGCAATGCGGTAGGCGGCGCTACCGCGCTTGTCGTCGATCGGCTGGGCCGCGGCCTGGCAGGCGGCCGAGAGCGCCGCTAGCGCGGCCTCGTCGATCTTCGTGCCGACCAGCGCAGCGCCGGCCTCTTCGACCAGCCGCGCCGTGGGAGCCACCGCCCCCAGCGCCACGCGGGCGGCCGTGCAGGTCCCGTCCGCCGCGAGCTCGACCCACGCGCCCGCGCCGACGATGGCGATGTCCATCTCGGTCCGCGGGGTCAGCCGCAAGTAGGCGTCGGCCCCGCCCGTCGGCTGCGGCGGCAGCAGGATCGCGGCGACAATCTCACCCTCGCCAAGGCTCGTCCGGCCCGGGGCCACAGGGATGTCGGCAACCGCCACTTCGCGCTCGCCCCCAGGCCCCACCACCCGGCACCGCGCCCCAGCCGCGATCAGCGCCGGGACGCTGTCGGCCGCGGGTGAGGCGTTGCACAGGTTGCCGGCCAGCGTCGCCCGGTTGCGCACCTGGATGGAGCCGATCAGGTTCGCCCCCTCGACTACGCCGGGCCAGGCCGCCGCCAGCGCCGCATCGGCCTTCAGCGCCGTGCAGGGCGTCGCCGCGCCGATGACGAAGCCGCCCTCGGCACTGCGGGCGATGCCGCTCATTTCCGGAATGCGCTTGAGGTCGACGATCGCCGGAGCCGCGGCGCGGCCCGAGCGCATCTGCACGATCAGGTCGGTCCCGCCGCTCAGCGGGCGCGAGCCGGCGGCGCTCAGCAGCGACACGGCATCGGCGAGCGTGGCAGGGGCATGGAATGTGGTGGGGGGCATGAATCTCTTTCCAACTGGCGTGGCGCAGGCTTGAGCAATCGCCGGTCAAAGTCAACGCGGGGCGGCCCCGCCCGACCGGGCTTGACCACGGCCAGCCCCAGCGTCACTAGCTGCGCCCGGATCCATTCACCAAGGAATTCGGCATGAAGCGCACCATCGGCGGCCGGGAAGTCAACGCCATCGGCCTCGGCTGCATGAATCTCGGCCATGCCTATGGCGAACCGCTCTCCGCCGAGGCCGGCGCGCGGCTGCTCGAGCGGGCGCTGGACCTCGGCTACAATCATTTCGACACTGCGCGGATCTACGCCGGCGGCAAGAACGAAGTAATGCTCGGCAAGGCGCTCAAGGGCCGGCGCGACCAGGTCTATCTCGCCTCGAAGATGGGCATCTTCGTCGAGGGCGGGAAGCGCTGGATCGACTGCCGGCCGGAAACCATCCGCGCCGAACTCGACAAGAGCCTCGCCGGCCTCGGCGTCGACCACATCGATCTGTACTACATGCACCGGCGCGATTTCGCCGTGCCGATCGAGGAATCGGCCGGGGCCATGGCCGAGCTCATCGCCGAGGGGAAGATCGGCGGCTACGGGCTGTCGGAAATGAATGCCGAGAGCCTGCGCCGGGCCCACGCCGTCTACCCGGTCACCGCGGTGCAGAACGAATATTCGCCCTGGGCGCGCAACGTCGAAATCGCGGTGCGCGACACGGCCCGCGAGCTCGGCGTCGCCCTCGTCGCCTTCTCGCCGCTGGGCCGTGGTGCGCTGACCGGCAAGCTGCGCGATCCTTCCACCCTCGTCGCCGGAGACCTGCGCCTGTCAATGCCCCGCTTCCAGCCGGACAACTGGCCGCACAACCTCGCCATGGTCGATCGCCTCGCTGCCCTCGCCGCCGAAGCCGGGGTCAGTGCCGCGCAGCTCTGCCTCGGCTGGGTTCTGGCTCAGGCTCCGCACATCCACGTGATCCCCGGCACCGCCCGGATCGATCACCTCGAAGAGAACTTCGCGAGGGCCGACTGGCTGCCCGATGCCGAGCTCGTCGCCGCGGTCAGCGCCCTGTTCGCCCCCGGCGCCGTGGCGGGCCCGCGCTACTCCGCCGCGGCCCAGGCCCAGATCGAAACCGAGGAATTCGCCTAGACCCTGGTCTAGGCCCGGAACACTACGGTCTTGTGCCCATCGAGGAACACCCGGTCCTCGAGATGCAGCAGGACCGCCGTCGCCAGCACCCGCCGCTCGATGTCCCGGCCCTTGCGGACGAGGTCGTCCGGCTCGTCGGCATGGCTGATCGCCTCGACGTCCTGGTGGATGATCGGCCCCTCGTCGAGGTCCTCAGTCACGTAGTGCGCGGTCGCCCCGATCATCTTCACGCCCCGCTCGTGCGCCTGGTGATAGGGCTTGGCGCCCTTGAACCCTGGCAGGAACGAGTGGTGGATGTTGATGCAGCGCCCTGAGAGGAAGGCGCTCATCTCGTCCGAGAGGATCTGCATGTAGCGGGCGAGCACCACCAGCTCGGCCCCGCTCTCCTCGACCAGCGCGCGGATCTGCGCTTCCTGCTGCGGTTTGGTCTCCCTGGTGACCGGCAGGTGATGGAACGGGATGTCGTCGCCGAACGCCCCGTTCAGCACCTCGCGCGGGTGGTTGGATACGATCCCCACCAGGTCCATCGGCAGTTCGCCGATGCGGTGGCGATAGATCAGGTCGGTCAGGCAGTGGTCGAACTTGCTGACCAGCAGCAGCACCTTCTTGCGCGCCGAGGTCGCCCGCACCTTGAGCTCCATGCCGAGCTGCCCGGCCACCCCGGCGAAACCCGCCGCAATCGTCGCGGCGTCGGTGCCGGTGCAATCGAAGCCGATGCGCATGAAGAACCGCCCGCTGTCGGTCGCATTGTACTGCTGCGCCTCGCGGATATTGCCGCCAAGCTGGAACAGCCGCCCGGTCACCGCGGCCACCAGGCCGGGCCGGTCGGGGCAGGCCAGGGTCAGGACATAGTCGTGATGCATGCTCGCTCGCGCTCCCGTGATCGCTGAGCGCCATGTCCGATGTGCGGCCGTGCTGCAAGCCGGTCAGTGCCTGCGCCGGTCTGCGGGAGGCGGCGGGAGCCCGGACCCGCGCGCGCCGTTGGCCGATCATGCCCGAACCCGCACCCCCGCTCGCCCCGTCGCTCACCCAGTCCCTCACCGGCAAGCGCGTGCTGCTCACCGGCGGCAGCACCGGGATCGGCCGCGCGATCCTGCTCGACCTCGTCCGCCAGGGCGCCCGGGTCGTGACCTTCGCCCGCCATCCCGAACCGCTGCACGAGGCCCTGCGCCTCGCCCAGCTGTCCCCGGAGGCCGGGCTCATCGCCGATGCCAGCGACAGCGCCGATCTCGACCGCGTGTTCCGCGCGGTCGACGACCAGCTCGGCGGGCTCGACGTGCTCGTCGCCAACGCGGCGCTCGGCAGCGAAGCGCTGGCCGATACCCAGGAGCAGGAATGGCGCTATGTGGTCGAGACCAACCTGCTCGGCTACATGGCCTGCGCCCATGCCGCCCTGCCCCGCTTCGCCTCGGCCGGGGGCGGACACATCGTCATGATCAGCTCGATCAGCGCGGAAAACCTGTCACCCGGCGAAAGCGTCTATGCGGCAACCAAGGCGGGGATCAACGCCTTCGGCCTGGCCGCGCGCAAGGAATGGGCCGAGCGCAACGTGCGCATCACCCTGATCGAGCCCGGCTCGGTCGGCAGCGACATGCAGGAATGCACCCCCGAGCAGCAGCGCCAGGCCATCGCCGCCGGGGAGATGCTCTACGCCGAGGATATCGCCGCCGGGGTCAGCTGGGCCCTGACCCGGGCGGGCCGCTGCGATGTCGCCATGCTGCGGATGGAACCGCTGCGCCAGAAGAGCGGGTGAGGCCTGGCCTGGAGAGACTGGACTTCCCCTCCCCCGCGGGGAGGGGCGGGGGGTGGGGGTTCGGCGTCCATGATTCCCTCAAAGCGCCGAACCCCCATCCCAACCCTTCCCCACCGGGGAAGGGCTTTTGGTTCAGCCTGACAGGACAGGTTCTAGCCTTTCGGGGCGGGCACGTCGTCCGTGACGGGAGCCGCGGGATCGGCGACCGGGGCCGGAGCCGGAGCCTGGGCATCGACGGCGGCCGCTTCGCCCGTCACCGGCGCAATCCCCGCCTTGTCGAAGATCGGCGCGGGTTCCTCGCGCGGGGCGACCAGATCGGCGAGGCTGCCGGTGCCGGCGGTGCCCTGCGCCGTGTCCTGGCCGAAGCGGTGTTCGCTGTCGGGCGCTTCGCCGTCGAGCGTGAAGGCGCTGGCAAAAGCGCTTTCCGCCGCCGTCGCGCTGGCCGGCTGAACGGGCGCATGGCGATGAACCGGAGCGGCCGCCTTCGCCACGGGCGCGGTCACCGCCAGCCGGGTTGCCGCCCGGGCGGAGACCGGAGCGACGCGCGACGCGTGCGGAGCCTCGCTTGCCACCTTCATGACCGGCGACTGGGCAGGCGCGACAACCGGAACAGCGGCCGCGGCCGGAGCCAAGGCCAGCTTCACAGTAGGCGCGGCGGCGACGGGCACGGTTGCGGGCGGGGCGAAGGCCAGCGCGGGAGCGGGCGCGGCGGGGGCTACCAGCGGCTGGGCATAGGCGATCTGCTCGACCTCGGCCGACCGTTCGGCCATGCGGTGCTGGACATAGACGACCCCGGCGCAGTCCGCCGCGACGAAGGCGAGGAGCGCGATCCGCGTCGCCTGCTTGCGGGTCCTGAGCGACAAGTGCTTGCCTTGGGCCATTTCGATTCCCCCCTGGTCCAGCGACCCCGCATCGAGTCGCAATCGATTGCATCGTATGTTGCCTGAGGGTTTCTGCCTAGTACCGGCGGGTGGCTTCGCGGCGTTTGCTGTGAACAGGCGGCGGCGCATTGCTCCAGTGCTGCCGCAAGGGTCCGTGCCGGGCCACCCTTTCCAAGCGGTCACGGCAATGTAACAATTCGTGTTCCATGCAGGGTTCGGTAGGAAGGATGGCTTGAGGACTCGGATGAACGACCTGGCGGGCACCAGCCTTCGCGCGAAACCCGGCACACCGGCCGGCGAACCCGCGCGGCATCCCGACCTGTTCTTCAACCGCGAACTGTCCTGGCTCGAATTCAACCGCCGCGTCCTCGCCGAGGCGCAGAACCCCGGCTATCCGCTGCTGGAACGGCTGCGCTTCCTCTCGATCTCCGGGTCCAATCTCGACGAGTTCATGATGGTCCGCGTGGCCGGCATCGCCGGGCAGGTCGCGCGGAACATCGAGGAGGTCTCGGTCGACGGGCGCACCCCCGGCCAGCAGCTCGCCGCCCTGCGCGAGGGGGTGAGCGAACTGGTCGCCGCCCAGCAGGCGAGCCTCGAGGCGCTCGCCCCGCTGCTCGCCGCGGCCGGGGTCTGCATCGCCGGCGAGGGGCCCTGCCACGAGCCCACCGCCAGGTGGCTCGCCGGCTATTTCGCCGAACACGTCCTGCCGGTGATCACCCCCCAGGCGATCGATCCCGCTCATCCCTTCCCCTTCATCGCCAACCAGGGCACCGGCATCCTCTTCTCGCTGCTGCGCGTGGCCGACGGCGCGCCGGTCACCGAAATGGTGCTGATCCCGCCGGCCCTGCCGCGCTACGTGCGCCTGCCCGACGACCATGCCGATGGCGGCGCGCTGTGGATCGGCATTGCCGACCTCATCGCCCAGAACGCGGCCGCGCTGTTCCCCGGCTTCCGCGTGCTCGGCTCTGGCACCTTCCGGGTCCTGCGCGATTCCGACATCGAGATCGAGGAGGATGCCGAGGACCTCGTGCGCTACTACCGCACCGCGATCCAGCGGCGGCGGCGCGGCAAGGTGATCATGCTCCAGCTCCAGCAGGGCTTTGATCCCGCCGCCGAGGCCCTGCTGCGCGAGCAGCTTGACCTCGGCAATGCGCTGGTCCTGCCGATGGGCAACCAGGTCGATTTCACCGGCCTGGCCGCGATCATCGACGAGCCCCGGCCCGACCTCAAGTTCCCGCCCTATTCGCCGCGCTATCCCGAACGCATCCGCGAGCACGACGGCGACTGCTTCGCCGCGATCCGCGAGAAGGACATCGTGATCCACCATCCCTACGAGAGCTTCGAGGTGGTGATCGATTTCCTGCGGCAGGCCGCTGCCGATCCCGACGTGGTGGCGATCAAGCAGACGCTCTACCGCGCCGGCAAGCAGAGCGCGGTGATCGCCGCGCTGATCGCTGCGGCCGAGGCGGGCAAGTCGGTCACCGCCGTGGTCGAGCTCAAGGCCCGGTTCGACGAGGAGCAGAACCTCCTCTGGGCGAGCCAGCTCGAACGCGCCGGGGTCCAGGTGATCTATGGCTTCGTCGACTGGAAGACCCACGCCAAGGTTTCGATGGTCGTGCGGCGCGAGGCGGAGGGCTACCGCACCTACTGCCACTTCGGCACCGGCAACTACCACCCGCTGACCGCGCGGATCTATACCGACCTCTCATTCTTCACCGCCGATCCCAAGGCCGGGCGCGATGCCGGGGCCCTGTTCAACTTCATCACCGGTTATGTCGAACCCAAGGCGACCGAGCTGCTGGCGATCTCGCCGATCAACCTCAGGAAGCGGCTCTACGACTGCATCGACGCCGAGATCGCCTTCGCCCGGGTCGGCAAGCCCGCGACGATCTGGGCCAAGCTCAACCAGCTGACCGACGAGGGCCTGATCGAACGGCTCTACGAGGCCAGCCGCGCCGGGGTGGAGGTGCGCCTCGTCGTGCGCGGGATCTGCTGCCTGCGGCCGGGCCTTCCCGGCGTGTCGGAGCGGATCACGGTCAAGTCAATCATCGGCCGGTTCCTCGAACACAGCCGGATCTGGGCCTTCGGCAACGGGGCGGACCTGCCCAATGCCCGCGCCCGGGTGTTCATCTCCTCGGCCGACGGGATGAGCCGCAACCTCGATCGGCGGGTGGAAGTCCTCGTCCCCATCCGCAACCGCACGGTGCACGACCAGGTGCTCGACCAGGTCATGCTCGCCAACTTGCTCGATACCGAGCAGTCGTGGATGCTCTCGCCCGACGGCACCTATCATCGGCTTGATCCGGGCCCGAAACCTTTCAACCTCCACAAGTATTTCATGACCAACCCCTCGCTTTCCGGGCGCGGTGCTGCTTTGGCGAGCGGGCGCAAGGTGCCAAAGCTCGCCCTGCGCCGCGGTGGCGGACGGTGATTCGCCCCGTTTGGGGGCTGGAACAGAGGTCTTGAGGCGCTTGAGCGAACCACACCGAGGCGCGGCAACGGACGATCTCGCCCCCGCCCGGGCGATCATCGACCTTGGCTCCAACACGGTCCGCCTCGTGATCTACGGCGGGCCGGACCGCGCGCCGGTGGTGCTCCACAACGAGAAGGTCACCGCCCGGCTCGGCAAGGGCGTCGCCGAGAGCGGGCGGCTGTCGAAGAAGGCCTCGGCGAGCGCGCTGGCTGCGCTTGCCCGCTATCGCTGCCTGCTCGATCTCAAGGGTGTGAGCCGCGTCGATGTCGTCGCCACGGCCGCGGCGCGCGATGCGGCCGACGGGCCGGAATTCCTCGCCCAGGTGGCCGCGCTTGGCTTTTCCCCGCGCCTGCTCGCCGGCGAGGAAGAGGCGCTGACCAGCGCGACCGGGGTGCTCGCTGCCTTTCCGGGGGCCGCGGGGGTAGTCGCCGACCTAGGCGGCGGCAGCCTTGAGCTGGTCGACATTGCCGGGGGCCAGGCGAGCCATGGCGTCAGCCTGCCGCTCGGGACCCTTCGCCTCGCCGCACTGCGCGCCGGAAATCCCGCAGCCTTCGCCAACCGGATCGGCGGCATGATCGGCGACTCCGGCTGGACCACCGGACCGGGGGCCACGCTCTACCTCGTCGGCGGTTCGCTACGCGCCTTCGCCCGCGCCGCCATGCAGCAGATGGCCTGGCCCGCCGACGATCCCCACGGCTTCGAACTGCCGGCGGACAAGGCGCTCGCCATGGCCCGCAATCTTGCCGGCAAGAGCGGCAGCGATGTCGCCCCCATTCCCGGGATCAGCGCCGCGCGTCTTGCCAGCCTGCCTGATGCGGCCGCCCTGCTGCTGGCGCTGATCCGCGCGCTGGCGCCCTCGCGGCTGGTCTTCTCCTCATGGGGCCTGCGCGAGGGCGTGCTGTTCACCGGGCTCGATCCGGAAGTGGACGCGCTGGACCCGCTGGCCGAGGGCGTCGCCGCCTTCGCCGCGCACCAGGGCTGCACCCGCGAGGCCGCCCGCGCGGTGACCGGGTGGACCGGCGCGGTAACCGGGGCCGGCGACGCCACGCTGCGCCATGCGGCGACCGCGCTCTCCCTCGCCGCCGCCGCGGTCGAGCCCAACCTGCGCGCCGAGCTTGCCGTCGCCTGGGCCCTGCGCAAGCGCTGGATCGGCATCGACGCGCGCGGCCGCGCCATGCTCGCCGCCGCGCTTCTCGCCAACACCGGCGCGCTCGACCTGACCAAGTCCTGGCGGCAACTGGCGCCCGCCGCCGATCTCGCCGCCGCCCAGGCATGGGGCCTGGCGGTTCGCCTCTGCCGGCGCTTCTCCGGGGGAAGCCCGGCGGCGCTGGCGGCCTCGTCGGTGGCGCACGATGGCGGGGTGCTGCGCCTCACCGTCACCCCGGCGATTGCGGCGCTGGTCAACGAGGGCGTGGAGCGGGACCTGAAGGCCTTGGCCCAGCATCTCGGGCTGAAGCCGGTCTGGGAAGCCGCCTAACCGCCAAACACCGCCTTCGGCACATGGGTGATCCGACAGGCGAGGTCCGCCTCGCCCGAAGCGACCACGAAATGATCGCCCGCGTCGGCGATGCCGGTGGTGAAGACCACGTCGCGCACGTACATCAGCTCGTCCATCGGCTCGGTCAGGGCGGGGCTCGCCTCGAGCAGGGGCGCATGACTGCCGGCGAGCACCCGCCACGGCTCATGTTCGTCGAGCAGGGTCCAGTAGGTGCGGTAGATGCCGACGATCTCCTTGGGCTCGACCCCGTGCCACAAGGTCAGCCACCCCCGGCGCCCCGCCACCTCGGTGAGGATCGGGGGCGCCCCGCCGCCGATCCGGGCCGTGGCGACCGTGCCCGCATGGGGCCTGATCCCCGGCTGCAGGTGCGGCTGCCAGTGCCGCCCGTCGGGGCTGGTGGCCAGGTTGATCGACGGCCCCGCGCGCCATTCCGAGCCGGGGGGATAGGCGAAGTAGAGATCGCCCAGCGGCCGCGTCTGCGCCCAGTACTTGCCGCCGACCAGGCCTTCGAAGATCAGCATGTCCTTGTTCTGGTGATCGAGCACGATCCCCTCGAAGGTCCAGTCCATGCCATTGTCCGACGAATAGAGCGTCGTCGAATGCCGCTCCGGGCTGACCGAGCAGGTGGTCATCAGGTAACCCCCGTTGACCCGGCTGATCCGCGCGTCCTCGACGCCATAGCACTGCCACGATCCCGCGGGCGCGATGGCGCGGTCGTAGTGCACGGCGACGATCCGCCCGCCGTCGAGCGTGAGCTCCACCGGCAGGAGCCACGAGAGCGAGGTCAGCGCCATGATCCGCCACCCGCCGCCGTGGAGCTTGAACTTGCGCGGGTCGGCCGTGTCGGCGAGCTCCAGTGGCCAGCCGTCGAGGACGTACCGGCCCTCGTCCCAGCGGATCGCGTGGACCTTGCCGTCGAACACCGGCTGGCGCAGCGCTTCGGCCACCCGCACCATCATCAGCAGGTTGCCATTGGGCAGCACGGTCAGGCCGGGGTTGAAGGCCCCCAGCACATAGGTCTCGGCGTCGAAATGCCCCGCCAGCGGGGAGCGCGACAGGTCGACGTCGCGCGGGTTGAAGACGAGGTGGTCGATCGCGGCTGGTCCGGCGCGCTCTGCGGAAAGACTCACCATGGCGGCACTCCTTCAGTAGATCTTCTGGTCCATCGGCTCGATGCGCAGGGTCACGCAGTCCACCCCCGGCGGGCGCGTGGCGGCGAAGACCACCGCGTCGGCCACTTCCTCGGCCCTGAGGAACTGCTGCGCCGCCACCCGCCGCGCGCGCTCGGCCTCGTCCACCGGCTGGAGCGCCGAGGCGATGGCCCCCGGCTCGATCAGGGTCACCCGGATCTCGTCGGGGATCAGTTCCTTGCGCAGGGTCTCGGCGAAGCTGGCGAGGCCGCCCTTGGCCGCATTGTAGACGCTCTCGCCCACCGCCTTGATGTGGACCGAGATCGAGCCGACGAGGATCACCGAACTGGTCCCGCGCGGCGCGCGCCTGATCCGCTCCACGGCGGCGCGGGTGCAGGCGACATGGCCGACGAGGTTGCTCTCGATCACGTCGCGCCAAGATTCGTCGGCAAAGGCCATCAGCGGATCCGAGCCGATCCCCGCGCAGCCGACGAGAATGTCCAGCCCGCCGAGCACGCGGTCCGCCTCGGCGAACAGGCCCGCCACGTCTCCGGCCCGAGCAAGATCGGCGGCGTGGCAGGCAAAGCCCTCGGCCTGGGCCCCGGCCAGCACCTCCGCGTTGCGTTCGGTCAGCATCACCTGCGCGCCGTGTTCGCGCATCTGCCGGGCCGTGGCGAGGCCGACCGCCCCGGCCCCGCCGGTGACCAGCACCCGCATTCCGGCCAGTGACATCGCGCTCATCGCGGGCCTCTCTCGCAGCAGTCCGACACAGGCCCGTTAACGCCACAGCGCCTACGTCGATCCACCGCCGCCCCGCCCCACGGCTCGGCCCGCCCGATCCGCCGCCGGGGGCAGGAACGCCGGTCCCCGCGCGGCAGTTGCCCTGGTGACCATAGCCGAAGGACCCCACCATGACCGCCAGGACCGGCGCCAGCCAGACGCACCACGACGACAAGGCCAAGCAGCCGATCGACCTCAAGTCGGAAGACGCGAGCGAGAACGACCGCCTCCACGCGGCGACCGAGATCCAGTCGTCGGTGAAGCCCGAGGACTACCCGGAGGAGAAGCGCGACCTGCAGGTAGACGCGGCAACCGACGGCAAGGGCGCGCCGCCCAGCCCGGTCAGGCGAAAAACACCTCCTGGTTGAGCCCGGCGAGGACCCCGGCGATGCCGAAGGCGACGACATCGACGTAGCCATCGCCGTTGAGGTCGGCGAGTTCCCGGTGCCATACCGTGTCGCTCGACCAGCCCTGCGATTTGCCGAAGTCGGCAAGGTCGGCGCTGGGCGGGGTGAAGGTCCCATCGCCATTGCCGAAGGCCACCATGGTGCCGCCCGGATCGAAGCTCAGGATGTCGGCGAATCCATCGTGATTGAGGTCGGCGACGGCGCGCGGCCGGGCATCCTGGCTGGTCCAGCCCTGGCCCACGCCGAACATGGCGGTCGCCAGCCGGACCGGTTGGAAGGTCCCGTCCGCGTTGGCTAGGGCCACCAGCGTCCCGGCATAGCCGAAGCCGACAAGGTCGGCGCGCCCGTCGCCGTTCACGTCGGCGAGGGTGCGGTGGAACTGGTCATCGTTGGCCCAGCCCTGGTTCACGCCGAAATCGGCCAGCGCGGTCTTCACCGGCTGGAACGTGCCGTCGCCCCGGCCGAGGGCGACCAGCGTCCCGGCATAGCCGAAGCCGACGATATCCGCCTTGCCGTCGCCGTTGACGTCGCCGACCGTGCGGGCGAAGCCGTTCTGGTTGGCCCAGCCCTGATTCACGCCGAAATCGGCAATGCCGGTGGTCGGATTGTCATAGGTGCCGTCGGCCCGGGCCAGCGAGACCAGCGTCCCGGCATAGCCGAAGCCAAGGATGTCGGCGCGGCCGTCGCCGTTGACGTCGGCGAGCTCGCGGTGGAACCCATTATCCGTGGCCCAGCCGGCGTTCTGGCCGAAGTTGGCCACGGCCAGCGAGGCGTCGGAAAAAGTCCCGGCCGCCGAGCCATAGGACACCCACACGCCGGCAGTCCCGAAGCCGACGATGTCCGCGCGCCCATCGCCGTTCACGTCGGCGACGTGGCGCGGATAGACGTCCTGGCTGACCCAGCCGAAGGCCGGATTGAAATTGGCGACGAGCGGCGAGCCCGGGGCGGAGAATACGAAGGACTTGAGGCCGTCCTGGAACGAGAACTGCTCGACATGGGTCGCCACGTCGGTGCCGTCGGTGAGCGAGACCACCCGGACCTGGTGGTTGGCCTTGTCGATCGTCACCGTCGCCTGGCTGCGCAGGACGGAGAACACCGCCACGTCGTTGCCCGCGCCCCCATCGATCCGGTCGTCGCCGCCGTTGCCGGTAATCACGTCGCGTCCGGCGGCGCCGTTCAGCGTGTCGGCCTGCCCGCCGCCGACCAGCGTATCGTTGCCGTCGTCGCCGTTCAGCACATTGAGGCCGAACCCGCCGGTCAGGTTGTCGTCGCCCGAGCCGCCGAAGAGGGTGTCGTTGCCGAGGCCGCCATCGATCGTGTCATTGCCGTCGAGGCCGCGCAGGACATTCGCGCCGTCACCGCCGGTGATGGTGTTGGCGAGCGCGTTGCCGGTGCCGTCGATATCGCCCGAGCCGAGCAGCAGCACCTCGAGATTGTCGCCGAGCGTGTAGCTGCTCGCGCTGTAGACGGTGTCGAGCCCCTCGCCGGCATTCTCGACCACCGTCACTCCGCTGGTGACGAGATAGTAGTCGTTGCCCGCGCCCCCCGCGAAGGTGCCGGTCTGTGCCGGTGGCGGGAATCCACCGCCGAAGGACGAGACCCCGTCGAGCGTGTCGTTCCCCGCGCCGCCGACCAGGCTATCGACCCCGCCGCCCGCGATGAGGCTGTCATCGCCAAGGCCGCCGAGCAGGGTGTCGTTGCCGGCCCCGCCGTTCAGGACATCGTTGCCGTCGCCCCCGTCGAGGCTGTCGTTGCCGTCTTCGCCCTGCAGCGAATCGAGGCCTGCGCCACCCAGCAGGACATCGTCCTCGGTCCCGCCGAGCAGGCTGTCGTTACCGTCGCCGCCGGAGAGGAAATCCTTGCCCTGGCTGCCGACGAGATAGTCGTTGCCGCCCAGCCCAACGAGCGAATCGTCGCCATTGCCGCCGAAGATCTGGTCGTCGCCGGGCGAGCCTTCGACCGTGTCGTTGCCGTCCCAGGCCTGGATGCCGGAATAGCTGAGAGACGGTGCGTTCGGGCCAAGCTTGATCAGGTCGGCCAGCGGGCTGCCGAAGATCGAGCCGATCTTCTGGAAGTTGGTGGCCGTGATCCCGCCCGTGATCAGCGGGGTCGCGCCGGTCAGGTCGATGGTGACCGCGACGGCCGAATTCATCAGGTTGACGTTGAGCGTGTTGATCCCGCTCCCGCCATCGACCAGGTCGCCGGACGAGGCGGTCACGGTATCGTCGCCGGCCCCGGCACTGACCGTGTCCGCCGCCCCGTCGTCGGCCTGGGAGATCTCGTCGAGGTAGGTCTGGATCAGGTCGTTGCCGTCGCCGCCGACAATCGAATCCGCGCCAAGGCCGCCGCGGATCGTGTCCGCCCCGGCCCCACCGTCGATCATGTCGCCCCCGTCGCCGCCGTCGATGCTGTCGTTGCCGTCGTCGCCGAACAGCACGTCGTTGCCGAAGCTGCCGTCGATCCGGTCGTCGCCCGCATCGCCGTGGACCAGGTCCTGGTCGTCGCCGCCGAGCAGCGCGTCGTTGCCGCCCCCGCCGAAGAGCGTGTCGTTGCCCTGGTCGCCCGAGACGAGGTCGCTGCCCGAGGTGCCGACGAAATAGTCGTCGCCCGAATCGGCGCGGAACTGGGTGCCGGTGAGGAAGCCCGGGCCGAACACGACGTGATCGGCATAGATCGTCGGATCGGCATAGGCGTTCTCGATCGAACGGAAGGTCGCCCCCTGGAAGGTGACCTCGGTGGCGCCGACGATGGTCGAGAGATCGATCGTCAGGCCCTCGCCGGGTCGGGCGTAGAAGGCGGCCGTGTCGGTGCCGGAGACGCCGTCGAACAGGTCGCCCACGTCGACCCCGTGGATCACGAAATAATCGTCGCCCGCCCCGCCGGTGAGCGAATCCACGCCCGCGCCGCCGTCGATGTAGTCGTTGCCGCTGCCGGTGGTCACGGTGTCGTTGCCCGCGCCGCTCACCACCGACAGCGCGATGCTGATGTTGCTGAACAGGATCGAATCGTTGCCGGACCCGCTCTGGACCGAGACGTTCTCGAAGTTGCGGAAGGTGCCGAAATTGGTGGTGAGAATGCCGCTCAGCCCGTCGAAGCTGAGCTGGAGCGCCTGGGTCAGCTGGGTGGCGTAGATGCCCAGCGCATCCTGACCGCCGCCGCCGTCGATATCGAGCGCGCCCGCGGCGGGCAGGGCGGTCTGCAGCGAGGAGATGACGTAGCTGTCGCTCCCGGCCGAGCCAATGATGTGCAGCGCGCTGATCTCGGCGAAGTCGACCCGGTCGGTGGGATAGGTGCCGACCAGGGTCCCGCGCCAGGTGGTGCCGGACGAATTGATCTCCGAGGAATTGCCGGAGAAGCGGCTGCTGTAATCGACATAGAGGGCGTCGAAACCGCCGAAGGTGTTCACATTGCTGTTGAACGCATTGACGACGTCGTTGCCGAGCCCAGGGCGGAACACGTCGTCGCCCGTCGTCCCATACAGCGTATCGTTGCCGTCAGTGCCGGTGATGTTCGCCACGAAATAGCCCCCTGGGCGGCCGCCCAGCCATAGTTCCGCGACGCTCTCCCGCCGGCTTCATCGCGGAGCCGGTGCGGGCCGTCAATATGCGCGAAGGCTAGAGCGCGGCGCGCATCAGGCCGGGGACCTGGGCCAGAAGTTCACGCGCGAGGAAGCCCAAGGGCCCCATCTGCTCGGCGCAGCGGCGGCCGGCCTCGCCGTGTAGCCATACCGCCCAGAGCGTCGCGCCCAGCGGATCGGCGCCGCGCGCGGCGAGGCCGGCGGCGAGGCCGGCCAGCACGTCCCCCGAACCGCCCGTCGCCAGCCCGACCCCGCCGCCGGCATAGGCGTGGAGGGCGCCGCCGGGCTCGGCCACCAGCGTCGTCGCGCCCTTGAGTGCAACCACGGCGCCGAACCGCTCCGCCGCCCGCACCACGCACCCCGCGCGGTCGGCCTCGACCGCTGCGGCCTCGCACTCCAGCAGGGCCGCCATTTCCCCGATGTGGGGGGTGAGGACGAGGGGGCGGGGGCAGTCCCGCAGGAGCGCGGCGCGCGAGGCGCAGGCCATCAGCGCGGCGGCGTCGAGCACCAGGGTCGCGCCGGTGTCCTTGCCGGCCACCAGCGCATCGACCAGCCGCCCCGCTGCATCGGCATCGGCCATGGCGGGGCCGGCGACCACCGCATCGAAGCGGTCCAGCTCGGCCGCCGCCGGGCCTGCGTCGGCGATCTCGCCTGCCGGGTCTTCTGCCAGCGCCACGATGCCCACTTCCGGCATGGCCACGCCCACGGCCATGGCCGCGCCCGCGATGGTCGCCACCCGCACCTTGCCAGCCCCGGCGCGGAGCGCGGCTTCGGCGGTCAGCTGGATGCCGCCGGGGACGGTGCGGCAGCCGCCGATCGCCAGCACCCGCCCGCGCCCGTTCTTGTCGGTCTCGCCGTCGGGCAGGGGCAGGGGATGGGCGCGCAGCCAGTTGCTGTCGAGTGGGGTCACCTCAGCCACGCGCGGCGACCATCCGGTCGGGCGCGGCAGTGACCGTCGTATGCCCTTGCTCCATCGGTGCAGTGACGTTGTAGCGGCTGAGCACCAGCCCGCCGTCGCGCCCGTGGGCGGGATCGAAGCGGTATTCGGTGATCGCGCAGTTGGCGACGTCGCCCGCCTTGTCGATCGCGAGGATCTCGGCCTCGCCGAGGTTCTCGATGACATAGCGCAGGCACAGCACCACCACCTGGTGCGCGACGATCATCACCCGCCGCCCGCCATAGTGCAGCGAGACCGTGTCCATCAGCGCCCGCAACCGGAAGATCACGTCGACCCAGGACTCGCCGCCGGGCGGCCGGTGGTAGAACTTGCCGAGATTGCGGCGGAATGCCGCCTGCTCGGGCTGGAACTCGCGGATGCCGGTGGTGGTGAGGCCGTCGAGGATGCCGAATTCCTTCTCGCGCAACCGCTCGTCGATGCAGATCCGCTCGTCGGGATGGCAGCCGCCGGCGACGCGGAACAGCTCGGCGGTCTGGACCGCGCGGACATAGGGCGAGGCGAGCATGACCTCGGGCCGCTCGGCGCCCTGCGCAAACCAGCGCCCCAGCGCCGTCGCCTGCTCGCGGCCGAGGTCGGACAGGGGGACGTCGACATCGCGGTGCTCGAGCGCGATGCGGGGCAAGCCCTGCTCAGTGGCGAGATCGCGCGCGACGTTACCGGCGCTCTGGCCGTGGCGCACGACCCACAGCGTCTCTGGCCAGCGCGGGGTCATCAGGTGTTGGAGTTCCAGCCGTCGGTGCCGTCGTCGTGACCGGGCTGCCCGGCGCGGTCGTCCTCGGTCGGCCGCCCGGTACCGATGCCGGAGTTACGGCCCCGGAACGGAGGGTCCGGGGGCGGACCGCCCGCACCCGGCACGTTCTTCGGCAGGGGCACGCCCACCGGATCGGGCTTGATCGGCCGCTTTTCCATCACAAATCTCCTCGGGGTCGGAACGCCCCTCGTCGGCCCGCTGTTCCCTCTGCTATCCTCGCCGCGAAGGAGCCTGCCGCCATGACCGAACAGCGTATCGAGAGCGACAGCCTGGGCGAGATCGCCGTCCCCGCCGCGTCCTACTGGGGCGCGCAGACCCAGCGCTCGCTGGAGAACTTCCCCTTCGCCGCCGCCGAGCGGATGCCGCTGCCGGTGGTCCACGCGCTCGCCCTGATCAAGCAGGCCGCCGCCGGGGTGAACCGCAAGCACGGCCTGGCCGCCGAGCTCGCCGGGGCGATCGAACAGGCCGCCGCCGAAGTCGCGGCCGGCGCGCACGACGACCAGTTCCCCCTCGCCATCTGGCAGACCGGCTCCGGCACCCAGAGCAACATGAACGTCAACGAGGTCGTGGCCGGCCGCGCCAACGAACTGCTCGCCGGCACGCGGGGCGGCAAGGTGCCGGTCCATCCGAATGACCACGTCAACCGGGGCCAGTCCTCGAACGACAGCTTCCCCACCGCGCTCCACGTCGCCGCCGCTCGCGAGACGACGGGCCGCCTGCTCCCCGCGCTGGACCGGCTCCACGGCGCACTGGCCGCGAAGGCGGCCGAATGGTCCGACATCGTCAAGATCGGCCGCACCCACCTGCAGGACGCCACGCCGCTCACCCTCGGCCAGGAGTTCTCCGGCTATGCCGCCCAGCTCCAGCGCTGCCGCGAACGGATTGCCCAGGCGCTGGACGCCGAGCTCATGCCGCTGGCCCAAGGCGGCACCGCCGTGGGCACCGGCCTCAACGCTCCGCCGGGCTTCGCCGCGGACATGGCGCGCGAACTCGCGGACCTCAGCGGATTGCCGTTCCGCCCGGCGCCCAATGCCTTCGAGGCGCTGGCGAGCCACGATCCGCTGGTGGCGTTCAGCGGCAGCCTCAACACCCTCGCCGTCGCGCTGACCAAGGTGGCCAACGACATTCGCCTGCTCGGCTCTGGGCCGCGCTCGGGGCTGGGCGAGCTGGACCTGCCGGCCAACGAGCCGGGCTCCTCGATCATGCCGGGCAAGGTCAATCCGACCCAGTGCGAGATGCTGACCATGGTCGCCGCCCAGGTGATCGGCAATCACCAGGCCGTCACCGTCGGCGGGCTGCAGGGGCACTTCGAACTCAACGTGTTCAAGCCGCTGATCGGCAGCGCGGTGCTGCGTTCGATCGACTTGCTCGCGGTCGGCATGGCCAGCTTTGCCGAGCGCTGCGTCGACGGGCTCCAGGCCAACCGCGCGCGCATTGCCGAGCTGGTTTCGCGCTCGCTGATGCTCGTCACGGCGCTGGCGCCGGAGATCGGCTACGACAAGGCCGCGGCGGTCGCCAAGCACGCCCATGCCCATGGCCTCACCCTGCGCGAGGCGGCCCTGGCCCTCGGCGCCGTGGACGGCGAAACCTTCGACCGGCTGGTCCGCCCCGAAAACATGGTCTGACGAGGAACAGGCCGCCTCACCACCCTTTGATGGGTATCCCTTTGAAGCGGAGACCCATCATGTCCATCTTCGACAAGCTCGCCGCCAAGATCATGCCGCCCGAGAGTGCGCAGGATCGCGCCAATGCCCGCAAGGTCGCCGAAAGCCTTGCCGGCGACGGCGACTGGCTGGCCATCGTCCTCGAACACCACCGCCAGATCGAGGCCTTCTTCACCCAGGCCATGGTCGCCCCCGACGGCCCCAGCCGCCTCGCCGCGCTGAAACGTCTCGGCGTGCTGCTCACCGGCCATGCCAATGCCGAAGAGAGCGTGCTCTATCCGATGGTCGCGGATACCGGCGAAAAGGCCCACGCCGCCATGGCCTACCAAGAGCAGGCGATGACCAAGGTCGAGATGGCCCTGCTCGAAAAGCTCGATCCGATGGGCCGCGACTGGCGCGAGAAGCTGGAACACATCCAGGGCGCCGTGCTGCACCACGTCTATGAGGAGGAAGGGACCTGGTTCCCCGAGCTCCAGCAGCACCTGCCCGTGGCCGAACGCCCGCGCCTGACCCGGCGCTTCGTCGAGGAGTTCGAACGCTACATGCGCGGGCCCTCGCAGCAGGAGTCGCCGATGCAGATGGCCGCCCAGCAGTCGGGCTCGAGCTCGGCCCCGATGGGGAAGTGAACTTGGCCGGGCGGGGCCATGCGGCGCCGCCCCCCCGCTACAGCGAGATCCCGGCTCCGATCACCGCCCGGGTGACATGCACCGGGCTGCCGTCGGCCTCGGCGATGGCAGCCGTTCCGCCGAGGGCGCGTTCGTGGATCACGCCGGCGTAGACATCCAGATGCTTGCTCAGGGACTGGCGCAGGCGCGCTGACAGTTCGAGCCCCGTGGCCCCGCCGGCGAGGCCCTCGCGCGGGATGGCGCGGGGCGCCCATTCGAGCTGCGCGCGCGGTTCCAGCGCCAGGCCCCTGGCCAGAGACCACCGCGCGACCAGCTTGGCGCTGCCGGTGACGTCGCCGTGCTGCGACAGGTAGAAGTAGTGCTCGCCCGAGAGCCACGGCAGCAGCTCGGCCTCCACCCCCGCTACGGCATGGGTCAGGTCGTCGCCCGGGCGCAGGTCTTGCCGCACCCCGAAGGCCAGCTTCACCCCGCGGGCGACCTCGGGCATCCACAGGCCTTGCAGCTCCACGTCCTCGAAGGTGGGGCGCGTGTCGCTGCCTCCGTCGACCTTGAGCGCGAGCTGGCCCAGCTCCCAGGTCGATTCCATCACGAGATGGGTGTTGTCCGGCCCGGGGTGCAGTTCGAACAGGTCGATCCCGCCTTTGAGCTGCGCGGCGGCGGCAGGGCTGCCAAGCGCGAGCGCGGTGGCGGCGAGCAGCCCGGCAAGGGCGCGCAAGGTGCGGGCAGGATCGATCACTCCTGGCACAATCGCACCGCGCGACCGGTGTTTTGATCCGAACAGCCGCCGGGGCGCAGCCATGCCTGCCGCCGGGCGGGGTCAGGTGTGGCCGTCCATGCCGTAGGCTCAGAAGAAGGCGCGCAGGCCTGCCACCGCGGTCACCGCCGAAGCCCGTTCACCCGCGGCGCGCGTGGCCCGGGCCGTGCCGCCGAGGCTGCGCTCCCAGTTTACGCCAACGTAGGGCGCGAACTCCGGCCGGATCTCGTAGCGCAGCCGCGCGCCGGCCCCGATCCGCTCGAAGCCGGAACCGATGCCGACTTGGGGCACGTCCTGGAAGGCGAAGTTCACTTCCACTTCCGGCTGGAGCACCAGCGGCCCCGACAGGCGCAGGTCGTGGCTGGCGGCAAGGCGCGCGTGGACGTCGCCCTTGTTCGAAACGAACAGCTGGGCCTCGGTCTCGATCCAGTAGGGCGCGAGGCCTTCCACGCCGATGACGCCGTAGGTGCGGCGCGGCACGGGGCGGAAATCCTGGCGGACGCCGGCCTCGAGGTTGAAGTAAGGACTGACCGCGTGGCGCCACAGCGCCTGGACCTCGACCCGCTCCGCGCTCTCGCCGTAGATCCCTTCGCCCTCGGTGGCGAGGACGAACTTGTCGAGGTCGCTGCCGTACCAGGCGCTGCCCTTCCAGGCGTAGCCGTCGTGGCCGGAGCCGGTGCGGTATTCGAGGCGATCGACCATCACCGCGCTGCCGGTCCACTTGCCTTCGGTCATCAGCCCGGCGCGGGCGCGGGCCATGCGCTCGGCGGGGAAGAAGCGATCGGCTGGGTGATCGGTCGGTACCGGCGGAGGCGCGGCATTGCCGGGCGTGTCGTCGGCCGCTGGCGGCGGCGCCTCGGAGCTCATGTCCATGCCCGGCATCCCGGCCATGTCGTGCCCGGAGTGGTCCATGCCGCCCATGTCGTGCTGGTGCTCCTGCGCCAAGGCGGGAGCGGCCAGCGCCAGCGATCCGGCGGCGGCGAGGAGGAGCGCGCGCATCAGGCCTGCTCTCCTTCGCGCCGCACGGTGACGACCCGCATCATCCCGGCATGCATGTGCTGCAGCATGTGGCAGTGGAACGCCCAGTCGCCCGGCGCATCGGCGGTGAGATCGAAGGCGACCTTGCCGCCCGGCAGGACGTTGACCGTATGCTTGCGGACCCGGTGCCCCGGCTCGCCGCTGACCAGTTCGAAGAAGTGGCCGTGGAGGTGGATCGGGTGGGGCATCATCGTGTCGTTGATGAGGTTGACCCGCACCCGTTCGTTCTCGCGGAAGGGGATCGGCGCGGCGCCGTCGGAGATGGTCTCGCCGTCGATCGACCACATGTAGCGTTCCATGTTGGCGGTGAGGTGGACGTCGACCTGGCGGCTGGGCTTGCGCGGATCGGGGTTGGGGGCAAGGCTGCGCAGGTCGGCATAGGTGAGGACGCGGTGGTCCACCTCTTCGAGGCCGGTCGGCTTGTCGGCGAGCCGGTCGATCGGCGAGGGGGAGATCGTCGCCACCTGGGGGCCGAACTTCACCTGCGGGGCCACGCTCTTGTCGCGCATGTTCATCGCGTGGCCGGCCATCGAATCGTTGGCGGGCTTGGAGAGGTCGATCTCGCCGTTCTGGCCCATGTCCATTCCGGCCATGTCCATGCCCATGTCGCGCATGGTGAGGAGCGGGCGCTTGCGCAGCGGCGGGATTGCGCCCGCCATGCCCATCCGCGGGGCCAGGGTGCCGCGCACCTGGCCGGAGCGGTCGAGCGCCTCGGCGATCACGCCGAAGGCCTTGTCCTCGGTGGGGGCGACAAGGATGTCGTAGGTCTCGGCGATGGCGATCTGCAGTTCGTCGGTCTCGACCGGCTGAACTAGGTTGCCGTCGGCCGCGACGATCGTCAGCGCGAGGCCGGGGATGCGAAAGTTGAAGTTGGTCATCGCCGCGGCGTTGATGATCCGCAGCCGCACCCGCTCGCCGGGCCTGAACAGCCCGGTCCAGTTGGCGGCGCTGTCCTGCCCGTTGATCAAATAGGAATAGGTGAAGCCGGTGACGTCCGAGATGTCCGTCGGGTCCATCCGCATCTTGGCCCATTCGAGCCGGTCCTTGAGCGGCTGGTCGCGGCTGGCGAGAAGCCCGGCGATGTCCTGACGCTGGCGATTGAAATAGCCCGCCTGCACCTTGAGCCGGCGCAGCTGCTCGTGCGGATGCATCGGGCTCCAGTCGGCCAGGATCAGCACGTGCTCGCGGTCGGACTGGATCGGATCGGGGCCGGCGGGATCGATGATCAGCGGGCCATAGAGCCCCGTCGCCTCCTGCATGCCGGAGTGGCTGTGATACCAGTAGGTGCCCGAGTGGGTCAGCGGGAACTCGTAGGTGAAGGTCTCGCCAGGATCGATGCCGGGGAAGGAGAGCCCGGGTACGCCGTCCATCTGGAACGGGACCAGCACCCCGTGCCAGTGGATCGAGGTCTGCTCGGCGAGGCGGTTCGACACGGCGATCCGCGCGGTCTGGCCTTCCT
>Ga0068855_100000996_pt1 | contig 35276 bp, 33 predicted proteins | sample KBSCornC52_FD_66592 | JGI IMG/M metagenome (GOLD analysis project Ga0068855, IMG submission 66592) | Corn rhizosphere microbial communities from Kellogg Biological Station, Michigan, USA - KBS Corn C5-2 | ecosystem: Host-associated > Plants > Roots > Rhizosphere > Soil ...
TGGGCAATACGAATCAGCGCTCGGTTTGTGCCAGTGGGTTCAGCAATGGGCCAGGAGACAACCCGGACACCGGCTTGCAGCAAGACATGAGGTCAAAACGTTCATGCTAGATGCCATCCAAGTTCCCTTCCGGAAACCGAATTTTGCAGCGGCTGTTGAAATTGCCTTCCGGGAATGCAGACTCCACGCCTGCAGAGTTTGCCGAAACGACCACAACGTATACCATGCAAACAAAAAGGAGAGTACCTCGATGGCGAGTCTTCTCGAACGCGTATACAGTGGTTCCCCGTCCGGGGGACGGCGCAAAGTATGGAAATCAACTCCACGGACGATGAGGCTCTGCTTTTACTCTGCCGTTTTCTCGCTTTTTGCCTCCGCCAGCGTATTGGACTCACTGAGGCACACCATCTACCTTTCCCCGGTCCAGATCTTCTTGAACATTGTGATCGTGGGCGGATTCGCGGTTGCTTACGCAGCCTTCTGGATTTCGCAACGGTACTGGGTGATCCCAGTGCTCTTACTGTCTGAAACCGTTCTGTTCTCTCTCCTCGGCGCACATCACAAGGGATCGCAACTGATTGCTGTTGGCTCCCCCCTGCACCGGCAGCTTCAGGTACTTGGGGTCATTGGGATCGTTTCGGTATCCCTAGGCTATCTGCTTTTCGCGGTTTTTTTTGGCAGTCAGGGTGCACGCTACTTTCGAGCCCACAACGAAATTGCTATGGCCGCCGAAATTCATCGCGCGCTGGTGCCGCCCATTCACAAGACCGTTCGATCGTTTGAAATCTACGGAGTCTCAGTCCCTAGCGGAGAGGTGGGCGGCGATTTAGTCGACGTTACCGAGGATGGGGAGTCCTGGACGGGATACGTGGCGGATGTCTCTGGCCACGGTGTCCCCGCCGGATTGCTGATGGCCATGTTCAAAGCAGCCGTGCGCAGCCGACTGGGGGACGCTTCCACAACGGAACTTCTAGCGGAAGTGCATCGTGCCCTGTACCCCCTGAAGACGCCCAACATGTTCGCCACGGTTGGAGTTCTACGGTTCAGTGAACGGATTCTCAGCCTCTCACTGGCAGGCCACCTTCCTTTGCTTCACTACGTGCAGTCCTGCGGGGAGGTGAGGGAATATGCTGCCCTCGATCTGCCATGGGGAATTCTTCCGGACCAGACCTTTCACTCGACGGAAGTGGCCTGTCGAACCGGCGATGTCTTTGTGCTCCTTACCGACGGACTGACGGAGGTATTTGACAGAAGCGGAAAAGAAATGGGAATCGGGCCCTTAAAGGAAGTGCTCGGCAGGTCAGCAAGGCAGACGCTACCTGAACTTTTTAACAGCATGCGCGCGGCTGCACTAGAATTCGGGAAACAGGACGACGACCAAACTATGCTGATTGTTCGGTGCTCGTGAGGGAGCTGAGAGGTGGAGCTCTCTCCTGCAAGCTGGAACCAGCGAAAATGCCCCGAGTCGTACCTCCGCTTACGCCTCCCCGACAGACGAGTGGAATCTGACTGAAACGGACCTCTAAGGCCTTGCCTTCTGTGGCACGCCCCAGCGACGAAACATCTCCTCCTGGGTTTTGCGGCTGGCAAGCTTGTGGAGCATGGTGCGGCGCTGACGTGGCGAGAGAGCATCATCGTAGAGCGCAGAGCGGGCCTCTCCCAGCCAGCGCAACCAATTCTCCCACTCAGGGCCGTATTCACGTTCCAGTTCCTCACGAAGACGCTTTGCCAGAGCGCCAGAGTGCCCCGCAGTAGAAATGGCGATCTGCAGCGGACCGCGCTTCACGACGGCAGGATAGTAGAAGTTGCAGAAGGCGCCATCATGAACCACATTGCATAAAATTCCGCGCTGTTGCGCTTGCCCAAAAATCAACTGGTTTGTCGCCTTCGACGAGGTGGAGACCACGCAGAGAAATATGTCGTCGAGGTCGTGCGAATCAAAACGGCGCTCGATCCAGGTTAACTTCTCCGCCTGTGCCCAGCGCTGGATCTTCGGCGTCGCGCTCGGAGCTACCACGGTAATTCGCGCTCCGCATGCGAGCAGAGTTGGAATCTTTTCTTCCATAGTCTTGCCCGCCCCTACGGCCAGGCACCTTTCGCTCGTGAGTTTGAGAAACACGGGGAAGAGTTCGTTTTTTTCCGCTAAGATTCGGGACCGCACGCTGCTCAAAGTAGCTTCTCCAGTTCGTCGCGTTGTTCGTTAATTAGCACAGAAAATCGTTGGTAACCCAATTCAAAAAACTGATGAGGTGCATTTGGGAATCCGCCTCCTAGGGGCGTGTCTCCTATCCGGAAGGCGGAAAGCAAGGGAAATAGCGATTGCGATTTCAGTTATCATCCGCAAAAGATTTTTTAATTTCCAAAGGTTTTTTGGGTTCGCTACAACTGAGTCAGTCACAGAGCGAGGGTCTAACCCGGTGATTCGAAACCAGGTTCGTGATCCGCGCTAAAAGAGTTGGACTCTCAGGTCGAGAGTTCAACCGCAAGCCGCCTCCCTGTTCGAGGCCCGAAACCCAGATGTTGCGGAGCAGTCCCAGGGATACCGGGCCGTATCCACCTGAAAGCTAAGTTGCGGAATAAATTCGCCTCCCGTTTGGCCGGGAGAATCAGCTTTTGCTGAAACAGTTTTCGTGTCTTTCGAATAGCGGAGGAACATGAGCACTTTGCCCCTCATCGAGCGCGCGCGGGAAGGCGGCTATTCCTTTGTGATGAGCCGTCAGGCTTCACCTGCAGCTGACGAGCCGCTCTACCAGATCTCCTCGACGATTTCGGCGCCTCGAATTCCCGAACGCGCGCTCCAACCTGGGGAGCAATACCGATTTCATTTTGACATGACGCAATGCATCGGCTGTAAGTGCTGCATGGTGGCTTGCAACGAACAGAATGGAAATCCGGCATCCATCAATTGGCGGCGAGTGGGAGAAATCGAGGGCGGCTTCTATCCCAACACGCAACGCTCCTACCTTTCGATGGGCTGCAATCACTGTCTGGAGCCCTCCTGCCTGATCGGCTGCCCAGTGGAGGCATACAAGAAAGACCCGGTTACTGGAATCGTTCAACACAGCGCCGAGGCCTGCATCGGGTGCCAATACTGCACGTGGAATTGTTCTTACGGCGTACCGCAATACAATCCCGAGCGCGGCGTAGTTGGCAAGTGCGATATGTGTTATGGCCGCCTGACGGATGGCCGCGAGCCAGCATGCGTGAATGCCTGTCCGGAAGGCGCAATCCGGATTGAGATTGTCAACGTCGAAGAGTGGAAACGCGAGTACTCGGAAAACGCGAATGCTCCGGGCTTGCCTTCAGCTGACGACAGTATTTCGACCACCCGAATCACATTGCCGGAGCAACTTCCGCCTGACACGCGCAAGGCCGATGCATGGCGCGTGAGACCAGAGCACCCGCACTGGCCACTGGTGGTAATGACGGTGCTCACGCAGCTTTCAGTCGGGGCATTTGCCGCGATCTGGCTGTTGCAGTTGTTGGGCGCGCCGGGCAGATTGACCATCGCCGCAATTGGGTCCCTAACGGTGGGAGGACTCGCCCTGGGGGCTTCGACGATGCACCTCGGGCGGCCCATTCATGCGTACCGGGCACTGAAGATGTGGAAGCGCTCGTGGCTGAGCCGCGAAGTGTTGATGTTCGGCCTCTTCTCCGGGATGGCAGGAGCATATGCAGGTTCCTTGTTGCTCAAACTGGCTTCCAGTTCGGCGCTGGGAGGGCTAACCGCCCTGCTCGGTGCCGGCGGAATTACTGCGAGCGCATGCATTTATCTGGTGCGCGCGCGTCCTGCATGGAACAGCAAACACACGATTGCTGACTTCTTTCTGACCGCCTCCATCCTCGGCCCTTTATTCGCAGCAAATATCAGTGCGGGTTCCGGGCGTTTACTGGCACTGATTGCCGTCGCTGGCGCTTCGGCGCAGCTGCTGAACAATGCCCTGCGATTCTTAAGGCTGAATGCGTCGGAATCCTTTGAACGGCAGTCGACGGCCCGCCTGCTCTCGACAGTTCTCGCTTCTCGATTTCTTTTGCGCGGCGCGCTTCTGGTTGCTGGCGGAATCGCGTTGCCGTTGCTCTCGGCTGCTCACCTTGGGCTTGCCTTGGCGCTCGCGCTCGCACTAGGAGGAGAACTTCTTGGGCGCTACCTCTTTTATGTAAGCGTCGTGCCCAAGAATATCGCTGCCTCTTACATCGCCAGCGGGATGGAGATGGCCGGATGAAGAGCGTGAAGCGCCAAATCGGTCTCGACATTCTTGCCGAAGAGTACGCCTACGGCACTGATGCCGAACACGGCTACACATCGGCGCAGAAGATTCCCGACCGATGGGTTTCGACGACCTGCGGATATTGTTCGGTTGGTTGCGGAATGTTCGTCGGTGTGAAGGATAACCGCGCGATTGCCGTGCGCGGCAATCCGAACCATCCAGTCAACTTCGGAAAGCTTTGTCCTAAAGGGCTCAGCGAACACCATACTCTCGAAGCGCCGAACCGGGCCAAATACCCCCTGCTTCGTAAAAACGGCAGGCTGAAGCGCGTCAGCTGGGACGAGGCACTTGATTTGATGTTTGCAAAGTTCCGTGCCGTACAAGAGAAATATGGTTCGGATTCTCTGGGGGTGATCAGCACTGGACAGCTTGTCACCGAAGAATTCTACACGCTGGGCAAACTGGTACAACTGGGTTTGGGGAGCAAGAACTACGACGGCAACACGACCCTGTGCATGGCCAGCGCAGTTTCCGGGTACAAACGATCGTTTGGCAGCGACGGCCCGCCGGGCACATACGAAGATCTACGAAAGGCCGATGTCATCTTTCTCATTGGCGCAAACATCGCCGACAATCACCCGATTTTGTGCCAGCACGTTGAAGCCAATCGAAATAAAACGCTGATCGTTGCCGACCCACGGGTGACCAAGACCGCGATGATGGCGGACCTGTTTCTTCCGCTCAAGCCACGGTCGGACATCGCGCTTATTAACGGAATCATCCACGTGCTCATCCGCACCGGGATGATCAATCGCGATTACATTGAGAATCACACCACCGGCTTCGCAGAGCTGGAAGCGTTCGTGGCCGCCTACACGCCGGCACATGTCTCGCAGATCACGGGGCTCAGTGAAGACCTCATTCTTCGCGCCGCGTTTCTGTATGGCAACGCCAAGGCCGCACTGGTCGGCTGGACCATGGGGGTAAACCACAGCACACAAGGGGCTGAGACCGTTAATGCGATCAACAACCTTGCGCTGATCACAGGAAATATCGGACGCGAGGGAGCGTCTCCCTTTTCTATCACCGGCCAGTGCAATGCAATGGGCACTCGCGAGGCGGGATTCACTTCGAGCCTTCCCGGATATCGCAAGTTCGAAGACTCGAAAGACCGCAAAGAATTGGCGGAACTGTGGAATGTCGCTATCGATCGTATTCCCACATCGCGCGGACTCGCTTATCCCGACATCATTGAAGCGGCGGTCAGGCAGAAGGTTCGTGCCTTGTGGATTATCGCGACCAATCCGATCGTTTCCTTTCCCAACCTTGACCTGCTCAAGCAGGGGCTACAAACCCTGGATTTCCTGGTGGTGCAGGACGGTTATCATCCCACTCCAACTTCGGAACTTGCTCATCTCGTGCTGCCGGCGGCCATTTGGGGGGAAAAAGAAGGCACCTACACGAACTCAGAGCGGCGGGTGGGCAAGGTGAACCGCGCAGTCGATCCTCCCGGAGAAGCGAGATCTGATTTCGAAATTTTTCTCGCCGTGGCCAACAGATTTGGCTGTCGCGAGGAATTATTCCCGGGGTGGAGCTCCCCAATGCATGCCTTCGATGAGTGGAGGCGGGTCTCCGCCGGACGGCTCTGCGATTACTCCGGAATGAATTATCAGATGCTCGAAGACTGCGGCGGCCTGCAGTGGCCCTTCCCTGCGGGCTCAACCGAGGTCAGCACCAGACGCCTCTATACCGACGGGCAATTTCAAACTGAAGATGGCAAGGCCAGGCTGTTCTCGATTGAATGGAAACCCTTCCCCGAACAGCCCAACCGCGAATTTCCACTCGTGCTCAACACCGGGCGCACGGTTGAACACTGGCATACGCGGACGAAAACCGGGAAGGTGCCAATCCTTGAACGCATGTCGCCGAACGCGTGGTTGGAAATGAACACACGCGATGCCCAGGTCCTGAGGCTCAAACCGCACGATCGGGTGGACGTAATTTCGCGAAGGGGACGTGTGCAGAACCTGGAGTTGCGAATCACCGAGATCGTGGCTCCAGGGCAGGTGTTCATGCCTTTTCACTTCTTCGAGACAAACGCGAACCAGGTCACCCAAAGTGCATTTGATCCGATTTCGCGGGAACCGAATTACAAGCAGTGTGCGGTTCGTGTCGAGCTGAACGAAGTGGCAGCGCGAAATCGCGGACGGAGAAATGGCCATGTCTAAGGCGAGCCCGCACTCCCTTCCCAGCCAAATGGGGGTGATTGCGTGGAAAAGCTAGTAGTGGTTGGGAATGGGATGGCAGGCGTGGCCTGCGTTGAGCAGATTTTGCGCCATGCCCCGAAGTTCCAGATCACCATCTTCGGCGACGAAACTCACGTTAACTACAACCGCATTCTGCTTTCTTCTGTGCTTGCGGGCGAGAAGTCGGCGGATGACATCGTTCTGAACGGTCTCGAGTGGTACGAGAAAAACAACATCGACTTGCGGCTCGGTCTTCGCATTGTTGACGTGGATCCGGTTGCGAAGATTGTTACCGGCGACGACGGCAGCATCACCGCGTTTGACAAATTGTTGCTCGCGACCGGAAGCATGCCCCTCATTCCCTCGATCGAAGATGTGAGGAAGGATGGCGTCTTTGTATTCCGCAACCTCGATGACACCCGCCAATTGCTGGAGCGTGCGCGGGGCGGGTTGAAAGCTGTCGTTATTGGGGGCGGACTCCTGGGCCTCGAAGCTGCACGTGGGCTGCAAATCCAAGGTTGTGATGTCACAGTGGTCCACCTTATGGAAACGCTGATGGAGCGCCAGCTCGATCCGACAGGCGGCGGATATCTCGCCACCAAGATGAACCAGATGGGGATCACCGTCTTACTGGGTCTCAGCACAACCAAGGTTCTCGGCAATGGACATGTGTCGGGCGTGGAGTTCAAGGGGGGCGGGAGCATCGCTGCCGATCTTGTGGTAATTGCCGCTGGAATTCGGCCGAATGTCACCCTGGGCGAAAAAGCCGGGCTCGAAATCAAGCGCGGCATCGTGGTCAACGACTATATGGAGACTTCGAACCCCGACATTTTTGCCGTTGGCGAATGCGTGCAACATCGTGGCGTCTGCTATGGACTTGTTGCACCATTGATCGACCAGGGCAAGATTCTCGCGGCCACCATTACCGGCAACAAAGGCCCCATCTACGAAGGCACGGTGCTTGGCACCAAGCTGAAGATTATGGGGGTCGACGTATTCTCGGCCGGCGAGATCACCGACAAGGTGGATGGCTCGGAAGTAATTCGTTACGAAGATCCATCGCTCGGTATCTACAAAAAGCTCACGCTCAAGAACAATCGGCTTTCCGGCGTAATTCTGGTCGGCGACACCAGCGATAGCCACAACTACATGGATTGGCTGCGCTCTCAAAAAGACTTGAGCGCGATGCGCCGGCAATTGCTATTTCCCGACGGCTCGGGCGACCCCGGTCTGGATGTTGCCCAGATGTCAGACAACGTGACAGTGTGCGGCTGCATGGGCGTCAGCAAGGGCATGATCATTCAGGCGATCCACGAAAAGGGCTTATGCACGATGGGGCAACTCAAGGAGCACACCCGGGCTTCCACCGGGTGCGGAAGCTGCACCGGACTGTGCCAATCATTGCTGAAAGCCGTTGCACGCGATTTTCAGGAAGAAACCAAGCAGACGATGTGCAAATGCGTCCCTTTTTCGGAGGACAATCTGCGCGAAATCCTGCGCAGCCAGCGCTTGAAGTCGGTGCAAGAAGTGCTAGACATTTACGGAAACGGGGTAGGTTGCGAGGTCTGCAAGCCGGCCCTGAGCTACATGCTGGATATGCTCTGGTGCGGGGATCACGACGAAGATCGGTCGGCGCGGTTCATCAATGATCGCGTCCACGCGAACATCCAGAAAGACGGCACATTTTCCGTGGTGCCAAGAATCCGCGGTGGAGTCACCTCGCCTGACGAACTTCGTCGGATTGCCGACGTGGCTGATAAATACAAGGTGCGCATGGTGAAGATCACCGGCAGCCAGCGCATCGACCTGCTGGGCGTGAAGAAAGCGGACCTTCCAAAGGTCTGGGCCGATTTAGGCATGCCTTCGGGCCAGGCCTATACCAAAGGCATTCGCATGGTGAAGACGTGCGTGGGAACAGAGTTCTGCCGTTTCGGCGTGCAGGATTCGACGAGCACCGGCATCGAACTGGAACGTCGCCTGGAAAACCTTTTCACCCCACACAAGCTAAAGATGGGCGTTGTCGGATGTCCGCGCAATTGTGCCGAGGCCACCGTGAAGGACATCGGTCTTGTCGGCCAGGAGGGTAGCTGGCAGGTGGTGGTGGGAGGTGCGGCTGGCAAGAACGTACGCAAGGCCGATCTGCTCATCACGGTTGAAACAACCGAGCAGGCGCTCGATGCTGCCAGTCTGTTTCTGCAGTACTACCGCGAAAATGCCAATTATCTGGAACGCACCTACGACTTCGTGGAGCGGTGGGGAATCGAGAAGGTTCGCAAAGAGACGATTTACGCCCCTGAGGCCGCCAAGGAAGCCCTACGTGAACGCCTACGCAGGTCAAAAGAACACTCGAGCGATGCTTGGCTCGAGCGGGACACTTTGCGAACTGCAACCCAGTTCGTACAAATCACTCCAGGTCAGGAGGTGCTCGCATGAGCTCACGCACCGAATGGATACAAGTTGCCTACTGCGATGACATCCCCTTGCGGGAAGGGCGCGAGGTCGTGATTGGAAATCGTTCTATCGCTGTTTTCAATCTTGGGGGGAAGTTTCTTGCCGTGGACAATCGCTGCCCCCATCGCGGAGGCCCACTCGCTGATGGCATTGCCACCGGAGAGAGTGTCGTTTGCCCCCTACACGGATGGAAGATCGATCTGCAAAACGGTAGTGTTCAAAGGCCCGCCGAGATGCCGGCCTGCATCAAGACGTTTGCCACAAGAGTAGAAGCCGGGACGCTTCTTCTGGAAATTTCAAAGCTCTCGAGTTGCCCCCCAGCGAAGGTCCCAGCTACGTGGAGTGAGGGCGACTCTCCCGAAGAATCTAAGGAGCGTCCGCATGAAGATCTCAGATTTTCGTAAGGCTGGCCACACGCCGTCGCTCATTGCGGCATTTCTGTACTTCGATGTCAGCTTTATGGCGTGGGTGTTACTTGGCCCACTTGGGCCGTTTGTCGCCGAAACCTACAAGCTTTCTGCCACACAAAAAGGATTTCTGGTCGCGCTTCCTTTGCTAGCGGGATCCTTCTTTCGCCCCATTCTAGGCGTGCTGGGTGATGTGCTGGGCTCGCGCCGCGCGGGAATTGTGGGGCTTAGCCTAACCCTGCTGCCCTTAGCCTTGGGATGGCGGTTCGCATCGAGCTTGCAGAGTTTCTATCTCATTGGATTTCTGCTGGGAGTTGCCGGAGCCAGTTTCGCGGTGGCCCTACCGTTGGCAGGAACCTGGTACCCACCTGAATATCAAGGACTCGCTATGGGAATTGCCGGCGCAGGAAATTCCGGCACGTTGCTCGGGACTCTGTTTGCTCCGCGCATCGCCCAGCGCTATGGATGGCCAAACGCATTTGCGCTGGCGATGCTGCCCGTCGCCGCGGTGCTTATCCTCTATTCAGTAATGGCGAAGGACAGCCCCAAGCGACCACCGCGACCGGCTTGGCGTGATTATGTGGCTGTCTTCAAGCAGGCCGACACTGTCTGGTTCTGTCTCTTTTACAGCTTTACCTTCGGAGGTTTTGTCGGCCTCGCCAGTTTCTTGACCCTCTTCTTTCACGATCAATACGGATTGACGAAAATCCGCGCCGGTGATTTCACCACGGTGGTCGTTCTAGCCGGAAGTTTCTTGCGCCCGGTCGGGGGATGGATTGCTGATCGCATCGGCGGCTACCGCTTGCTGCTTTGTCTTCTCGCCGGAGTCGGTTGTTGCCTGGCCGCGGTCAGTTTTTTGCCCTCTCTCACCATTGTTGTGTCCCTGCTCTTCGTTTGCATGGGAATGCTTGGAATGGGGAACGGCGCAGTGTTCCAACTCGTCCCGCAGCGCTTTGCCCGGCATATCGGGGTGGTCACTGGACTAGTCGGGGCTGCCGGCGGTCTGGGCGGTTTCCTATTGCCATCGCTGCTCGGCGCAATCAAAGACCGAGTTGGCGATTACGGCACGGGGCTACTGGCGTTCTCGATCGCATTTTTTGTGGCCTCTGTTCTGCTCCTGATCCGCGGAACCACCTGGGCACGCGATTGGGACGAGGCTTTCGTGAGTCGCTCGGGCGTGTTCTGTTTCCGCAGCTTCGCACGCAATCTGGTCGCCGCCGACGAGAACTAACAGCCCCAACACAGGCATAATAAGCACACACTTGCATGCATACGCGGAGGAAATTCATGTCTCGCTTCCTGAGGTTAGGAGTCCTAGTTCTATGCCTCACCCTAGATGGTCTCTCGCAAACGCCAGCCGCAACCCCGGAAGCCAGCAACAAGTTGCTTTCAGATCATGTGAACGCGCAGCTTCCTAAATGGCTCCAGCTTGGAGGTGAGTATCGTGCGCGTGTGGAAGGATTCACGGGTGGCGGATTCAAGGTAAATACCGAAGATGCATATCTGTTGAGCCGCCTGCGCTTGAGCATGACGATCCGCCCAGAGTCGTGGCTCAAGTTCGGATTCCAAACGCAGGATGCGCGCGTGTTCTGGAAGAACCAGAATCCCTCGGCTCCGCCGTATCAAGACACGTTTGACCTACGCCAGGCCTATGTTGACATTGGCGATGTTGAAAAGGGTAAGTTGGGTTTTCGCGGAGGACGGCAAGAGCTGGCATTTGGGGACGAGCGCCTCATCGGAAATTCCAACTGGACCAACACCGCTCGCAGCTTCGACGCTCTGCGAGGGACTTTGCGGAGGGGACGTTATCACCTGGATCTCTTCGCTGCTCGCGTCGTGAAGCAGCAGGATGCAGAATTCGACTGGAGTACTCCTGGAAACAATCTTTATGGTGCCTATTGCGGAATAGAGAAACTCGTTCCGAATGCGACTGTGGATCCTTACTTCCTGTGGCGGCGTCAATCCGCACTCAAAACGGAAAGCGGCTCAGTTGGCATCCTGAACTACGGTACTGTCGGACTTCGGTGGGTCGGCAAGCTTCCTTCAAGTTGGGACTACGGCCTTGAAATGGATCGCCAGACCGGGTCACTCGGCACCGACACTGTCGCCGCCTGGGCCGGCCATTGGGTGTTGGGCAAGGCTCTGCCGACGAAGCACCTTCATCCGCGGATCGCGCTGGAGTACAACTACGCTTCCGGGGACGCTAATGCAAAAGATGGGCATCGCAGCACCTTCGATCAACTCTACGCGACCGGGCACGACAAGTACGGCATGGACGATCAGGTTGGCTGGAAGAACATCCGCAATGCACGCCTAACGTTTGAAACCAAGCCAGCCAAGAAGTGGTCAGCAGCTGCCAAGTACGACGTGTGGTGGCTCGCCGATCCGCATGATGGGCTTTATACTGCAGCCAGCAACCTAATCGTTCGCGTTGCGAACGGCAGCGCGGGCCGATTCGTCGGCCAGGAACTTGACGGCGCTGTGGCCTACAACCTCTCCCGCCAGTTTCAATTTGGGGCCGGCTTCGGCCATATTTTCCCGGGCACGTTCCTCAACAACGCGGCGCAAGGAGAGTCCTACAACTACCCGTACGCTACTACCACCTTTGCGTTTTAAGGGGAACTCGGTTTCCTTGTGTAGATGCCGTGACCGGGTGAGCTCCGGCGCAAAAAGGAAGAGCTATCTTGTTTATGCCAAAGCATCGGTCGCATCAGCCTGATCAGGCGAGCCCATTCCTGGCGACAAATAACAGGGACCGACGGAGACTGGCGAAAGGTCCTCGGCGGATGAGCGGGATTCGCCCAGTACCACTCCTAATCTTCAATCACTCATGTCACGTCAACAAACTGATGCTTGGAAAGCGATGAATCAAGTGGTTCCTCCGGCGATACCAAGCAGCAGCTAACAAATTTCTTGCCGCACAGTGCGACCTCCATAGCCGGAACGAGCTCTCGTTGTGCTTCAGATTTGAGGACGTACCCACTTGCTCCGCCTTCCAAAGCACGACGGACCATATCGGCATCGTTGTATGCACTCAGAAATAACACCTTCGCCGACGGAACGCCGCGGCATAACTGTCTCAGCACCTCGAATCCGTTCATGTCGGGCAGGTTGAGATCTAGAAGGATGAGCTCTGGCAATAACTCTTGCGCTTGCCGACACGCTTCTCTCCCGTTCGCGGCTTCACCAACGACCATAAAGCGTGTTCGGTCCAGCCTTGTGCGTACCCACTGCCTAACAGTTTCAAAGTCATCTACAACAAGTACCCGTATGGTTTTGGACATCTTTGTTTTAGCAGCTTTCCAGAGCTGACATGGGCCAGTCCTTGCATCTAGCGCGCTGCCACACCACCACAATGGTCGCTGATTGAGCTCACAATTCGCACCTGTCAGAACTGACAGGTCCTGGGCCAACAACCACCAAGGGTTGTGTACTCAGAGATAAATATGGATGGGCGCAACCAGCTTCGGTATGAAGAAGCCGCGCAAGACAAGGTAGCGGGCTCGGGCTCACCAGCATGCGCAAGTGTTCAGACCGCTCGGAAGGAGTGTTCCAGATTGAGCTACAAGGCTCCTGCCCACGTCGGCCTTGTTACTCGTATCGTAACGCCACCATTGGATCCACGCTGGCGGCACGCCGCGCCGGAATATAGGACGCGAGCAATGACACCAGGGCGAGAGTTGCCAGGGCAAGGATCATCACGCTGGGATCGTGAGCAGAAACTCCCACGAACAGACTTGTGCCAAGCCTCAGCAGCACCAACGACAATGCCAGCCCGATCAATTCACCAACGAGAACTAGACGCAGTCCACCCTGCAAAATTAGACGCACTACATCCTGGCGGCTTGCGCCCAGGGCCATGCGGATCCCGATTTCGTGCGCGTGTTGCGCGACGGAATACGCAATCACTCCGTACAAGCCGACGGCAGCAAGTACCAGAGCTAACCCAGCAAAGCCTGCCAGAGTGATGGTGCTTGTGCGCCGGAGTGTAAGCGCCTGTCCGGCTAACAGCGTCATTGGCATGGCATCAAACACGGGCTGATCCTTATCGACATCCCAGATCGCTTGCTCCGCTGGCTTCAGGAGCGCCCCTGGATCCCTCGACGTTCGTACAACAAATGCGAGCAAGAAACTCCTGACCTGTGCCAAGGGACGGTATAACTCTGCATGCATCGCTTCCTCGGGACCGAATGCCTTCACATCGGAAACCACACCCACAATCCGCCACTTCTCAGGCGAACTAACATTCCCGAGTTCTAGAACTTTGTCTAAGGGGTCTTCATTCCCGAAATAGCGATGGGCCAAGGTGGAATTCACAATAGCCACGCGTTCGGATCCTGCGCGATCTGCACTGGTGAAATCCCTGCCCTCCATCAGCGATATACCCATCGTGGCGAAATACCCCGGAGAGGCTTCACGGTTATCGGCGAGTGGCTTGTTGCTGGGATCCGATAGAGCGCGGCCCTCGATCTGAAACTCGGTGGTTCCCCAAAATCCCGTAAGTGGCAGATAATTCGTCACGCCTACCGAATCGACGCCAGGCAATCGCTGTATTTGCTCGACTACATTGTTCACGAAGGCCACCTGCTTTTCCGGTTGATTCGCCGGGTATCGATTTGGGGGTGGGAAGACTTCAAGCCCCAGCAGGTGTTCCGGATGAAACCCAAGGTCTTCGTTGTAGACGTTACGAAAACTCTCGACCATCAATCCCGCCCCCGCCAGCAAGATCAGCGACAACGCGACTTCCCCGACGATGAGTGTGCGCCGTGCGCGCAACGTTCGAACACTCGCGGCCAAAACCCGGCCCGACTCCTTTAACGCCTCGCCGCTATTTGTGTTCGAGCATTGCACTGCCGGCAAAACGCCAAACAACAGCGCAGAAAACACGGTGATTGCCACGGCAAACCAAAGGACGGGCCCATTCACCGGAATGGATTCAACGTGGGGAATGCTTAAATTCGCGAGATTGTTTGGAAAGATCGCTAACAGAAAACGGGTACTCCAAACCGCCAGAAGCACGCCGAGCAGACCCGCGGGTGCTGCCAGTAACAAGCTCTCAACCAACAATTGCCGAACCAGACGCACACGGGTTGCTCCGAGCGCGGCGCGTACGGATATTTCGCTTCGTCGACCCGCGGCCCGAGCTAACAAGAGACTGGCAATGTTCACGCACGCAATCAGAAGCACAAAGCCCACGGCCCCGAGCAATGCCAGCAGGGGCAAGCGGATGTCACCGGTCAACTGCTGCGTGAGGGGTTCGACCAGCGTGGTGTTTCCCTGTTCTGTACCAGGATGCAGCGCCGCAATTCTTCTTTCCAGGGCATCCATGCGCGCCTGTGCCTGTGCAGTGGAAACTCCGGATTTCAGTCGGCCGAGAACTCGAATAAAGCGATGGGCGCTGTCGTAATCACCGGCAGCTGACGGTGTCAACGACATTGGTAGCCATACTTCCGTCTGAGGCGGCTGATTGAACAAGGGCGGCATCACCCCGATGACCGAATAAGACTTTGCGTCCAGCGTGATGCTTTTTCCGACTATCTCAGGATCGCCGCGAAGAGCCGTAGTCCAGAACTTGTCGCTTAGGACAGCTACCTGAGCGTTCGATTGTCCTTCAATGTCTGTAAAGCTGCGCCCCATCTTGGGAGTCACATCGAGAATGCGAAAGTAGTTCGGCGTGACATCATAGCCAATCACCAGCCTTGGCTCACCCGATCCGGTGAGCGTCATCTCGTTATCAAACGAGGCTGCTATATCCTGAAAGACATCGTTCCCCTGCTTCCAACTAGTGAACACGCCGCCGGAAATGGGAAATGGCTGCGGATCGCGAGCCAGATTTCGCTCCCAGACCATCATCAAGCGATCGGCGTGTGGGAAGGGCGTCGATTCGAGCAGGACCCGGTTCACCACCGAGAAGATCGCGGTATTCGCGCCGATTGCCAAAGCTAGCGTAAGGGCAACAACTAGCGTGAATCCAGGATTCTTGCGCAGTTGCCGCAACGCGTAGCGCACGTCTTGCAGTAGTCCATTCATCATGCTCTAAACCTTCTCACTCGCATGGCACCGCAAGATTCAGAGACGGGAACGACCGTTGCAGAATCCAGTGGTGCCGCATTGCTTCGACGCCAAACAGGCGTTCCTGGCCCGGACTCCGACAAGCCAAGAAGCTTGCAATGCAAACGAAGGCAAGCATCCCGCCAAAATGTCAGCCCGCGTAAGTAGTTGATTCCAATACGACGATAACCATATTGGCTGAGATTCAGTGAAGGCAGGTGTCCAGTTTTGGAATTCGTTAGTCCGGTAACGGACATGGGAGCTAGCCTTAATCTTCCGGACAAAGAGGACGACCAAAACACTTACCGTTTGGGGAACCACGCCCATCGTCCAATGTTCGATTACGCTCAGAACCGAACACTGGGTCCGCCTCTGTGAACTCGCGTTGTACAGCTACAGCGCCAGCCTGATTTCGCCACTCTCAGTTACTTTTGCTTTTCTCTTTTCTCTTTTCCATTCCCACCATCATGCCCGACGGTGGGTCCTTCTTGTTCAGGCTCGCAGCCTGCAAAACCAATTTCTTCACGCCCGGCTTTCTCACATCAGCAATACTCCGCAGTTTGAGGTGTCGCACTCCCTTCCCCGTTCCTTCCAGCAGCTTCTCCGGGTCTGGCAGCGCCGCGCCGCGCATAAATGCGAACGTCACATGCTGTTTACCTACCATGAAACAGCACAGTGGTCCGTTCGAATCAAACGACGGAATCTTCCACGGATTCACGTACTCCTCAACTCCCTTGACCGCCTTTTTCACTAGCGTCCGCACCGCCTTCGCTACGCCCTCAAGCTTCCCCGCCGTCTTCACATAGTCATTAATCCATATCGCCGCCTGTTTCCCTTCAATCGTCGGCATTGTTTCTTCCTATCCCTTCTGCGCCATTCTATTCTTCCGTTCTCCCCTGTCGGGGATGGCTGTTAAACGAACTTTTGGTGCCACTGACCGGGTCATTCCTTGAGGGGGAGCGAACTAGAGGCGAATGAGGTAAAAGGTGGTTGCTCGGCTATAGGCAGCCAGATTTACAAAGCAGTCCAGCCGCCATCAATGAGAAGAGTATGACCTGTAATTAAGGCTGCGGCCGGCGAAGCTAGAAACACGACCGTACCTGCAACCTCTTTTGGCTCACCAATACGGTGCAGCGCTGCGATACGCTCGACGACGTTGCTTCGGAACTCCGGGTCCGCCAGCACCGATTCTGTACCCGGGGTTTGAATAAATGTGGGGGCAACCGCGTTAACTCTGATATTGTGCTTACCCCATTCCACGGCCAAACACTTGGTCAAGTGCGCAATCGCAGCCTTCGTCATGCAATACACTGATTCCGTCGGCAGCGCCACGAACCCTGCCTGCGAGCTCATGTTTATGATGCACCCGCGCTTTTGGCCAATCATCACGCGCCCGGCCGCCTGACTCGCAAAAAATGTCCCTTTGAGATTCACTCTCAGAGTCAAATCAAAATCTTCCTCCCGGACATTTTCCGCGAGGTTTTCCGGAGATAAGCCCGCGTTATTTACGAGGAGGTCTAGGCGGCCGAAATATGCCACTGTATCTTCAACGGCGCGAGAAATCTGATCGAGTTCTGTCATATCCATCTGCAAAGGCAACACCCGCCGCCCGGTGGCCTCAATCTCTCTTGCCAGCCCCTCCCCCGTTTTCACATCCCTCAGGCCGAGCGCGATATCAGCGCCAGCATGAGCAAGAGCGAGAGAAATGGCGCGGCCCAGGCCGCGACCGGCGGCAGTTACTAATGCCACCTCTCCGGTCAGATCAAATCGAGGGAAGTCATTGGCCACTGAAATCTCCATCCGAGTTCTATTCCGCACTAGTGGTCCTAATATACGTCAGTCTAGCCCGACAGCACGGCTGATTTCGACTGGAGCTTGCTATGAATTTCGACGCCCGGCCTCTCCCGATCTGGTCGGCAATATGGCGCGCAAGCCCCCAATATCACTGATTCTCGAAAACCAGCGTGTGGTGCCGTTTTCCGAGTTTTCAGATAGACTGCCGACCTGGCAAATGCGTGCCACTATCCAGCCGGGATCTGTCTTCAGGATTGCCCTCGCCTGCTCACTGGCGGCACTGGCCTCCTGCGGCGGGTCCGCCGGAATCACTGACCCTGCTCCTGGGCCCGGCGGAAACGCCACCATACAGTTTGATGGCGATTCAGGCACCGGTAATCCGCCGACTTACAAAGACCACCCAGACATGGCAGTAGCTGCGAACGGGACCCAGGTGGTCGAAACTACCGGGCAACATAATCAATGTGTACAACTATTCCGGAAACCTGCTGGCATCAACGCCGATCTCGAGCTTCATAGCCAATGCCGTTGGAACCGTGGGTAAAGTCAATGATCCGCGGATGGTGTATGACCCATTTATCTCGCGGTGGCTGTTGGTGTGTTCATGCGCTACAAATTACCTCATTGTCTCAGCCGACACTGACGCGACCGGCACCTGGAAGGGAGTTGCCTTAAGCGGTGACTCCGGCGACCTGGCGATGCGGGTTGGGTTCGATAAGAATGGTGTGTATGTTGTCCAAACCGATATCGTAACGATCACCTCGAAGTTGTTTGCACTCCCGAATAACGATGTCGCTTGGACAAGCGGAAACACGATCTCGCTGACACACGAGGGGATTGCGAGCGGCAAAACTTTGGACGAGATACCCGCGATCGATCTGGATCAGAATAAGCCCGCAAATGCACCTGAATACTTTGTGACCCGGTCGTCTCCGGGTTCAGGCGGGGTGAACGTTCCTATAAATCTCGTGGTGGATTCCGTAACGTGGTCCGGCTCCGTCGCGAGCTTTGCTTCCAGCGCGATCGTAATCCCGACCGGATTTTTGTTTAATGCACCCCAAAGCGCTCAGCAGCCTACCGCTCCGGACATCGTGGGAACCGAGGACCATCGCATCTTTTCGGCGTATGCTTTCGGTGGCTCACACCTTTACGTGGTTGCAGCGTCAGGTCCTTGCGCTTCGAATTGCGGCGCCCAGGGGAATGATTCCCATGATCTTTTTTTCTGCTCGACGTGAACATTCCTAACCTGCGTATTCGCCTAGTTTGTTCTGCTTCTGAATCTCCATGACATCATCCATCTCTTTTGAATGCGCTTTCGAGTCTTGCTCGATGATCTTTTGGTACGCCCGAAGCATAGATTCCATTGCTGCGATACCCGCCGTGGCGCCGTCTTTACCTTCGTCTGGATGCTGAATTACAAATGCCACCGTTGAAGCGAGTCCCACGGCTGCAAGTTCGCCACCATGTTTGTACTTCTTGTTCCAGGGCATATTTGCCGTGCAGAGCGAGACAGAAAGGTCGGGTACTTCAACAGCCCATCGCAAGAGCCAGGTGTAGTCGCCGCGTAATGACGTTCGCAGTCGCTGGACTGCGACCTGCAAGAGCTAGAATCCTCTACAATTCTCCAAACGGTGGCATTGAGGTAGAGGTGTTCTGGTCGGATCAGGACGTTACCGAGTGCCAGGTCAGGTGCTCCAATGGTCAACTTCGGCGGTTGCTGAGATTTATCTGACCCATGATGATTGAGCAGAATGCCTTCGGCTTTCGAAGGCTTTCCTCGCGGCACAACGGCCTCGCGATCTGGAACGGAGCACGGCTGATCCTGCTATGGCGGAATACGTCTGCACTGCTACTGCAAAGACTCAGTGAGCCATGTCGTGATGGAGGTAACGCTCAGACGAGGCGCTTGCAAGGCGTTCGAACCCGAGTCGGTAGCTTCTCATGGATGCCCACCAAAGCCGTGTAAGACGTTCCGGGGAGTGCTCACATAATGACATTGGCCGAGAAGATCGAGCGCGTCTTCGCACATCGGGCGATGCCCGATTCAGTCGTGGATATGGTGAAATGTTTTCAGATCGATTCAGATGTGGAGGAAGCACTCTGGTTCACGGGGCGCGATTGGCACGGGTTAACCTGGCGGGACTGGCAGGAGCACAGCTGCGCCATTTTCTTTTTCGATCCAAAGGCTTTTGCCTACTATCTCCCTAGCGCACTATTACTTTCGGTCCAGAACCCGGATGGTTGCCTGGATGCGGTGGACTCGCTCATCAGCGAACTTGACCGCAGTCCAGATGTGAGCGGGTGGACGGAGAACTTCGCAAGTCGCTTCCTGGAACTGAGTCCGGCAGAACTAGATGTATTGAAGGATTGGCTTCTTCAAATTTGCGGGTACACTCCCTACAGAGGAGTGGGGCTAGCTGCGTCCGGTCCGGGAGATACCTTTGGCCGAGCCTTCGATACCCTTGATCTTCTTCAGAAAGAAGTCGGATGAAGACCTTCTGTGAACGGGTAGGTTCTCATGAGTCAGATGTCGCTTGCTCGACTCCTTTCTCCGAACCTGTTGGCTAGGCACCATCAACTCTACTCGGACCTGGCAGCCGACATTGTCATGGGATCCTATCGCCATTGAGACCGCCCCCGGTCAACATCAATGCTAAGCTGTCTCGATGCCGGAGTCCTCAACCCCCTTATCCGACTGTATCTCTCGTTACGTTGAACAGCGAACAGGCGAGAACTACGAACAATTTTTGAGAGTCTTTCAACCTCTCAATTGGGCGTTATTGCGCAAGGCATTCCAGAGGATGCTTCTGGCCAATACGTGGCTGGCAAGAATGAACTGGCTGTGGCAATGAGCATCACGCCAGATGGCAAAAGAATGGTCCTAGCTTGTGCGGATCGAGCGATTTTCATTCGACGTTTTAAGCAACCGTTCCATGCGGAGGTAAGTGCCGCGGCCTTTCTGAAGATCGCGTGGTCAAACCCCGACTGCGAGGGCATTATGGTCAACAGCGCGGCGAGCGAGCACAAATTGGTTATACCTCGCAAGCAGATCCCAGAGTTGATTGCGAGGATAGCGTAGTCCCGCATCATTTTTAGAGTTGGTGATACATGGCCATGGCGCTCACGGTGGCACCAAAAGGACGAATGAAAAGCGCAAAGATTGCGACAGTTTGCGGAGTGACGCAATTGCCACGGACGGAACAAAACGCAGGAAGATGTGTCTAATCATGAAAGTGCGCCCGCACGCGCTTCTCCACCTTGTCCTTGTGCTTCTTTTGCTCGGCAGCACTCATGCGGGCGAAACAGCACCATACCTTGTCTACGGAACTTATCTCGGAGGCAGCGCTAAGGAATGCGCGACTGGCATTGCTGTTGACAGATCAGGAAACGCGTACGTGGTGGGTCGAACTCCCTCACCTGACTTTCCGGTGACTCCACGTGCGTTCAGCAACAGCACACAAGTCAACAACAACGACTGGACGGGATTTGTCAGCAAAATTAATGAGCGCGGAGATCACCTACTGTACTCTTCCTTTCTTGGAGGAAACTTTCGTTCCAGCGCAAATGCGGTGGCTGTTGATTCGGCGGGGCGGGCTTTCGTGGCAGGCTCAACCTGTTCATCCAACTTCCCGACCAGTCGTTCCGCCGTGCTTCACGAGGCTGGGGGAACTGACAAGATCGATGCTTGCGATGGCTTCCTAGCGTGGTTGAATCCGGAAGGCTCCCAGTTGGAATATGGAAGCTTCCTGGGTGGAAATCGTGAGGATGCAGCGACCGCGGTTTCATTGGCTCCGGCTGGGGACGTGGTCTATGTCGCGGGGTATACCTTTTCCCCAAATTTTCCGGTCACGAAAACAGCATTTCAGTCAAAACTGAACGGCACAAGCAATGGCTTTCTCTCATCGATTGATCGAAGGTCGGGCAAGCTCCTCTACAGCACTTACCTTGGAGGATCAGGCAACGATCGAGTTACCGCAATTGCAATTGCATCTGATGGGGCGATTTATGTGTCGGGCATCACTGACTCACGAAGTTGGTTGGGTCTCCCTCTGCGGCACTTCGGGGCCACGGGTGCGACTGACGGGTTTGTTGTGAGACTCGATCCGACGGGCACACAACCACCTTTCGGTATTCGCATCGGCGGCTCGGGGAACGAGGATCTCACCAGTGTGGTCCTCGATTCCCGGGGCGACATCTATGTTTGTGGATCGACAAGTTCGCCGAATTTTCCACTGGCGGGCGTTATTCGCAACCAAGTAGGTGGTGGATTCGTCATGAAGATCGACGGGCACAGATTTGCGCGGGGGCAATTGGGCGTGATTTGGTCACGACGGCTGGGCGGTCGGGGCGACGAGGATTTATTGTCGCTTTCTGCGGGAATGCCACACGCTATTTTCGTGTCGGGTCGAAGCGGGTCAAAGGATTTTCCAGTCACCAGAATGGCCATTCATAATCGGCTCGAAGCAGAAAATGACTCAACACTGATTGAGCTTCGCGCTTCTGACGGCCAAATCCGATACGCCACGTTCGTGGGCGGGACACGCAAACAGCACGCGAGTTGGTACAACGACGAAGCGACAGGTGTGGTTGCGACTGCAAGCGGAGACGTTTACGTCGCAGGATGTACGCTCGATAATCGGCTGCCGGTATCAAAGGGCGCTCTGCAACCCCAACCAAAAGGCAATTCCGAACCGTTCGTGCTTCGCATCAGATTTTGATTATCAGATTTTAAATGGACTCAGCCGTGAGAGCTCTTCTTCTGCATCTCGTCGATTGCCGAACCATCTCCATGTCGCTCAACGGGGTGACGTAAGCCCCGACTGCATCTTGATTCCCCGGCTCCAAGCCAGCGCAGCAGCAGATGAGATCAGAATCAGGATTGCTGTTTGCATCTTCATCGCGCAGTCTTAGGACAACGCCTAATATCAACCCCTAGCAATTTTCTTGGTATTCTCTTCGCTTGCAGTTACATGACTGAAACACTCGTGCAACCCGAATCGAACACGATGCCAATGGAAGTTCGACGTGCAGTCGGCCTTTTATGGCTATGTGTGCCGATAGGCCTTATCGCCGCAATTGTTGATCATTGGAACCGACCCTCTCCAAAGGGGGTGGCCTTCGCTGTGTTTTTTCATATCTTTGTCGCTGGTTTGTGGGCACTTTTAATCTGGAAGATAGGCCAAGGGCGTAGGTGGGCGCGTATTACATGGCTTGTACTCTTCGCATGTGGGGCCCTTTCAAATGTCTTTCTTGCCCTAGCTGCCCTGGGCGGCTCCAAAGGCGCTGCCAACGACTTCAATTCGCCTTTTTCAGCAGTGATCGTCATGGTACGTATCGCAATATCGTTTTATGCCACTGTTCTGCTGTTTTCCCGTACAGGAGGGACGTGGTTCCTTCGGAAGAATGTGCCCTAAGGATTCTCTGCGTTCAGCTCGTGGCAGGATCACAGCGTGGTATGGACGCAGTATTTACCATACCGCACCCTAGAGAGATCACGTTGGCAACAAATCACTGTCTGTTATCACGTGATAATGTGCGGGTTTGCGACGTTGCCGGGCAGGAGAATTCCCACAACCGACCACCGACAGGTTGACAAAAGCTAGCAGCAACAACACGCCCCGGCCTTGGTGGTCCATGAACTTCAATTTCCTACACCTGCGCACGAAGTTCAAGCGACTCGATTATGCTTTTGCCTCTTTGCTGCTTTGCGTTGTGCCTTGGCTAATCTTTTTGCGGCTCTCCGCTGTTGCTTAGCCAATTTCTTTTGGTCTTTCTTTGCTGCCTTCCGGGCCTGCTCGGCACTATTCGGACCACGATAGATTTGTGCGTGAGCCGGAACCGACCACGCGAAACATGACAAGATAAGTAGGAACGCCGGAATTCGTTTCATGGTGCCCCGACACGTGGACCACTGCTGCGGAAGAGCGGAAACCACCGCATCGCCGCGTCTTTTGGGTCCTTACAAATCAGCTTACGGTCCGGCGGAATGAGTGTCAATTCCCTAAAGAACGACTCGCCCTATAGATCGCCGCTCTTGGCGCTTGCAATGGCTCTTGCTGATCTGCATGCCGGGCGGGAGCTTAGAAGGACAAAAACGGAGCTTGAAAGCAAGTCAAACGTCAGGGTGCATCATTTTCTGCATTTGCTGGTCGAGGAGGTCGAGCTCCGAAAGCGGTAGTCCCTTGTCTTTAAATTCAAAAGTCTTCTCAGGTCGGACGATGTAGACCAGCCAAATCATGGTGCAAAACAGGAACGCAATCATACCGATCATGTCGACCCTTAGAAGACCAGGTTTGCCGAAAGCGGGATACAAGGCAGAATACAAAGCTGAAGCTCCCATCTCAGCCGACGACTGAATACCGAAACCCAGGGCAAGACCGGCTGGCAGGCTCTTCCATGAAATCTTCAGCGCGATGGTGCACACAAGTAGCACCAAAAGCAGTCCAAGTTTCACCAGGTTGGCAGAAAATTGCAACGTCTCGAAGGCAGCCATTAATTCCCCGCCGCCGTTCCCAAAGAACCGTGCCGACAAAAGCGCCGCACTCAGCACGAGAGCCGCTGCCACCCATCGGAAAATCGGGACTAGTTTGCCCACCAGCTCACTTGGCAGGGTGAGTTCCTTCGTCAACTCGAAAATGGCCAAGAACTCCAGCGTAAGCGAGAGGACCATGCCGGCGATGGCGAAGGATCGATAAAAGCGGAGTGGAGACGACGATACCTTGGGCGCAAGGAAGCTAACCAACATCAGCACAAGGTACTCAACCATCAACCACCCGGTGTAAGCGCAAAACAGTGGTAACTGGCGGTGCACGCCTCGCTTGAGTAAGAACACCATACTTACCCCCAGGCAAATATGGGGGGCAGTCCAGAGAATGTAGAACAAGTACGCCATCAGTCCAATGGATCGTACATCCTAGATCAGTGCCCCACAAGGCTTGTCCGGCAGGAGGCTCGCGAAGAGAGGGCGCAAGCTTACGACACCGCTGTTTTAGTGCAGTTAACCTTTCCGCTTACAATGCAGTGAGTTGGCGACGACGCGTCTCCCCGTGTGAATGTCTGGTTGAGGGATGCATTTCCCCTCGAAGATAAGGATGCCGCATGGCCCAATTCGATGACGAATCAGGCTTAGGCTCCCTGCAATCGCTATTCAAAAGCGCAAAACCAGTGCCGCTTAAGCGAAGTCCTCACCTTGCGCCTGAGAACTCTCCTTTCTGGCCAGCCGGACGCAGGAACGAGAGTTTACGAGCTCATGGTGGCCGAAAGCCTTGTGGCAGAGGCGGAGTGCGAAGCTCAATTGCTCGCCCCTCGTTGGCTGCGCGAAGAAACGGCGAGTCTGGTATGCATACCCTCCTTCGGCCCGGAGTGGGCGCTGTCGATCGTGGGGGGAAAGGAAGGAGGGCTTTTGGGCTGTCATGACGGAGACACAAGAAAACATTTGGTATTCGATGAGAAGCGGGGAAAAAATGCCACGCACACCGTCCGTCAAGAAGCTCTGGACCAAATTGCCCATCGAACTGGGCGCGGGTATTTGCGATATTTGGAGTAAGGTCCTGTCCCAGACTCGCTATCCGCACGCGCCCTTCCTGGATGGTTGCGACGGCATCACGTACCATTTTGCCTATTCGAGAAAAGGGATTCCTGCAATGGCGGGAAGACTTGGTCGCCTTTAGGAACAACGATTCCTGGCAAGCTTACGACTCTCGCCCAGGGCATCAAAAATTACGTGCGGGACTCAGCAAACCAGGGCGTTTTTCTGCAAGTAATAAACGACCATCTGGAGTGGTTCCGGTCCCATTCCTACTGATTGTTAGGAAATTCACGGTCGTTCACGTTTTGAGCCCAGAGAGTGTCTCCTGGCACGGACGAAGGAGGCATCCGCAACACCTGAGGAATTTACAACCTGGTTACAGCAGGCTGACGTTCTTCGGCATCAGACTCGGTGCAGTTGTCTAGAGGGAGAACCACCATGAGATCTCTTTTACCCTCAGTGATGCTGGCTGCATTGCTCGTGCTTTCAAGCAGCGCCGTTCCAAGCTCGTCCAAGCCGTTGCCCACACCTGCCGGGAACGTTCAAGTCATCGAAGTCACTGCGAAGAAATATGAATTCAATCCAGCGTCGATCCGCGTGAAACAAGGGGCAAAGGTCCAGCTTAGGATCACCGCGACTGATCATATGCATGGGTTCAGGATTGGAGCGTACCCGGAAGGAGGTGAGGGGGGCGAACATGCTGGCCTTGTATTCTCATCTCCTATCGGTTGTCAGAGAATCGAGAAGGGACAGACGGCGACCGTTGAGTTTACATCCCAAACACCGGGGACATACCACTTCAAATGCTGTGTTCACTGCGGGTGGCATCACGGATCCATGAAGGGCGAGTTAATCGTTGAGCCCTAAATTAGGTGTAACCTGCCAGAAACCCGATCCCTGCTCGCCCAAGCCGAGTCAATAAGCTCTCCCGGAATTGAAGTTTCAGGCTCTTTTCGACCTGCTCCTCAGCTTGGAGGTTGCCTCAAGGAGTTCCGCCTTCCTCCTCATCAGTTCATTCACTTTCTTAGCAGAGCGATTCTTCGCGCTTCAGCGATCTTCAGCAGAAGGATTGCATCTTGCGGTCCAGCGGCACCTTTACTCCAATGCACCAGCCATTGATCTACTTCCTCCGAAGTGGCGAGCACAGGTGCCCGAGCGCGTTGCCAAGGCGCCGCACGGGAAAACCGAGATCACGTTCCCATCTCTGAACAGTGCGAACCCCGCGCCGCACGTGATTCGCAATCTCTTTCCACCCATTCAGAAGCACGGTTGCCTGCTTCCTCTCTGTCTAGTTCTTCGTCGTTGGCGTTAGTTGGCGCTTTCTTCCTATGTAATATTAGTCCACGTTGGCATTGCCCATGCAAGGCGAAAACGAAGAACGCTGGATGCAACTTTGCCGGAAGGCTATCGATGAGCGCGATCCTGACAAACTGATGCAGATCATGGAACAGATCAACCGCATGCTCGAAGAGAAAGAACAGAGGCTCAAGGAGCGGCGGATAACGAGTCAGGGTGCCGCATAATCAATGGTACGGGGCAAAATCAGCCGGAGCGGCTTTGTTCTGTTCGCCATCCCGAGGTGAGACGTAGTTTCGCCCCGGTTGGCCCGACATTTGAAAGGGCCCTCAGGGCCGTGGCCCATGGGGGAAGAACCCACTTCAACCTTATATATGTGTATGGCATCAGGGGCGTGGCTGTCTCCCTCTTCCGGGAACAATAGCTGTAGAATCAGTCACTTACCAGTCCTATCTTCGTTCTAAGATCGGCGTCTTCGGCAGACACTCTCGGCCGTTGAAAGCCAAGGGTTCGCTCGAGAAACTCCTAAGAACGGCGACCGCTTACCCGCTTTTCCGAGTCGAAAAAATACGGGCAGAGACCAGGCCCTCGGGTTCATCCATGCTCGCATTCACCCGGCTTGCCTCCGTAAAAACGTGCTCTCAGGAGACTCCCGTTTCCTTTTCCCGCCCGTCTTTAGAGTTCTTAAGACCACCGTCAGGACTAAAGGTCATAACTTGTTCTGAACTAAGGACGCGCAGCGTGGATTGCGCCACTTTTCGCCGCGACTTGGTCCGTTCCACCGGTCGCCGCACTTTTGGGGGTTGAAATGCGCCAATTTGTTCTTAGAGCTCGAGGATTTCTTTTCGTCGTCCTGACCATCACAACCTTTCTTTGTGCGGCTCCTGCTCAAAGCGTTTGGCAAAAGATGAAGGACGCTGCCAAAAAAGCGTCGCAACCGCAAGTGCAGCAACCGCCACAACAACAACCCAGCAAGAGGCAGCCGTCCGCGGGTCAGCCCCTGTCCACGTCAGTCAACGATGCAGGCCCATTCAAACCGCCCGCCGGAACCAAAATTGAGGAAACCGTTTTAGCTCCGCTGCAGGAAGGTGCCCGGTTCGAGGTGAGCCCACGCGGGATCCACGTGGCAACCGTAGCGACCGACGGCAGCCGGGCGGTCGTCTATTACGACGGCAATGAAGGCCCGAAATTTGATCAGATCATTCCCCAGGATGGAAACCATAGCATCGTTTTCAGCTCTGACAGCAGCCGCTATGCTTATTGCGCCCGTTCTGGCAACCAGTATGTGGTCATCGTGGACGGCAAGGAACTTCTCCGCAGCTCGGAAACTCAGTCTGGACTGTTGAATGAGTCGAGTTGCCGGCTTGGCTTTACCTCAAACAACAAGCATATTTTTTTCTTCAGTTTGACCAGCATAACTAACCCGAGCTCCATCACGTTTCGGCGCTTCGTGTTCGATGGCAAATCGGATCCACCGAACAACGGCGATTGGGATACCCGCGAAGTCGCATTCAGCCCCGACGGGGATCACTACGCATATGTCTGGAACGACCCTCGGCGCCAAAAGCCATGGCTGCTTATAATCGATGGCAAAACCGCTCTCTACCAGGCAGGTGCCCCGGTCTGGACGAACGACAGCAAGCATCTCTACACCCAGAGGCACGTTCCGAACAGCAGTGAAACGGAGTTGTTGTTCGACGGCAAGCCGCTCGCCCGTGCCTTCGACTTCAGAATTCACAAGGCGCCGGTAGGGGATATGGTTGTCATGGCAATCACCGGCGGGAGCACCTTTCACCCCCTCTCGTTCCTGGTGGTAAACGGCAAAAAAGTCCCCGGCAGCGAAACCGTCGAGCGCGGCATGATCCATGATGTCTTCTTCAGCCCTGACGGCAAACACTACGCCGCGCATTGTGAGGACATCAGTACCCACCATTACCTTATCGTGGACGGGAAGCGCAGCCAGGAATACAGCTCGATCGACAACATAACATTCACCCCGGACTCCTCGACTCTGGTCTACATGAGCTCGGTCAATGGCAGAAGTTTCATCGTGGTCGGCGAGAAAGAATTCGGAAGCACGATTGGGTCGGTCCTACCACCTGTCCTCTCGCCAGCGGGGAACCGTGTGGGCAGCTTCCTCAACATGAATGGACGAGTGAATCTTCTTCTCGACGGCAAGCTAACGCCCTTAGACGGCCGTTCGGGGGCCGATCTCACGTTCACCCCCGATGGGGCGCATTACGCGTATCTGCTGAACGGGTCTGGCTCCGATCTTCATTTGACAATTGACGGGGTCGTTCAGCAGCAATCGACTCTCAGCAACGACATTCCCGATTCGGCTCGTCCACAGGCCCCAAAGTACATCGTGAGCTCTGATGGCAAGCATTACGCCCACTTTGCCCTGGGCAACACATCCACAGGGGTCGTCCGCGGCGTTTTCCTTGATGGCAAATTCGCGCCTATCGGTACAGAAGGTGCCAACACTAAGCTGGTGTTTTCCCCCGACAGCAACCACATTTTCTGGATCCACATGTACGGAAGCCGTCCGAACCGCCTTTTTGTAGACGGTAACCCACTGGTGGATTTCTTTGGGGCTAGCAATCAGATTGGAAGCATTCCAAATTGGTGGGATTTTAGTGATGACGGCCGGCTATCGTTCCTTGCCCAGGACGACACCTCACTCAAGCGCATCACGATCACACTTTCGGCCGAGACTAGCCTGGCCACAATGCTCGGCGGAAAAGCAATGGCCAAGAATCTTCAATGACAGTGGGTACACGAACCCTGGCACAGTTGAGATCTGACAAAGGGAAACTCGCATGAAAAACAATTTGCTTGTACTCATCGCTTTGGATGTCGCTTTTCTGGTCGCGTGCAACTCCGGCCCTTCTGGCACTTACTCGGATTCGAACGGCAGTGTTCTTCTCGAGCTAAAGTCGAGCGCGAAAGCAAATATCACCTTCATGGGCGATGTTGCTGACTGCACCTACAGCACCAGCGGCAATCAGCTCACCTTGGACTGCAAGGGGCCGGCTGGCAAAATAGCCTTCACGATCCATGATGACGGCTCCCTGACCGGACCTCCGGGTAGCTTCATGCCGATGTTGCGGAAGCAGAAGGGATAAGGGAAACATGAAGATCGTGACTTTCTTTAGCGTCTCGTTCTTGGCAGGTCTTCTGCCCGCGGTGAATGCGCAGCAGGCACCGCAGCTGCAGCTGAATGCTCCCTATCACTGCTCGAACAACACCATTGTCGTTGTGAAGAGCTGCGGCTTGAAAAATGGATCGGAAGTTTGCTTCCTTGTGAAAGGCCCGGCGGGCGGTTCCTTAGGGGATGAGATCACCTTACCCAAGGCGCAAGCGGCTGCGATTGGCTTGATCTGTACCCCACCCGGAGGAAACTCTGCGCAAACGAAAGGACCAGCGCCGAGTGGAGGGCCAACCAATCCACCCTATCTCAGCGAAATGCCGGCGCCGGCGCGGGTCTTCTCAGAGATCAAGGGCAAGGACTCCGAGGACACCGGCGAGCGGCAGATGGGTGCCTTCCAGGCCTTGATAAAAATGATGGACGACATGGCTTGGGGCCTCAGTCATCGATACGTGAACGATGCCGATACTCGTGCTTTGACGCCTGATGAACGGCGGATCAGGATCGGCTATCAGACCGCCTACGCCGAGCTGTGGCATAAGGTCAACAATAAGGAAGGGCACGTCTACGATCACGATCGCGATCTGCGAAATGAGTTGCTCTCGAAGTTCTTCTCGGAAAACTTCCGCGGGCAATATTTCCAAGCGGACCGCAATGCGGCAGTGGGATACACGGCTTTTCAGGAGCGGGTATACGGGAACTCTGCGCAACCCGTTCCAGCTTCGAACCAGACGTTCAGTGTCAGCAGCTCCAGGGCTGGTGCCGCGAATGCTCTAGGCGCTGCTGACCCGTCTATCGCAAAGGCGCGAGCAGCCAAGGTGGACACGAGAGTTCTTGGCATGCTCTTGGGCGAGCCAGTGCAGGTCCCAACCTGCGCCTCAATCTTTGAATCCAAGACCTGTCTTCAGGAGGAGCCGCCTGCCGAGCTCGTCAATAGCATCACCTCCATGTTCGGAATTGAAGATACCTCGACCGCCGAGGACAAGCGTTCCACGGGGCGTGCGGTGCGCCTCTCTGGCGACGATTGTCCTGCCTGGATGTCGGGGTGCAATGCCAGGCTATTGATCTATGATGGTCGCTTAGTTGCCGTTGATCTCAGCACCAAGGGGCACACTGTCGACCAGGTTGTTGCTCGTGAATTGCGTGAAAAGTACGGTCCACCCACGTTGAGCCATTCCATCGTGGTCACGCCCCATGTGGGCAACGCATTCACAGCGAACAATCTGGAGTGGAAGCTGCCCGGTCTTCACGTGATGTATGACGTCGTCATTAAGGGCGCGGCTGAAGGAGAAGTTACCAATACAGAGGTTGGCGACGTCGGTATCGAGACCGAAGCCGCTTACGAGCGCCGCATGGCAAAAGAAAACCAGAAGCCCAAGCCAAAACTCTAGGCGACGGATGCACCAAAGTCCTGCTCAACCGTGGCATCGAGCAAACTTGACACCGCCGGATGATGTTCGGCTTGGGATCAGGGAGGAGATCCAGTTGTGCCTCACGTCAAGGCGGCGTTCTGGCGTGCTGCTTTCGTTCGCCCTCCGCTCCCCCCAGAAATTGAGAGCCGAGTCCAAGGATCGACGGCAATACTGTTTCGTTCAAAGTCTCATCCCATGAGAGGTCTCGACCCGGGGAGACTCAGCCCAGACTGGAAATAACTCAGCAGGTTCTTAGGGAAGAGTTGCACAACTCGTAGAAGAGAAGAAACTCTGGCCCGCACCTTGCAAGAATTCGTTTGCGAGGTTGCTACTGCGCGAGCCCAGGCATCCAAAAGACAAGCGTATTTTCGACCCGCTGTCGCGTTGTCCTCGTTGTATATGCCTCCTGGCCTTTTGTGGGATCAGCTATCGCGCAGGATGAGCACAGGTTCACGGTCGGCGGTGCCGGATTCACCGTTCCGAACCGACGATCGGGTCTTTACCCAAACAACGCGGTTGACAGGATTTGAGATCAAGCTCAAGGCGTGCGCAAAAGCACGCTACAACGACATGTTCACCACTCACAGCAAGAACCTGACGTTCACGCCGCAACGTCCGGCATTCGATGGTACGGTCGTGAGCATCCAGAAGAGAAGTTCCAACCAAGAAAAGTCTTCGACCACCGGGAGTTTTCTTACGAGCCCCCACATGCTTGCGGAGATCAGGCGAGAATGGCGCGTAACGACGCTTTCCCATACGCAAAACTGTACAGAGAAGGCACCGTCTAATACTCACGCGCCACAAGCCTCAGATCGAGCATGTTGGCTCGAGGAGTTATGAAAGGCATTACAAGTGTTCACGCCTGCTTGGCACAGAAGCGATTCCATTCTTTAATTTCGGAGAGAATCAACAGCCACGTATTCTTGTGGCTGCTCGCGACGCTTGCGGGGACTAGAATCGTCGCCGATTTTTCTCTGCTTGCACAAACTCCGGTCGCGCTGCCCCCGGCATGGGCTGCGGTAAGTTCCCCGCCGACGCTGCAGGCCAAAGTACAGGAAGTACCCCTAGTGCTCAGCGTGACCGATCACAAAGGCAAGTATGTTGACAAGTTGACAACGTCGGATCTTACGATCTTGGACAACGATCAAGAACAGAGGGCTGTGACCTTTTTTGAGCACGAGACCAACCTGCCTCTGAACGTAGCGATCATCATCGACGTGAGCGCGTCGGTTGCCGAACGATTCAGTACCGAGCAGGGCACAATCAAGAGTTTCATTCACACCATTGCGCGGCGTAGCGATTCGGTCACCGTTTTTGCGTTTAACGACAAGGTTCGGCTCATCTCGCGAGTAGACAACAATTGGAAAGCGGTTTCGCGAAGCATCAAGAAACTGAAGCCTAAGGGAAACACGGCCCTTTATGATGCCGTCGTCGATGGGGCGCACTTTTTAGGAGACCATGACAAACCGTCGAGACGAATCATCATCGTCATTACCGACGGCGAAGAAAACAACAGTGCCAACACGCTGGATCGCAGTATCACTGCTGCGTTGCGGGCGGAGAGCGTGGTGTACGCCGTTAACGTCAGTTCAGACATTGCATGGGACTCCGATGCCAGGCATGGAGAATGGCTTTTGAAACGTCTGGCGGATGCGACCGGCGGGGCCTATTTCCGCTCAGGCCAAGACGGCGATTTAGCGGGGGCGTTTGCGAAAATCCGCCGCGATTTGCGTAGCCAATACTTTCTTGCCTACAAACCTTCGAATCTCGGGGGTTCGGTTTTTCATCGCATTCAAATAATCGCTCACCGTAAACTTCAGGTGCGCTGCCGGTCGGGATATTTCGTGCGCTAAGAACGGCGGGCCTCGGCCCACTCGTGGGGCCACGCCGCCCTAGTTCAATGCGCTGGTTAATTTTGCCCCAACACCGGTGATTTGTTGGATGGTTGTGGTAGAGATCGATCCTAGCCTTTTCCGAGCCTCCTAGGATCATCCCCGCTGGCGCGCGAATGCGGCACCATGGTCTGCGGGTTGCCAAGCCCTTTGCCTAGCGAACTTCGAAGTATGTATCGATCGCCGTAAACCGCCGGATTTGCCAACCATCATCCTCCGCATGTTTGACATCCTCGCTGGTGACAGTGCACGCTCCCGTATTCTGAATTTGCAATCCGTGGTGCAATAGTCCCTTCCCTTTTCGCACCTGGGCACAGACCGTCTGGTGTTTCGCTCCTTCGTAGACGACCGCGTGCTTGCCGGGAACGTACTTCAGTTCCGGCAGTTGCACGATTGTCGGTTGTGGTCCTCTCTTATCGTCCCCTTTTTGATACACGATCTGATCGGGATAGGTGTACTCGACCACCAACCGCGCCCGAACCGTTTCCGGGTTCACCTCGAAATGGAATCCCTGCATCGAGACAGGCTCGTCGACAGACGCGTTGGTAGGGGTGTATCGGTCCGGCACAGTCGCGAGTCGAATGCGGGTCGGTTGGCCAGCGGATCCCAGGGTTGGTGAAATTGCTAATATCAGTACCCACAGTGTTGTGCTCATAACGCGCTCCTGTTTGCCAATGTCCCGTTGCAAAATGCTTTTCTAAAAACCAATCTCATACCGCAAGCTTGCGAGGGCGAGCCGATAGTCGTAACCGGCTTGCACATTACCGATTTCTGATTGTGTCTGTTGGAGCTGGGCCTGGCTCAGTTCGACAATGGAGCCGAGGCCGAGTTTGTACCGCGTCTGCGCGAGGTCAAGTGCAAGGTTCGCCTGCTCCAGCAATTGCTGAGTGACGCTGAGACGGTTGTAAGCCGTGGTCGCGTTGAGCCAGCTGGTACGGACATCACGAGCAATCCGGTTTCGCAGATCGGTGAGCCGCGCCTGAGCAGCCTCGGCCCGAAGACGGGCTTCATGCGCTCTGGCGGTGTAAAGAAAGCCGTTGAACACCGGAATATCGATATTCACACCGACCGCGCCATACCAGTTTGAAAGCACTGGGTTTCGTACCGGCGTATCCCCGACAGCTCCCGCCGCCCGGATGGTGGGAAACAGAAGGTCCCGCTCCGCGGCCTGAAACTTCTGTGCCGATTCATAGTGGTAGTTCAGCGCAAGCAACTCGGGACGTTTTGCAAATGCCTGCGTGATCAAATCGTCGATGTTTGCCGGTGGAGGCGTGACCTGAGTTGTGTCCTCCATCAATTGAAAGTCCTGCAACGAACGAAAGCCCAGCACCACCGAGAGCGACGCCAGGGCGGCATTTTCATTGTTTTGCGCATCGAGCAGAAGGAGCTTTGCCTGCGATAGGTTCACATTCGCAAAACTCAGATCCAGTTGCGACTTCAGTTTGCTGTTGAACAGCGCCTCGATCTGCTCGGCCACGGTTTGCCGGGCCGCGACCGTTTGGTCCGCTACTTTGGTTACGGTGCGGGCCTGCAACGCACCATAAAATGCCTGATCCGCGGCCAAGCGAATCTGTTCTTGCGTTGCGATCGCATTTTGGTCCTGGGCCTTTGCCGCAAGCTTCGCGCTAGAAATCAGGTTCGATGTGTGTCCGAAGTCAGTGATCAGCTGCGTTACAGTGGCGCCCACCGCAGCCCTCTCGTAAATAATCGGGTTGTTCAAACCCCCGGCCGTGATACGGCTGCCGGGATGGGAATCGACTCCTGTGAGATCGGCACTCGCTTGCGGCCATAACGCGGAACGCACTTCCCGTGTCGCTTGCTGCGAAGCCAATGCGTTTAACCGCGCAACCGATATTTGCGGATTGTTCTGCAATGCAAGCTGCTCGGCATCCTTGATCGTCAAAGGCCGCGCTGAGGTTTGATTCGAAGGAGAGGAGGACGACGTTGCTGGCGTGGTGGCTGGCGCTCCAGACCTGAGCTGGGGATTACCAACCTGAGCGACCGCGGGGGCAATCGAACTCGGCCGCAGGTCAATCGTCATCTGCGACGGCGCATTGGGAATGTTCTTTGAGGGTTTGAGAGACTCGCAAACGGCAACTGCCTGGCACAAAAACACGAGGCAAATGAGCTTCCGCATTAGGCCACCACCTCCCTTCTACCGGCTTCTTCTTTGCGATGAAACCAGAGGTATGCCGCCGGTACCAGGTAAACGGTGACGACCACCGAGACGACAAGTCCGCCGATGATCGCCCGTGCGAGGGGTGCATACGCCTCCGCTCCCGTTCCTAACTTGAGGGCCATCGGGATGAGCCCGATGACCGTTGCCAGAGATGTCATGAGTACCGGGCGCAAGCGAATCCGGCTCGCCTCTCGAACCGCTTGCTTCAGCGGCCTTCCGGATTCCCAAAGAGCGCGCGAGAAATCAACGATCAGGATGCTGTTAGAGACCACAATCCCTACCATCATTACCAGTCCCATCAGCGACATGATGTTGAGCGTTGTTCCGCTCAGCAATAGGATGAGCAACACCCCCATCAGCCCCGGCGGAATTGCAAACAGAATGATGAAGGGGTCCAGGAATGACTTGAACTGAGCCACAAGAATCAAGTAAACCAGCGCGATGGATAGCAGCAAACCCAACCCGAAGCTTTTGAAAGACTCGCGCATGCCTTGTACCGAGCCGCGCAAGTCGACTCGAACGCCCTGCGGCAGTTGGGAATCGGTGACAATGCGATTGATGGCACCGCTCAGAGTCCCCAAGTCCTCGGTTTTTGGTGCTACGTATATATCAATCACGCGTCGAAGCTGGTAATGGTCCACCTCGGTTGGCGACTCCATCGGCT
>Ga0068855_100000997_pt1 | contig 35269 bp, 44 predicted proteins | sample KBSCornC52_FD_66592 | JGI IMG/M metagenome (GOLD analysis project Ga0068855, IMG submission 66592) | Corn rhizosphere microbial communities from Kellogg Biological Station, Michigan, USA - KBS Corn C5-2 | ecosystem: Host-associated > Plants > Roots > Rhizosphere > Soil ...
GTCTGCGCCTGATCGAGGCTGTTGATCACCCGGCGCATGTTGAGGAAGTCGGGATAGTCGGCCAGTTTCTTGCCGGTGAACCATCCCTCCTGCATGCCGCGCACCATGATCTCGGCAGCAATGTCCGGATCGAGCGCGAGGTCGTAGTTCTTGATCAGCGCGCCGTTGAGCCCGAGCCGCTGGTCGGCCTTGGCATAGTTCTCGGTCCAGGTGAGTTGGACCAGACCGCGCCCGTAGGGCACCTGCCCAGTGGCATCCTTGTGCCCGTAGGGCAGTCCCCTGCCCCGGCCCCACTCGCGGATCGGCTGCATGGTGTGCGCCGTCTCGTGCTTGGCCGTGGCGAGCATATAGGCAAGATGCCGGTGGTTGCCGTCACCCATGGCCCCAAAAGCGGCAAGGATGCCGTTGATGCCGTCCACCTGTCCTTGGGTGAGCGTGCCCCGGAAGATCGGGCGCACCTTGTCGAAATCGAGCGAAGGCGCCGCCCCCGCTGGTACGGTTGCGTCCATGGATGGTCTCCGATGTGGTGATGTTAAAGCCGCCATGCGGTGAGGCTGGCGGCTTAGGGGGTAGGGACGCAGCGCTTGAAAGACGCTGGCCCGCTAGACTAGGGTGGCCCCGTTTTTGAGGGCCGTACTTTGACTGATACTGTGTTGCCTCGCCGCAGCATCGAACTGACCGACAAACAGTCCTCAAACCATTCGGCGTACCGGCCCGATATTGATGGCCTGCGAGCGATCGCAGTGCTCGCCGTCGTGGCCTTTCATGCCGGCTGGCTGAAGGGCGGCTTCCTCGGCGTCGACATCTTCTTCGTGATCTCGGGCTACCTGATCACCTCGATCATCCTTCGCGAGTTACGCGAGGGGCATTTTAGCTTCCGACGGTTCTACGAGCGCCGCGCCCGCCGCATCGGCCCTGCGCTGCTTGTGGTGATCCTCGCGTGCATTCCGGCGGCATGGTTCACGATGACGCCCACCGAACTCAAACACTTCGGCGAGAGCGTCGCCGCACAGGCGGTCTTCGCCAGCAATATTTTGTTCTGGCGAACGTCGGGCTATTTCGGTCAGCCGTCGCAGACGATTCCACTCCTGCACACATGGAGCCTCGCGGTTGAAGAGCAGTTCTATTTGCTGTTCCCCGCCGTGCTCGTCGTGCTGTCGAAGCTCGCACGCTGGAAATGGCTTGGTGTCACGGCCATCGTCCTGCTGGGCGCCTACGGTCTATTTTACGCGAACGGCCACTGGCGAGAGATCGCGCCGTTCTATCTCCTGCCGTTTCGGGCGTGGGAGCTGCTTGCGGGCTCGGTGATCGCGACCGCATGGTTCGGCAACATCATGGTTCGTCTGCGTCGATACTCGAGCCCCATCGCGACGGCGGGACTTGCCGCGGCGATCATCCCGCTTGCGATGTTCAACGAGCAGACGCCGCATCCCTCGCTGCTGACGCTGATTCCTGTGCTTGGGACCGCGCTGTTGCTTGCCTTCGGCGAGAGCGCGATCACGAGCCGCATCCTGTCGTTGAAGCCGGTCGTTGCGGTCGGCCTGATCTCCTACTCGCTCTACCTCTGGCACGTGCCGCTGTTCGTCTTCGCGCGGCTCTACTCGATCAGCCGACTTCCCGATATCGCCTACGCTGGCTTGATCGCGATCGCCTTCGCGCTCGCCTTTCTGACCTGGCGCTTCGTCGAGCGGCCGTTCCGAGATCGTCGACTGGCACTGCCGATCTGGCGGCCGGTGTTCGCCGGCCTCGGAGTGCTCGCCGTTGCGGGACTGACATTGATACTCTCGGGTGGCGTGCCACAACGCGTACCGTCGTATCTCCGCGGCGCTCCGCCCTCACCCGGCTATTCGGTGGCCGGCGTCAACTGCATGACCGATCGATGCATCGTCGGCGACGTCGAAGTACCTCCAAGCATCGCCGTAGTCGGGGACAGCCACACCGGAGTTCTTGCCCAGAGCCTTGACAAGGCACTGAAAGGAACCGGCCGCTCAGCGCTCATCCTCGCGACGGGCGATATGTTCACCGAGGACTATCCGGCCTACTACGAGACCGGCGACCAATACCGGCCAATTTTGCAACAAAACAAGATCGCCATCGCCGACCCGCGCATCAAGACGGTCATCCTCTCGGCGCGTTACACCCTGCGGATCGAGAACACGCCGTTCGACAACCATGAGGGAGGCGTCGAGCTGCTGCCGAATTTCTACGACGGCTACACCACGGCGCGGAAGCACGAGCTAATCGGGCTGGTGCAAAATGCTATCGATAACCTCGTGAGGCAAGGCAAGCGAGTGATCCTGGTCGAGCCTATTCCCGAAGTCGGTTGGGATGTCCCAGAAACGCTGACGCGGCTAGCGCTCAAGGGCCAATACGGCACGTTGACAACCAGCTATGACACCTATCTGGAGCGCAACGCGCTGACATTGACGCTCTTTCGCTCTCTCGCCGCATCGCCCAACGTGGTGTCCGTCCAGACATCATCAGCATTCTGCAACACAACGATGCCCAGCCGATGCATTACTCAGATTGGCAACAGGGTGCTCTACTTCGATGATGACCACTTATCGGTTGCCGGCGCTGATATGGTGGTGGATGCCATCCGCGATGCGGCCATAAAGAAGTGGGGCATATTCTGACCTATTCGCCCTGCGTTAGGCGCCTATGTAAGTCGACAGATTGGCTGCGCCGAAGGTGTTCACGGAAGTTGACGGCTGGTAGTTTAGCGCGGTCGTTGCACTCACGATTTGATAGGTGAGATCGGCCGACCAATGGTTTGCAGAGTTGTTCAGAGTGGACACTAGCGACGTAAAGCCGCTGCCCTCTGTGACCGTCGCCGTGGCGTTGTAGAACCCGAGAAAACCCCAAGCGATCTGCTTGGCAGAGGAGAGCGCTCCCGTGCTGCCCGATGCGTACACGGTGCCGTTATTGGTCTTGCCAGTATTGGTCTTGTCCAAAGGCGAAGCGACCACCCCTGACACATATCCGGCGCAGATGACCGGCACGTTGCTCCCGCCCCCAAGAGATGCTGATGAAAATGTGGCCGTCAGAGACGCGCCGGCCCCGACAGGAGAGGCGTTTGCCTTATACCAGGTGTCAACGACGACATCACCCGTGGCGTCCCATGCCGAGTGCACGGCTTGCGTGTAGGTGTTCGTGCCGTCGCTTACTCCGGTGATGGTCTGAGCTGCGTTGAACCCGACCACGATGCCGACGACCACAAGCGACCCGGACGGGATCGCCGCAGCCGTGGTCAAAGTAACGGACGTGCTTGCGCCTGCACCAGCCGCTGACCCGAGGGAAACCGGCGTGCTGATTCGCGCATATTCAGCAAGCAACGCTTGATGGGAGACAGCTGACATCAGGTGAGCCCCGCGCCGCTGATGATCCATGACGTCGTCGTCTTCTTGATCGCCGTCGCCATGCCCATCGGGCCGAGCGTTCGGCTGCCGGTCGTTCCCACGCCCGCGAGGACCAGTGTGTCAGACGTGATCGCAATCGTGAGCGTGTTGATCTCGTTTACGAAGGTAATTGCAGTTCCGATCGGGTAAGCCACGTTGGCATTGCTATCGATGGTGAAGGTACGAGCGTTGTTGTCGGCCGTCGGGTGCAGTAGGTGCTTCTGCGCATCTGCTAGAACGGTGGTATATGCGGCGCTCTGCGAGTTCTGAGGTATGTTGGAATAGAGAGGCACGCCCTCAACAGCGATCACACCGGCTGCGGAGCGGGTGATCGTCGTATCGCTGGCCGCGCCGAGTTCGATCGATCCCACTGTTATTGCATTCGACGTGCCGAGCGACACCGGGACGTTGAACGTCAGCAATCCGCTTGAATGCGTGATCGTCGCGTTGCCGTTCGCCCAATTGATGACACCGCCGCTGGCGAGGAAAAGATCGCTGAACTCCTTGGTTGTGGACCCCAGCGGGGCGCCATCGTCATTGGTCGGTAGCAGTGACGTGCCGACCGTTGCCGTGTTGAGCACCGGGCTGGTGAGTGTCTTCGCGGTAAGGGTCTGCGTTCCGCCGACGGTGACGACACTGGCCGCATTGGCGCCAGCGTTCGTGACGCGCAGATCGCCGGTGCCGACCGTCACAATGCCGGTAGTGTGGGTGGCGACCCAATCTCCGGCCGCGATGTTCCAGACGAATCCCGAGGCACCGAACAAGTCGGACCACTGCAGTGCACTTGTCCCCAGCGCATGGCCGTCCGACGTCGCCGGGGACAGCGCCGATGCAGAGTTGACGAGGCCGGTGAAGAACAGCGCCGGGCTGTCACCCCAGATACTCTTCGCGCCTGCCGACCAGCTAACGGCGGCGTTGCTGTTCGAGGACGCGAGGATGGCGGTACGCGCCAGTGTCGTGCCGGCAGACGTATATGTGCCGAGCCCAACCTCCCACGCCGTCCCGTCGGTAATCCCATAGTAGCAGGTATTGCCATCACCGATGGCTGCGAACGATTGGAACCCTGTCGTGGCTCCAGCAAGCGTGTAGGTGCCAGTGCCGGTCGTAGCTGTCGTTTCCTTGACGCGATCGGCATAGATGGGTCCGGACATACGGAGACCTCATAAAGAAACGGCCCCCGCTAGGAGGCCTTGGGACGACTGTGTGGATCGATTGCTTGGTGTTGGTCAGAGACAGATCACGACACGTGATCAGCTCATGATTTCTTCAACCTGCATGAACGAATTGAGGGTCCCTCCGTAGAGCCCTCCGCCCGCGCTACCGTTGAAAGTCAGCGTGCCTGCATTTGTTGCGGCGCGTATTCTGAATGTGGTTGGAGACGTCGAAAGTGCGCGAGCCACGTAACTCATTGTCACAGTGTAGACCTCCGCCGCACTTGCCTGATCTTGCTCGACGGTCTTCAGCGCGTTGGCCGTCGAGTCCTGAAACAAGGCCACAGCATTCGAGGCCGCCGACGTGGACGACGAAATGATGATCTGTGCGGTGACGCGAAGCAGGTTGGGCGATGCCAGGGGCGTAATCGCCTGGGTCATGTACTGGTCGCCCTCGGTGATCTGAGGGATGGTATTGTCGAACGGAATGCGGGTCGTCCCGGTCGCCACAGTCCCGAGGTCGGTGCGGGGATTTTGCACGATGCTTCCGGGCAACGGAATGCCCTGGTGGAACACCTCGACGTAGGATGGGGCAGTCGACCAGTTCCCGGCTGTTGCCTCTGTGATGTTGAAATATCCAATGATCGTCATTGGCTGGGACGAGACCGCCGTCGAGGCGTAGATCACCTGATTGGTATCGGCACCTCCGCCGCCACCCTCGGCCGTTGCGGAGTTGATCCCATCGCGCAGCGCGGAGACCCAATTGGCTGTGCTCGAAAGCAAATTGACAAGGCCGATGCGAGCGGTGCCGCCGTCGTTAAACAGGACTGCCCAAATACGACCCGCAATGCCGCTCGACGTGCCAAGAGTGGAGCCGGATGACAGCGTAAACGAAGTCGCTGCCGTCAACTTCAATTGGGCCGGAATACCGCTGGTTGCCGTCGCATTGCGAAACGGCACATAGACCGGCGCAAGGGTCGATGGGTCCGTGCCGTCGAGGTTCTTGATCGAGATGGTGAGTTGGTTTGCGCCGGGCGAATTGACGTCCACCTTGAGCGCGAAATTCACCGGCGTACTCTGCTGGAGCGGAATGTTGACCGGATCGAAGTCGTTCTGCACCAGATGAAACGCGCCGCGGGAAACGCTGTAGATCATCGTAACAGCGTTGCCTTCCGCGACTTCGCCGCCGGTCAACGGCGTCGGACCCGAAGTGGTGTCCTTGAGCAGGGCAATCGGGCTGCCACCGCCAAGGGCAATCGTCAGGGGGCCGGTATTGGTAAGCCCGGTGCCAACGAAGAACTGGACCTGTTGACCGTCCTGCTGGCTGAAAGTCGATGCGGCGATGTTCTGGGCATTTGCGGTGCCGGTCGAGACGCCGCCGAACACAATGCCGCCAACCGCTGTGTCAGCCGTCAGTTGGTCCCAGATCGGGTTTCCATCGATGTCGGTGACAATCTGCCTGTAGGAACCGGAGCCATAAATAACCGCCTCACCCGAGGCGTCCAACTCGACAGGATTGGTATTCAGCGTGGCTTGCCCGCTGTCCTGCCACGTGTCTTTAGGCGTCAGGGTGTTGGGCACATAGAAGTGGACGAAACCGCCAGCGAGCGGATCGCCGTTGCCGTCGATGAACTGTTGACGCCCATTCGGGAGAAGTGTAGCCATAGCTCTGGAACCGCATTCTTGGAGGACGCATATGCCGGCCCGCCGCCCCATCCCTATTGGAGGGAAGTTCGGAAGGCTGACGGTTGTCAGGAATTCAATTCAACGGCAGGAAGCTAACAGTCGCCGCTACTACTGCGAGGCAGTCTGCGAGTGCGGCGGTGTCGTTGTTGCCCGGGAGGCATCGCTGTTGAGTGGAAGCACCGTTTCTTGCGGCTGCGCTCAACGAGATTGGGTCTCGATGGGTCGCAGCAATCTCCGGCACGGACATGCGAACTCGCCCACTTACAGCAGCTGGCAAAACATGATCACGAGATGCACAAACACAAATGCCATCGAATATTCCAGCTATGGGGGCCGAGGTATCGGCGTGTGCCCCCGGTGGAGTGACTTTGCCAACTTCTTGAAGGACATGGGGGTTCGTCCGAGCCCCCATCACTCCATCGATCGCATCAAGAATGACGGCAATTACGAGCCTAAAAACTGTCAGTGGGCGTCCAAAAGGATGCAATCGGAGAACACATCACAGGTTATTTTAATCACGATTGGCACAGAAACTATGTCCTTCTCGGCCGCCGCGCGCCGCGTCGGCCGGAGCCCGGCAACGGTTCATGAATGGATGGCGAAGCATGGTCTCACTCATCAGCAAGCGATTGATCGCTACCTCTCGAAGTAGCCGGTTGCAGAATTGGGCCTGCGCGCCTATTTTCAGCGCGTGCCCGTGGACAATGAGGATTGGCGACAGATGCTTATTCAGCTGAACCGCATTGAGCGGTTATCGGCTGGAGCGTCTGTCTACGCGCGACTCGCCTTAGTGCTCGTCGCTGGTATTGCGGTCGGACTGACCATCAAGTTTTGGCCCTGGTGAACAGCGCTTGCCCAACATCGATTTAGAACCTCACCAGTATGCCGACCGTGATCCAAAATCCGGGAAGTGGCGCAGACCGCTCAGCAAGAAAGCCGCAAGGAATTGGACGGCGTTCTGCGTGCTGTGCCTGACCTTCATCTTCTCCCGTGTGAACGAACTCACTCCCGACATTGCCTTTGGTCTAGGCATCCTGTTTGCGGGCGGTGCGGGCGTCTTCGCCCAGCAATGGTTGCGCGATCTCTACTGAGCCAGCAGTCTATTGCCGGAGGCATTTGCTCCGGGCCGCACGATGATCTGCACCGGCTGGCGCGGGGTCGCCAGCGGCACCCCAGAGCGGAGCAATCGGTTCACTGCCCCCCCGGTAGCCTTCGGGGTCTTGCCGAGAGAATTTTCGATCAGCTTGTTCGCAAGCGTCTTGGATCGCAGCAGTGCGCCGGCACCCTTGGCCGTGGCAGCATAGGCCGCCAAGGCGGGAACGCCGGTCGCAAGCGCGAGCGGGATAGCGCCAGGGTTCATTGCCGCCGCTACGCCAGCGCCGGCCAAGCCCGTTGGCCCGAGCAGTTTCTTGCCGACCTCCATCACGGCCAGCCGCTCGGCGGTGCCGCTCGACGGCGGGGCTTTCAGGAACCGCTGTCCGATGCGGGCAAGGTCAGCCAGATCGCCACCGCCGCCATAGGCCATGTCGCCGTAAGACCCGCGCACCTGGTTCATCAGAAGCGGCGCGGAAATATCCCCGGTGGTCGCTTTCTCAGCCAGCGGCTCGATGGTCTTCATCGCCTTCCACTGCGACCGGGCCTGCTTCAAAAGGTCTTGCGCATCCTGCGGCGCATAGCGGGACAACGCCTCATCCAGCGCCTCCCTCACCTGTCCGGCATAGAATTTGATGTTCGGATCGCTTGAGCTGAGCAGGCGGTCGAGCGGCGCACCCTTGCGCGTCAATGCCTGATAAACATCGCCGCTAATCCCGTTCTGGCCCTGACCGAACTTGCCGACGATGTCGTCAATCTGAGCCTTTAGCGGCCCGATCTCAGGAGCGGTCAGCACCTTGTTCGCGTCGTCGGTGATGCGGATCAAATCGCCTTCGATCTGAGGGTCGTAATCGATCCGCGGCGTCTTCTGAGCGACCGTCTCAAAGTCGCTGCCAATGCGACCCTTGGCGCGCGCCATCACATCGGTGGTGATATGATCGGCGTTCTCACCGAATGTGTGTGCCACTGCCTTGTTAAAGGCGGACTGCTGCGCCGCGCTCGATGCCGTTCCACCACTCAACGGCATTTTGTTCACGACGGAATCGGCCATGCGGACCATGCCGTTATCGCTGATCTGGCCGGGGCCGATCGGGATGCCGAATTTGTCGCGGGCGAGCTGCGCCAATTTGGCAACTTCCGGTGCGGTCCCGCTCAGCAGTTTGTTGATGCCATGCCCTATCACGTCCGCAACGGGCGCAGCGCCGGCCCCAAGGGCACCCGCCATAAGCGCGTTCTTGCCGGCATCTTCCACGGAACCGCCGCGAGCGAGTGTGTCCGCCCCTTCAAGTGCCGCGCTCGATGTCCCGCCCATGACCATCCGAGTCAGCAGGTTGCCGCTCATGCCAAGTGCCTTGGCAACGCCTGGAATGGCCCCGCCGACCAGATATGGAGCAACAGTTCCCGCTACTGTGCCGACGCCAGAGGCCACTGGTTGCTGAGTCTCGACGGCCTTATCTATTGCCGCGATCTGTTCCGGCGTCTGGCTGTTGCCATATACCATCTGCTGGACGTTCGATTTCAGCCCGGTAAGGGCGTTCATCGCCGACGGCCCTACAATCGGCAATGCCTCAACGCCTGACGTGAAGGCTGCACTGAGGGCGTCGGCGCCGGGGAACAACTGACTTGTGCCGGCCAGAGGGTCAGCCTGCGCCGCCGAGGCCTTTTGCTCAGCGGTTGGCAAGAACTGCTTCAGGAAATCATCGTCAGCCGACGAAACCGCAGACGCATTTGCCGTCGCGGGCGCACCGCCCGGCAGGAACGCCTTCAACAAATCATCGTCGGACACGTTGGCCGGAACAGCGCCAGAAACAGCAGGCGTGGCCGTGGGCGGCGTTTTGGGGCTTGGGGCGACTACTGGCGCGCCAAACGACGGAACGCCAGGCATGCCCCCAGAGAACGCCGGATTGACGAAACCAGGCTTTGCCGGTTGAGTTACGGCGCCCTCGTCCGGCTGTGCGGCGAACGATCGGGCGTAGTCGAGACGCTTCCCCGCTTCATCGTCGCCATAACGGATGAATTTCTTGAGCGCTTCGTTCGCGGTCTCGACATCACCCGCTTTGAGAAATGCCGCAGAGTTCTTAGCCTCTGGGCCAGTCATCTCGTGAACGAGATAATCGAGTTGTGCATCAACATCGGACGGATCGCGGCCGGTCGCCTTGGCGTAGTCCGAAAGGCCGGTGCGGCGATCAAGCCGCCACTGCATCAAACCCTGCGCGCCCGACCCCGCATTGAGCGCCGTCGGATCAAAGCTCGACTCCTGCTGGATATTGCCAGCCAGTGCCGCCGCCTGAGGCGCGGTAAACCCGCGCTCGAGCAGGCCTTTGTAGATCGCGTTGCCGTCAGCCATTTGGAGGCGTCACCAGGCCGAGTTGAACGGCGGTGCGAAGAGATTGGACAAACTTAGCCTTCTCATCGGGCTTCAGGCCCTCGATCAGCTTCGCGCGCTGTTCGGGCTTCATCAGGTCGAAACCATAGGCGCGGGGGTCTTGCGTCGAGTTGAACTCGGAGGACCATTTCGAATAGTCGCTCTCGGGAAGGCCCGAATTGAAGAAAGCACGGGTCTGGGCGTTCTGCAGTCGAGCCAGCGACAACGCGGTCTTTGCCACGTCGACGGCTGCTGCATTGGAAATCCCAACCGAGGGATTGCCGGCGAAAGCCGCGGCCAGCTTGTCGTTGGTGTTCGGATCGGTCCCGCCACCACCACCACGAGCGAACTGCGTCAGGTACTTCCGTGCCTCGTCAAAATTCTTGATCTGGTCCGTGTCGGCGACCGGCATGCCCATGGACTGAAGGAACGATTTGATTTCGTTGATCTGCTCGGTTCCGGGACCGGTGCCTGTGCTTCCCAGCGCCTCGAGGGCGGGAATAGCCTTTTCCAGCGGCGTGATCGCGGCCTGGTAGCCCGAGGCGGTCTTGAGGTCGTCCGACAGTTGGGCACCCGCCTGCTCGCCGATCTGCTTCAAGGCTTCCTGCTGGCCCGTGGGCAGCGTGGTGACGACCCCCTGTGGCGGGGCAGCCGTCGCGGCCGGATTGACCGTCGGCGTGCTCTGCGGGTTGGTCTGCGGTGGCACCAATGCGTTTGGAGCGGGCAGCGGCGCCATGTCCGGACGCGCCGTAAGCGGATTGACACCGGCCTTTTCAAGCAGCTGACCCGTTGTGCCGGTAATGGGCTGGCCCTGCGGCGTTGTGCCGATCGTTGCCGGGGTCGCCAGTTCGGACGGGCTGAGCGTTTTGGGGATAGGCGGTCCCATGGCGTTTGCGCCAGTCAGCGGACTCACCGTGGTTGGTACAAGCTGGTTCCCGGTGTCGAGCATTTGCGGCGTGCCAAACTGGGCACTGAAGCGCTGCCCCGCATCCAGAGCGCGGAGCCCAAAATTCGTCGCGAGGTCTCGCAACGCTTTCGGATCGGTGCCGACCTTAGCAACATTTGCCGCTTCCGCCGCATAGACATCGGGGCTCAGAATGCCTTCCTGCACGGCGCGCTGACCGAACTGGTAGAAATCGTCTGGCGACAGATCGGCTTTGCTGGCAAGGGACGAGAAGCCGTCGACCAGATAGCCGACCTGACCCTTGACCAAATCCATATGCTGCTGCTGCGCCGCCAGGGCCTCTCGATTGAGCCCGACCACGTTGCTGGCGGTCGAGAGCAGAGCGTTGTTGTCGGCCTTTGGATAGAAACTGACATTGATGTCGGCCATGATCACGCTGCCTTATACATGCCGGCCGGGACGTAGCCCTGTCGCAGCAGTTGGTTGGCGTAGTTGTAGCCGCCGATCGTGTTGCCGGCGTTGCTGGCGACATTCCCTGCCCCGGTGACGCCGGCCGCAAGAGCCGTGCCGCCCGACACGATGTTCTGGCCGATATTGGCCCCGGCGGTGTTCGCGTTGGCCGCCGATGCGGTTGCGGCGTTGGAGCCGAGTTGCGCCGGCTGCATCAGGAAGTTGAAGGCGTTCTGCTTGTTCGTTACGGCATTGGCGAACTGCTGCTGAAAGGTGGAATCCGCCAGTCCCGTCGCGAAGCCAGCGGCACCTTTTGCAGCAGCACCGGATCGACCGAGACCGCGAGCAGCGGCGCCGTTCTGGACGCTCTTCAAGCCTTGCCGAAGATTGAACTGATAACCGGGCGTCTTCTCCAGCGTTGCCTGGTCCATCTCAACCGGCGCGGTCAGGTCCGGCAGCTTGTCGAGCAGCATATTTGTCGCGGTCGCGCCTGCTGTACGGAAGGGCGCAAGGTCGGAGCGACCTTCCTCATACATCTGTTTTTGCGTTGCCGTCGCATTGTCCGTCGCGGACTTCTGAAGGAAGCCGCCGGCAATCGATCCAGCCGCGCCCAAGGCTGCGGCGCCTACAGTGGCTCCTACCGGCACAGAATCACCTCGAAGTCAGAGTTACGAACGGCGAGCAGAGCATCGCCAATGTCGAGCACCAGCGGGTTTTCAGCCGCCACGAAAATCGGCGCGTAGCCGGCGAATGGAGCCCAGCGGCGATAGAAGCCGAGCCCCTTGGCAACCTGTCCGGCCGCGATCATTTCCACTGTTGCCCCGACATATCGATCATGTACCTCATCATCGTCATGGACCGGCATGGCTGAACCCGCTGCGATCTTGGCGGCTTCCAGTTTTTCATGAAACCACTGACCGGTCTCGATGAGGCGCGGCGCCGTGTTCGCCCATTGGTTGATGGTCTTGGCGTAGTAGCGAACCGCACTCAGACCGTCGGGCGTCTGCCACGCATTGGCGCGTTCGAATTGGAACTCCCAGCCCATGCGCCGAGCAAGGGCCGCGGCAGCGACATTGCCGGCGGGAACTCTTGTCCTGATCTCGACGCAATCGGTACGCGTGAACATGTAGTGCGAGGCGTCAGCGGAAGCCTGTAGGACGCCCTCCCCGCGATGCGACGGGACGAACTGCGAATGCGCTTCATAGATGCCCGGCTCTTGCTGGACGAGCAGAAACCCGCCGCCTTCGCCCACCATGAGCAGAACGTTGTTTTGATCGGCAACAGCCTGCGACAGGTCGAGCCGCCCTTCACCGCCGACCCAAGGCCTCACGTCGGGATGGTTGACTACGACGTTAATGCGTTCGGCCGAATATTCCCGGCTGACCGTGAGGGGTTCGAAGGGCAACGCTGACCTCTCAGGCCGGAATAAAGTCGACGGTCGGCACGACTGAATAGCTGATCGTCACGACATCATTGTTCGCCATCAGCACGGATCGAACCGTTCCAAGTGACACTGTCGTACCGCTTCGCGTAAGGCTCACAGCTGAGACCGTGCCGCCAGAAATCAGCAATGTCCCCGACGACCCTGCGCGATATGAAAATGGCGTCGCCCCCACATCGACGCTGGCGATTGGCGAAGCTGCTGCTACGAGCGCATTGAAGAACCGCACCCAAGGCGGTGTAACCAACCCGCCGGCCGCAGCGATCGGCTGCTGCGAGCTTGGCACAATCGCCGCATTGTTCGAGCTGGACATCAGGTTGCGGCCTCAACGACATTTATCCAGCAGCCGTTGAGGGCCGTATTCGCATTGGTCGACCATGACAGTTCAAACACCCTGTCGCGCGCCATGCCGAGACGCTGCCAGTTTGGCGAGGCCAGGTACTGGCCCGTGGCTCCCATCGATTGCGTTACGGCGTTGCCGTAGCTGAAGCCCTTGTCGTCGCTCCACCGCAGCGATATCAGCGGCGGGTCGGACGACTCACCGCCGGTCATCTGGCCGGTTGCCATGTCGGCCTGAAACTGTCGGTAGCTGATCCGGTTCCCATCATTGACCATGTGCGGGAAGCGTCGAATTCGTGGGATCGGCGTGCCGTTGTCGGTGAAGACCTCGTTGCTGAACGAGTAGAGATTGCCGTTCTGATAGTCGCCCACCAGATTGAGCCCGTAGGCAAAGGCGTAGCAGTTGGACCGATGGCGATGCAGAACGCCGTTGCCGTCGATCGAAGCGCGCCGATGCCATTGGCCCGTCGCGATGTCATAACTCCACGTCTTGTCGGCAGACGGGAAGGTCAGAACGTAGAACAGATGGCCTTCGATCTGGTGGCAGTACCCGATTGCATCAGCCACGGTCGAATAGGTCTGGATGTCCTGCTCGATCGCGTGGGTCGAAACCTGCTTGAACGCATACCCGTCCGACATGACGACAACGCCGTGGCCCTGCAAATCCTGCGAGAGCAGCAGCATCGAATTGTCGACCACGGCCACTGAATAGGGCGCAGCGCACCCATGCGCAACGAAGGCACCCTGAATGCGCTGATAGGCAAAATCGGCCGCGCCTGCGTCGTACCACGGCTCCGTATTGAGCGTGCCGATCAACCAGAGTTCGCCATGCACTGTTGCGAGAGCGACAATCGGGTCTGCCGTGCTCTTGGCCGCAATGTCGAGCGGGTCGAAAGCCGTCGCCACGTCCTCGACCGAATAGCCGAAGCCCGAACCGCCGCCGCCAAGATTGGAGTTGTTCACTCCGAGGACGTCGCCGACTGAATACCCGCTGCCGGGAGCCGTGAGGACGATGCCCGTCACTCCAGTACCCGACACCGTGAACGTCGCCTGTGCCCCAATGCCGGTTCCACCGGTCAATGGCACCAGCGTATAGGTGCCATTGGTATAACCGCTGCCCGCGGTCGCGATCGATCCGCTCAGGATGCGACCGGTGATCCCGGTGAGCATTTCGAAGGTCACGTTGCTCAGCGAGATATAGAACTGCGCCGTACCCGGATTGTTGAAGATGAAGAACGTGTCCTGGTAGGCCGCCGAAATCCCACCAAGGAAAGATGGATCGGTGATGGTCCCAAAGTCCCCGGTGTCCATATCGATCGCGTAGCCAGTCGTCGTGCCGTCAACCAGAACAATCGCCATGCCGTTGTCGGCAAAGCTGACCGGCGTAGTGTTGTCGGGGATCGTCCCCAGCAAGGTCCATGCGAACGAGATTGAGATCGAATAGACGTCAGGCCCAACCACCGCATACAGCGCTCCATTGGACGCGCGATAGAGGGTCCGAATCCCCTCGATGTACGGTGACGTCGACTCCAGCGCGAGCCCTGGAGTTGGGTAAGCCGTGGCAGGAGCCGGCGGCGACGCGTCGGAGTTGTTGCTTTCCGAGTAGAGGTTGATCGCCTCCTGGGCAGACGCAATGACGCTGCGGGACTCGTATGCGCCACCGATGAGCGGAATGCGGGTCACGAGTATTGCTGGTCCGAATAGATGTTGTAGTTGCTGCCATGGATCAGATCGTTCGGCATTTCGAGCGCGGGAATTTGCGCATTGGCGTTGCGGATCGTGTTCAGCGCTACCTTGGCGAGCGCAATGATTGAACCATCAGGCGGAAGCTGGAAGAGCGGGCGCAGACGGACCGCAAGGTTGTAGTGCAGCGCCTCAAAATACTCGGGCGGTAGGTTGATCGCCGTCGTCAGGCCAGGGAAGGTCTGGAGCACGTCCTTGATCGAAATGTGCATCTCGTACTGATCCGACGGGAGCGGCCACACATAGAGATGCCCGAGCGGCCAACCGCTGTCGTAGAAATAGACCTGCGGGAACGAGTTGAGCGACTTCAAGGCGATGTCGTTGTATTCCTCGCGGCTCCAGATCGGAGCCAGCGGATAGTCGACCTGATTAGGAACGGTCCCAACGGTCTGCCGAAAGAAGGCAGCTTCGACCTTGTCGGTGCGGGCGACGTTGAAATCGCCTCCCGTTCCGACGGTGTAGGACAGCGCGCCAGTGCCCTGACAGGTGACGTCGACCAGATGATAGACAAGCCAGCGTCGACGCTGCCATTGACCCATCATGCCGTTAAGCAGGGTCAGAGCGTCCGTGAAGTCTTGCGCACCAGCGGTCTGACCGACGCCGACAACGCCGGCCTCGCGAAATGCAAGGGCAATGAGATCGCCGGCGGTGGTCATGGCTTAGTCCTCGCCGGGGCCAACAAGCACGGGGGCAGCGACAACCGGCCCAGCGGGCGTATCGGCATTGTCTTGCTCGACCGCCGTAGCTGGCGCCAGTAGCGCGTTATCGACGACCGAAACGGGTTCCGGCTGTGCCGGGGGCGTCTGACCCCACTCGGCCTTTAGCCGGTCATGCTCGCGTTCGTTGAGAACACGAATGCGTTTGCCGTCCGGAGTAGTGACGCGCATCGGGTACGGCTGGAAGACATAGGCCATTGATTGCTCTCCAAATGAAGGCGGCCGGAGCGGTTGCCCCGGCCGATTGGTTCAGCGTGATCAGATCTTGTCGGCCAGGATCGCGCCCCACTCGCCGCGGAGCCAGGTCTTGCCGTAGATCACGTCAAGACGGGTGGCGAGCTGGTCGGTGCCGAGCACGTAGTCGGTGATCATGCGCATCGAGATGCCGTCGTAGGTACGACGGGCCGCCTCATGCACACCGCGTGGCAGGACGAGGTCCGCAGTCGCGAGGGTGACCGCCTTGGGCGAGTACGAGATGTTCTTGATGTACGAACCGCCCGCAGGGGTCGCCAGCAGAACATCGGCGCCGCTATCGGGCGACACGTCGACCGTCTGGTACTGAACCTTGTTGCCGTTCACGGCCGGCACAAGAGCCGGGTAGATCGGGATCGAGGTCGCGCCACTGGCAACATCCGCCGTGACAACGAACTGACGCGGCGCACCGGTCGAGTCCTTGGTCAGACGGTTGACGGCATTGACGCCTTCAATGGTGATGATGTCACCCTTGTTGAGCGTGCCGGTGATCGCCGAGGTGGTGATCGTCGACCCGCTCTGGCTGGCGCCGCTCACCGTACCGGCTGAGAACGTGCCGGTCGTGTGGTTGATCACCGTCTGGTCCATGAAGAAGTCGAAGCCGAGAGCGTTCTTCATCTGGCCGCTGCGGTACTGCTCGGAAATCCCCTGCGAGGGGTTGAACAGGCCGGAGAGAGCCGAGACGATGCGCGCTTCCGAGTTCGGCCCAAGTACCGTCTTGAAGCCGGGAACCGTCGGGGTCGAGTTGAGGGCCAGAGCCGCCTTCGCCAGCAACACAGTTTCGGCGTTCGGCGAGATGATGTTGCCGGAGCCATCGACGTTGGCGACGAGGTTGCAGACGTTGCCATCGACATCCGACATAACATCGGCTGCGATATCCGCGGCGAGGTCGTTCATCATCGGCATCAGGACGCGCTCGGAATAGTCGTCCAACTTCAGGGTGCGTTCCGCCGTGCTGAAGGCGACGTCCACACCGACCTGAGTCGAGAGGGCGAGGCTGGTGTACTTTTCAGCGGTGTCCTGGATGCTGAGCGCCGTGCCGTGGCGGACAGTGAAGTCGTTCGGCAGGCGGATGCGCAGGGTATCGCCAATCTTGGCGCCATCGATGGCGAACTGACCGTCGTACTGCGTATCGAGGTTCTGGATGAACATGTTGCTGTTCTTGAAGAGCGAGACAGCGGCTCGCGTGATCATGTCGATCGTGAGGATCGTATTGCCGTCAGCCATTTAAGGCCTCCTAGGGTCACGGGATGGGGAGTGCTGCCTTTCGTGCAGCGGTTGGTTTCGGTGCCCGTGACCGAAGTAGTTCGAGCGTGACCCGGCATGCTGTCCGGTGCAGATGAACCCTGTTTTAGCCGAACAGGTGCGGCTCAGTCGTAAAGCGTCGAAAGCGTTACCGGCCCTTGCCGGCAACCTGCTTCAGATATGTCTTGGCCCACTGGTCCATTGGCGCGCTCGGATCATCGAGCCGATCGCTTGCGGCCGGAGCCCCACCAACTGGTTTGACCGGTGCCGGCGCTTTGCTGATCGGCTTAACTTCCGGGGCGGCTGGCACCGCCTTCTTGTCGCCGAGCTTGGCGATCTCAATGGCGAGCCGAACCGGGGACATTGCGAGCAGTTTTTCGGTGCGCTCAGGGTCCTTGGCGAGGTCGTAAAAAACCTCGTGACCGTTATCGAGCGACGTGATCGCTTCGAAGAAATCCGGCCGCGCGTTGAGCTGGTCGCCGAAGTTCTGGACCATTTCCGTGCGAGCGGATTCGAAGTCGGGGATATTCGCGATACCAGCGGCGAGCACTCGGCCCGTCGCTTCAGAAAACGCGTTTGCTGCAGCTTCTGCTTCGAGTTCAGCACGGGCGGCAGCCCTCGCTTGGTCGGGCGTGAGGGTTGCGGCGGGAACCGGCGCAGGAGGCGTGGCGCCGTCAGCCGGAGGCGTAGCCGCTGCCTTGCGGAGCCGTTCAAGTTCGGCCTCTGCGGTGGCAGCGCGGGCCTCTGCGGCACGACGCTTGTTGGTCTCCTCGATGCGGCGCTTTTCCTGCCAGGAAAGCGGCTGCTTCTCGGTCGGTTTGGTCTTGCCGTCCGGCTCCGGAGCCGCGGCGGCTGGTTCTGCCTCAGCGCTCGGCTCCTCGACAACTTCCGGTTCCGGGGCCGGAGGCGTTTCGGTTTCGGGCGACGATGGCATTTCGGTAGCGATAGTCTCGCCCGGCACAATGTCAGGCGCCTGCACACCCTCGGGGGCGGCAGCGTTAGCTTCGATGGTCATTGGGAACCCTTGTGGGCTAGCCTGGTGAACGCACCAGTACGGAACCCAGCGTGAGGCGCTGGTGCCTTTCCGGATTAGCCGCCGGATCGGGAACATCTGTGAGCGACCATTCGGAGGGGTTGCTCTCGATGAAGCCTGCGCCGTCGCAGTGACGGCAGATGAAATCTTCGGCGCGTTCCCACATTTCCGGGAAGCGCGGACCCAGCACGCCCCTGCCCTCGCATTCCGGACAGGTGCGGTGCGCAAAGGTCATTTCTTGCGAGCCAGAATCTTGTTCGCCTTGGCGTCAACTTTGGCTTTGGCCGACGGAGACAGCTTACCAGCCTTTTCCATCTGAGACGCACGCGCCTTCGCGTTGGCGGCGTGACTGCGATCAGGCATTGGATAGGCCTTCTTGCCGGGAAGGCCGAACTCGGATTTCGGCAGTTTGTCGCGTTTTGCAGTTGAGAGCTTTGCCATCTGTCAAACCTTTGCGAGCATTTTGGCGCGGTCGTCGGCGCACTTCTTGACCTCGGCCATGAGCCGCTTGTCCTTCTTGATTTCCTCAGCGCGCAACAGCGTGTTGGCTGCGCTCTCGATCTCGTATTTGCGCATGTCGTCTTTCGGATAGCCGACAATGGCACTGGCACGTCGGGGCGCTTTGGTGCCTGCTGCGGGGGCGCCCACTGTCTTCACCGGCGGGTTTTTGGCGGGACCGCCTGCCTTGCGCAGCGCGGGACGATTGATCGGCTGGTTCAATTCAGGCTCCTGAGAGAGAGTGCGGGCTTTGCTTTGACGGTTGAGGCGTGCGTCTTGAAGGCGACGATCGCTTCGTAGATTTCTTCCTTCTGGTCTTCCGGGGTACCCGGGGCAGCAAGCAGGATCGTCAACGCCGCTACAGCGGTATCAACAAAGCTGGTCCAGTACCGGCGCACATACGCCTTCTGCGAGATACCAACGGTGCGGAACCTGTCCGACCGGCCTTCGTCAAAGAATATGCCGGCGAACTCCTCTGAGGTCTTTTTGATGACCTCGGGAACCTCGCCAGCACGGATATGACCGCGCATGGTAGATCGTCCTTTGTATTATGCCGCGAGCGGCTGAGCCTGTTGCACGGGTTCGGCGGCAGGCTGTTCGATTTGCGGCTGCATCGGTTGCGGCGCCGGTGCCCCGCCCTGCTCTCCACCAGCAGGCCCCTCACGAAGCATCGACATGATGGTCTGCATGATGAGCGGCTGAACCTGTCCCTGCGTCACGTAGGGGCCGGCATTGCCTTCTGCGACGAGCCGCTTCGTATCGGCTTCGAAGGCACGGATGTTTTTCTCGTCGATCTTGATTGCATAATCGAGCTGCTGGCTTTCCAGCTTCTTGTTGAGTTCGACCACGGCGTTGCTGGCTTCCTGCAACTGCTGCGTGAGCGTCTGAACTTCCTTGCTCGGGCCATCGCCCTTGATGTTGTCGGGAATCGTCTTGGCCCAGCGTTCCGACAGCTGATCGGCCATCGGGAAATCCGCGGCCTTCCACATCAGGTCGCCGCCGATCTGCATGAACTCTTTGTTCTGCGACGCTATCTGCGTCATGGCGTTGAAGGCTTCCTGTCGACGGGTCGCGTAGGCTGGCCCAATATCGCTCACCACCTCATAGCGACCAACGTTCGGGTTGAAGATCGCCTCAACCTGCTGGGCCTCTTCCTGCTGTGCTTTGGCGTACGCCTGCTTGGCCTCCGGGTCCAACTGGACATGGCTTTCCGTGCCATCCTTGGCGAGGATACGAAGAATGCGCGGTGTGTCGTAGTAGTGCGGGATCGCGTCGATCAGGATTTTGCCGGTGAACCGGATGCCGATCGCGAGATTGTCGATGTAGTGGTACGTCGCGTTGTCGCCCTGACGCTGACGAGCGTTGATCGCCTTGCCAGACGTCGCGTTTTCGTTCTGTCCGAACTGCGACTGATACTGTCCCGAGGACATCATCATCTCGTTCTGGGTGATTTGCAGGCCCTGCACATAGGCGGATGCGAGAATGGCGGGCTGCACACGCTCGGGCGCTGGGATGGTCTTTCCGTCCTCGGTCAGGGCATTGTACGGCAGCACCGCGACTTCATCGATGTTGGCGCGGCCCCAATATTCCTCGAGGTTGTCGATCGCCTCTGCCGGAGCGACCCAGGGCGTCTTGGTCTGCAACGCGATCTGAGCCGTCGCTTCGCTGGTCCAGTAGTTGTACATCCGCTGCGCGTCTTTCATCGCGCGGGTGTGGCCCTTGCGGTCCAGTTTGCCTTCGATGATCGTCTCTTCGCCAATGACGCGGACGATCGGCACGTACTTACCCAGCCAGGGGCGGCGATCGATGATTTTGGACCCGGCGATCTTGTACCACATCACCAGATCGGTGAGGATTTCGCGCTCATTGACCACATCAGGCGCGGCCTGTTTTACGGCCTCGTAAAGCGCCTTCACCTCAGCCGACATCTTGCTTTTCGGCATGACGATCTGTTGACCGGCACCAGCGGCCGGCTGGCCGTTGATCAGGTCCGGAATGACGAACGCAACCAGCGTGTCCTTCTTCTGGGTCTTCTCGTAATATTCACAGACGCGAACGTGGTCTTCATCGATCCACGTATCACCCGCCTGCCCCAGCACCGACATGCCGGCGTCGTCTTTGAAGTCCGGATATTCCTTGTTGAACTCGTCGCGCGGCTTGTCCTCGAACACAAATCCATAGCGCGCATCCGACCCATCGACCTCCGAAATGTCGGGATCAAGATAGACCGAGTCCGGCTGCTTCACGCGCCGGATGTAGAGTTCCTGATCGAAGCTGTCGTTGCTCACATAGTCGGTGACCACGCGCCAGTAGCCGATGCCGCCCTCAACCTGGAACGTCGTCGCCGTGTCGTATGCGACCTCGGCATTGCTTTGGTACTCGATGTGGCGAACGATGCCTTCAAACGTCTGTGCAGCATCGTAGGTGGCGCCATCTCCCACCGGCCGAATGTTCACGCCCGGCTTGTTCTGCTTCGCGTCGTTGATGATCTGCAGATTGTGCTGGCGCACCTTGTTGATGGTCAGGCACGGCTTCTTGCGGTCCTGCCGATAGGTCATCAACTGGCTGTCCCACTGCCAGTTATTGTCGGGGTCCGCGTTGGCGAACTTCAGGTCTTGGATGAAGTTCTTGCGGGCGTTGCCTTCCCACTCTTCGCACAACGCGAAGCGCTGTTTGGCGCGAGCGACAATGGCATCGTCACCGGTCAGCGATGAGGTGGAACCGTCAGCCATCAACCCATCCAACTCTGCGAACCCTGCGCCGGCCTCGGGGGGCCCTTCGGCAACGGCAGCTTTGCTTTCTCGCGCACCGCACGGTCGCGGATGTACCAGGCCATCACCACCGCATCGGCTTCATCCGGGGATGATCCAAGCCGAGCCTTGATCGCCTCTTTGCTTTCGATCTGAATCTTGCCCGACCGCTCGCGCCAGAGGCCTGCGGTCAACTGCGCCATCAGCCTGTCGCCGGGCGGCAAAATGATGTTCTCGCCATTGTCGGGATCGAGAGCGGTTCGAAATTCCCAGTACATCTTGGCCCGCAGATTGGCGTATTCCAGACCCGTGTCCTTGTCGGTGCCTTCGCCCGCTGACGAAAACACAATCGGGACTGCGGCAATTCCGTTGTTCGTCTTCAGGTGATCGCGAGCCGAACCGCCCCAGCCGCCCGTCATGTCGATGCCGATAGCCGCACTGTCGCGTCGCAGTTTCAGGATCAGGGCTGCCACACTTGGGCCGTCCGGCGTTTCACTCCCCGGTCGGCTTTCGACGCGCGCGAAATGATTGCCCTCATGCAGTCGAGCAATCGCGGTCTTGTCTGGGCCGCCTTGGGCTGGGTCGGTCGCAATCGCCTTCATTCGTGCGACAGGATCGCCAGTCCATCGCGCCTGTGCGGCACGGACCCACAACGACGGGACAACCTGCCATTCGTCGTCTTCGCGACCGGCGAGGAAATCGCCAAGCAAAAGCTGGGAACGCCGCGGCTCGGGCTGCGCGTTGATCTGCGCCCGGTATTTGGTGTCCTTCAGGTACGGGTTGTCATCCAACTTGGATGGAATGAAGGTCCGCGAAAGCGGCTCAAGAACCTTATACTTGTCCGGGTCAGCGAGTTCCGTTTCGTTTGCGATCCGCCAGCCGTCACCCTCAACAACGATCGGCTCCGGACCATCGACCCAGATCGTTCGAATTTCTGCCGCTGTACCGACCGCCGCAGCCCAGCGCAGTTCTCCCGGCATTGCCGGAATGGGAAACAACGGATCAAGCCATGGCGCGAACCATTCCAGCAGCCACGCCCCCTCGTTGCCCATTGGCGGGTTCGAGGCGATAACTGCGCGGCAGCGTATTCCATCAGCAGACCGAAGCCAGCCGAGCACGAACATGACCTTGTCGGCGCTGAGCTGGGCGCCTTCATCGAACCCGATAAGATCGTGCGGGCGACCCTGCCAGCTGAGTTCCGACCCCGGCAATTCGAGATGGCCGCATTCGACCATTCGATTATCGTGGGTAGAAAGCTTCTTCTTGTTCGAGTCCTTGTGCCGCGGCTGCGGGTAGAGTTGCAGCAACCGTTCCCAGAAGCCGTCGAGATCGTTTGCCTGCCGGCGAAAGATCACCGACCGTTTATGTTCCGTCAGCGCGAGGCCGCACAGCAAATCCGTGTTGTGCGTCGGGATAAAGGACCGACCCGCGAGGTAGAGGTGTGATGGACTATCCACACCAATGCATCGCATAGGGATCGGGTCAATTTCCACCGCGGACACGATGTAGCGAAACGCCCCAACGCGTCTTGTCTTTGCCTTCTGTCGAGCAAGTTTGCGGGGGAGCCGGAACACGGGACGCGCCGTGGTGAATTTAACCCGCCATTTCTTCCCAACGTAACGTCCGTTGAGCTTCGCTTTTCCCTCTGTGATAGTGGCCTTGATGCCGAGGCTCACAACAAGTTCATAGACCGCGCAGATCAGTCGATAGTTCGTGTTGTCGAACTCGCACCCGCCATCCAGGGCGGCATGACCATCAGTGTCCATGAGCCCTTGAAGAACGGCGGCGCGCTGCTCTTCACTCGCTCTAAGGTATGCCGCAGGAACGTGCTTATTCTTTAGGAGCCCCGCTGCCCTCAATTGAGCTTTCAGCCCTCGAATATAATGGGACTGTGGGTCGCTTGGCGCATGCGTAACGACGTAGCCAGCATTTTCAATTTGCTGCCAGATGAACGGATCGATCCCGGTGAATCCGCCACTGCTCGATGTTCCATCCCCGAGCCACGCACCGAGGGTATAGGGGTCGATCGGTAGCTCGGCATGCGGAGTTTCTATTGCCTTCGAAACCTGGACCGCGTGGTTCCGACGACCGCGCGCTGTCAGAAGGGTGTCGACGACCTGCTGCGTCGTACGTACCGTACCCGACGGAACATCGGATCCCTTTGCCATGCGCGAGTTTCGGGCAGAGATAGCAGCCCGGAACGCCGCGCTCTTGTTCGAGCCAGCGCGAGACGGACGTGCCGCCCGGCGCTTCGCGCGCCATGCATCAGATTTGCGCAGAAGACCCGCTAGTTCGTCGGCGTCGTAGGTCAACCAGAGATGATCAGCGCAACACTCAATCCTAGTTCCGTCGTCGAACTCGAGCCTGTAGGTCTTCGCTGTCTTTACCGGAGAGACCACCAGAACCCGAGTCGGCTTCCCCATCTCGTCGAACACCGTGTCTCCCACGGACACGTCGCCCATACGGACCCAGCCGGCTGGGGTCGGAAGAACCTCATCGACACTCAGGAGCTTTCCGCCACCAGCCGCGCCGCCATATAGCAGCAAGTCGGCTTCTGACAGAAATGCTTCGAGTTGTGGCCCCGGCGTCGGAAGCCACGGCTTTGCCAGTTCCTCAGCCAGAACCTTGTCGAGTTCCGCCATCCCCGCCTCATCAAGAGTGGCGAGCGCGGCATCCAGCCGATCAAGAGCGCCCATCTACTCGGGCTTCACCGGCCGGGCGAGCAACAAAGCAGCGGCAGCGCGACGCCGAGCAGGCGTGGCCCCGGTGATCTGGACCGGCGTTTCGCCGCCCTCAACCACATTGGTGACGCGCTCGCCGTATTTCTTCGGCAACAGCTTCGAGACGATCCATTTCCGCGCATCGACGCGAAGCGCAGATCGCCTCAGAGCCTCGCCGTTTTCCGTCCAGCCGACGTTCTGGCCGTCGGCGTTTTTGCGTTCCATCCAGTCGTTCGTGCCGTCATCGGCAATGTCGAGCAGTTCATCAAACAGCGCGTCGGCCTGTGCTTCACGTGCAACACGATATTGCTTGGCGAAATTCTCGTTGTTGGCGAGCCAGTCAAAGATGGTCGATCGCGCCGGCATATCCGCATCGGCCGTGATGGTCCGCAAGCTCTCGCCGTCAGCCAGGCGCTCCAGAATGGTCGCCACGAGTTCATCAGAATAGATAGAGGGACGCCCTACATCAGCCATTACGCATCCCAATTGATCTTGCGACCGCGCTTGTCGCGGGACGGGCTTGGCCGTTCTGACCAAGACGTCCGATTGACCTGCGGCACTCGTCCGCCGTCGCCCATGTCCACGATCATGTCGATGGTCGTGATCTGGTTGCCTCGCACCCGAGGCGCGGTGAAAATCACGGGCACGGCGGTGAAGTTGCCTGCGCCGGCCGCAGCAAACACCGCTGCAACTCGTGCCGCGGTGGTGCCGGACAGTTGCCCAACGCCGGCAGAGGACAACACAGACGACCGAATTGCCTGGGTAGAGCCACTGAGCGATCCCGCGCCGACTGCCGCCAGAACAGCGGTAGCACTAGACGCGCCGATACCTGCAAACGAGCCCGCCCCTACGGCCGACCAAATAGCTTGCTGGATTCCACCAATCTCCGGAATTTCGGAGATGGCAACTTCTGAGATCGAACCGAAGCCGAGCATCTATCGCTCCTAGCGCAGGCTTCGCCCTACTTGTCTTTGCCCAGAACCTTGTCGCGAGCCTGCAGCATCCTGGCGCGGATCACGGCATTGTCCGAAATGCCCTCTGCCTGCGCATCGGCAGCGGCCGAGATCATCGCGTCTTGCAGACGGGTGTTGAGCGCGACCTGTGCCGGATCAACATCGCCATGGCCGGTAAAGGCTGCGACAGATGAAACAATCATGATTCAGTGACCGTGCTCGCTGTGGTCAATTGCGGCGTGATGCCGTTTCCCAAGACGATGTTCGGCGAGATCGGGCCGGAATAGAGGATGATGCCCGCACCAGACGACAGCATGCCAATCGATGCGTAGGTCGCCGTTCCGGACCCACCGGAACCGGCCGGGAAGGTTATCGCAGCAACCGGCGACGTTGAGGCGGTTGTCGAGGCCGTCCAACCACCAGTCGTTCGCGCCACGGCAACACGGGCATAGCCGGTATAGCTGACCTCATTGGTGGTCTGGTCGCCACTGGCGCCAGGGTCCGCCGTGTGCAGCGCGACATAGAGATTGGTGTTCGGCGATGACGCGGCATTGTCGGCGATGTTGGCAATCGCTGTCGCATTGAACAGCAACTTGAGCCAATTATTCGACGTTGTGGTGCTCTTGCCCATTTGCCGATCCTCGTCAGATTTGAAACAGCAAAAAGGCGCCCGAAGGCGCCCTCTTGCATGTCGTTCAAGCTATCGCTGTCAGTAGAGGACGGCGATCGGGCCAAGGTTTGCCGAGTAGGTCGTCGGCGGAGTGATGGAAGCAGGCGTGCCGAGCGTACCGGTTGCGGAGCCAGTGACTAGCGGCAGGCCGGGAGAGGCGTAGGTGCCGAGCTTGGCCGTGGTGCCGTTGGACTGGGCGACGATGTAGTACGTGCCCGCGACAGCGTGATAGACGCTGGTAAAGGCCAGTCGCTGGAACGTGTTCGCCGTGCCGGCCGTGGTGCCCGTTGCCAGCGAGGTCGCGACCAGAGCGCCAGTCGAGTCGTGAAGCTCGAACGTCCACAGATCGGTGCCGCCGGTCGACCCGACGAGAACGCCAATACCGGTGACGTCGGTATCGAAGCCGAGTTCGACGTTGACGAAGTAGCGGGTGCCCGCGACCATCGTCTTGTCCTGAGCGTTGTTCAGGAACTTGATCGCAGCGGCGAGCTGAATGAGTTCGATCGCAGCGGTCTGCGGCTGTGCGCCGCCAGAGATTTCAGTGTCCACGGAGAACTGCTCGATACCCTGGATCAGGGAGAGAGTCGGAACACCATCGGTAAGCCAACCGGCCATTTTGAAAGTCCTTTCGAGAGAGCGCTAAGCGCTTTGATTTCAGGGGATCAGGATCAGAAGACGACGTGCGATTTGCCGCCGGCCGTGGTCGAGGCAACCATGTTCATCTGCAACGCTGTGACAGGGGTCGTCTGGATGGCGGTGATGCCATTGCCGAACGTGCATTGATCGAGAAGCACGGTTCCACCGGCCGCTGCGTCGACGTTGAACGCCTGAGCCATTGCCGTTCCACTCGACGAACCGCCGCCGAAGAACTCGCAATCGCTAAATTTGGCGTAACGATCTATGCCAGCTGCGCCGACAAGCACGTGGCTGGACGCGCCGCCCGAGGCGCCAAGCTGGGCTTCGAACGTGCAGTTCTCGAAGTAGAGCCGCGGAGCGTTGCCGGCCAGTTCGAGGGTGTAGTTGGCCGCATTACGCACGACGGTATCGACGCCGAACACGCAATCGTACCAGCTCGACTCGCCGTTGCTCGTGTTGAACACGAACGCGCGCGAAGCGGTGTGGTTGGCCGTGCCAGTGGAAGCCGTGCCGTCACCGAAGCCCATGAACTCCACATTGGAGTAGCAGGAGCGACCGGCAGTGTCGGACCAGCAGATGCTGGCAGATGCCGAGTTGAAGCCGTAGAACGTGCCGAAATTGGCAAATTCGCAGCCCTGCCCGGTCACGCTGACCAGCTTGTCAAACGCCGTCGAGCCGGTGACACTGATCCGAGCCCGTTTGCCGCGGCGCTGACCAGCACCAAGGCCGACAAGATGGGTGCCGGGCAAAGACCACGCCAGCGTTGACGTGCGATGCTGGGTGCCCCAGAAGGCCACGACGGCATTGCGGCCAACAGACGACAGGCCGGCGGCCGTCAGCGCCGTGCTTTCGAGCGCCAGGGCGCGGTCAAGCGTCTTGAGCGGCGAAAATGGGTTGAAGCCGTCATTGCCGACAGCATCGGAGCCGATGGTCTCATTGGCGTAGTAGACCGGACCCGAACTCGGGCCGTCGTTGATCTGACCGATCATGGTATTGAGGTCGGACCCGTCGATCAGACGAAAACCGGGCTGAAACCTCTGCGAGACGTAACCCATAGCGGGCCGTTCCTTTCTGTTGGCCGGTCAAGTGCGCAAGGCTCCGGCGGCGGTGGGCCAATTGGACCCCGCCGGGCGCGGTAAAAGTCTGGATTTGGTTGGTGAAAGGTGGGCGTCAGGTGTAGAATATCGCTCTCACCTAGGAGGCAGGGAGCGATGTCTATTATGTCGGTCACTTGGGACGAGGATCAGTCCCTGTTTGCGTTGGGCGAAGCCAAGGCACGCGAGAAGCTAGATGCCGAGTGGCAACGGCGCGGGCTGAGCAGCGAGTATGTCGAGCGCACCTACCGCGATAAACACGGCTGGCGGACTACTGAGACGGGAGCGCCTGTCGTTATTCGGGCGATATATCGCGAAGTCTCTAGGTAAAGTTGCCCGTGGCGATGACAGACACGCCTGCCCCCGTCGTAACCGACCAAGCGCCGGCCGCCGAGGCAAGGTTAATGGTGATCGTGTAGGTGCCGATGGGCGTATTCGCCGGAAGCGCCGGAATGGATGAGCCCGCGCCGTCCTTGATGGTCACAGCGGAAGTTGCTGCGGTGGCGACAGTGCAGATCAGCGTCGAGAGCACGTCACCGATCGCACCCGTGCCGCCAAGCACCTGGTTGGTCTGCCCGGCTGCGACGGTTTCATACCCTGCAGGGATTGCGGGCAGCGTGTTGATCGACCCATCCGCATTCGGCTTGATGAAATGCTGCGGGCTGTCTGGATCTGCAACCGCGACGGAGTTGCGGACATTGGCGTCAGCTGACATGCGAAGTCCTTTCGGCGAACGGCGCGCGTAGTGGTCCGGAAATGAGATGGGGAGAGCGTTTCGATTGGCCGGCGATATGAGCGAGCGGCGCCCGGCTTTGACGCTAATTGCGCATCGAACGCTGAGACTTCGCCTACTCCCCCGTTTGGCTCGGGGTCAGCGCCTCATGTCGGAAACAGCAACGCCCGCTCCGGTGTTAGGGGTGCGGGCGGGGGAATGTGTGGGGGTTAGTTCTGAAGTGGCCGTCTTTCCGGCCTGCCATTCCACGAAACACGGACCCAACAGCCCAGCCAGGCGCACGAGGGGAGGTGATGAACAGCGGAAAGATAATCGTGAGGCGCAAAGCGCCAGTTGACTCCTTATCGGGTGATTTGCCGTACGCTGTCAAGCGGCTCGGCTGCGATAGCCCCAGAACGTAGAAAGCGAGTCCAGTGCGTCGAGCAGCGCATCAACCTCGCGTTTCACGTGACGGCGGTTTGGTTCACCGCTGGGGAGACGTGCCGCTGCGTCCTCGCACGGGATAGCCAGCACTACGCAGGCGATGATGCGATCACGGCCATCTGCCCCTAGATACTTCATCGCGGCCAGCAGCGAGGCTCCCCTGTCGATCTTAGCCGCCATTCCGCTGTCATGGGCCACTGGCGAGCGATCGACCACGGGGCGGGCATTATCGAGCGCCGGCACGCCGGAACCGAACAGCGCCTCGTAATCGGTCTTGAACCGCTCAGCCGCTATCTCATGATGATGCAGCCGCTTGCGAATGAAGGCGAGCGCCCCCATGCGGGTGACGGGGTTTTCCTCTACCCACACCTTGCCGATCTGGGGCTTTGTCGGGTTGGCCTGCCGCTGGGCATAATATTCGGCGTCAGTCATGGAAGGGTCAGGCACTAGCCTGCTTGTCGTATTGCCCATTTGCCCTGTAGTCCCCGTTAGGTTCAGATTGCTAGATCAATCAATGCGTTAGCCGCTACTCTAGCGCTGCGTCGATCATCGCGTCCCAAGCGTTCACGAGCGGCACGGATGGCGGGTCAAAGTCGGAATTGTAGCCTAGGAACTCTATCTGCCCCTTTTTCTTCATTTCGTCGGTCGGCTCCCGCATGGCCTCAATAGCGGCGCGGGCTGCGGGGATAAACTCCCGCCAAGGCTCACTCTGGACACCAATCGGCGAGCGCCAGCGCTTGAGCGTGTCGTCGCAGAGCGCCCGCGCAACTCGTTCGATCATCTCCCCTGTCCCTGTCATGGCTCTACACCTGGTTTATGAGGGGGCGACGCTGTTGATTGTGCTTGTGTTTCTGCCGTTTCGGGAGCAATATTCTTGGGCTCCAACGTGAACTGCAGCATCGCGCCGTCGATGGCCCAGAAGATGTCGGAGATCATGCGCAACGTGAGCTTGGTCCGGCCCTCAAGCACACGACGAACGAACCGCTCCGACTTCCCCAGCCGCGTGGCTGTCCTCGATATGGTGGCGCCTGGAGTTGAGGCCATGACGTGGTTCATCAGCGATAGAAGCTGAAAGCGCACCGACGCCCTGACCATGCGCATTGTTTCTTTCGGGATCGGTGTCTCGCTCATCTCTGGTTCTATCCTTGTTGGGTGGGGGTGGTCCAAGGCCGCTTCTGTGTGTCGCGATGCCCGGCGATCATGGCCTGCGAAATCGATTGGATGGCGTAAGCCTCAATCTCGTGACCAACGGGTTCCGGCTGGGCACTCTGCCCGATGTCATCGAGGATGAAGCGCCACGCATGGACGGATTCATGCACGAGCACGCCGACGACCTGCGTCATTTCAAGCTTCGCCGTGCGGTCGGCATCGACGTTGATGAGAATGAGGAGCCGACCCTTCTTGTCTTGGAAGCGGGTGCATCGACCGGCAACGTCAGTAAGAAACGGAACGTCCCGCTCGGCCTTCACGGCATATTTTGCGAGTGTGCGCCGCCACACCTTTTCGTTCGGGACGTAACCGACTGCCGCCCCAAAAAGGGCCGCACCAGTTGCGTAGCAGACGACATCTCGATTGCTCATTTTGCTTTCCAAATCACGTTCTAGATGCTATCAAAAATCACGCTGAAACGCTAGGAATTGTTGGAGTTTTCACCCCTTCCCCACACTGCTTCTCGCCTCACCGTTGGGGGATTGGGAGGTCGATTTTAGCCGGGAGATTTCGCGGTCGATGTACCAGCGGGCCTTTTCGAGGTCTTGGATTTCGTCGCCCTTGTCGCCCGCTCGCCAGATGTACTTCACCGCGTTGCCACGACAGAAGTTCATATGCTCGGTGACGGTGATGCACTCCACGCCGGACGGGTGTTCGGTGTAGTGGCGCGGATGATTTACGGGGTCGCTCCCGCGTTCCATGGATTGTTCAAGGGGGAGGGTCATGCGGCGTCACCCTTGCGGATTGCAGCGGCAATGTCGGCAGCATACGAGGGCACCTGCGGGAAGTGCGTCTCTGCAACCTCGGCGCACCGCTCCCGCTCGGCCATGATGGCGCGGGCAATTGGCTCGGGACCGTCACCAATGCTCGCGCTAAACACCGCATGAGCGGCCTTCCACACGTCCTGCGGAATGTCGGCGGGCTTGTCGCTCACGCCCCCTCCTCCCCATCATCGCCTACGGTGAAGCCGCGATTGGTCAATGGACGCTCTCCTGCGATTTGAGGTTGGCACGAGCCTGGGCGACGACCGACGCAGCGAAGCTCTTGTGCTCGATGAAATCCTTGACGGGCTCGGTGAGCGCGACACACGCCGCGAACAGCGGAGCGTCCATGTTCTTGTTCACGTCCACCATCTTCTCAGTCGGGTCAGAAAGCGTAGCGCGCCCTTTCTTCAATGGGGTTGAAGTGGAAGACGCGCGCGTAAGCTTGAGCCTGGCTTGGACTAGATCGTTGTTTTTCTTAGCTTCTGCTTTCATTTCAGCGGATTTATCTCCGCCTTTCGCGCCGTTCTCAGCGTGTTCTCGCGCAACTTTCGCGGCTTTTTCGATCTCGATCCCGGCTCTGTCATTCATCAAATGGCCGTCGATCGATACCAGTTTCCCGAGGTCGATCAGCCGGGCGCGGATGGCGTTCCACTTCCGAACCGAGCAGTTGCAGATGCCGGCGATGTAGCGAGGCTCGTCCGCGATAGGACCGCCGCGCTGATAGATCATGTCGATGACAACGCCATAGGCCCCCTTCTCCTCAAGCGACATGCCGTTGATGCCGCCAAGGAAGTTGTCGGGGAACCGCCGGTACCAGGGCTGCGTCATCCGCGCCATTCCTCAACCGTTTTGCGACCCTTCGACAGATTGCATGTCCGGCAAGCCACGGTGAGATTTGTCGGGTCGTCGGTTCCGCCGTCAGCCACCGAGACAATATGATCGATGTGGAATGGCCCCGCTGTCGTGCCGCAGTACCGGCATTGTGCGCCGTCGCGTCTGATGACAAACGCGCGAGTGCCGATCGACAATGGCCGGCGTCCGACCAGCCGTTCCCAGCGAGCCCATCTCTTCAGATGAAGCGACCAAAGCAGCCCGTCGACTTCCTCAAAATAGCCGCCCAACGCCTCCCACGCGGCGGCGAAGTCTCGCTTCGAAAGCTTGGTGATCCTGCGCAGCCTGTGTTGCTCTGGGGGCAGCACCCCGCCATTGGCGTCGGCGGCCACCAGCAGCAAGATGTATGCTCCGATTTCCTCAGCGGAGAGCAACAGGGTGTCCCCGACAAAATCGGAGACATAGAGCTGCATGAACGGGCGCTCGCTCATAGAGAGCCCTTCTCCATCCGCTGTGTGTGCTTCCTGATGCCATGCAGCACGGTCGTATGATCGCGGTCGCCAAAGCGCTTGCCGATTTGCGGCAAGCTCATCGTGGTTTCGTGGCGGCAGCGCCAAAATATCTCGTGACGCGCCCGTACCACCATCTGGTCACGCCGAGCCGAGAACAGATCGGTCATGCTCACCTGGTGCTTGGCCGCGACCTCGCAGGCGATTCGCTTCCAAGGTGGTGTAAACAGCTCATGGACGACTATATTGCCGTACTCGTCTATTTCCTCGATCGCTCGAAGGAACAGCTTGTGCTTGCGTCGCTCTTTCACGGCGACGAATGGGGAGACTGGGCGTGGCCGTGGCGGCTTTGGTGCCGGTGCGGCGCCAAACCATAACCGGCGGCTCGCTGACGCCCATGCCTGATGCTGTTCTGCCAATTCGTTCACGTCGTCCCCCGAATGGTCACGAACACGGCCCCGCCCTTTACAGGCTGGCCCATGCTGTAGGTTGTTTGGAATTTTGAGTCGTCTATCCCGAGCGCATCAGCGATGCCGTCCTGCGCCGCCTTGTGTTGGGTGATGAGATTGTCCATGTCGTAGCGACGGAGCGACGGCGGACAGAACTCCCAGGCTATGTGCGCTCCGGCATGGGCCAGCTTCCGCCGGCCACGCTGCTCAAGAACCAGCAGCCATGCTGCCTTCCGCGCTCGCCTGACGGCAGAAGCCTTCACAGCCCAATGGCAGCGAGCGTTCGGTGACAGGTTGCGATCCGGCCAAGGCAACGTCACTGTCGTCCCCCCGCTCCCGCTGCTGTTGGTGTCGGGCATGGGTTATGCCGCCTCGTCTGTGAACATGCCGCGGTCGGCAGCAATTCGCTGTTCAGCCAGCTCGGCAAATTCGGGGTTGAGTTCGATGAGAATGGCGTTGAGCCGCAGCCGGTCGGCAACGAGGCCGGTGGTTCCCGCACCGCCGAACGGATCAAGCACCGTTCCACCAGGTGGACAGCTCGCCGCAATGCATGGTTCGATCAGGTCAGGCGGGAACGCCGCACTGTGGCCGTCATATCCTCGAGGAGAGACTGTCCACACTGTGCCGTGCGGCAGCTTGCTCACGTCGAAATGGTAGTCCTTGTTCTTGGAGAACAGGAACAGCATTTCATGGGAGCCCGCCGGGCGGTCGGCGCGCGTCGGCTCAGTTGCCGAGCCCTTGTTCCAAACCACATCTCGTCGCAGATACCATCCTGCCGTGCGGAGCTTCGTGGCGACCAGCCACGGCACTCCAACGAGGTCTTTTTGCTTATATCCTGGCGGGGCATTGCGCCATCCGGTAAGATGCTTTCGATGGTCCCATTTGCCACCCCGCTTCGCCATGAGTTTGCCGCCGCCGCCCTTGCCGGATGCAGCGTAACTATCCCCGAGGTTCAGCCAAAACGAACCATCGTCGCGGAGCACTCGACGGCATTCGTCAAAGACCTCGACCAAGGAGCCCGCAAAGGTCTCCGGCGTCGTTTCCATACCGAGCTGGCCCGGCATGCCATAATCCCGCTGTGCGCCCCAATAGGGCGGCGACGTGACGATGCAGTTGACCGAGCCGTCAGCCAGTTCCCGCAACTTCTCCCGGCAATCGCCAACGAGGATTGAAACCGTCACGCTCCCCTCCCCTTCCGCTCGATATCCGCCTCTGGGAGGAGGGCTTGGCGAACAGCATCAAGGGCTTGTTCACCAGCAACGCGGTTGACGTAGTGGCGCAAAGCCTGTGTCGTTTCCTCACGCTTGCGAGCTACGGCTTTGCTTTCGGAACGGGTGGCGACGACATGACGGATAACTACATGCGGCAATGGCTGGCGGGGATGGCGAACGAATAGGCTGAGAGGGTTGAGGTTCACTTCGGCCACCCTTCTGCCGGCCGATTAAAGCCGCATTCCTTTGTGGTGCTCCACGGCAGATCGTGGCGAGGAACGCGACCGTTTTCGGACCACCCCTCACGCTTGCATTTAGGGCACTTCCAGCGCATGCTGCGGCGTTGCCCGACCTTCATGCTTTGCGTCATTTTGGCGCTCGCAGAATGTGACGGAGACCGTCCATCATCACATTCAATTCGCCGATGGCAGCAGACACCAGCGCGGCCTTCTCGTCGTCATGGATGATCTCAAACGCCTCGCGACGAGTGACCCATTTGTCGATCAATCCATCGACCGCCGCCGCAGTCCGTCTGGCCTCAAATTCTATCGCGCTGTCGCCCATATCTTGCCCCTATCGTTTGTATCGATCAGCGGGCACCAGGGGAGTCCGCCGAATTGAGTGTGGAACGTCGGATTAGTTCGAGGCGGGCGGTTTCGCCTCCAGCCACGCGAGGATGAGGTCGGCATCGGCAATGAGTTCGGAGACCTTGCGCGGCGCGCCGTTGTTGGCCTGCAACGCGACCTGCATCGCTTGGGTACGCCGGTAAGTGAATTGTGCGTCGTACTGCGCACCGAGTATGCCAGCGGCAGCGCCGACCTGACCTTGCGCAGTGCCGGAAAGACCGGCCGTCTGGTACTTCGCCGTTTCGTCATAGGCCATATTCATTCGTCCTTCATGTTGCCGCGGCTTTCTCGCGCGGGGGATATCGATAGGGCTAGAACGGGATTGGGTCCGCGTTCGGATCAACCGGAGGCCGCTTCTTGAGCGACCAGCCATTGATGTTGGGCTTGTCAGTACGGACCCCGTATTTGGCCTTGAGGACGTAGAACGAAATTCCGGGGTTCTGCGCCTCTAGCCGCGCCGCTTCCGCCCGCGCAGAGTCGGCGGTATCGTGCTTGTAGGTCGGGGCGCGCTGCCCTTCCCCGTACACCATCCAGAAGACATGCTCGGTCTTGTCGCCAGTTCCCACGATCATCTAGCCTTCCGTTCCTGTCTTGAGGCTCGGCGCAATTCCGAGCGCAGCTTCCGTCTCTGCAACCAAAGCTTCACGAGCCGGGGTGGATGGAAGCGCCTTAACCAATGCCAATTCATGCCGTAGTCTCGCTTCCTGCCGTCCGCATTCGGCCTCGTAAGCTGCCTTGAGCCCCATATAAACGCTGACTAGAATGTCTTTCGGCTTCCGGTAGCGGAGTTGCCAAAATGCATATGCTGGCACGCCGTATTTCTGTTCGGCGCGGTACATCGCGGCCTCAACAGTGTCACCGGGTCCGTAGTGGACGCGCGCCAGCAATTGGGCGGACCAGCCCTTAGCCTCGCTTACGAGGTGGTCAGCATTGGTGATCGTGGCGTCACTCATTTTGCTCTCGGGGCAGTTGGATTTTCTCATCAGCAAATCGCCTCTCGCTATGTCTGTTGGCGTTGAAACCAACGGACGAAGAGAGACGTTGATGGCCTTCAAAAGCATTCACACCCTGGCAGGAAGCGTGCTGTTGAAAGCTGAGCGCACAGCCGCAAGGCGAGCGCAGAATTTGAACGGCAGGCCACCGAGTGCGAGCGATAGCCTGCCGATGCTGCCCGTTGTGGACAGCAATGGGTGCGGGCCGACGCAGCCGGGAGGGAGCGAGCGCGTCGGCCCTACGCGTGATGCCCATGCACAGGCCCCCCGCGGTTCGAATGAGAAAAAGGCCCGGTCTCCTGGCGAGGTCGCCGGGCCAAGTACGGGGCAGCGAGCGTCGGGAGATGTGGCGCGGCTGTCCGACCGGAGCGGAATTGCCCCGGAAC
>Ga0068855_100000998_pt1 | contig 35254 bp, 30 predicted proteins | sample KBSCornC52_FD_66592 | JGI IMG/M metagenome (GOLD analysis project Ga0068855, IMG submission 66592) | Corn rhizosphere microbial communities from Kellogg Biological Station, Michigan, USA - KBS Corn C5-2 | ecosystem: Host-associated > Plants > Roots > Rhizosphere > Soil ...
AATGTTCGTTTTGGGAATAATAATTCTTACAGCACAGTAAATTACCAGCATCTTACAAATGATGGATATCGTGATCATACAAAAATGCGGCGTGATGTTTTCAATTGGGATGCGGTTTTAAAATCCAATGATCATCATGAATTACAGGCGCATTTTTTATTCGGTGATATTTATTATCAAACTCCGGGAGCACTTACAAAACAGGAATATGATTTGAATTCAAAATCTGCGAGGCCAGCGACAACAACTTCTCCGAGCGCAGATGAAGCCCAGGCAGCTATTTATCAAAAAACCTTTTTAGCGGGGTTTTCTTATGAAACAAAAATAGATTCTGCATGGAAAAATACAACAACAATTTACGGCGCTTATTCTCAAATGCGCAATCCTAATTTCAGAAATTACAGCCGAACGTCAGAACCACATTTGGGTGGAAGAACGATTTTTCAGTTCACAAAGCAATTGAAAAAGACTTTGTTGACTTTTCATGCGGGCATTGAAATGCAACAGAGTTTTAATACGCAAAGAGTTTATGGAAATAACAAAGGCCAAACGGACACCCTTCAAACTGATGATGAGATTTATAACAACCAGACATTCATTTTTTTACAGGGAAATGCAGAGATTCAGGACGGATGGATATTAACTGCCGGTGCGAGTATTAATAAACTCGGATTGAATTTTAAAAGATTATCCGAAATCCCAACAGTAACAGACAACAGAAATTTTAATAATGAAATTTCTCCAAGATTTGCTGTTTTAAAAAAACTTGATAAATCAGTTTCTGTTTATGGGAGTATTGCAAGAGGTTTTTCTGCGCCAACTACTTCAGAAGTTTTGCCTTCAACGAATAATTTCAATAAAACGCTTCAGGCTGAAAGTGGCATTGATTATGAGATCGGGACCCGAGGAAGCATTTTAAAAAATAAATTATACTTTGATATTGATGCTTTTTTTTATCAACTAAAAAATGCGATTGTTCAGCGCCGCGATGCAAGCGGAGCTGATTATTTTGATAACGCGGGTTCTGCAAAACAAAATGGTTTGGAGAGTTTCTTGTCTTATGAATTGATCAATAATCAATTTCATTTTTTCGATCATCTTTCTTTGTATGCAAGCAATACCTGGAACAATTTTCATTACAAGAATTTCAAGCAATTAAACAATGATTATTCAGGTAATCAATTGCCTGGAGTTGCTGCCCAAACCGTTGCCGCGGGAATCGATGGGAATACAAAAGCAGGCTTTTATGCAAACGCAACTTTCTTTTACAGCAGCCGTATTGCACTAAATGATGCGAACAAAGATTATGCTGATCCCTATAATTTATTTGGATTAAGAATTGGTTATAAAAAATATTTGTCCAAAGAAATTCGCATGGAAATTTTTGCTTCGGCAGAAAATGTTTTTAATGAGAAATATAGTTTGGGAAATGATATCAATGCTGCTGGCGGGCGTTATTACAATGTGGCTGCAGGAAGAAATTTTTCTGCAGGAATTATTTTCCGGTTCAATAAACTTGCGACGGATTACACGAATTAACACCGGCTTTTTTGCGGTAAACAAAGAAAAGATTGGAATTTCTGTTTATCGAAATTCATTTTTTATCTAAAACCATTATGCAGAATCAACTTTCAAAAAAATATTTTTTTCATTTCTATTTTATTGCTTTTACATTTGCACCATAATTGGTTCCCCAATCCTGATAGTTATCGGGAAGGGATTAAAATGGGAATCCGGTTTAATTCCGGAGCTATCCCCGTAGCTGTAAAGTACGCCAGTTCTGCCTTTGAGCAGAATTTGAAAATCTTAATTCTTTCGCCACTGTTTTTTTAACGGGAAGGCTTTTAAGATGTACAAGCCAGAAGACCTGCCTTTTATATTTTTTTCATCAACGCTTTCGGGAGAAAAGCAGGGATGTAAAGTCGCGTTACGCTATTTTATATTTCTTCGTTTCCCTGATTTTAAAAATTTTCAAAAAAATGAAATGTAAAATCATTGGTGCTTTTTTGTTGATTGCTTCTTCAACTTCTTATGCACAGGACTCTGCCAAAACTTTAAATGAAGTAATTGTTACCGCTACAAAAGCGCCGATCAAACAAACCGAAACAGGAAAAGTTGTAACCGTAATTACACAGGAACAATTGCAAAAGAGTTTCGGAAAGACTATTGGCGAAATTCTAAATGAACAACCGGGAATGGTGATTAACGGCGCCGGAAATACTTTAGGAACCAATCAAACCGTTTATACCCGTGGCGCTTCTGCAGGCAATACTTTGATTCTGCTTGATGGTGTTCCGTTATACGATGCATCAGGTATCAGCAGTGAGTTTGACTTGAATAACTTTGCTTTGGATGATATTGAAAGAATTGAAATTATGAAAGGGTCGCAATCTACTTTATATGGCTCTGATGCTGTTGCCGGTGTGATTAATATCATCACAAAAAAATCAGGAAAAAAACCATTGAATTTTAATGCCGGTTTTTCTGCGGGAAGTTACCAGACTTATAAAGGATCTGCTTCATTAAGTGGTAATAACGGCCATGGACAAACGTTTTTTATTTCTTACAACAAAATAAAAAGCAATGGCTTTTCATCTGCTTATGATTCCACCAAAAAAAATCATTTTGATAATGATGGTTTTAGCCAGGATGTTGTGCAGTTGAATTATTCTTTTAGACCTTTCAAAAAAACGTCTTTTCGTGTATTTGGGAAATACAATAATAATCATGCAGACCTTGATGCCGGGGCTTTTCAGGATGATAAAGATTATACCAATCACAATAATAATTTAATTACAGGTGCCGAGATTGATCATAAAATAAAGAAAGGGTTTATCAGGCTTCAATATTCTTACAATCGTTTCAACAGGAATTTTTTAGATGATTCAACAGACGTTGGAGGTTTCTCAAAATTTCAAAGCGGAAAATATAATGGCACTTCCCATTTTGCAGAAATATATACAAGTATCAATTTTACTGATCATCTGGAATTCTTGACAGGAGCTGATTTTAGGCGAAATTCAAGCAGCCAGTTTTATATTTTTTATCCTGATTATGGTTTCCCCGCTTTGCCGATTTCTGCTGACAGCGCTGTCACAAAACAACTTAGTTATTACGCTTCATTGATGTATAAGAAGAAGAAAGGATTTAATATGGAAGTTGGTGGACGGTACAATCATCATAACATTTATGGTTCCAATTTAACTTATTCTGTAAATCCTTTTTATGTTCTCAATGACAATTATAAAATTTATGGAAACATTTCTTCAGGATATCGCGTTCCTTCCATTTATCAATTGTTTTCTGAATATGGAAATAAGAAACTGAAACCGGAAGTGACAACAAGTTTTGAAGCTGGTGCGCAATATTTTTCTGATAAAATAAATGCAAGAGTTACAGGATTTATTCGTAGTGGGAAAGATGTTTTTTATTTTTATACCGATCCTATAACTTATGCGGGAAAATACATCAATGCTGATCAACAAAAGGATTTTGGAGTTGAAACAGAAGCCGGCATTCATTTTAGTCCTCAATTTTCTGGTTCCTTAAATTACACTTATGTTGATGGAAAAATTTCAACAATAAACACCTCTGAAAAAGACACTTCATTTTTCAATCTTTATAAAAGGCCGAAAAATATTTTCAATCTTTCTTTGAATTACCAGCCGACAAAAGATTTATTTTTTTCAACCCATTTAAAAACTGCAAGCAAAGCTTTTGAGCCACAATATAATGGCCCTTCTTATGAATTGAAAGGATATTATACGATTGGTTTTTATGGACAATACAGTTTCAACAAAGCATTCCGGATTTTTGCTGATCTTGAAAACATCACCGATCAAAAATATTTTGAAACACGAGGATTTACTACCAAAGGATTTAATTTCAACATAGGAATGAGGTTTAATTTGTAGAAAAAGTTCTAATTTCTCCTCTGAGCCATCTTCCTTAAATTTGATGAAAAATGAATGCCCAGTATCGCCAACATTTCAAAGCATGAATTACTTACGATTACATTTACTTTATTTGCTGTGATTGATATTTTAGGATCTATTCCTGTCCTGATTTCGCTGAAAGATAAGATGGGTGGACAGATCAGATCTTTGCAGGCAACAATTGCTTCGGGTGCACTGATGATATTGTTTTTATTTGTCGGTGAACAGTTCTTAAACCTGATGGGTGTTGATGTTCATTCATTTGCAGTGGCGGGAAGTTTGGTGATTTTTATCATTGGTTTAGAAATGATCTTAGGTGTTGAATTTTTTAAACCGGAAAACAATCCAAAGAGCGGGAGCATGGTGCCTATTGCGTTTCCGTTGATTGCCGGTTCGGGAACATTGACAACAATTATGTCCTTAAAAGCCGGTTACCACGACATTAATATTTTATTGGGGATTGTGATTAATTGCGTGATCATTTTTGTTGTTTTAAAATCTTTAAGATGGATTGAAAGAGTATTAGGACCGAGTGGATTGATCGTGATCAGAAAATTTTTTGGTGTGATTTTAATTGCCATTGCCGTTAAAATTTTTGCTAGTAATATTGCAGCGTTTGGAATTTGAAAAATAAATTTGGCCTCGTAGTACAATGGATAGTATAAGAGTTTCCGAAGCTCCAGATCCAGGTTCGATTCCTGGCGAGGCCACAAAACAGGAAAATTAAAAAGAATTGAAAAGAATAAAAAATACATGAAACTCAATACTACAAAGTGTTTTATGGATATTTGATAAAATACGGTTCCCGCTTTATCGCCATTAATTGTTTTTCACTTTGTTTTACGGTTTTAAAATAATTCGCTTATCTGTGTTGAATGGATATTCCACAGATAACCGTTATTTTAAACTGGACAAACCATAAAAACGCATCCGGATACTACTCTATTCATCTTAGAATAACTATCAACAGAACTTCTAAAAATTTTAAAATTGAAATCCCAAAAAAAGGGAAGTCCACAGCAGTGGTCAGGTGCGGATGGTGCCTGGGTAAAAAATTCACATCTGTTTTCTTATGAAATAAATAATAAGATTCAGGAAAAGAAAATGGTTATACATGATTTGATTAAACGATACTATAATCTGAATAAACCGCTGACTTTTCCGGTCATATTTAGGCAACTTAAAAAAAGAGGTGACGCGAATTCTTTTTTTAAGTACATGGAGGATTATATTTCTGATCCTCCGGAAAATTTACATGAGAACACTTTGAAGAAATACCAAACCTGCTTAAAACACCTCAGACAATTACGGGATGAATTGTACTTCAATGAAATTGATCAATTACTGGTTCAGGATTTTTACAAATATCTGCAGGTAAAACTTAAACTCGGTGGCCCTACAATAAAAAAATATTTTGATGCTTTTAAAAAGGTAATCAAAGCAGCGAGGAGAGAAAATTATATTGATGCTTCGCAAATTGAATTTTTGTTTGAAGATATCAAGATCAGTTCCAAACGTACCACCAAAAGAGTTTATCTAGAAATAGATGAAATTAAGAAATGGAAAGCTTGTGTGTTTCCTAAAGAAAAAAAATATTTAGAACGTGACCGAGATATTTTTTTATTTCAAATACTATTATAAAGACCTGCAAATTTTTACAAAGGATCAACTGGTGAATGATGAGGAATTTGGTTTTTTTATTTTAGGTGAAAGGGATAAAAATGGCAATGATACTATTATTCCACTTTTCAAGTTTCCTCATGCAATAGCCATTATAAAAACATACGCAGCTGATAATTCCAGTCCTCTCATTTTTATAATTTCGGGTAGTTTCCTCTTTCTGATGACCCAGCATTTTTGAAATTATTGGACGTTCGGCTCCATAACGTACCCAAAGCTGGGCATTAGTATGCCTCGCTACCTTATTAAACATCCTTTTAGAAATTCCACTCATAGAGGCAATCTCTTTAAGATTCCGGTTGTAAGCTTGCTCTTCAATGAACACTTCGTGAATCTTCCTGAAATAGTAGAAGGAACGCGGAAAGTAGATTTTAAAAGACTTGGCATTTAAATTATAGTATTATGAAAATATCCTCTCGGAATTCTCTCTACAGGGAAATAAAAAATATTCTACAGGAAGCAAGACAATCGGCATACCGTTCTGTGAATTTTGCTATGGTTATTGCTTATTGGCAAATTGGTAAAAAGATTGTTGAGCAAGAACAAAAAGTAAGTCTAAAGCTAGTTACGGCTCTGCTCTGTTGAATGAGTTGTCATTACAACTAACTGCAGATTTTGGGAAAGGATACTCCGAAACAAATCTTAAATATTTTCGCCAATTCTACATTACTTTTTCTGAAAATAAAAATAGTCACGCACTGCGTGACCAATCTTTAGAGAATATTGTTCAAAAAAGTCACGCACTGCGTACCGAATTAAGCTGGACTCACTGTAGATTACTAATGAGGGTAGAAAACAAACTTGCTCGAGAATATTATATAGAGGAGGCTATCGCTCAAAACTGGAGCACAAGAGCATTGGAGCGCCAAATAAATTTCACTTTTTTAATCAACAATTCTCCTGACTTGTCCCCCCTATCTCCTGTGCCAAAACATAGCCGTTGATAATTAATGTGTTATGATGAAATAATTCTTATTTTGTCGCACTAATTCCTTTTTATGCTACTTAAAGTGCGCCGAATTTCACCCTGCTAGATTTTATAAATTTTTTAATCACGAATCTTGCCAATCCATTTTAACAAAAAGTAAAATGAATTAGGGAAGTATCTTCTATAGATACTTGATCTTTTTTAATTGCCTTTCCTTTTTGGAAAGCTACCCCATTCACCCAACTTTTTCACTTCGGGAGTTTATCCAATTCCTTTTTCTGAAGCAAATATATTTCTATGCTTGCGCCAATAATATTCTTTATATATGTGATCAATTTTTTCATTATCAGTACAATATCATTTTTTTTGCTCAATAACGTTAATCATGTTACTGTGCAAGTATATCGTTATTATCTCTATTTTTTAAATCAAAGTTTTTTCAGTATTAAATAATTGATGCTCGCCATACTTTACATATCCCAATTGATTGGTTAGCATTTCTGTTTTGCCGATTTTAAAATCAGGAGCATTACTATGATGATGCCCATAAATCCAGTAATCAGGGCCATTGGTTTCAATCAGGTCAAACAATTCTACAGCAAAAGCTTCATTCAATTCACTTGCTTTGTACTCATCCGGGTAATTCAAAAAAGTAGGAACATGATGAGTAACTACAATTGTTTTACCGGTGTTATTATGGTGTATTTCCGCCGTTACAAATCGTAAGCAATCCGCGTGCAACTCATTAAACCAGTCAATGGAAAACCGATAGCCTTTATATTTAATAAGCTGGAAATCGCTCATATTTTTTTCAATATACCATTGCTTTTCAGGAGCTATTTTAGACCAAAGTGTAGAAAAAATAAAACGGATAGCATCTTTTTCGATGGTTACATTATTTACTAAGTGAACATTGGTTCTGATGTTTTCATTCAGTGTTCCAGATTTTTTAGCTAAATCAAAATAGTAATATTCATGATTACCGGGAATCCAATAAGTAGTTTTAAAATGATCTGAAACATAACTGAAAAAGTCCTGGTGTTTATCCATCAATGCGAACGGAACCACATCACCTGCCAGCAACAGCACATCGCCTCTGGGTTGCAGGGGATTTGCTTTCATGAATTCCTTGTTTTGCGGAAATTCCAGATGAAGGTCAGATGCGTATTGAATGGTTATATGCTTCAAATCCTTTAAAATATTTATCCGTCTGCATCCAATTTAGTAATTGATTAATAAAATTAACTAGTTATTTTAAATGGCGTGTGAAAATAAATAAAAAAATTTCTAAATCCTGTCCTTACACTGAAGTAGAAGAGTAGCACTATTATTCTTTTTTCGTTAAGACACCTCCAGACAATTAAGAGACAAATTGTACTTTAATGAAATTGATCAATTATTGGTTCAGGATTTTTACAAAGAAAAAAAATATTTAGAACGTGACCGTGATATTTTTTTATTCAGATTTACACTCGATACTATTATAAAGACCTGCAAATTATTCACACTAAAATAATTACGGGTAATTTCTTCTTTCTGATGCCCAGGCATTTTAGAAATAATCGGCCGTTCGACACCATATCGCACCCAAAATTGGGCATTAGTATGTCTTGTTATCTTATTAAAATCTTTTTAGAAATTCCACTCATTGAAGCAATTTCTTTAAGATTACGGTTGTATGTCTGCTCTTCAATAAAAACTTGTTTTTTAATCAGGCTGTCATTAAGGAACAGGTTTTTTCCCAGGTGCGGACACACATACAATACTTGTTGCCTTGAGCAACCAGGGGGATTTTAATCTTTTATGCAGTTAATTCCTCCCTATTATCATCTTCTTTCCACTGCCTTAATCTTTCGTTGCAATCATGAACAGGCAACCTGTTGTTGAAAGAAAGCAATTCATTCATTTTTTGAATGGCAACTTCGCAATTAATTAATTGTAATTCCAAAAACTGATCAAACAACCAAATAATTCCTTTTACTTCCAGGTTTTGTTTTGCACAGAATTTTCTTAAGGGATTATCTCCGCTTAAAACGCCTGCTTGAATATTTTTGGCTAAAAAAACTACTGATTTATCCTGTGTTGTCAGGGATGCAGGCGCTGTCATTTGAATTATTTGTTCCAATTCGGTAGAAGAAAAAGTATGAATCTTTAATTGATTTGATTGAATAAATACTCTAACCTTTTCTAACTGCGCATCTATCAGTTCATTTATAACCTCTACAGTCGTGTGTATCTCAATATCAATATAAAATAAATAACCAAGCCACTGAAGTTTTATCAGATCTATGAATATATTGGCATCAGTTATGGCTATTTTTCATATTACCGCATTATCGAGGATTTCTCTGAACTCTGCTAATTTTTGATTATTTAACGCTGCAGCTTTTGATGTAGATATTACTTCTTCTGCAACTCCCTTTATCAGTAATTGTAAAAAACGATCGGACTTTTCTTCACCACAATATACCTTAAATTCCTTTTCCTTAGTTTTATAACGGTTATAATTGATCATAAAAAATTTATGGTAAGAGGGCGAAATAATTCCTAAATGCATTGCCCGGTACATAATTGCCGCTAATGATATACCATATTCGGAACCAATCATGTAAAGTTCTTTCATGATTACATGGGTTCGTTTTTCGCCAAAGTATTTTTTTAGTTTTTCCGCAGGTAATAACATCGCACCTGCAAATATGTCGCAGAATTTTTCGCTTTCTTTTTCTTCAAAATCAGACAGATCCAGGTATAAATGAGCCAGTTCATGTAAGGCAGTAAATCGCTTTCTTACAATTGGAATCTCTTTATTATCGTTAAATACAACTACAGGTATCTGATCCTTAATAATAGTGCTCATCCCCGAGAAAGCAGGATCTAGCTGAACCGGTAGTACCTTAATATGATGCTCCTCAAGCATTTCTATTACATTAAATATGGAGTCAATTCCTATCCCCCAAGAATCACGAAGTTGGAGTGCAGCTTCATTCACCTCCGCAGCATTTTTTACTTTCCGGCCTTTAGCTTTAAAAGGGAGTGTATTCTCAATACCTAAAAGATTTTCCAGTTCCAGATACCTTTCCAGGTATTCAACAGTCTGGTGAATGACTTTTTCCTGTTCTTTAACCGGTAGTTTTTTCAATTTACGAAACCGCACATCTTCCAGCCCTACAGTAGATTCTCTAAAAAAATACTCACTGTTTACGGCCAGCGCTTTACTAAGTATGTAAAGTGTTTCACTATCCGGTTTTGCTTCACCGGTTTCTAACCGATTTAAATATTGTTTGTTCCATTTATTTTCTGTTGCCGCGGCTAAGTCCTGGAGAGAAAAGCCTTTCATCTTCCTGGCCGCTTTAAGGCGTTCTGGAAAGTATTTCATTTAGGCAAGTTTTTGTACGTAAGTAATATTTGTAAATAGATTGGACAAAATTAATATTTTTTTCTGTTTTGTCCAAATTAATTTATATATTTGCTTTGAACTTAAATTAACAGCTAATGAAAAATCAAGAGTGGTTTCATCTTTCTATTTATCTATTTTTTACGATCTTATTTTTTTCTTGTTCGACGATTTCAAAATTTGATCAATATGCTTATACTCAAGCAACATCGATAAAAGTGGATGCATTAAATCTAATGAGTCTTGCAACAGATGATTATAATCTGCACACAGAAGAAGTAAAAAAAGTACAAACACAAATTGAAAAAATCTATGAGTATGAAAAAAAAACAGACCTAAAAATTCTGTAACCACAAAAATGTGGGAAAAGATACTCGACAGTAGTGGGCATTTGTATGGAGGGTTTATTCAATATTGGAAAAAGAACGGCAAATTAAAACCGGCTAATATTGAAAAGGAAAAGGAAATGATTTCTAATTCCTTTGATCAAATTGCACAATTAGAAAGTAAAAAAATAAAACCATCAGAAGTAAAATAACTAAAGCAATAAATTTTAATTACAATGGATTTTAATTTTGAAGATTTTTTTAAAGATATTAAATCTCAGGTGATCAGCTTACCACAGCGGTCCTTAAAAGATAGTTTTCAAGAAGCTAAAACAGATGGAGTAGCTGCCCTAAACAGAATTAAATAATTCATGTTCCCATCAGGGGCCTGCATTTGAGTCGCTCGCCTATATGCTTTTTGCTATGAACATGGAATCAAGGTGGGATTTTTCCGGTTTAAAAATCAAACAGGTGTTGAAACAGAACCTATTCTAATTTGACAAGTTTTCAGGCCAAATATTATGAAACATCACTTGGTTCAAATAAGGCTGATATTATTGACTCCTTTAGAAAAGCTAAATCAAAAAATCCGGAGTTGCAAAAGGTCCTTCAATACACCAACCAGGAACTTTCAGAAAGCCGGAACAGCAATTAGCAGCGAGCAAAATGCAATAAGAAATTAATTCATCTGGAAATTCACATTCCCATGCAATTCTGCATCTTCTTCAAGTTTTAATTGCCATTTCCAGGCGGTGCTCATCATCTCATCTAAGGTATATTTTGGGTCCCATTTTAATCTCTCTTTTGCCAAAGAATTATTGGCATAAATCGCGACAATATCTCCCTGGCGACGTGGACCAATATGATAATTTAATTTTTTGCCGCTTACTTTTTCAAATGCATGAATGGCTTCCAAAACAGAAACTCCATTTCCGGTTCCTAAATTATATACTTCACACTGCTGCACATTTTTATTTTCAATCAAATGCTGCAGTGCAAGCGTGTGGGCATGAGCAATGTCGCAAACATGCACGTAATCTCGGATGCACGAGCCATCTCTTGTATCATAATTATCGCCATAAACCACGAGTTCTTTTATTTTTCCCACCGCGGTTTGAGTGATAGCCGGAACCAAATTTTCTGGTTTTCCTAAAGGCAATTCTCCTATCAAAGCAGAAGGATGAGCGCCAACAGGATTAAAATATCTTAATAAAATACTTTGCAGACCACCGGTTTTGGTAACATCTCTGGCAATTTCTTCGCCCATTTGTTTCGTCGCTCCATAAGGCGATTCAGCCGGTTTTATTGGTGATTCTTCTGTTACCGGAATTTTGTCCGGACTTCCATAAACGGTGCATGATGATGAAAAAATAAAATGAGGCACATTAAACTCTTTGGCACATTTCAACACATTGATGAGGGAAGATAAATTGTTTTCAAAATACATCAGTGGTTTATTTACCGATTCGCCCACGGCCTTGTAAGCAGCAAAATGGATGATACCTTTAATTCCAGTATTCTCCTGGAAAACTGCATATGTTTCGTCAAAATTGGTAAGGTTGGCTTTATAATTTTTTACGGCAACGCCGGTAATATCTTTGATCCCGTTGAGTAATGCTGTGGTGGATCTTGAATTATCATCTATGGAAATAGGATCGAATCCCTTTTCAATCAGATCAACAATTGTATGAGCGCCAATGTAGCCGCATCCACCGGTAACTAATATTTTATTCATGCTACAAAGTAAGAGAAAATTATTACAAAAAGAGGCGGTTATTTTAAATATTTCAGCTCAGCGAATGGATAATGAAATAAACAATTGCTGCAACGGCTGCACTTACAGGAACGGTAAGTATCCACGCCCAAATCAGATTGACAGTAACGCCCCAACGCACCGCTGACAAGCGTTTGGTGGCGCCAACTCCGACGATGGAGCCCGTGAGTGTGTGAGTAGTGCTGACAGGAATTCCAAAAAATATGGTGAGAAAAATGGTAAATGCGCCGGCAGTTTCTGCACAAAAACCTTCTAAAGGATTCACCTTGGTAATTCGTGTTCCCATCGTTTTTACAATGCGCCATCCTCCGGACATTGTTCCTAAAGCAATTGCAGAATAGCAGGCCAATGGAAGCCATTCCGGCATATGCATTTCTTCAATACTGATTGTGGTTCCATGAACGCTTTTATTATAGAACCAAATCGCAGTTAAGATCAATCCCATTGTTTTTTGAGAATCGCCCCCGCCATGAGCAAGACTAAGGGATGCAGATGAAAGCAATTGCAAGTGCCGGAACCATTTTTCGGCTTTTGCTGGCCGCGATTTCTTCGCAAGATTTACGGTGATAATGCTAATAAGAAATCCAAACAATAAACCAATCACCGGCGACAGGATCATAAAGATCAAGGCAATAAAGATAGGATGAGTATTTATTCCGGCTAATCCTCCTGCAGCAAGTGCAGCGCCTGCAAGGCCGCCAATAAGTGTGTGTGAAGAACTGGATGGAATTCCATAATACCAGGTCAGAATATTCCAACTGATTGCTGCAATGGTTGCTGCGATTATCGTTTTAAAATTGATAATATTTTCCGACATAATGTTCGCAATCGTGCCTGCTACTTTATGTTCACGAAAAATAAAAAACGCGATAAAATTAAATGCTGCTGCCCACAATACTGCCTGGAAAGGAGTGAGCACTTTTGTTGAAACGATGGTTGCTATTGAATTTGCGGCATCATGAAAACCGTTGATATAGTCAAATAAAAGTGCAAGAACAATAATGGTAATTAAAAAAACAAACATAATCGGCTTTTAAATAAAAGTGCTTTTAAAAAAAATGGCAGCACTAAGCATACTTAATAATAATGGATTCGATCACGTTTGCCGCGTCTTCACATTTATCAGTTACTATTTCCATCACCTGGTAGATCTCTCTTTTTTTAATGACTTCTTTTGCATCTGGCTCATGTTCAAAAAGTTGTTCAATGCTATAATCAAAGACATCGTCAGCCTGGTTTTCAATGCTGTTGATCGCCACCATCGCATCGGTTATTTTTCTGAGATTTTTCATGTCTCTTAGTTCGATAACCGCTTTGCGAACTTCAGAACAACTGTTCAGAATGAGGTCCGCCATTTTATGAAAGGTGTTATCGTTGGGGCTTACTTTATAAAAATTAATTTTTTTTGCAGCCGAATAAATATAATCGCAAATGTCATCGAGTGATGTGGCCAGGTAATGAATGTCTTCGCGATCAAAAGGGGTGATAAAATTGCGGCCCAATTCTGTGAAGATCTTATGAGTGTTGTCATCGTTTACATGCTCAAGATCTTCGATTTGCTTAATGAGAATTTCTCTTTTAGAAAAATCTGTTTCATGGACTTCTTCTTTCAGTTTTTCAGCCATTTGAACTACCGTTTCTGAAACACTTTCAAATAATTGGAAAAAAACTTTGTCCTTCGGAAGAAAAAATTTTAAAATAGAGTTGCCCATATTTGAGTTTGTGCAAAAATAGAATACATATTTTTTTAAAACGACTTTTTTTGCGGTTGGTAATGATTTCTTAACATAGGAAATGGGAATCCCTGAAATTATATTTCAAACAGTTATTATTTTTCTTCAAAACTTTTCAATTTTCTGAAGAATGAATTTTAAGCCATTGATTTTACAATGACTATTTTTGAAAATCTGAATGAATCACTAATGACTTTAAAATCTGTTTTCAGGCAAAATCAATTTTTCTTTTTTGGCTATTTTTTGCAGTTGCTGTTTGCTGCTTTTGTATGGATATTTTTTTCAAAACCAGATGGTTTTATTTTAATGAATCCCTATCATTCCAAATTTCTGAATGTTTTTTTTATCGGAATTACTTATCTCGGAGATGGAATCTTTTCGGTAGTCCTGTCGATCCTTTTATTTTTTTTCAATAAAAGATTTTTGAGCCTTATGGTGTTTTCGAGTTTCGCGATTTCCGGAATTCTTGCACAGGTTTTAAAATCATTTATTTCTGAAGCAAGGCCTGGATTATTTCTTGCACAGGCCAATTATCCTTATTTTATTGAGCATGTGACTTTGCATAATTTTCATTCGTTCCCATCCGGCCATTCTACCTCGATATTTGCGCTGGCAGCAATTCTAAGCTTTGCTGTTAAAAATAAAAACTATTCTTTACTTTTTTTATTGATCGCTTTGCTGGTTGGTTACAGCCGCATTTATCTGGGGCAACATTTCATTAGCGATGTGGCCGCCGGAAGCATCATTGGTGTGGTTATTTCTATCATCTGCTGGATATATTTTCAAAATTATTTTAGACGAATTTCTGTGAAAACGAAAACCGCAAACAATTGACAGATGCTCACCGGAATCCCTTTTTATTATCTTTTTAAAAAGCAACCGGTTTGGTATGGCGGATTAAAAAAATCTGCGGGACACAGGATCATTTATAATTTTCCCTTCAAATTTTTCCTTCAAAATTCTTATGCTTCGTTATCTTCTTCTTCTTCTTCATAATTTTCATGCTCACCCGGATTATAACCGGCTTTTAATTCTGCCAGTTTTTTCTTTCCATAGGCAAATCTGGTGATTAGCACAAATAAAACCGGTACTACAAAAATTGCAAGAGAAGTTGCTGCTAGCATTCCTCCAAACACAGTCCAACCAATTGTTTCACGCGACTGCGATGCAGCTCCTGTTGCAAATGCCAAAGGCAAAACCCCAAGAATAAAAGCGAATGAAGTCATCAGGATTGGCCTTAAACGCAAGCGTACTGCATGAATCGTTGCCCTCATCAAATCCATCCCGCTATCTACCCTTTCTTTAGCAAACTCCACAATTAATATTGCATTCTTTGCAGCTAATCCGATAAGTGCGATCAATCCGATCTGGGCGTAAATATTATTTGTCAGGCTTGGTATGAAAGTGAGGGTCAGAATAGAACCAAAGGCCCCGATCGGCACTGCAAATAATACGGAAAAAGGCACTGACCAACTTTCATAAAGTGCAGCCAGGAAAAGAAATACAAACACAAGTGAAATAGCAAAAATCATTACGGTTTTATTGCCTGCCTTGATTTCTTCAACGCTCATTCCTGAAAATTCATAACCATATCCTGTAGGTAAAAATTTTGCGGCGGTTTCTTTTAATGCATCCAGTGCCTGCCCGCTGCTATAACCGGGAGCCGAAGTACCATTAATTTCTATCGAGCGATAAATGTTATAATGGGAAATTAATGAAGGAGCTTCCACAATTTTAGAAGTGATTAATGAACCCAGAGGAATCATGTTACCGATGTTGTTTCTGACATAATATTTTCCGATTTCAGCAATGGACGAACGGAAACTACTGTCTGCCTGGCTTACAACCCTGAAGTTTCTTCCATATAATGTAAAGTCATTAATATAACTGCTTCCCAGATAAGTGGATAAGGTAGAATACACATCTGCAATGTTTACGCCCAGTTGCTTAGCTTTATCACGATCAACATCAATTTTATAACTGGGTGTGTTAGCCGTGAAAAATGTATAGGCTGCGCCGATTTCCGGCCGCTTATTTAATTGGGCAACAAAACTTCTGGCAACCTGTGTAAATTTTTCAATGTTATCCGTACTGGTAGTTTGTTGCAATTCAAAAGTAAAACCTGATGTACGGCCCAGCCCCGGAACAGACGGCGGGAGTATCGCCAATACCCGCGCATCTTTTATACCCGCTGTTTTTTGCATGATCTTGGCAACCACCGCTGCGGCATTGTGTTCTTCACCTTTTCTTTCATCCCATGGCTTCAACATAATGAACATCGTTCCGACATTGGGTTTGTTGGAAAAGCTGATAATGTTAAATCCGGCTAATCCCCCCACTACACTTATTTCAGGGATCTTTTGTAAAGTATCTGATAATTCTTTAAGCATGGCGAGACTCCTGGTGGTTGAAGCTGCTTCAGGCATTTCGTAAGTTACATACAGACGGCCTTCGTCCTCAGTCGGAATAAACCCTGTTGGCTTTGTTTTGAAGAGAAAGAATAGCCCGACAAATAAAACTACCAGCATGATGATGACATAAGGTGTTTTTCTTACCCATTTGGATACTCCTTTTGCATAAGATGCATTCATCCTGCTAAATCCCCTGTTGAAAGATGCAAAGAATTTTTCCAATAGTCCTTTTCTTGCATTTTCATCTTTTGAATGTTTTAGCATAATGGAACAAAGTGCCGGAGTAAGGGACAATGCAACAAATGCAGAAATGATCACTGAAACGGCAATGGTTATAGCAAATTGCTGATAAAGTTTTCCCACAATTCCCGGAATAAAACCTACCGGAATAAAAACAGAAGCAAGAATTAATGCGATGGCGATAACCGGTCCTGAAATGTCCTTCATGGCTTTTCGAGTGGCCTCCTTCGCTGATAAATTATAGTGATCAATATTATGCTGGACGGCTTCCACAACAATGATTGCATCATCGACCACAATACCGATTGCGAGTACGAAGGCAAACAAAGTAAGCGTATTGATGGTAAACCCAAAGGGTACAAAAAATGCAAAGGTTCCAATCAATGAAACCGGAATGGCAAGAACGGGTATTAAGGTTGCACGCCAGTTTTGAAGAAAAAGAAATACTACAAGTACAACCAGGAATAAAGCTTCGAGGAGCGTCGTTATAACTTCCTTAATAGATGTTTTTACCACAGAAACTGTTTCTGAGGGAATCAGATAGTCAAAATCGTTTGGGAAAGTCTTTCTTAAATTCTGAAGCGCCTGAGTTACACCTGCATACGTTTCAATGGCATTAGCTTCCGGCGTTTGGTTTATAAGAAGGAAAGACGCAGGCTTTCCATTAGCCAGAGAATTATGTGAGTAAGAAAACTGTCCCAATTCTACTCTTGCCACATCTTTGAGATAAACAATATTTCCGGTTGCCGGATTTGATTTAATGATGATGTTCTTAAACTGATCTACTGTATTTAACCTGCTATTGGTTAAAACGGTGTATTCAAAAGATTGCGTGCCTGGTTGTGGTGTACCTCCCAGGGTTCCCGCTGCTACCTGCAGGTTCTGTTCATTGATGGCTGCAGAAACATCCTCTGGCGAAATATTCAAGGCCGCAAGCCGCTCAGGATCGAACCAAATGCGCATACTGAAATCATTTCCAAAAGCAGTAATATCTCCAACACCCTTTACACGTTTCAATGCATCTACAATGTAGATATTTACATAGTTATCGATAAATGAGATATCATGTGTGCCATGAGGAGAATAAAACGCCAAAACAGCCATTGTGCTGGGGTTTCGTTTTACAACAGTAACTCCCAGCCTTTTGACAACATCGGGCAAACGCGGCAATGCGACATTCACCCGATTTTGAACATCCAGCGCAGCAATATCTATATCTGTTCCCACATCAAAAGTAGCAGTGATAGAGCTTTGGCCGCTTGCTGAGCTGTTACCGGTAATGTAACTCATTCCCGGGCTTCCGTTTATCTGAGTTTCCAGGGGCGTTGTCGTCGTTTCTTCCACTGTTTGGGCATCAGCTCCGATAAAGTTCGCGCTTACAGAAACAGTTGGTGGCGAAATGTTCGGATATTGTGCAACCGGTAAGTTGGTTATGGAAATAATGCCGATCAAAACAATAACAATTGAAATTACAATTGCTGTAACCGGACGTTTTATAAAAGTTTCTGCAATCATTTTTATTTATTCTAATTCTTTTATCTAAACTTTCTAAACTATCTAAAATACTAATCCCCTGAAATTCACTTTCCTCCTGCATTAACCACCGATCCTTCATGCAAATTCTGCATTCCCTGAACGACTATTTTTTCTCCATCCTTCAACCCATCCTTTACAATAATGCTGTCTCCGATGGTAGTACCCAGTTTCACTTGCCGCTGGGAAACTTTTGAGCTGTCTGCTAATACATAAACATAAAACTCGCCTAATTGTTCGTTAACAGCCGCATGAGGAATAATAGTTGCATTTTTGGAAGCAGTATTTTTCACCCGGACAGTTGTGTTCATGCCGGGTTTCAGCATTCCTTTATCATTTTGAAAAGTCAAACGAACTTTTATTGTTCCTGTTTGCGCATCAACAGCTCTGTCAATAAAACTGATCTTTCCGGGTAATGGATAAATATCATCGCCAAAAGCAATGGTGAATGTTGAATCTTTCAACTCATTTTTATTTTGTTGCAGCTCAGTGAAACGATAAATATCCTTTTGATCAACACTAAAATCAACAGCAATCGGATCATCAGTGGAAATGGTATTTAAAACGGTTTGCCCGGCAACAACTGCTGTTCCTTTTTTCACTTGTGAAATGCCGATTGTGCCTGAAAATGGTGCATAAATATTGGCAAACTGAACATTGGAATGAAGGCTTGCCACGTTTGCTTTTGCAGCAGCTACCTGTTTTTTTGTTGCATCTAATGTGGCATTTGCATAATCAACCTGTTGCTGTGCAATTGCATCATGGCTGGCCAGTTCATTATACCGGTCTGCATCTTTTTGTGCCTTAACCAAATTTGCCTGTTGAACCTGGAGATTAGCGACTGCCTGCTGATAATTGGCCTGGTAAATTTGTGCATCAATCGAATATAAAAGCTGACCTTTTCTTACATTTTGCCCATCTTTAAAATTGATGTTGGTAATATATCCGCTTACCTGCGGCGTAATCTTTATTTCCTCTAAAGCGGTAACCGTTCCCGGGTATTGATCATAATAAACTGCGTCTGTAGAAGCGACATTTGCGACTGTTACCGGGACAGCCGGTGGCGGCCCTTGTTTTTGTTGAGCTTGTTTATTTCCGCATGAGAATAAAAAAACCGCTGCAAAAACCGGGACCATATGTTGGTTGAATTTCATACCTATTTATTTAATAATTTATTTTTCCCAATGATTGTGCTACATCTATTTTGCTTGATAAAACCTGGAAAAGCGCGTTATAATAATTGATTTGAGCAGTACGCAAATCCGATTCAGCAGTGATGACATCCAGATAAGCTTTTACACCTGATCGGTATTGTAAACGAATGACATCATACACTTCATTGGCCAGTGAAAGATTTTCTTTAAGACTGTAATAATTGTACAAATTGCTTTTATAATCCGACAGGGCCTGCTGGTACTGGGTATTTACCTTATTTTCAAAACTCCTGATATCATTATTTGCCTGGGTAACCTGAAATTGCGCCTGTTTTATTTGCTGCAATCTTTTTCCTCCCTGGAAAATGGGAAGCGAAAGTGTTATTCCTGCAAAAGAATTTGGATAAGATTGACTATACAATTTTGAAAATTGATTGTTAAGAAAATTCAAATTATAATTTCCAAAAGCATATACATCCGGAAGGAAACTCCATTTGTAATATTGAAGATTGTACTGCTGTAATTTTTTTTGAGTTTCCAATTGTTGTATTTCTATTCGGTTGGTGTAATTAATATTTTGCAAGGTGTCTATTAAAACCTCCTGTTCCATTTGGGCAGAATCATAGACTAAATCAAAATTTTTTGAAACGGGATAACCCATTAATTCTTTCAAATAAGCAAATTTTGATTTCAAACTTTCATCGCCGAACTTCTTTTGTGCCTTTGCATTATTCAAAGAAATAGTCGCTCTTTTATAATCTGTTTTATCTACAATGCCCGCCTGGTATTGATAATAAGCGTCTTTTAAGCTTTGGCTGATCCGCACAATATCTTCTTCCGTTACTTTTAATTGCTGAGTGGTAAGAATCAGATCATAAAAAGCTTTGCTTACCAAAACAGCCAGATTTATTTTTTGTTCCTTGGTATTTTCACTGGTTGAAAGCCTTACATCCTTTGAAGTTCGTGAAGCTAATAATACGTCGCGGTTAAAAATATTTTGCGTTAATGCGAGATTAGCTCCCGAAGTATTATACGTTCCTGAATGAGAAAGATTTCCATTAAAATTAAAGGTGGGTAATTGAAAATTGTGTTGAAGATTATAAGAGAAATTGATCTGTGGATACCAATCGGCCAGTTTGCTTTGAATGATCGTTTCAGTGACGTTTTCATTAATTTTTGCATTCTGAATATCAGGATTATGATTGATCGCATATTGAATACAACTTTCGAGATTTGCTTCCCGGATCGTTGGCAGGGAATCATTATTTTGTGCAAGCAGACCAGCCGGAATTAAAAACAATATAAAAACAAACACCCTATTTTTTGCTTTCATCTCTTTAAAAATTGAATCCATTCTTTTGCATTTATCATTTTAATTTAATTCCATCCCAGATAATATTGGCAATCTTGCATAAGTCTTCGTCACTATACCCAAAACGCCCTGTAAGATGGTATTTCGCTGTTGACATGATCGCCCCAAATACAACGGAAGCCACCAAATTATATTCCATCTTTTTTAAGTAACCATTGTCCATTCCTGATTGAAAAAATTGGTTGAATCTGTCAACAGGAATTTTCTTTTTATTATTTCTTAAATCCGGAGCACTGTTATATTGTTGTATAAAAATCAGGCTTCCCGGATGAGCAATAAAATATTTACAAAGATTTGTCCAGCCACTAAAAAACTGAGACTTAAAATCTTTTATTTCATTCTCTTTTCCGAACATGGCCCCAAGCATTTCTTTTCTGATTACATCATGAAGTTCGATGATGATCGCTTCTTTATTTTCAAAATAATGGTAGATCGTTCCAGCAGCAACGCCTGCATTTTTAGCGATTAAACTTATCGGTGTTCCCTGGAAACCGTTTTGCCGGATTAGTTCCAAAGTGCTGTCTAAAATTGATTTTCTTTTATCTGATATTTCCGATTGAACGTTCATTCGGGGCGCAAGGTAAGAAGAAAGGGAAATAAAAGTTTTTTATTCAGTCCCTGAAAAATACCACTTAAAAAAATTGATGGAATTATGACAGTGGAAATTTTGTCCTTGATTATTCAGCTGAAAGATTTAAAAAGCAGATTTGTTATCTGTCAGTTTATAATCGAAGGGTCTTGGTAATTATTTGATGCAATTGTTCAAACTCCAGCAAAAAACCATCATGTCCATAAAGTGAATTGATCGCTGTAAAGTCAGCGCCGGCAATATTTTTAGCAATAAATTCTTGTTCATTAATGGGAAAAAGAATATCGGTGGTGATGCCGATTGCATTTGTTTTTGCTTTGATTTTTTGCAGTGCATTTTCAATTCCGCCGCGACCTCTTCCTACATTATGTGAGTCCATTCCTTTGCTCAAAAAATAATAGCTGAAGGCGTTGAATCTTTTACCTAATTTTTCTCCCTGGTATTTTTGATATGATTCGCTTTTATAATTCTCGATCTTATCAATATGATGCTCACTCTGGCTTGCATGATACGTTTGATAATGCCGGTAAGAAATTAAGGCAATGCTTCTTGCTGCTTTCATTCCTTCCATTCCTGCATTGGGGTTTTCTTCTTTCCAGGTGCCGTCTGCTTCAATGCACATTCTTTGAGAAGCGTTAAAAGCGATGCCCCATGCAGAATGCCGCGCATTTGTTGCGATCGGAAAAATATATTCAAACAACTCCGGCTCTTCAATTGCCCACTCCAATAATTGCTGTCCACCCATGGAACCCCCAATGCCGATTTTTATTTTTTCAATTCCCAAAAAATCTCTTAAAGGTTGATACGCACGAATCATATCGCGGGTCGTAAAGAAAGGAAAACCGTGGTAGAATAGCTTGCCGGTTGTGGGATTTTTATCTAAAGGGCCAATGCTTCCATAACAACTCCCCGGCATGTTTACACAGATAATAAAATATTTTTCAGGGTCAAATATTTTGTCTTTTCCCACCAATCCCGGCCACCATTCTTCCGCATTGCTGTTGGCTGTCAGTGCATGAAAGATCCAGACGGCATTGTCTTTGGCGTCATTCATTTTTCCATAAGTAGTATAGGCTAAATGAAATTGGGGTAGAACATAACCTGATTCAAGAGTGAGTGATCCTGGTGAATTAAAAATGCTGTACGTCAAATTTTTTTATTGAATAATTTTTGCAAAAATAAATGATAACCACATCGGCAGCAAGGGGAAATAAACAAAGGTTGCCAACCTTGAGACGGGTGAAGGTTGCCAGCCTTTTCAAAATATCGGGTTGGCAACCTTTTCAAAAATTTAATTCGCTTATTTTGAAAATACTTTTTCAAAAGATTGTTCAATATCTGCTTTGATGTCGTCGATATGCTCAATTCCTACAGCAATTCTAAGAAGCCCCGGAGTAACGCCTGCAGATAATTGTTCTGCATCAGATAACTGCTGATGAGTTGTGGCAGAAGGTTGAATGATCAGGGTTTTTGTGTCACCAACATTGGCAAGATGACTGATCATTTTTAAATTATCAACAAATTTGGTGGCGTTTTCTTTGCCGCCTTTTATTTCAAAAGATAATACGGCGCCTGCACCTTTTTTCAAATATTTCTGTGCATTTTTATAATGTGGACTGCTTTCTAATCCTGGATAACTCACTTTTGCCACATTCGGATTTTTTTCAAGCCATTGCGCCAATGCCAATGTATTTTGAACATGACGCTCCACGCGCAAAGACAATGTTTCCAATCCCTGTATAAATAAAAATGAATTGAATGGAGAAAGTGCCGGTCCGAAATCTCTCAATCCTTCGACTCTTGCACGAATGATAAACTGGATATTTCCAAAAGGCCCTTTACTTCCAAAAACATCGTTGAAAACCAAACCATGGTATCCTTCTGATGGTTCAGAAAAACCCGGAAATTTTCCATTGCCCCAATTGTAATTTCCACCATCAACAATAATTCCGCCAATGCTGTTTCCATGCCCACCGATCCATTTGGTAGCGGCCTGAACTACTACATGAGCGCCATATTCCAATGGACGGAAAAGATATCCCGCGCATGCAAATGTATTATCCACGATCAAAGGAAGATCATGTTTTTTAGCAACTTCAGCTAACTTGTCAAAATCAGGAATGCTGAAATCCGGGTTACCAATTGTTTCTGTATAAATTGCTTTTGTGTTTTCATCAATCAGGCTTTCGATGCTATCTGCATGGTCATCTTTTGCAAACCGCGCCTCAATTCCCAATCTTTTAAAAGATACCTTGAATTGATTATACGTTCCACCATAAAGAAAAGGACTGGTGACAAAATTATCGCCTGCCTGCAGAATATTATTCAACGCGATAAATTGCGCCGATAATCCTGAAGCTGTTGCCAATCCTGCAACGCCCCCTTCAAGAGCCGCTACACGTTTTTCAAAAACATCCGTAGTCGGATTCATGATGCGGGTATAAATATTCCCAAATTCTTTCAGGGCAAAAAGATTGGCACCATGTTCAGAACTTTTAAATGAAAAAGAAGTGGTTTGATAAATAGGCACGGCCCGTGAACCTGTTGTTGGATCTACTTCCTGACCTGCATGTTGTTGTAAAGTTTCAAAATGTTGAGAGCTCATAAATAAAGATTTATAAAGTTTAAGATGAAATGATTTTTATTAAATAAATAAGGCGATGCCTTGCTGAGGTGATATGGAAAGTTTGATGCCCTACGGCATACAGCGGGTACACATGCAATTATTGTTGCCAGATGAAAGTTGAAATATGATCAAGGAATGTATCATAACTAAATGTCCTACAAATATAGTAGGGAAATATTTATTTGAACAAATTTTTTTTGGAGTTTATTATTTTCAGACATCAATGAGTCTTTAATCGAAATTTCAAATACATAAAGTTGGAAATATTGGCTCTTCAGATTTCGTTCCATCAGAAATTCTTCCAATTTCCTTCCAGCAACAAAACAAAATCATACAAATTCTTTTTATTTATTTTTGAAAAAATAAAAATAATACAATGAGCAAGTTTTCAGAACATAATTTCAAAGATCAAAAAGCATTGGTACGGGTTGATTTTAATGTGCCTCTTGATGAGCATTTCAACATCACTGACGATACAAGAATGCGTGCTGCAATTCCGACAATTCAAAAGATTTTAAATGATGGCGGAAGTGTGATTTTGATGTCGCATTTGGGGAGGCCAAAAAGCGGCCCTGAAGATAAATTTTCTTTGAAACATCTTGTTCCGCATCTTCAGGAATTATTGGGAAATACAACTGTTTTATTTGCTTCGGATTCCATTGGCCACGATGCTGTGGAAAAAGCAAAAGCATTGAGACCGCGGCAGGTGTTGCTTTTGGAGAATCTTCGTTTTCATAAAGAAGAAGAAAACGGCAATCGGGAGTTTGCGGAAAAATTAAGTGAATTAGGAGATGTTTATGTGAATGATGCCTTCGGAACGGCGCACCGGGCTCACGCTTCCACAGCCGTTATTGCACAATTTTTTCCAACAGATAAAAGAATGTTTGGTTTGCTGATGAATGCAGAAGTTTCCAACGCTGAAAAAGTGTTGAACAGTTCTGAAAAGCCTTTCACAGCAATTCTTGGCGGTGCCAAAGTTTCTGATAAAATTGAGATCATCGAAAATTTATTGAACAAAGCTGACAATATTATTATCGGTGGCGGAATGGCCTATACATTTTTAAAAGCACAGGGAAAAGAAATCGGAAACAGCCTTTGTGAAGCAGATAAACTTGATTTAGCGAATGATATTTTATCAAAAGCAAAAGAAAAAAATGTGGTATTTCTTCTTCCGGTTGATAGTGTGATTGCCAATAAATTTTCTGAAGATGCAGATACACAAATAGCAGATAATGATCACATTGAAAAAGGGTGGATGGGATTGGATATTGGCCGTGATTCCATCAATCTTTTTTCCCAAACAATTTTAGAAAGCAAAACTATTTTGTGGAATGGTCCAATGGGAGTTTTTGAGATGGAAAAGTTTCAAAGAGGTACAAAAGCAATTGCTGAAGCGATTGCTAAAGCAACACAAAACGGTGCGTATAGCCTGGTTGGTGGCGGAGACAGCGTTGCCGCCGTCAATCAATTCCACCTGGCTGATAAAGTAAGTTATGTTTCCACCGGCGGTGGCGCATTGCTTGAATATTTTGAAGGAAAAGAATTGCCCGGAATAAAAGCAATCAGTGAAAAGTAATTACTAATCAGTTATTAGTATCTTTAATTTTATTTAAAAATAAAACTACAATTATGAAATCGAAAACCGGCCTCTTTGTTATCCTTGGTATTATCGTGATTTTGCTTTTTTGGGGTTGCAGCGCTTACAATAATTTAATCGGTGTTGACCAACAAGTGAAAACCAAATGGGGAAATGTTGAAACCAACTATCAGAGAAGAACTGATTTATACAATAGTGTCATTAAAACAATCGAAGGATCTGCCAACTTTGAAAAAAGCACACTGACTGAAGTAGTTCAGGCACGTGCAAAAGCAACTTCTATTAATGTAGATATCAGTGATCCAAAATCTTTGGAAGCCTATCAAAATGCTCAGGCCGGCTTACAAAGCTCCTTCAGTAAGTTATTGGCTGTAGCAGAAAATTATCCTGATCTGAAAACGACGGCTGCTTTCCAGGGATTTCAAACGCAAATTGAAGGAACTGAAAACAGGATCAATGTGGCCCGCCAGGATTATAACGCTGCTGTACAGTCGTATAATTTGAAAGTAAAAACTTTCCCGAATAATATTTTTGCCGGCATCTTTGGTTACAAAGAAAAAGCGTTCTACCAGGCGGCTCCGGGGAGTGAAAAAGCACCTGATGTGAATTTTGATATTAAATAAATAAACCGCGATTATTATGTGGCGTTTTTCCCGCAAAAAACCATTTTTTTCTCATGAAGAAAATGAACAGATCGTTCATTTTATTCAACAGGCTGAACAGCAAACGAGTGGTGAGATAAGGCTTTTTGTAGAAGGTCACTGCAAATATGTGGATGCACTGGATAGAGCCGTAGAAATTTTCAGGAACCTGGAAATGGAAAAAACGGAATTAAGAAATGCGGTTCTTTTTTATGTTGCTATAAAAGATAAACAACTGGCCATTTTTGCGGACAAAGGGATTCACGAGGCAGCCGGAGATCAATATTGGAAAAATACTGTCAAAGATATACTTTCAGTTTTTAGCAAAGACAGCGTAGTGGCCGGAATTACTACTTCTATTCATAAAATTGGGCAGGCCTTAAAAGATCATTTTCCTTACGATAAAGATGTTGACAAAAATGAACTTCCTGATGAAATCGTTTTTGGTAAATAATATCGAAACTTCTCATTCATGAAAAAAATATTTTTACTGCTTTTTCTTTTTATTGGTTTTCAATCAGTTTTTTCTCAAAAAATTCAAAGCCGGCCGAATCCTCCAACGGCGGTAAATGATTTTGCCAATATGCTGGAACCTTTTCAGAAACAGGCATTGGAACAAAAGCTTGAAGCATATAATGATTCCACTTCTTCCGCAATTGTAATCATTACTGTTCCTGATCTCCAGGGGTATGATATCGCCGAGGTTTCATTAAAATATTTGCGTGATTGGGGAGTGGGGGTAAAAGGGAAAAACAATGGTGTGGTGATCCTGGTTTCAAAAAATGATCACAAAGCAAGAATAGAAACCGGTTATGGAATGGAAGGCGTTTTGCCGGATATTCTTGCCAAACAAATCATCGATGAAAGAATGATACCTTTTTTTAAGAATAATGATTATTACGCCGGATTTAATAATGCCGTCGACGCTATCATTCAGGCGGCAGCCGGAGAATATAAAGCGGATCAGAAAGCCCAAAGAGGAAATAAGGTGACGATCGGAAAAATCATTCCGCTCATTATTATTTTCCTGGTCATCCTGTTTCTCTTTTCAGGAAAAGGTGGCGGTGGCGGTGGTTCTTATATAAGCCGTAAAGGTTCAAGAAGTTTCCTAGGTGGTGCGTTACCATGGTTTTTATTAGGAAATATGCTCGGCGGTGGCAGCAGAGGCGGTGGTTTTGGTGGCGGCGGATTTGGAGGCGGAGGATTCGGTGGAGGCGGTTTTGGAGGATTTGGCGGCGGCGGCGGTGGCGGTGGGGGTGCCAGTGGTGGATGGTAATGGTTTATTCTCTGGTTTTTTCTACTGTGGAAATGAACGTTTCAAAATAAATTTGAATAGATACACGAGCTGTTAATACAGGATTTCGGATTTTGATTTCAGGGGTCAATCCCTATATGCTATGTAAAACTGGTTGTTTTATCATTTATACTAAAGCCTTTTCATTATTCTCTTTTTGTTTAAATGAATATAATTCACCCAGGCAGAATGCGCTTACTGCCATTACTAAATCACGCGCGGCTATATCATAATACCTTCCCCATACTAAAACGATAACAATACATAGTAGCCATATAGCCACAATATAAGCACCGGTACGCGGAATAATTAGTACAATAATGCCAGCGATAATTTCTATTACCCCAACAACCAACATAAAAGTGTGTGGAGAAAAAGGAATGTATTTTACCAGAGGGGTGAGGTATTTATCCCAGTCAACAAGCACATCAAAAAACTTATCAATACCTGTAATAACAGGGAGAATGCCAAAGGTGCACCGCAGAATATTTTTTACCATATTTACTTTTGCAGGATTGAGAAGGACTGTTTCCATGATTGTTGGTTTTTAGTTTATTATTAATAAAATAGAATTTTTAACCTATTATAATGTGACAACAATTAGCATAATTCTCGCCCATTTTCAATCTTCACTTCAAAATTCTTATTCTCCCACCGTTCTTCTTTTTTCCAAAAAAAAGTAAATATTATATTAGTTCTTTTTGAATTATTACAAGCAATATCAGCAACATAAATGCCAAGACCTGTATCTTTTGTGCCGCTGTCTTTAAAGGTTTCCCAGTTATTTTCTGTCCAGCGCACAACCGCTTCTGCCATTACCTCTATACGCAGTCTTTTTGCATAAGAAATTACTTTTTGTTGCAGGTTAAAACGCCAGACGGCAAACGGAGAAGTTATTTTTTGTTTAATGTAACGCTCTTGCGTAAACATCGGCATATCAGCAATTTTTTTTCTTTTTATAGAGCTGCATAATTTTATATATTCTGCATGTGCCCAGGTTAATGGCATTGCCGAGCCTGAATGCTTTCCAAAGAACAAATCTTTTTCAGGAATGTCTGCAGTATCCCAGATTTGTTCGGGAAGTAAAGAATTATTAGAGAATAATTCCATTGCCTTTAATAAATTTTTCGCTCCTTCAATATTGCCGGCCGCGATTTCATAGTGGCCTCTTTCGCCTGTAAGCAATGGCCATGCCCTTCCAATACCCTGTGTTGAAGAAAAATTTCCATTTACATCTTCACCATATCCATCCTTACTGTAGCGGTGCCAGCAAGGACCATAAGGAGTATTCACTTTTAATTTTGCATCAATCACTTTGAGTGTATTTAATATCCGCGGATCATCTGCCGAACGCAATCCGAATCTTACCAGAGCAAGCGCATCTACAGAAATTAAATCCACCAGTAAAATTTTCCCGTCATCGCCTTCATGGTTTTTAAGATTGATGTATTTATCTTTTATTTCTTTAGCAGAAAGACAGAAAGGATTGATGCGTATATAATAACCTTCTATACCCATTTCATTTGATACAGCAGTATCTGTTACATAAAGCCAATTTTCAATGTTATTGTTCCAATAATCGGCAGTTTCCCTGCAGTATTGCGCAATTTCCATTTCATTGTTTGCTTCAGCAAGGCCTGCCCCGGCTAATAAAGCTGCAATTTCAGCAGCAAGTGTAAATGGCGTTAGCCCCGATTCTTCTTCCCACCGGTCCTGTTGGGTAGAAGGGCCATTTGTAATAAGATATAAGATTGCTTTTCTTACAATTGGCCAATATCGTTCCATTCTTTCTTCATTAAGAAATTTCTGCTGATAAGCGCTGTTAACTAATAAGATAGCAAGTGCCACCTGGTCCATTTGAATTCCATTCCAGTAAGAAACTCCTTCAAGCCACATATTCTGCGTCCAGCAACCATCCGGCTTCTGTGTTGACATTAAATAATTCAGAATCCGCAATAAATTATCTTTTGTTTCTAATTCCAAAAAGCCGCCGGAACTCATTGCCAAATCCCTCGGCCACACAAGATGATAGCCCCCAAGGTCACCGTTACTTTTTTGATTGCCCCATGGTATAGACAGGCTTGCAATAATTCCTCCCGGAAATTTTTTGGAATCATGGATTCGTAATACCGCAGCGCTTGACCTGAAATTTCGTCCTATTGTATTTCGTCCTGATTTTATATTCTTTAATAATCTTTGCCACTTCTGCCATTCATAAATGTACCTTTCCCGGGCAAGATCAAATCCATCAAGAAGACTTGACAAGGCCTGGCTGCCGGCATCATCGGCTGTTTTCCCGAAGCCTAATGCCAATACAACTTTTTTGTTTTTTGAAATATCTATTTGAGCAGTAAGGGCAATATTTCCATTGCCTGCTTTTTCGTATTCCCACTCCATTTTATTGTGTAATTTCAGATCGGTGTATCCGTCAGAACTGCCTACATATCCTACAGAACATTTTAAATAATCAGAAGAACAGGCAAGTGCGAGGGTAATATTATCACGATTTGCAAACAACATAGGAATTCCATTGTAATAACCTTTCCATCCATTATTGCCGCTGCCATGATTATTAATGTGGGGCGATAAAAGCACATACAAATTGGCCTGGTTCCATTTATATTTTGAAGCTGGTTTGAAAATAATTTGTTGAAGAACCGTATCACGTAATGGGTCAGCTATAATTTCCTTTTCTATGCAATACCTGTTCTGATTGCAGGTGTTCAGAATGTGGAAAGCAGGAACACCTTCTTTCATCCAGTTTATCTGATGTATGGTGTCTCTTTTTTCTTCTGAAAAAAATTGGCTCCCGTCTGTGACCAATAGTTCCATATCCCGGATGCAGGCAATGTCCTCTCTCGGATAAAAAACTTCATTTAAAATGCCGTCGCTGATAGTAAATGCCACATCTGAATAAGCATTAATGGATTTACCAATACCCGATTTTGAGCCGGAAGTCCATCGTGGCTCTATTCCCGGAGCGCCTGGAGGTATATTCGTATTATTGGACATGGTAAATTTATATTTGCATCAAGATTTACATCTTTTATTGGTTACTGTCCGGCAATGCCGGATCTTCCCGGGAAACCATTTTCTTTTTGTCAATAGCATCATAGACCAACCCGGCGGCAGCAGCATATATTACATGATGAAGCGCGAACATGGCAATGGATTTTTTGCTCCATTCATTTATGGGAGGAGCTACTTCAAAATCCGGTTCTATTGTGATAGCGGTATAAAAAACTGCGGCCCAATGTAGGGTACTGGCAGGCAATCCTTTTAAACCGATAAGTGACAGCATCCCGCGTACCGATCCCCAACTTGTGCCGTAAACCCAATTTACCTCATCCGAAAATTTTTTTCTTGCTTCCATTTTAGAAGCCTCAATATCTAATGCCTTTGAAGCGGCATCACCCGGTGCGAAATTTGTGGGCTTTCCGGTGATTTTTCTTTCTATTGATTGGGAAAGAGTAATAGCTGCAGTGCCAACTAAACCGGCAATCAAACCTTTGCCAAGGGCTGCACCAAATGCTCCTAGCGGGTTTGACTCATTTGAAGGGATTTTCATGAATAATTTATTTAATCAAATAGAGTGTATAAAAAGAAAAAGAGTTACAAAAAGTTAACCAGTTAAATCTTATTAATATTTTTTTGATAAAAGAAGTGCGTCTGACAACACTTATTTTAAAACCAGCCTGAAGAATTTAAAAAATAAACTATTCTTTATTTATAAAAAGGCCGGCTTAATGAAACAGGAAACCTTCACTAAAAAATCTCCGTTAGGTAAGATATGAAAAAGCTGTCACTGATATTAATTGTCATTATCATAATTGTAAGTGGCGCTTACTTCTATATTCGTTTTGTAGTTTTAAAAGCCAAAGATTTTGAACCTGATTATTCTAAATCGAAATCTGTTGCAGATCTGCGGCCTGCTATCATTGCTAAACTTCAGCAACTGGTAAAAGATGCTTCCGGTGGCCTTTATGATTTATCAATTGACAAAATTGATCCGCATATTTCAGACTTATCCATAGATATTGCCGGGGCAGTTCTAACTCCTGATAGTGCCATAATCAAAAATCCCGATAAATCTCGTATGCTTCCAGATGATCTATTTAAAATTTCTCTCTCTTCACTGCGTATTGAAGGCGTTCGTATAAAGGATCTGTTATCAAAAGACCATTTATCATTGAAGTATATTTTGATTAACGCGCCGGTTATTGAAGTATATCATCAAAAGAAATGGTACAATAAACCGCTTCGTCTAAAGAATGATTCAATCACGGTTTATAAAAGAATCATGAAGAAAATGAAAAGCATTTCTATTCATACAATCGAAGTTAGGAACGGTACATTTACCATGCATAAAGATGATAGAAATAATATAACCAGATTTAATAAGCTGTCGCTTAATATGAAGGATGTGCTCATAGATTCATCCACTCAGTTTGATACAAAAAGATTTCTTTTTGCAAAACAGGCAACGCTTTCTGCCAAAAATTTTTATGGGCGAACGCCTGATAACCTGTACTATTTTAAATGTGCTTCGATTAATGTTTCTACTGCTGCAAATAAGCTTGCAGCCGTCAATTTTGAATTGCATCCGCGGGTGAATCAGCAACAATTTAAAAGCCATTCACTCAATCTGAGCCAAAGATATAAACTTACAGTTCCCAATATAACACTACAAGGTATTGATGGAATAGACTTCAATAGTTTGCTGTCGAAAGATCATTTGTCATTGAAGCATGTCTTGATTAAGGCGCCTGTTATTGAGGTATATCAAAAAGAGAATCAATTTGTTAAGCACGGTCATTCAAAGACTGATAGCACCACGGTTTATCAAAAGATTGCAAAGAAAATAAAAAGGATTTCGATTGATACTTTCGAAGTAGTGAATGGCACATTGATCAGCCACATGGCTACAAACAGAATAAGTAAACTGAATCATATATCGATCCTTCTGAGAAATATGCTCATCGACTCATCGACTCAATATGATACAAAAAGGTTTCTTTTTGCGAAGCGGGCAACTCTTTCAGCTAAAAATTTTTATGGAAGGACGTCCGACAACCTGTATTATTTTAAATGTGCCTCTATCAACATTTCCACTGCTGAAGATATGGTTACTGCTCTCGGTTTTCAATTACATCCGAGGTTTAACCGGCAACAATTTGAAAGCCATCTGAGTGAGCGAAAAGAAATGTATAATCTTACGGTTCCAAAAATAACTTTACAGGGTATTAACTGGTCAAAACTTACCAATCAAAAAAATATTGTTGCCAATGAAGCGGTAATAAGCAATGGTTCGTGCAAAATATTTCTTGACAGGTCATTGCCCTTTCGACACGTAAGGATTAATAATTTTCCGCACCAGATCCTAATGAGAATTCCGGTGCCCTTTTCCATAACAGAAATGCATATCCGCCAATGTAACCTGGCTTATAGCGAACATAATCCCGGCATGGATAAAACGGGAACCGTCTATGTCGATGATATGAATGGTGAGGTAACAAATATTACCAACATGGCTGAACAAATAAAAAAACAAAATTTTTTGGAAATAAAATCAACGGGGCTGTTCATGCATAAAATACCAATTTTCAACAGTTTTGTATTTGACCTTTCAAAATATAAAACCGGCAACTTTACCATGGATCTTAATATTAAAGATCTGGATAGCGCCGTTTTAAATCCTATCACCGAACCAATGGGCGAATTTATGATAAAGAAAGGAAGCATACAAAGAGGCATTGCTCATGTGATAGGCGACAATTTTAAAGCCACCGGTCATGGAGAATTATTGTATAAGAATTTGTATCTCATAGGCCTTAAGAAAGACAAGAGCAAATCATCTGGTATAAAAAAGAAAAGTATAGTCAGTTTTTTTGGGAATGTATTTCTTATCAAAAATAACAATCCTGAAAAAGGTAAAGAGCCAAGGATCGTTGATTTTTATTTTAAAAGAGAAAGTAAAACAACTTTCTTCAGTCTTGTGTGGGGAACGATATATTTAGGTATTTTAAAAACAATAGGTCTGCCGGAGAGTTTTGCTAATAAATCTTATTAAATCTCCCTTTTCAACCGTCACTTATTTCTAATCTCTGCAATTCTTAAAGCAATAGCTTAATGCAGGATTCTTCTAATCTGCTATTACCGAAATTTTACAATTTCTCAGCGAAAAAATTGTAACTAAAAGATAGTTCGGCGGCTCAGTATTAAAGAAAGTTATTGAAAATTTTCGCAGCAGGTTGTTGTTTAAATTTTCAAAATAACAGTGAAAAATGTGAGTTTATATTTTAATCATTAAAAATGAAAACTATGAAAAAAGTATTGTTTTGTATAGCTATCGCAGCCATTTCGTTCTCTGCCAGCGCACAGAATGATTCCACTTCACCAGCAGGGCAGTATCAATCTAATAAATCGTATGGTGGTGATTATGGTAAAACAAGTTTTTGGACTATTGCTATTAATCCCTCAATGCCTATTGGCCATTTCAACACCTATTCAGGTTTCGGCCTCGGCGGCTATCTTGGATGGGAATACAAAACTTCCAGGAGTTTTGGTATTACTTTAAATGCCGGTTATATTAATTATTTCGGTAAAGATACAAACGGCGTGAAGTATTCCGATTTTAGCTATATACCACTTTTGGCGGGAGTTAAATTTTATTTTGGTGGAGGTAGCTTTTATTTACATCCTGAAGCCGGTGCAGGGTTTGGTACTTCAGGCCTGGGCACCAGCTTTTGGTATGGTGCAGGTTTGGGAGACAGATTATCTAAAACAATTGACCTGGAACTTAAATATGTGGGATGGCATCAAAATCTGATTAAAAGCGGTTCCGGTGGCACCTATGGGAATTCCGGGGGTTCCGGAGGTAATGGCGGCGGCGGATATGGTGGCCATTATTCAACTATTGATCTTAAATTAGGATTTACCTTATAAATATAATATATTGTACAGGGGAATATCCCAAACCCGGAATTAAACCCTTGAGCCTGTACTAAGTTCAATAATAACAATTAACTAAAAAGGCAGAATCTCAACATTCTGCCTTTTAACTTTATTTATATTATAATTATAATTACTTAACGGCTATTTGTTTTCCGCTACCAGTTTATAAATCTTCCCTGTATTTCCTGTTGGTCCTAATTGCCTTTGTCCGGCATCGCCAACAAATAATCGTCCTGAGCCACCCATATCAAAAGAAAACCGGTAAGGATTGCGGAATCCAAAAGCATAGATTTCATCAAGGCCAGGTTTGTTTACAAAAGGATTATCCGGTGGAATTGCATAATTTTTGTCTATCCGCAAGATATTTCCCAACAAATTCTGTTCAATATCCTGTCCGTTTCCACCCGCATTTACAGCATACCAGTCTTCAACGTGTCCCGGCCCGATGTCATTTTTATTGCCACCGTCTCCAATGGATATGTAAAGGTAACCATTACGTCCAAAGGCTATAGTACCTCCATTGTGATTGGACGGTAGATGTGGTTGTTGCAGAATAAATCTTTCAGAACTGATATCTGCCAGATCAGCATTCGAAGATGAAACTTTAAATTCTGAAATAGTAGTAGTATTGTCCCAGGTTAATGGAAGCCCGGTATTTCCCGCATCATGATCTGGCCCTCCGGGAGGTGGAGGAGCTGTATAAAACAAATAAATCTTGCCATTTTCTTTAAAATTCAGATGGAAAGCAAGGCCGAGTAAACCTCTTTCATCATAAAAAGGAACAAGAGTTACCTCCCCGAAATTAAAAATCCCCCGGAGGATATAAATATTTCAGTCTCTTTTGTAACATAGTTTTCGCCCGGGTTAATCTTACTCTAACGTTGATAGCAGAAATATTCAGCAGGTTTGCAGTTTCGGCTACAGAATATCCTTCTACTGCCCGAAGAATAAAAACAGTTTTATAAACAAAAGGTAATTTTTTTATTGTCTTTTGCAACGCATTTTGAAGTTCTTTTTTTAAAAAGATCATTTCAGCATTCTCAAATTCGCTACAAATTTTCCGGCAGTTAGTT
>Ga0068855_100001000_pt1 | contig 35234 bp, 70 predicted proteins | sample KBSCornC52_FD_66592 | JGI IMG/M metagenome (GOLD analysis project Ga0068855, IMG submission 66592) | Corn rhizosphere microbial communities from Kellogg Biological Station, Michigan, USA - KBS Corn C5-2 | ecosystem: Host-associated > Plants > Roots > Rhizosphere > Soil ...
GCCTTCGAATACGACCAGGAGATCGCAGCGTACCGACGGCGACGTCCCGAGCCGGACGTAGCGGTAGGCGTGCCGTCGCAGTTCGATGCCATAGGAGCGACGGACGAAGACGAGGGCTTCCCGTGAGCGTTCGCGTCGCAAACATCAGCGCGGCGCGCGCCATCGCGACGTCGCAATATAGTGCAGATATCGACCATGCGGTCTACGTCGACACGTATGGCGACTACTTCAGGTTTCGTCAGGGCGGCACGCTGACGCCGGTCGACGGGGTAGTGTTCGCCACCAACGACGGGCTGGGCCAGCTTGAGCGAATGGGCGTGCCAAACCGTGTGTTTCACGCTGCGCAGTTTTGGGCAATCGATCCGGTAGGCGGGAGCGACGAAAACAAGGGCTGGGGAGCCACGCAGGCCGCGGCAGAGGCGGTTCCGCTCAAGACAATGGCAGAACTCGACAGGCGCCTAGCTGGCCACCCAGGGTACACGACGTCGCCTCTGTTCAGCATCATGGGCGACATACCGCTGTCCGACGCTCGGGTCATGGCGAATGTTCGCACGGCCCCGACGTCTTCGGCGTTCCCAATGTTCGCCGGGAAGATTGGGGCGCCACTGGCCACCGGTACGATGGCCGGTTACACAGCCAAGAACGTCGGAGCCGGCACAGGACAGACGTACCTAATGAACCTTACGTCTGCCGCGTCCTACGTCGGGAAGATGGTCATAGATTCGGACAGCACATACGCGTTCGTTCTCGGCGCTGCGTCGGCGAACGTCGCGCAGATCTCGACGCCGATGTACGAGCAGCACGGGACCGTGGTTCCGTCGGCAAATCCAGCCGAGCCCGGAGACTTCGTAAACGGCAAGTCATTCGGCGTCTACGACCTGTACCGACTCCCGGCGTACCCATTTCTCCCGGACATTCAGTACGGAGCCGTTGCACAACTAAAGATCGGACAAGCTGTCGTCTCTTCGTTCAGCAATCCGAATTTAGGCGGGTCTGCATCGTACATCATGAAATGCATCATCGAGACGGGACCACAGTCCGGTAATGGCACGTCCGGATCGTGGACCGGAGGATTCACGTTCTGGGGAGGCGACTTGTTCTATGGAACGGCATCGACGTCGGCGATCACGTTCTTGCATCACTCGGGAAACTTCCACTGTCCAGCATTCATGAGATGCCGAGTCAACTTCATGAATGGTTCTGGGGCGAGATTCCAGGAGGAGGCGATGTTGTATGGCGCCGAGGCGAGAGTCTTTCTCGACGAGACGTCGTCGTTGAGCGGCGTACCTAACACGACCCCTAGGCTTCAGCTCGGGGTGTTCTCGACGACGAACCCAGCGTTTTCTGGAGGCCGCGTCAGATTGCCATCAGACGGCGGCACGGTATACGGCGCTAGCAACACGTCGAACATATTCAGCGTGCCGCAAGGGTCGTCCTACTCGGTCCCAAAGGCAGGTTGCACGGCCGCGACGTCAGGGAACGTGCTTTCGGTTGGCGGGACCGCCAAGGCCTTTTCTGACGTGCCGTTCATCAACACCACGAACAACGCCACGATCACGGACGGGCCATGACCATCGGAGCAACCACAAGCTTCCAGGACTCCCGCGACGATATTATTTCGAGCGCCCTGGAAAACGTCGGCGCGCTCGCACCTGGCGCCGCCCGCGACAACACCAACTCGCCGTTGTTCGAGGTAGGCGCTCGCGCGCTGAATCGCATCGTCAAGCGCATCGACACGACCGGGAAGCGACTGTGGCGTACGGTGCGGCGGACGGCGACCATGACAGCAGGTACGGATACGGTCACGCTGGCGTCCGACGTGCTGCTCGTCGACGATCCGGCGCGGTACACGCGCAGTGGCGAAACCTCCGCGATGCAGGTGCTCGCCATGTCGCGCATGGACTACATGGTCCTGGCTGACCGAACGATGGCCGGGCCTTCGCGTCAGTTCTTCTTCGAACAGACGCTTGGCGGCGCGACGCTGAAACTTTGGCCAGTGCCAGACCAGACGGGTGACACGCTGGAGTACGTCGCGTACACGCGCGCCGCCGACTTCACGTCCGGGTCTGACACGCCTGACTTCCCGTCGGAATGGTCGAACTGTCTGATCTACGCATTGACCATCGAGCTCGCGCCGAAGTTCATGCAGACGGGTCTCATCCAGACGTTCAAGCCGCTGTACGAGCAAGAGCTGTCAAATCTTGTCAACTCCGACTCCGAGAGGGGGAACATGGTGCTCTCGCCTTGGGGCATGTACTCGAGCGGAGGAGGTGCGGGCTAATGGCTGCCACCGTTTCATTGATTCAGATGCTTTCGGCTGGGATGGCGACGAGCGCCGGTCTCCCTGTCGCCTCCGGCCGCTGCCGGTTCTACCAGCCAGGTACGCTCACCCCTGTCACGGTCTACGCCGACAGTGCTGCCGCCACTGCCATCACGCCGCCGCTCATCCTTACGGCGGGCGGGACAGGAACGGCATACACGCAGCAGCCGACGCGGATCATTGTAAAAGATTCACTAGACGTCACGACGCTGTTCGACGGAAACGTGAACACGACCAGAGCCGAATCGGAGTACATCCAGTCGGCGGCGTTCAGCGGCGGCTCAGAGACTAGGCTACAAACCGTGCTCGACGGATGGTCCACTGCCTTTGGCGGGTCCTCCGGTCTATGGACGTACAAGGCATACTCCGACGCCGCCGAGCGCAATCCTGGCGCCGTCCTTACCGAGATGCTGTTGTCCGTGAAGAACTATGGCGCCGTCGGCGATGGCGTCACGGACGACACGGCGGCCATTCAGGCGACGATCACACGCGTTGCGACCGCTGGCGGAGGTATCGTTTTCGTCCCAGCAGGAACATATCAACTTTCGTCCGCGCTCACGATCGGCACTACTGGGGTTAATATCGTCGGCTCGGGGGCGAAGTCCGTGCTTCGTCAGACTGGAGCTACTGCTGGCGTGTTGACATTCTCGACGTCGGGGACGTCTGCAATCAATCACGCAGTACGTGACATCAAGATCACCCACTCTTCTACTTCGACGGGGACGGCGATTTCAGGGCAGTGCCTGTCTCTGTCTGGGGTCACGGTCGACGGCCCGATGTTCAGAGTTGGCGTTGACATGACTGGTGGGTTTGTTGGGTTCCTCGTCAACTCGTCAGTGCGCGGGAACAACACCGATGCGTCCAGCTTCTCGGTCAAGATATCGGGCACGATTGGCGCGGCCATTATCGGATGCCTGATCGAGAGAGCTGGGTCATCAGGAGCGTGCGTATCGGTTGCTACTACCGGGTGCATGATCTTCGGCAACTACATCGACGCAACCAACACGGGCGCTGCCGATGCCATCAAAATCACTGGTACCGGGTTCGCCGTCATCGCCGGCAACGGCGGCATCCTCGGCGGCGGTTCTGCCCACGGTATCAACATCGCCGCGACGGCCGGCGCTCAAATCGATGACAAGCAGGGTATCAGCCCCGATATCCTTGACTCGCGAACCTCGTCGACGTCCCCCGTCGGTTACACGTTCGGAGCCAACGGATCCGTTACGCCGCTGCCGCTACAGTCGAGCGCCATCAGACTAGAGGCCACAGCAGGTGGCATCACCGTGACCGTAAATGCCGTGGCCGCCACAGGGTTCGGGCGCAAGTTCTCTCTCATCTGCTCGAATACCAGCGGCGGCGCAGTGACGTGGACGTTCAACGCGCAGTATGTCCTGTCCGGAGCAGTCGCACCTGCAACGGGAAACAGGGTCAACCTGCTGCTCGAGTACAACCCGGTCGATGCGAAGGTCTACGAGATAGGCCGGGCGGCAACCGCTAACTGACGTGCTGACTCAGGTCGACATATCCGCCGGGCTGGTCTCGACCGCTGATGACATGTCTCCGGCGACGTCGAAGCTTGTCAACTGGCTACCAGACGTCGCTGGCGTGCAGCGCATCCGCCCAGCTCTCGTGTCGTACGCTACGACAGGGCTCGGGACGGCGCCGCTCATCGGCCTGTACCGCTGGAAGACGTGGATCGTAGGCGTCGACTCCGACCGACTGATCTATGCGCTCCCGGATGCAACTCCGACGCTTTGGCAGGCCATCTCTGACCCGGCAACCGCCTCGACCAAGCTCGCAGGAGTCGGCCGTCCAGTTTTTGCAGAGTCGCCGAGCAATCTGTACATCGCCGGTGGCTTGCAGATCCAAAAATGGACGGGAGTAGGAAACACCGCCCGCCTGGGCGGAACGTCTCCGAGTACGACTCACATCGCGAACCTGGCGCAACGGCTTGTGGCCATCGACCCGGCAAATCCTGGCAGGTACCGATATTCCGACCTCGGCGAGGGGAACGATACGAGCTGGCCGGCTCTCAACTTCATCACGGCAGAGGCTCGCCCGGACGGCTTGGTCGCAATCCGTGAGAACACGGCAGAGCTCGGCCTATTCGGCACGTCGACCACCGAGATACACGGCATCTCGACGGACCCGCTGACGCCGTTCCAGCGCATCTCGACGATCAACGTAGGGTGCTCCGCTGCTCACAGCATCGTTCGCTTCGATGACTACTACTTCTGGCTCGATGACAAGCGCCGGATCATCAAATCGGACGGGCGTAGCTACAACTCAGTCGGAGACGCCATCCAGCGTGACCTGCGCGACCTGGGGACCGTCTCGGACGCCTTCGGGTACCGCGAGGATACCGACCGCAACGGCTGCCTGGTGTGGGTATTCCCGACAGCCGGTCGGACATGGGCGTACGACTACACGGCGCAGAAGTGGAGCGAGCGAGCACTGTACGACGGCGTGTCTGCCAATACGGCCTGGCCGGTTGCTACGCACGCATTCTGGGACGCCAAGAACATCAACGTGGTCGGCGCCTCTGGCACGGCTGGGCTGTACAGGCTTGACACAGGCGCTAGGCAAGACATCGGCGGTACCATCCTCGCCGAGCTCGTCACCGGCTGGCAAGACTTCGGGACCGACCACCGCAAGCGCTCAGCTCGCGTCCGCGTCGTCATGCGCCGCGGGACCACGCCACTCGGGGCGACGTCAGGGCAACTCGAGGTGGCAGTGGAGGACGACGGCAAGGGGTTTACGCCGTTCCGTGTCATCGACCTTGGCCAGCCGTACGACACAAATCCGTCGGTAGATTGCCATTTTGGCGGAGTTTTCCGCCGCAGACGGTACTGGTTGCGCTATTCTGGCACAGACGAGGTGTCGATTGCCAAATTGGCAGACGACGTCACCGACCTGGAGGCCGTCGCATGAAGCCGGTTACCGAGAACATGAGCCCGAAGGAGACGACGGCCGTTCTCCGCGAGCTCCAGTTCCGCGTGACGCCTCTGTCCGGTACGGGCGCTCCGGCGGCCAGCGCGGCCTTCGTTGGTCAGGAGTACCAGGACACGTCGGCGGTCTCTCCTGCCGGCTGGTACAAGGCGCGCACCGTAGGCTCGGGCGCCGCTGACTGGGTGGCCATCTCGTAGGAGGAAACCATGGCGTGGTACGACTACACGAAATACCTCGGCCCAATCGGGTACGGCATTGACAAGGCCGCTGGCCACGACGACAAGCTCTTGACGAGCTACTTCGATCCTGGCGACATTCTTAACAAAGAATCTGCCAAGGACGTCGGCGAGGCCGGCAAGGAAGCGCAGAAGTACCTACAGCAGCTATCGGACACGGCCTGGCAGCGGCAGATGTCAGGCCTCCAGCAGGCCCTCGGTAGCATGAATAGCTACAACGGCATCCTCTCGCAGATCTACGGCGTTCCGACGAACTATTACGACCCGTCGCAGATGGGCGGCGTCCAGGGGCCGGCGCCGTGGACTAGTCACGCACCGCCCGCCGCCCCCGTGCCGTTGTCGTCTACCGGCCCTGCCGTTGAGACGCGGAAAGGGCCGGGGCACTTCTAATGCCTGCCTACTCGACGCCGCCCCCCGGAGTCCCCGCCGAAATGTGGCAGCAGATCCAGGGCGCGTACAGCACGGCCGAGCAGGACCCCGCCTGGGTGGCTGCCCAGAAGCAGAAGGCTGACCAGCTCAACGCGTACCGTTCTGCCCAAACGGCGTCGATGGGCATGATGACGTCTGGCCCTAACTCTGCCGTCGCGGCGGACCCGTCGACCGCGTTCCAGAAGTTCGTGCAGTCTGGCTACACGCCGCAGCAGGCGCAGGCTGACGGCTGGGCGACGAGCGGAAACGGGAATCGCGGCTGGGAGAATATGGTCGGCTACCAAGCGCCGCTCAACTCCCAGGGGCTCATCGGCGCCCCGTACGCGCAGCAGCAGATCCAGCAGTACCAGCAGGCGCAACAGCAGCCGATGGGAGCCGGCGCGAATCCGTTCGGCTCTCAGCCGCGAAACAACCCGGCGTCGCAGGCGTACGGCATGGGAGCGCCAAGCGGCCGCGGAATCTACCAGCAGCTCGGCTCGATGCTCGGCGGTGGCGCTGGTCAGTCTAATCCGTTCGCCCAGTACAGCGGCGGGTCCTCTGGCTCGGCTCCCCAGATGCAGGCGTCGTCTGGTATGCCGCCCGGCGGGTACGGGCAGCGGCAGAACGCCTTCGCGCAGTCGCCGTCCTGGCAGGGGTTCCTGAGCAACTTCGGCGGAAAGCAGGGCGGCTAAGTGGCCGACGTCGGATACAACTCAAACCTTAGGCCTGGGTTCGCCACGATCTCGTCGGATCCGTCTATTCGCCCCGGATTCGCTACGGTTGGTCAGCCGTACCAGAACGTCTATTCCGCGTTCACTCCTGTCCAGCCGACGACAGGGCAGCCGCCGCAGTCACAGCCGACCGGCTACGACGCCAGTAGCGGCCAGGGAAACCAGTACGCCTCAACCACGGCCTGGGGAGCTACGCCTACGCCATGGCTCGAGCAGGCCTTCGGGCAGTACGGGTCTCAGTACCAGCAGCCTACGCAGTCGTCGCAGTTCTACGGGCAGGCGGCGGGCGCACTCGGACAGCCATCGGCAACGTCGCAGGCGTACGGCGCATACTCGGGCTACCTCGGCCAGCCGACCGCCACCGGATCCGTGTTCGGACAGGCCGCTGGCGCGTTGTCCGGGCCGACGATGAGTCAGAGCGTCTACGGCTCGCTGGCTGGTCAACTTGCTCAGCCAACGGCGACGTCAGGCGTGCTCGGACTCGCTGGCAACACGCTGGGTGGACCGAGCGACTCTCGTCAGCTCTACGACGCCATCGGGTCGCAGTACCTCCAGCCGTCCGCTTCGTCACAGGCTCTCGGCGCGCTCGCTCCTGGCCTGTCCGGCCCCGGGGCGACGCAGCAATACTACGCGCAGAACGGCGCCGCTTACGGCGCACCGACGGCTATCGGCGCCCTGTCCGCGTCGAACCCGTACGGCGCGCCACTGGTCGGCGAGCAGTTGGGTGCGCACGCTCTCGACCTGTACGGGAACGACACCTACTCGCAGCGCAACCTGGGTAGCGCGATGGCTCAGGCGAACGCGCCGTCGGAGCTCTCGCAGAACCAGGGCGCCATCTCCGGGCTGTACAACGGCGCCAACTACACGCAGGGCTTCCTGGGTGCGAACGGATCGCAGCTGAGCGGCCCCGGCGCGCTGGAGCAGTTCGCGGCGTCAGACCTGAATCGGACCAATCCCTACTACGACATGCTCCAGAAGCAGCAGGCCGATACCATCGACCAGGCTGCCGCTGCCAGGGGTGCGTACGGCGCTGGCGGGTCGTTGGCCGCGCAGGCGCTTGGGTCTGCGAACCTGCGGGCGCAGCAGTACCAGCAGGAAGGCCAGCTCCAGGGGGCCGCGCAGCAAGCGCAGTTGTCGCGCCTCGGACTAGGCGCCAACGTCGCCGGCCAGGCATCGAGCGAGCGCATGGCGCAGGGCAACGCCCTTCAGTCGCTCGCGCAGAACATGTTCGGCGACCGCATGCAGGCCGCGCAACTCGGGCTGTCCGCTACGGGTCAGGCCGACACGGCGAATATGCAGCGGCTCTCTGGAATCACGAACATGGCCGGACTCGCCGACCAGTCGACGCTCGGACGCCTGTCGGGACAGTCCGCCCTTGCAGGCGCCGCTTCTGCTTCGGCGCTCGACTACCTGAACTCGGGGCTAGGGGCGGCCGGCGCCGCCGATCAGACGGGCCTCGCTCGCGCCGGCATGCTCGGGTCTCTCGCAGGCCAGTCCGACCAGCAGCGCCTCGCCGGGCTGGCCGGAATCACCGGGATGGCCGGGCAGTCGGACGCGACGACGCTCGCCAACATGGGTCTGCTCGGGTCACTTTCCGGGCAGCAGGACACGCAGAGTCTCAATCGGTTCAACTCCGCGATGACCGGCGCCGGTCAGGTCGACCAGTCCATCTACAACAACTACGGCCTACTCAACAACATGGCCGGCAACGTCGACACGCAGGGCCTTAACCGCTACAACGCGGCCATGTCCGGCGCGAATCAGGTCGACTCGCAGGCGCTCGCACGGCTCGGGTTGCAAGGGCAACTCGCTGGACAGGTCGATTCGACGGGGCTTAACTGGCTGAATAGCTACTTCCAGAGCGCAGGAAACGCGCAGGGAGCAGGCCAAACGCGAATCGACAATGAGCTGAATCAGCTATTCCAGTCGGCCGCTCTCCAGGCGGGACTGTACAGCGGCTTCTACGGCCAGGGCGGTCAGCAGTCCGTCGAAGCTGGCACCGGATCGGCAACGGCAGGCACCGGCGCAGCTGCGGCTGCCGCTAATCAGACGCAGCAGGGAAGCAAGAACGCACTGAGCGCGCTCATGGCCATCTTCGGCGGGGGGTAGGACATGGCGTTCCAATACATCATGCCCACGCCCGTCGACATGTCGGACGTGTTTGCGCAGTTTGCGCACGCTAGGCAGGTCAAGAAGGACCAGGAAGCCAAGCGCGCCGAGACGCTCATGCGGCAGCAGACGATGGACCGCGAGAACGCCCGCCTGGATGAGCAAATCCGCCACACGCAGGCGCTGGAGCAGCGTCAGCAGGGCATGGATGTCGCGAACGCCATCCCGAAGATCAAGTCCATGTTGACGCCCGGGAGTGCCGACTACGACCCCGAGTCTGGCATGTCGCTCGCCCGTGCATACGGCATCAACCTGACGGCTCAACAGCCGCAGATGCCGGTGGCGCCCGAGAAGCGCGATATCGGTCCAACGCAACTTGAGTACGGCCCACGCGCTACGCCTGAGATCGCGCAGCAGGCCGCCATTCTAAGCGCCCGCACGCCGCCCGAGCAGCCCGAAAAGCGCGCCGACGAGGTGATGGACCTTGCCGGCCAAGCCGAGTCCGATCGGAAGCGATTCGAGCAGGCGAATGACCCGTCTGTCGTGGCGCAGAACCAGCAGCTTCAGACGCAGCAGGACACCGAGCAGAACGACTATCGCGCGAAGCTGGCCGATGCTTCCAGGCGCTCGCCGACGTATACCGGAACGTCACCGATTGGCCCGGTCAGCATTGACCCGAACGCCGCGCAGGCAGCGAGGTCCGAGGCGCTGCGCCAGCAGCAGGAACGGCTGGCGCCACTGATGGGCGCGGTCGACCAGGATTTCCAGCCTGTCGTCAAGGCGATGGTCGATGCTGGAATGCCGCCGAATGAGATCGCCAAGGCCGTCGCCGACTATCGGAAGCAGATGGCGACCGACAACCGCGACGCGCAGTACAAGCCTACCGTCGGCAAACAGGACGAGTGGCACCAGATGATGTACCGGGCGGCAATGGCGAATGCTGGCGCGCGACGGGCGCAGGCCGGCGACGACAACCCCGAGGTTGGGCGCGCGATTGCGCAACACCTGACCGACAACCCAGGCGACATCGAGGGCGCCTACCGAGTCGCACAGCAGGCAGGCAGCGTGGCCCCGACGAAAACAGTCGGCGCCGTCCGCACTCAGGTCACTCCGACCGAGGGGCAGGCCAAGGACGCACGTCAAGCTGCCATCGGACAGCGCGCCCTTGGAGACATCGCCGCTTCCGGGTACGAGCCTACCCACGAAGATATTCAGAAGTGGCTCAACAACCAGAAGTGGGTAGACCGTGCCCAGCGCGCCGGGGCCGGAACCGGCATCGGGTCAATCATCGGCGGTGGCATCGCTGGGCTTGCACAAGGGGCGGGGGCCATCCCTCAGAGCGAAACCGAAGGGCTGGATCCGAAGGCGGCGAACTACTTCGCCAACGTCAGGCGCTACATGGAGACCATAGGTCGCGCGCAGTCAGGAGCCGCAATCAGCCCGACCGAGTGGCAGAATTTTTTCAACCAGTACGGGCCGAACTCGCCAGGCGGCGGAGCGGCAGCACGGCGTTACATGGAGGACCAGGCGCGCCTCGGCGGGGCTGCTACCAGGCAGCTAGAGGCACCACGGCGCAAGTCCAAGGACGAATCGCGCTCCGATGCGGTTAAGAGCGGCGGCAAGGGCAAGTCCGTGTCCGATTTCGAAAGGGAGCACGGGTTCTAGTGGCACTGGACGAACTCGAACGTCAGTTCTACGAGACGGCCAAGCGCGAAGGCATGGACGATGCCGAGATCGCGTCCAGAATCCGTGCGCGCCGTGAGCGCTCCTCGTCTCCATACAAGCCGACGAACTACGCCGCCGAAGCCGCCAAGCTTCCTTCGCGCGCGCCTGAATACGAAGCGCTCATGGCGCGCGGACTGTCGCCCGAGCAGGCGGTCGATTCTGTCATCCACACCGATCGCGTCGTGGCCGGACGCACGCCTGAACAGCGCAGCCGCGACGAGGACGTGTACGCCAACGACCCGCTGGCGACGATGGTGCTGGCAGGTACTCTTGGCATGGGCGCCGGTGCTCTGCTTGGAGGCGCTGCGCATCCGATTCTTGCGGGCGCTGCGAACTCAGCTACCCAGACGGCTGTCACGGGCGGCAGCGGCAATGACATCATCGAGAGCGGCGCCATCGGAGCGTTCATTCCCGCGGCTGGAGCAGTGCTCAAGAAAGCCGGGTCTGCCATCCGTGGCAGCGCAGGCGGGCAGGCAAGGGCACTGTGGGAGAAACACGGCGGTAACGTCGGGCCGCTCGATAGCGGGTCAGGCGTCGAGGAAATCGCCGGGCTTGAGCCTTCCCGGGCAAACGTCGGCAAGGCGAGCGCCATCGGCGCCAGGAATATCCGCCGCGGGATGGCCGAGGACTTCGAGAAGAACGTCGAGGCTCCGTATAAGGCCGCTCGCGAACCCGTCGACTATGGTCAGGCCGGCAAGGAGATGACCGACGTTACCTCGCTGATCCAGACAGTCGGGGAGCTGCCCGAGGCCCTGCGGCCCGCCATCAAACGCGAGTTGCAAGACCTCGGCGCCGTCATGGGAGAGGACGGCCGCGTGACGATGTCGCAAGCCGATCTGAATGTTGCCAAGCAGCGGCTTCAGAGCCTGGCCAAGTACGGCCTGAACACCGGGGCCGGAACCGGCAACATCAAGGATCAGTCGTTCAAGTCGCTGGCGAACGCTGCCAAGGTGCTGGTCGACGAGGGACCGTACGCGGAAGCGAACGACATCTATGAGCGCGGCATGAACATGCAGGAGGTAGACCGCGCGTCGCTCGGCTTGTCTACCCAGCCGGCAAAGCTGCTCAAGGGTCGGATGGAGGAGAATGCCAAGGTTGCCCAGATCCTTCGCAACCGAAACAACGATTCCGAGGCGGCGGGTGCGATGGCAGAACGCGCGGACCTGCCAGGGTTCGTTTCTCGGCACCCTGAACTAGAGCGGCAAGTTGACCTTCCTGACCTCGTCCGAGCCAAGGGCAAACTAGAATTCGGGCTCAACCCGGACAAGCTGCGGAACCTGAACGCGAAGGGCGAAAACCCGACGTCGCTCAAGAGGTGGAAAGACTTGGTCGGCATGAACATGGATGCATTCCGCGGTCGCTACCTCTACGCACCGGCCGGCGGAGCACAGGCTATCGGCGGTGTCGCGCAGTCGGCAGAGACGAACCAAATCCTTGCGGCGCTCGCCGCGCAACGTGAACTCGAGAAGCGGCGCGCAGAGGCGCTCGGACGATAGGAGACGACGATGTCTGACATGCACGGGTGGCACACTCTCAGCAAGACCGGCGACAAGGTCAACGGCGTGTCGACTACCCCAGGTAGTGGATCGACGGTGACCCTATACGACAGCACGGTGCAGGCTGGTGGCCCTCGCGGAGCTGGCGCGCGGTTCAAGATGCTCGTCATCAACCTCAACTCTTCGCACGACTCTGCTGCCACTGGCGTAACCATCGACGAGTCAAACGATGGCGGCGCGAACTGGGAGAACCTGTCTGCGCAGTCGTTCACGTACCAGACGGCGAGCGGTTACGTGAAGACGTTTGTGAAGGTCAGCGCCCCCGAGGTTCGCGTCAAGTATGCGAACAGCGCGAACGTTCTTACCAGGTGGCGATTTTCGATCCTAGGCGACAGCGAGGAAAGGGGGAACGGCTGATGTCGGTCGTCAGGGGGGATATTGCTGCCGTCGGAGACTACCGCGCCTTCGCGCTCAAGCGTGCGCAGTCACTTGGCGTGTTCACGTCGACGCCGGCAGTTTTTGAAGACCCGTTCACCGATAAGCTCGGCGCCGGAGCGTCGAAGTGGAAAACCACGCTCGGCGGTACGGGCGCCGTGTCGATTCTCCAGGACGTGTCAGGCGGTGTCGCTCGCATGGATTCTGGCGGCTCGGCGAGCGGCAGCGTCCTTGCGCCGATCGGCGCCGGCACCGACCTTCCGTCTCTGATTCCAGACCCGGGGATTACGGCCAGTCGGTGGTATCTGTTTTGGGTTTTCAGGGTTCCGACGACGGTCGATAACAAGGCCGCGCAATACATCGAGCTTACGAAGGCGTCAGGCTCTGCGACGAACTCGGTTTACATCGGCGTAGACGGCGCGTTCGCAAGCACCACAAAGTTTATGGTCGAGGACAACACCGCAGCAACCCTGTCAACCGTATCCATCGACGCGAACTGGCACTATGTGGAGGTTTGGCAGACCGGCACTGCCCGCGTGGTCAAATTTTCCTTCGACAACGAGGCGCCTGTCTCGTTCACCATGGCGGCAAACAACGGCGGGTTTACGCTGCCTAGGTTTTGGGTGGCGAACGGAACTACCGCTGCCTCGCAGAAGCTCGACAACGACCATTTCATCATGCTGACGCCGAGCAACGTGACGCTTCCGAACACCTAACAATGACAGACCAAGGTCGCCACCTGACAGCAATTTCCATCGCCGCCGCGGTGGCGGTCGCGGCGTCCATATTCAAGGTGTGCGACCAGCAGCTGTACATGATCGCGTCGGGCATCATCGCGGGTGAATACGCCCTGGCGCGGTCTGCTCCTGCGGTGACGAGCAACAACAATCACCCCGTCACCATCAACCAACAGGAGCCGCGTGTCGCTCCATGATGAACGACGACTCGCCGGGGGTGATGCTGCAACGGGTGCGGGAAGTGATCGTCCGGCAGAGACTCGGCGAGAAGGCCGCTACGGCTGCTCCGACCTCGGCGTTATCGTCGGAACGGTTGGGCCTGCTCTTGTCGAAATGGAACGCTATCTTGGTCGACCTGACGACTCTTCGCTCATCGAGCGAGCGGTAGCGATGGACAAGCTGCTCAAGCAGCTAAGCGAGGCGGCAGAGGAGACCCGTCGGTACCTGCACGACTGCGTTGTTGATGCGGTGGCGAGGGGAGCCGGCGGTGGGTGACACCGAGCCAGAATACGTCCTCGAGTACGACGACGACCTCGAAGTCCCGTTCAAGGGCGAGGAGACGCCGACCAAGCTGGAAGACCCGGGCGCGTGCTGGAAGTGCTGGAAGCTGATGCCAGTCCAAATCGTTGCGCCTGCCCCAGGCTCCGTGCATGAGGCGCTTCGCTATCACACGTGCATCGCATCGGCCGGTGGTGGCTGGTCGGTATGTGCGGTCCACATGGTTCTGCGCCTCGGGGAATGGGAGCTGTATTTCGGACCGGAGCGGCGCGCGGCGAAGTTGCCGCCGCCACACGGCGAGCGGAGGCGCTTCCCTCCGCGGAAAGACGGAGACGACAGATGAGGTCACGATTCTTCACGGTCGACGAGTTCCGCTGCCATAGTGGCGATCCTTACCCCGCCGCATGGGTCGATGACCGCTTACAGGCGCTCTGCACCGCCCTCGACGCCATCCGTGATGCCTGGGACGGTCCAATCGCCGTCGTCTGCGGCTACCGGACTGCTGCCTACAACGAGGCGCTGGCGAAGGCTAGCGCGGCTCGCAACGGCGGCGTGTCTGGCGTGGCCCAGAACAGCCAGCACATCCAGGGACGCGCCGCAGACGTTCGCCCTGCCGCCTCTCCGACTGTCGAGCGGGTGGCGTCGTTGCACAGGCTGACGAAGGAGCTGCACGACCGCGGCATCATCCGCATCGGCGGGCTCGGCCTGTATCCTGGTTGGATCCACGTCGATGTCAGAGCAGGCGACCGCCTTGCCATGTGGGGCGGCAACGGCATGGGTGACGCGCAGTGAGGACGCTTATCGTCCTGTTGGCCCTTGCCGGTTGTCGCCAGCAAGTCAACTGGCTGCCCGACCCGAAGTGGTCCGCCGTGCCGATCACGGTGCGCTGGGACGGCATCGATCCGGTGTTCGACGGCAGCTTGCACTACGCGGTCGATGCCTGGAACCACGCGGCCGGGTGCGACGTGCTGCGAGAGGCCGCCGACGCGCGGGTGACGGTGTCGACCTACGACGGGACGGCATGCGGGGCGCCGGCTCAGCTCGAGCGAGCCCTTGGCGCGACGGCCGGGACGTGGCGGTGCTCGGCTGACTCGGCAGAAGTGCGCTTCCAGGTCATGTCGGACATCCGCAGCGTCTACGTCATCGCGGCGCACGAGTTCGGGCACGTCCTGGGCCTGGGCCACGACAGGAGCGCCATCATGCAAGAGGCGCCGACACTGTACGACCAGGCGGTGGGGCACAACATGGCGGCGCTGCCGTGGCCGTCAGACGCTGACGGGGCCGCCGTGGGCGCGAGGTACTGCCGATGAGCGATGCTGAGACCATCAAGGAACTGCGCCGGCAACTTCGCATCCAGCAAGAGGCGCTCGAACGGAAGAACCGCGAACTGGACGCGCTCCACTTCGTCTGGTGCGACGGCACCTGTTCAAGCGGCGTCAATCGCTGGTGCGACGATGAGAAGATCACCGAGGAGCTTGTCGAGCTCGCAGAGCGGAACACTCGTCGGCTTCGACGATGGTGGAACAACCGCGTATTCCGTGAGAGATGCCAGCAATTCTTCGCAGACTCCAAGAGGGCAGCATGAGCCCGCGGTGGCTCGGACTCATCCCCGTCGCGGCGCTTCTCGGCGTGCTATTCGGCCGGCACTACGGACCTGAACGTATCAAGGACGTTTATAAGACCGATGTAGTCTATAAGGATCGCGTCGTCGAGAAAATCGTTCACGACGTGCAGGTGCAGCACGACGTAGCGACGCAGACCCGCACGGTGACGGTCACGAAGTGGGCGAAGGCGCCCGACGGCTCGCCAGTGGTCACGCAGGAGACGCACGCCGAGAAGGACCAGCAGGCCGAGACGAAGCGCCAGGCCCGCACGCGGGGCACGCAGGAGCGGCAGAGCGAGGCGCACCAGGCGACCGTCGAGACGCACGCCGTCGAGGCGCGACCGAACTGGTCGGTCGCGCTACTAGCCGGCGTGCAAGACGGCGGTAAGCGACTTGTCGACGCGCTACCATGGCCGCTTGTCGTAGGCGTATCCGCCGAGCACCGCCTCATTGGTCCGCTCTCCGCCGGCATCTGGGGAACTACCAGTCGCGCGGCCGGCATCTCGGTGCGCCTGGATTTCTGACATCGGTAACCTGAGCGGGTCCGGACGAGGCGGCGGTTCCAGCGCTGGCGCATCGACTCGCTTGTACCGCGGCCCGCATAGCGTCTCGGCGGCGCGCGCAAACATGCGTCCGACGCGCGTCACCTGGCCGTTTCCTCCTTGCGCATGGAAGTGGAAATTCCCAGTGCCGCCGCCGCCGGCACCTAGGACCATCTCTCGATGGTCTGACGGGAACGCCAGTCCGCACTTGAGGCAGACCCATACGTCCGTGGTCGGGCCGTCATCTCCAGGCCCTCTGCGCTTGCCTTTACTCTTGCCGTGAAGTCCCATTCGATCCTCCTATCCTAGCGCGCCGACAGCCCGTAGCGCATCTTCCTCGGTCAGCACGACGACGAAGCTTTCAGGAAAAAAAATCTTCATCCACTCTTCGGATTCCGTCAGTTCGCGCTTCGAAGGCGGCTTGCTAGGGTCCTTTACCTCAATGAACACCGGCGCCCCTGTCTTTCGGTGCCGCGCCAGGAAGTCGTAGCCGACGCCGCCATGTTGCCGCATGTCCTTGGCTACGGTGACGGCGCGCAGCGCCTTGCCGATCGCAGAGTGGTTGCCATCAACATTCGACGCGTACCTCATTTCGCCGGCCTCCCGTCGCGGATGGCGTCACGGTGCACCGGCCACGTATGATTCGAAGCCCACCACAGGCACCGTTCGCGCTCGGCAGCGACCGCCGTAGCGGCGGCGTCAGCGCCAGTCTGCGCCGTCGTGATGACAGCCTGCTTCAACTCATCGCGCTCCCGTTCGGCGTCGGCGAGCCGCGTCTCTAGGGCGGCAATGTCATAGCGTATGGCTGACCTAGTACCTTCATCGAACCAGTGGCTCAGGTACTTGTCGATTCTTGCGCTCAAAGGCTTCCGCGGCTCGGCGGGTGCGCCCTGGGCCGGCGCGGGCGGTTGCTTCGCGGCGTACTCATCCAGTCTCTCGATCAGTTCCGCGGCCGACCGTGGCTTACCGCAGTCGCATGCAGCCCCGCTTCTTTTGTTTGACCTGCACTCAGGAGCGCACAGCACCTCATTAGCCGCGCTCACAGGTTGCTCGGCGAAATGCGTTCCGCTACGGTGAACAGGCTTCGCCATAGGCGGCTCGACCTTGACGATCGCGCCCATCTCTTCGGCGTGGGCAGCGCAGGCGCCATTCCCGCCGTAGTAGACCGCGGCGGCAAAGCACCCCTTCGCGACACAAGAGAGTGGCCCGCCTAGCACGGATGGAGGGACCACCGTTCTCCACCCCGGCGCCAGCGCGTACCCCGGCGGAATAGGTCCGGCAGCGGCGGGCGTTGTCTCCCGCGCGGCACGGGGAGACGCGTTGTCCGTCAATGAGGAAGTCATGTTCCCCACGGTGCGCGTGGCCGTTTCCGCCGCTGCCGAAATTTGTGTCGCGCCGCGGATGCGTACGCCGAGCCTGCACCCTGGACCGTGCGCGCAGTCGCACGCCTCCAGCTTCGCGATTCGGTCGGCTAGGCGGTGAAACGCAAGGATGTTGTCGGTCGAAAGGTGCCTCTCGGCACCGCACGTCTTGCAGCTCATGTCTATTCCCCTCCGAGCGCCAAGGCGCGCCGGGCGATGTCGTAGATGTCGCGCACGGTCGTGCCTGGGTGGCCGACGAATCCGCCTATGCGCTTGTCGATATCCTTCAGCGCCTTCCGCAGCGCGACGCTCTCCTCGCACGAGCAGCGCTCGACGGGGCGGGGCTGGCAGACCTCGTGATGGCACTTCGACCCGTCATTGCGACAGATACAAGTCGCCTCTGGATAGGTGTAGTTGACCGACGGGTGCTCGACGGGGCGCGGGGCCGGGTTCAGCGAGTGGCCTGCTCGACGGCACGCATCGCTGCACCATCCGACCTCGTATTCGACGTCGCCGCATCCTGGGGTGCACGTCCGCCCCGCCTCGGGCTTGTCGGCGCTCATGGAGCCACCGGGAGCTTGCGGATCAGCATGGCGAGGTATGCATTAGCGGCGTCGATTTCCTTCGCCGCCATCTCGCGCATCTCCTCGCGGGCTCGCTGGGCCAGAAGTTCGAGTCCCGGCAGCGTTCTCTTGCACACGTCGCACTCGTCGCGTTCTGGGCCCGGAGCGCACAGGACGCCGTCGAGCAGCGCGGACCCATCATCGCCCAGCAGTTCCAGCGCGGTCTTCATGGCTGGCCTCGCAGCTTCGCGAGCATGGCAACGGCGCTTCCGGCAATCTCCTCAAGCGGTCGGTCCCAATAGTCGGGCGCCTTCTCGTGTTCTTCGAAGATTCGCTCAAGCAACGTTATGCACTCGGCGCGCTCCGCTCGCAGCCGCTCGTTTTCTCCCACGAGGCGCTCTCTATCTGCCTTCCATGCATCGCGGCCCTGCTCGGCGATCTCCAGGTTCTTGCGCAGCCGATCGTTTTCTGCGGCGAGGTCGGTCACTCTCGCCGCCGTCAAGCTGCCGCAACAAATTTCGACGAGATTAGCGAGTTGCGCAATCTCCTCCTTGCTCGGCGCGCTCATGGCAGCACTTCGACGTGCGACAGGCAAACACCGCCGGTCCTGCCGACGACCTTTACGATCACGGAGCCATCTCCGATCATCCACGCCTCCGATCGCGTCGTCGTATCTTGAGGAGGGATGCCGTCGACCGGGGGATAGACCGGCCAGTACCTGACCTTTGTCCCGATCGGATTCGCGGCGTTCCACGACTCGGCGGTATGAGCGCCGCTGAGCTGGCGTCGCCGCGCGTTTCGTTTCCTGTCCATGCTCTTCCCGACGTACGGCATCACTTCCCTCCCATCAGCCAGACGGCCAGGTCCAACGGCCCGGCCAGCAGTCCCCACGCGCCGCACACGATGACGGCGAGCCCCAGCGGGCGAATGCGGGTGAAGGTCATCGTCATGCCCCCGAGGGTTCGTTGTCGCACGTCGATGGGTACCGCCGCGACGCCCGCTCGCAGGCAATCTCGGTGGCCGTCTTGTGGCGCGCTTCCATGTGCAGGCCGGTCGCGACGCCGGCTTGCTCCTTCGCCCAGCCGTCGTAGTAGCCGAAGCCTTCGCGACAGCCCGAGGTGTCGTTGTCGAGGTACTCGCCCACCGCCCGCACCTCCCGCTTCGGCCGCTCCGTGCAGTAGCAGACCGAATCTCCCGACAGGTCGCGCAGGTTCATGCGGGCGCAGGGGCATGAACAGGTGGCAGCGGCGGGCGTCGAGGCGCCAACCTCAGCTTTCGCGCTCGCGGTTTCCGCCGGTGAAAGAGCGGCCCGCCCACGCTCGGCGGTCGTTTCCGCCGCTGCCAGAGACTCGTAAACACCCATCGACTCGGCGCAGGCGAGGCAGGCGCCGGGGTTGCCCCCGTTCTGGCCGCGCTTTCCATGCGACGCCAGCACGCCGTCGCCGAGGTGTACGTGAGATGTGCAGCGCCAGCGACCATCTACCGTCTTCCACTCAACAGGTTGCACGCCGATGCTGTCGAACTTGACCCATCCCGTAGCCAACCGTCGCTCCACCTTCCGCACCTGCTGTTTCGCGGCGTCGATCGAATTCTCGTTCATGGCGTTCCTTTCCTTCTGATACGTTTGGCCCGTGAGCGACCCGAAGCAGCCCGAGACGATGACGCCGAACCAATTGCGCGCCCTGGCCGACAGGTTCGAGCGAGAAGCCGCCGCGCTGACTGCCCGCGCGAAGCAGCTCCGAGGGGCGGCCGACACGATCGAGGCGATTCGGGCGATGGGGCCATTGACAACCGACACAGACTCTACAACACTACAGGGTGTGAACGCAAACACTTCTTCGAAGCTCGCGCGCGGAATGTCGCGGTCCCGCACGAAACGGCACCCCTTCGTGAAGGCGCTATATGAGAAGAAGCGCATCACCGTCACCGAGTGGGCCAAGAGGCACGGCCTTAAGCCCGGAACCGTCGCGTCATGGACGGTAAAGCCAGGGGAGGGTGGGGCGCGTCGCATCCCGCGGGAGTACGCCGACAAGATCCAAGAGGAGCTTGGTGTGCCGGCGACCCTGGAGACCTGGAAGAGCGGCATCATCGAGCCGGAGTGAGAATCTCCGACGGCGATGCTGATTTAGTATTGACCCGTCCGTAGAGTGTGCGTAGAGTGAATGTCATGACGACGACGAAATGCGACTGCGGCCATCAGCTTTCAGCCCACGGAGACATGGAGGCGACGAGATGCGACGACGCATCGTGTACGCGCGTCGGCTGCGACTGCGTCGAGTTCCAGGCTGCGCCTGTCTGCTCGCACTGCGGAAACGCGCACGACCCGGACATCAGCTCCGCCATCGCGGAGGAAGCCACATGGTGACCCGTCTCGCACCGCTGCGGCCCGAGCCCGAACCTATCTCGGTGCTGATCGCCTCCATCGTCAGATTCGAGTCAGCGCCCGTCGACGAGTTCGAGGCGCCTACCAAGGTTGAGCGGCCGTGCGCCGCGGAAGGGATGGAGTGAATCAATGGATCGCCATGAATGCATGCTGTGCGGGAGAGACTACTACTCGCACCACGACTTCGCGGAACGAGCGAATGGCTGCGTGTGCGATGAGTGGGAGGGCGCCGATGAGTACCTGCCTACCTGCAAGGCGTTCGACGCGAACAAGATCGGCGATGGCAGGTGCGGCAGGTGCGAGCACGAAAAAGCGTGCCACAAGGAGGCGGCCTAATGCGCTCCTACGTTCGCCTCATCGGTTCCTGGCTCGGCGTCGACAACCGTACCGCCGTCCAACTGCTCACCGCCGACGAGGTCGAGTGCCTGCTCGTCGAGGCGATGTGCCGAAAGGCGGTGTGGTCGTGATGCCTGGGTGCGGAGCGCCGATGCCGCCATGGTCGTGCGGCGAGCTGATGCCCTCGGGCGTGCGGGCCATGTGCGATGCCTGCGACGTCGACGAGCGGCTAGAGGAGGTGGCACGAAAGGCAATCGCGGAACTGGACCTGACCGGCGCATTCCAAGCAGACAAGGGCGACAGCCTAACCATCCGCGCCGACGGCTCAGGTACGTACGAGTTCTCCGACGGTCGCAAGGTCGAGTACCCGGCGCACCAGCCGCCGCGCACGTTCGGCCTGCACGTCTACAAGCACGACGGCTACTGGACGATCGAGCGGCTGCGCGACGGCGAGCTTATCGAGAGCTTCGTCCGCGTGGCCACGATTGCGGACGCGCTGGACCGGATCGGCGACTGGATGCGTGCGGTATGATCATCATGGACCTTACCGACGAGGACAAGCGGCAGCTCGACGTCTTGCAGGGACGCGACAAGGACCCGGACGGAATCGCGCAGCACTACCGCGTGTGCGGAGCGGCTGGGTACTTCGCGCGGCGGGCGCTTCAGTACGTGCGCGTCGCTGGGCATCCGCCCGCAGCGCTGGTGCGGGCACTGGAAGACTACGCACTCGAATGCGGCAACACGGGGGACTGAACATGACCACATCGCTTGTACCTGCTCCATCTCCGATGCCGGACGCGGCGACCGTGCAGGAAGTGCTTCTTAGCGGCAACATCGCCAGACTCAGCCCGGCAGAGAAGATTTCGTACTACAACCGCGTCTGTGAGTCGCTGGGCCTGAATCCTCTGACCAAGCCGTTCGAGTTCCTAACGCTCAACGGGAAGCAGGTCTTCTACGCCCTCAAGAGCTGCACGGAGCAGCTCCGCCAGATTCACGGCATATCGCTGTCCATCGTGTCTCGCGAGGTCGTCGAGGGCTGTTACATCGTCACGGCTCGAGCCGAGACACGCACCGGCCGCACCGACGAGTCTATCGGTTCTGTGCCCATTGAGGGCCTCAAGGGCGAGCCGCGGTCCAATGCGATGATGAAGGCCGAGACGAAGGCCAAGCGCCGCGTGACGCTTTCGGCGTGCGGCCTCGGCATGCTCGATGAGACCGAGGTGGAATCGGTCGCGCCGTCGACGAAGGGCCAGCGTCAGGACAGGGTGGTCGCGGCGGTGGCTGAACCTGCGGCGCCCCCGCCCGACGCGACCCTCGAAGCTGACCTACAGGCATCTGTCGAGGCCGGCATGGTCGAGGTCATCGACGCGAAGTCGGGCGAAGTCACCAAGAAACCAAAGGTGACCAAGCAGCAGCTCTCGATGATCCACGTCCTGAAGAAGGAAGGTCGCTACACGGACCAGCAGTGGCAGGAGATGCTCAAGGCTGCCTATGGCACGGAGTCGTCAGCCAACATCACGAAGGACCAGGCGACGCACCTCATCGAGAAGCTGCAGCGCAAGATGCAGGCGGCTAGCGACCCGTTCATGGCCGAGTTGGTTCAGGACGTCGTCTCCGCGCCGAAGAGCGAGCCAGAGGCGAGCCCGCCCGGACTCATCACCTTCGCCTCTCCGGAGCAGGTTGCCGAGATCGGCGAAGAGCTGAAGCGCCTGCGCTGGCAGAAGGAGCGGACCGTCATGTACCTCCAGTCGACGTACAAGGCGAGCTCCATTGGCGCCTTGCAACTTCACCAGGCGACGGACTTCCTAGCGATGCTGATGCACCAACCTGACCCTGTACGAGGAGACAAGTAGATGGACCACGGAACCGGATTCAGAGTCGTCGGCATCGTCGAGCGCGTCTTTGCCGCGCAGTCTGGCAAGTTCGCCAAGGTCACCGTCTCGACGACGGACGGGAAGGGCAAGCCGCTCAAGGTCGACGTGGTCGCATTCTCCGAGACGTTCGGCCAGCTCGCTAGCCTCGGCCAGGGCGAAGAAGTCCAGATCACTGGCAACATCGCCATGGAGAAGCTGACCGACAAGCAGCGTAACGAGATCAAGGTCGACGGCTACGCGAAATGGTCGCCGATGCTCGTGGCGAAGACCGCCAAGGTGGAGCGGCCGGCAGCGGCAGACCATTCGAACGATCCGGGTTGGTGATGGCCGACGGTACCGGCGAAGGCCACTTCAAGACGGTCGCCGAGTTACGAGCGGCCGTTGCCGACCACGAGAAGCGCATCAAGGCGGTGGAGATCGACGTGCTCGAGATAGCTGACCGCGTGTTCGGCGGGCGACGTGTGAAGCGACCGCGGCGCCGTAACCCGAAGCGGTGATGAAACTACGCGGCCCTGACTGAGCGGTCGCTTCCGTCCGAACTGCCCGAAAAGGGCCTGAAAGTCATATCGCAACGTCACGGCACGGACTGTGCTGATGGCGTTTTGCGCCGTCGTCATGACGCATAATTACAACTACTTTTCACCAAAATGCACGACTTGCACTCACACGGAGGCACTAGGTGCTACAGCTCGAACTGAGGGGAGTTTCGACAGCTGGTACGCTGAGACACGCGCTCGATCATCTTCTCGCGAACGCGTTGGAATGCCGGCCGTGGACGCGCAGGATGCACGACGTTCACCGGAGGTACCTGCTGGAATGGTTCGGTGACCGGCAGCTCGACTCGATCGGGTACCCGCTGATCCAGCGGTACTATCTAGAAGAGCAACGGCGAGGGATGGCACGCGAGACCATCAGGAAGCGCCTCTCGACGCTGCACATGGCTCTCGCCGAGGCCGTTCGGCAGGGCTGGATCGAAAAGGTCCCACCCTGGGTTGTGATTAAGACGGACAGCCGCCCGAAGGACGCTTTCTGGACGCTGGTGCAGTGGGAGGCGGCGCACCTCGCGTGTGACGATGAAGACCTGCGAACCTGGATCGCCTGCGGCTGGTGGACCGGCATGCACACGTCCGACCTCAACCGCTTCCGGTGGACTGACGTCGACCTCGTGAAGAAGACCTGGGTCAGGAGGAACACAAAGACCGGCATCGCCCCGGTGACCCTCCCGATGCCAGATCGGCTTTGGCGGGTCCTCTCCGAGCGCCAGGAAGCGATTCAGCCGCACCCGAGGGACCTGGTGGCCGGCCGCAACATGGGGCACCCGAATAGGCCAATGCGTGCCGTCTGCCATCGGGCTGACGTGCCGCTCATCTCTCCGATCGGTCTGCGGCACTCGTGCGAGACGTTCCTAGAAGAACGGGGAACGACCGAGCTCTTCCAGATGACGTGGATGGGCCTGAAGAGTCCCGCTATGCTCAAGAAGGTCTATCGGCACATCACGCCACCGACCATCGACGGTGGCGTTGCGGCGCTGAACGCGTCCGTGGAATGAACCGATCTCCAGTCGCAAGCGGCCACGTTGACGATTGGTGCACGACGCGTTAAACCGCAGTTTTCCTGCCGAAAATCGAAGATAGCGGGACTGTAGGGTAACGTGCGTCCGAAGATCGTGACGTTTTTCCCTTGATCCGCGGAACGGACTGTGGCCTAGATAGTCGTGCGAGATGGCTTCGGTCATTCACACTCCAAGCGGTCCCGTTCCGCGCTCACCGGCCATCTCGCACATGCTCGGCGCGTCGAAGCGGGCCGGCTTGGGGTGTGAATCTCGGAGGAACGCATGGAGACGAACACCGTCTGTCCGTGCGTCGTGCACCCAGACGGACTGAAAATCCATGTGTGGACAGTTCGATTCTGTCCCTGGGCACCACGACGCAGCACTGATACCCACGCCCGGAGGTCGCCATGAGCGCCTCCCGTCACCAGGTCGCAGCCGACGCCTACGAGCTGCTGGTTTTGAGCGGCATGCCCAAGGGCGTCGCCTTCAAGGCCGCCATGCAGACCCTGCGCGGCGACAACGCGCCTGTGCCGCTCCCGGCCGAGCTGCCCGGACTGATCGAGTCCATCGTGCGCTCCCAGGTCGCCGAGGACTGGCGCGCGGCTTCTCGCGAGGTCCGCTCCGGCAAGAGCACGCACCGGCACTACGTCGAGCTGCGGTCCGTCGTGGCGCACGTCCTGAGTGAGAAGGGCTACAGCGACGCCGTCATCGGGGCGGCTCTCAGTCGCGACAGGTCGAGCGTCAACGTGATGCTGAACAAGTTCGCTCGGCGCCTCGCGGCTGACCAGCTGCTGGCGGCGCGGGTCGAGCGGGTTCTGGCCGCGGCGGGGAAGGCGAGGGCGGCGTGAGCTTCAAACTGACATTGGATTTCGAATCAGACGCGGACCGGGACGATTTCATCGGGTGGTTTCTCGACGGAGGAGGCGAGTACGAGTTCAACGAAGGCCGAAGAGAGCGCGGCGATGTTGCGCTCGACACTAGCGGCCCTGGCGGTGGCGATTGGGAATGGTCTACGCCCAGCAAGGCCGTCCCGGTCATGGAGAACTACACGATCGAGCTGCGGCCGTACCCGGAAGAGGGTGACGAGCCATGACCCGCCCGCCTCTCCCGCCCGTCCGCTGGCTGAATCTACTGGCCGTGATGCTCGGCATGCTGGCCGTTCTGGTCGCGAAGGGTTTGCCGTAGTGCCCGCCTATTACAACGAGATTGACCCGTTCGCCGCACAGTGGCTGCGCAATTTGATTGCGGCCGACCGTATCGCCCCTGGCGATGTCGACGAGCGAAGCATCGAGGAAGTCAATGCAACTGACCTTGTGGGCTACGGACAGTGTCACTTCTTCGCAGGAATCGGAGTCTGGTCATGCGCTCTCCGCTCTGCTGGATGGAGCGACGAAGCGCCGGTCTGGACGGGTTCGTGTCCTTGTCAGCCCTTCAGCGATGCCGGACGCAAACATGGAATCAAAGACGAGCGGCATCTTTGGCCAGAGTTCTTTCGACTCATCGCCGAGCGCCGTCCTGGCGTCGTGTTTGGCGAACAGGTTGCGAGTCGTGACGCACTCGCTTGGCTCGACGTTGTTCAAGCTGACTTGGAAGGAGCGGGCTACGCCGTCGGGGCGGTCGATACCTGCGCTGCGGGGTACGGCGCGCCGCACATCAGACAGCGACTCTACTGGGTGGCCGACGCCGATGCGAAACGATGGAACGGGGAGCACTCACTGCTACGGCAAGACGCACGACGTGATTTTTCTGAAGCTGCCTGGGGCGGCGAAGCTGGCGGGGTGGGGAACGCCGACAGCGACGGAGCCGGGCGGGGACGCAGAGGGAGAGCTCGCCAGGAAGCGAGCGGCAGTGTCGACAGGCAAGTCGATAGGTGTGTCGGTGACCGCGCTGGCGCATCAAGCGAAGCTCGCCGCATGGCCAACGCCGATGGCATCGGAACGGGAAACGCGTCCGAAGAGGTACAAGCGCGGCAATCCGAACCTGGCGGCGCTGTCAATGGCTACTGGGCCGACGCCGAGTGGATCTACTGCCTCGACGGCAAGCACCGGCCAACTAAACCCGGAGTTGCCCCGCTGGCTGCAAGGTCTCCCGGAGACGTGGGGAAACTTCGCGCCTACGGAAACGCCATCGTCGCTCCGCAAGCGACTGAATTCGTCCGAGCGTTCATTGAGGTAATGCCATGACGACCCTCCGCTACAAGCTGCTCGCCGACGTGCCGCATCCAGCGTACCAAACGGCCGGCGCGTCCGGAATCGACCTGTGCCTGTCCGAAGATGCTCAAATATGGAACGGAAAGACCGTCATCGTCGGCACAGGTATCGCCGTAGAGATTCCGCCCGGCCATGAAGGGCACATCAGGCCGAGATCGTCGCTGTCTGCCAATGGAATCGTCGGTCACTTCGGAACCATCGACTCAGACTATCGAGGAGAGTTGCGCGTTGTACTGACCAACATTGATCAACCAGGGACGAACTGCTACTCATCAATCACCCTTCGCAAGGGCGACCGCATCGCCCAGCTCGTAATCGCGCCGGTCGAGCGCGTCGAACTGGTCCGCGTCGAGCAGCTTAGCGAGACGGCGCGGGGCGAGCGAGGGTTTGGCCATACCGGGAGACGGTGATGGCCATCCACGTCAACGACAAGATCGGCGGGCTCACCATTCACCGCATCGACGTGTTCGAGCGGCACGGAGACGGTTGCTACATGACCGTGTTCGTCGGTGGCGAGCGGCCCACGCCTGGAAGCATCAGCGTGCCGCTGTCTCGAGACCAGGCGCAGGAGCTCGCGGCGGTCCTGCTCGACGTCGCTGACCAACTCGGGCCCGGCGTCATGGAGCGTGGCGAGCGGTCGTTCTCGTACAGGCTGAGGCGATAACCGATGAACTGCCCTGACTGCAACGGAGAGTCAAAGGTGATCAAGACGATCATCGGAGTTGGCGTACGCCAACGGTACCGTAATTGCCAGTCGTGTGGGACTAGGTGGGTGTCAGAGGAGCGCAACCTCAAGGTTCGCTGGGGCTCTTCGGTTGCCCGTAACCAGCCCGCAACCGACAGCCAACCACCGCCAACAACCGGCAACCACCCCCCAACTGTAGCCAACGGTTGGGGGGTAGGGGGGGATCTGTCTTCAGGATCCGATCCGTATCCGGATCCTATCAGCAGATCCGGATCCTACAGCGATCGAGATCCTGATCCGCGGGCGCGGTTTAAGTATCCGGACTCTTTCGAGGCCGTATGGGCTGGGACCGGCGGTAAGGGAGGCAAGAAAGCTGCGTTCACTGCGTGGAAGAAAGCAGGATCTCCGCCCTGGGGAGAGCTCGCCGCGACTTGGGGTGCTTACATGCTTTCTGAGCGTGTGGCAAGGGGGTACCTGAAGGACCTGTCTGGTTGGTTCAACGCTGGGTACCACCAGCAAACCTGGGTTCCGTACGAGCCCAAGCTACGCGCTGTTGCTGGCTGGCGGTCCTCGACCGGGGATGACATGTGATGGAACTCCCCGCTGACATTGACGCCGAGCGCGCCGTGCTTGGCTGCATCCTGATCCGAGAGCGCCTGTCTGACGTCCTTGGCGAGCTCGAGGTTGATGACTTCGTGCTACCGGCGCACCGCGAGATCTTCTCGGTGATGCTGGACCTGTCGGCTTGGCGGTCGACGGTCGACATACTCACGGTGGCGGCCGAGCTTCGTCTTCGTGGGAAGATGGCAGGCCTAGAAGGCGAGGACGCGTATCTGCTCAAACTGAGCAATTGCGTCCCGACGGCGACATCGGTCCAGCATTACGTCGGCGTGGTCAGGGCGAGGTCGGCATCCCGTAGCCTGATTACCTCGTGCGCTGACGCCATGAGCAGGGCAGCCCGTGAGCCTGCGGACGATGTCACCGCAGATCTGCGCGTGTCACTCTCTGGCTTGCGATTAGAGCGCGGCGGACCGATTTCCTTGGGGGACAGGCTTCCCGGGTATCTCGACGCCCTGGAGGCACGCCAAGCAGCCAAGAGCGAAGCCAGGGTCCCGTCTGGCCTTCGTGGCCTTGACAAGAAGCTCCTTGGCGGCATCGCCATGGGACAGGAGGTTGTGGTTGGCGCGAACCCAGGCATGGGGAAGACGTCCCTCGCCCTTCAGTGGGCCATTGAGGCGTCAAGGGCTGGCGTGCCGGTGCTCGTGTTCAGTCTCGAGATGATGGCTTCGGAGCTGCTCGACAGGGCGCTTTCCTACGTGTCTGGCATAGACGGCGCGCGCATCGCCATGTCCGGAGGCCTCGACCTGGTCTCATGGAAGCGGGTTCAGGCGGCTTCGAAAGAGATGTCCTGGCCGATGTTCATCGACGACCGGAAGCTGACCATTGACCAGATCGCATCGGAGACCATCAGGTGGCGCGACCGCAACCCGGGGCCGCGAGCACTGGTGGTGGTCGACTACCTGGGGCTGATTCGGTCGAAGGGCAAGGCAGAGAACCGCCAGCAGGAGGTAGGTGGTTGGTCGCGTGACCTGAAGATACTGGCAGGCGACGCGAAGGCCGGAATGTTGGTGTGCGCGCAGCTCAACCGGAAGAACGTCGAGAACGGCCCGCCCGAGAAGCCTGTGCTATCGAACCTGCGCGACTCTGGAGAGATCGAGCAGAACGCGGATACGGTGCTGTTCCCATGGCGCAATGGCTCGGTCGCTGAGATCGCCATAGCCAAGCAGCGCGGCGGTCCGGTTGGCGTGGCTCCAGTGCTGTGGAATGGGCAAACGACTAGCTTCCGTGACGACCAGGTCGCGCAGGAAGATGATGACGGGAGATGGATGTGAACCAGCGCGCGCTGTGGGCAGATCCGAACGTGAGGCTAGAGCGTCAGGCGCGGGCCGAGGCGTTCATGGGAAGGTCAATGGAATTCGACGAGGAGACGACGATGACGCGCGTGACGGATGACGAACTGGATCGAATGACCGCGATGTGCGCCAGCGACGTGACCGACGACAGGCGGTCGCTGCTGGGCGATGCCGTACGCGCCGAGCTGCTGGCGTTGCGCAAAGTCGCGGACGCGGCGGTCGACTGCCGAGAGCACGAATTCGCGCTGGCACCGTCGATTAAGGCTGCGCTGCGGGAGGCTGGGCTGTGACGACACGTGAACAGGCAAGGCTGGAGATGATGCGTCGACTGCGCGACAAACGGCTGGTCGAACGCGAGCGGCGGCGGATTCGCCGGCTGATCGCGCCGCACTTGTCGGCCATTCGCGACACAGAGGAGTACCTGCGGCGGCACGAGCACATCATTGCCGCCGACGAACTTGTCGGGCCGATTGCAGCCATCGACGCCGCAACTCGCGCGCCGAAGAAAGCGAGGACGAAGTGAGAGACCCGGCGCGAATAGAACCGACCTTGCAGCGGATACGCGAAGTGTGGCAACGCAATCCGGACGCTCGCCTCGGGCAGATCATCGCCAACGTGACGACAGAGGATGACGTCTACTTCATCGAGGACGAGGAGCTAATCAATCGAGTCGAGACGCTCTACCACATCACCGGAGAGAAGCGATGAAGCTCAAGACGGCGCTGGAGTTGCTGGGGGATGATGGCTGCATGAAGTGCTTCGGTGGCATGGGCTGCGACCACGACCTCAAACTGGTCGCCCGTCGAGCGCGGGAAGAGGCGTACGGGATGGCGGCGCAGCATCTCAACGATGCAGCTGGACTTCCTTCTTCATCACGTGTCGTGATTGACGTGCTTTCCGAGGAAATCCGCGCGCTCCCGACGGAGCCGACGCCATGACCGCCGCTGACGCACTTCGCCGGTTGCTCGCGGACGTCGAGGTGGCACGTACCGACATGAACAGTTCAGCGGTGTCTACGTCGAAGCTGTTGAACTGGGACGGAGGTGCCGTGCTCGACTACCTCGAACGCCTGGCGCTCGACGGGCTGGCGGGGGAGGTGCGATTGCCACCGTGCGGACTGGTGTGGTTCTGCTCGGATGAATGCGCGCTTGCCGGGAAACACGTGAAGCCGACCGAGGACGGCCAGCCATGACGCGCGGCCCGTGGAAGATGGTGACGGACAGCTCCGAGGTGAAGCCTGGAGACTCGCTTCGGTGGTCGGACATTCCCGGCTCGCTCGCCATCGTGCTAGGTCCAGGCGGGCCGTGTCCGTGCGGACGCGTTGGTGTGCCTACGTTCGCGCTTTCGGACGACCCGGTTGAATGGCCATGGAGCGAGGACGGTAACTGCCTGTGGTGCGACATCGAGCGCGGCGTGTTGTACAGGCTGGTCATCGACGACGACACCGCGGCCGACGAGACGACGGTGACGCGGAGACGGGAGCTGGTGAAATGAAGTGCGAGCACGGCGGGACGCAGGTCGTGGCTACCTGCGAAGGCAGGCCGGACGTGGTCATCGGTTGCCTGCACCGCGACGACGGCGTGATCGTCGCGCATATCGTCGAGCGATACTCGATGCGACCGCTGGCCATCGAACTGATGTGGTTGGCGAAGAACGAGGCGCACAAGCAGCTTGCCCTCGGCAACTGGCCGCCCAATGAGGATGCGTGAAGGCCAAGCGCGCGAAGCCGGCGCGCGTCTACCCGGCTGAGTCGGACCCGAGACAGGTGAACGGCGTGAGTACGCCGACGGACACCAGGAGCGTTGCGGACTGGATGGTCGAGCGCGACCACATCGAGCCCATGAAAGATCGGCTTGCCCGCGAGTTCGGCCCGTGGGTGCGCGACGCCGACGGCAGGTGGCAACGCGATAGGAGGAAACGATGATGACTGCATTGGAGCTGCTGTCTGACATGCCAGATTGCGGGTGCGCAACAGGCGAGGGAGGGTGCATGCAGGAGTTCGAGTGGGTAGCCAAGCGAGCGCGCGAGGAGGTGCGGGAGGCTGCGGCGCTGGCTGCGATCGACGCCGGCGCGGAAGGCTTCTACGACCACACCGCCGCCGCTACCACCGACCGCATTGTGGCGGCGATCCGCGCGTTGCCGGTGCAGCCGTGACGCCCGAGCCAACCTGCAACGCCCCCATCAAGACAGCCGACGGCACGGTCGTCGCCACCTGCAACCTGCGCCCAGGCCATCTCGGGAAGTGCCGCGAGGTGTGCTGGGAGATTGCGGGGCGGCCGTGAGGAAGCAGGACAGCGACGGCAGCGCGCTCGATCCGGGTATCGCGAAAACCGTACGGCGGCTGCGCGAGTGGGGATCGTCGTGGAACTACGAGACCACCGATTCTGGTGATGGCCGCTCAAAGTTCGAGGCCGGTACCGCTGACGAGACCACGCTGCGCGAGCCGCACGTCTTCATCCATGCTGACGCCAAGTACATGGTTGACGCTGCCAACGACCTATTGGCGACGTTGCGGGACGGCAGGCTCATCGACTCCGCTCTCAAGCGGGTCAGGGTGGAAGCCACCTACTGGCCGGCGGACGGGACAGCCATGTTGCAGGTGTTCGGGCTGGACGATTCGATGTGGCTTCCAAGGCCGACCACGGCGCCAGCCAGCGACGAGCCTCCGATCGGCCGCACATGACGCGAGGGACGACGAGAGCGAGGGAGGACCGATGACGCTATTCGACTGGTGGGACAAGCACATGGTGGCCGGGACGATTCTTGTGGTCGTTTTCGGCCTCGCGCTCATCGACGCGGTCGGCAGGTGGCGCAAGTGACTGTGGCGCTTTGCCACACCAGTGACGCGTTCTGCCCCATCGATTGATCGGAGTGGGGCGTTTTGCCACACACCTTGAGACGGTCTTTGGTGAGGTTGGATACGGATGGAGAGGTCGGCGCCGCGATTAACCTAACGCCCGGCCAGGTCGCCCGTCGTGCTACCAAGCGCCTGGCACGTGCCCAGCGCCGTGCTACGGCGAAGATCCAGAATGCCGAGGAGCTACTGGCCATTGCTCGCAAGAGCGGTGTAACTGCGCGTAGTTGGCAGGCTGCTATACTCGCGCGGCTAGTGGCAGCTGAGCGCGACAAGCAGCGATAGATACGAGCGTTTCTGTCAAGGCACGGTGTTCAGTGTGGCGTAACGCTACAGCACTGTGGCAGTTCGCTACACAGCGGCTGGCGGTAGTTGCCGTCCGATGACCCCCACCCCCTCCCCCAAAAGCCGGGTGAGAAAAATCCCCTATACCCACCCCCATTCGAAAATCAGCCAAACAGGAGTGTGCTTGACATGAAGAAGCTGAAGGCCTGCCCGTTCTGCGGTGGCCACGAAATCATGCAGGTCGACAACGGGCTCGTGAAGCGCAACTTCGTTTGCTGCCTGGAGTGCCACGCCAGCGGACCTGAGGGGATGGGCAAGAACCTGCAGACGCGGTCTCGTGACGCCAGGAGGCGATGGAATATGAGCGCGCAGCGGCACGACGTCTGTTACGACATCGGACCATGCTCGGTCGCCTGGTGCCCGGCACGGTTTACTGCGGCGTGCGACAAGGCTCGGGCCTGATTCCCCCGTCCCCTTCCAAAATTCCCCCAACTGCCGTGTACTTGACGGCTCAGTCGTAGTCCCACGGCTTCGGCCTGCCGTCGAGGATCCAGCGGTTGACCTCGCGGACCTCCTGTTCGGCGAGCTCAGTTGACGGTCGCCACAGGCCGGCGGCGTAGGCGAGCGGGCCGTCTCGGTCCTGTTCGGCGGACCAGAGCTGGCGGGCGCGGTCGAGGGCCCTTTGCGCCGAGTGGCAGGTCTCGATGCGGCGGTACTTGCCGTCTGGCTCAACAGCGAAGACGGACCACGCTACCCGAGGTGGCTCCGATGCAAGCCGAGCCGGCAGAAGTGGAGGCCGTCGGTTGAGTCGAGGAGCTCGAGCACTGACGGCGTCCGAAACGATGATTCGGCGGCCGGTGCGCTGAGTCGAGGTCCGAGCCTGAGCCAAGTTCGCTTCCTCCGGATCCGGATGGCCTTCTGGCGGTCGCCTCTGTTAGACAAGTAGCCCTAACGGGTTATCACGTGCGGCGCGTCAGGTTCCAGTGGGTCAGCGAAGAAATTACAATTGGTGACAATCGTGTACTTGACAGATGGTACACTCTCGGCATGGATGACAACCCGGACGTCGCCGCATTTCATGCCGCGCTTGCTGAGGTGCTCGACGTTGGTCCCGGCGTGAAGATGGATGGCCGCGGGTGCGGTAAGCCAACCGAGGCGCGCAGGCGTGACGGTCGCCTTGGAACGCTACGATGCGGAGTCGATGACGGAGTCGCCGTGTTTTGCAACGAGTGCCAGATGGCTTCCGTGGTTGCTAACTCCCATAACGGCTTTCGCGCCACGCCAGGATGGGACAAGGACAAGTAGCGTGTACTTGACGCCAACGCGGTAATCAGATACACCCGTATCTATGCCAAGCGAACATGCCGTAGCTCTCCTGCGCGTCTCGACCGAAAAGCAGCAGCTCGGCCTGGACGCCCAACGCGCCGCCATCTCTGCCTACGCCGCCAACCACGACATCGAAGTCATATCCTGGCACACCGAGATCGTGTCCGGAGGGGCGCCGTTCGAGGAGCGGTACGGGCTACAGGCTGCCTCTGACGACGTGGCCAGACTCGGCGCCCGGTACCTCATCGTGGCCAAGCGGGACAGGTTCAGTCGCGACCCGCTCGTGGCCATGCTGACCGAACGGTCTCTTGAGAAGCTTGGCGCGTCCGTGGTCTGCGCCGACGGCAACAACGAGACTGACCCTGCGTCCGAGCTGATCCGCCACATCCTGGACGGGGTGGCGCGGTTCGAGAGGCGGATGATCGGCCTGCGGACCAAGGCGGCGCTGGCGGCACGGAAGGCCGCTGGCCACCGGCTAGGGCGCCCTCCCGGCATCGTCGAGACCGAGCCCAGAAAGCGGCGCGTGTCAACGGCTACAAAACTCCCCCAGGTGGACGCGTGAAGACTTGCGTTGTCCTGCTACTGGCCGCGGTCGGATGCGGATATCATCCGGACCAGGCGAAGGTTGTTCCTGCTCCGGAGCGAGCCGATGAGGCGACGGCACTCGTGGTCAAGGCGTTCGCCATCAGCCACCCGCCGGCCGTGTACTGGTACGCGCCTGACGACGGCTGCCACCCAGGCATCACCGACCCTGAAGGTGAATGCGTCTTTGGCTTTCGCGTTGACGACACCGCGGTCCTGTCAACGCAGAATGGCGTCCCCATGAGCCAAACGGCGCTGGCTCACGAGTTGGGGCACCTGGCCTCGCTCGAGCACGACGGCACGTCTGACAACGCGTGCCACAACGGCAGGTACTTCAAGGACCCAGGCGACGCGCAGGACTGCAAGATCCCGAGCGACCAGCGCGGACTCGTAGGATCGGCGAACCGGATGCTCGAGGCCATGGGGCTGTAGCGACAAATTGACATAGCTAGCGCCATTTTGGCGCGAGTGGCCTTGACAGCGGTTGCCAATCTGGCACGCTGTCCTCGTGTCGTTCGCAAGCTTCCTGCGCATCGCGACGTTCGTAGCTTCTGTTGCGTGCGCTGTCCTGGCAGCGGCCAGCCTGATTAGCGGCGTCGCCGCGATGTCAGACCTGCGCGCAAGGGTCGAGGCGCTGGAGTCGTGCCAGTGAGCTTCGCCGAGGCTCACCCGGTCGCGCTGATCGCCACGGCCATTTCGCTGGTCGTATTCCTGTCACTGCTGGCCATGCCGAGGCCGCGCGGATGAGCCAAGGGCAAGGATATGGCGGCGACTTGGCCCAACTATGCGGCAGTCCGTACGCGAACGCGCAGGCGAGCGCGTCGCTTCAGCAGCAGCCACCGCCGAAGCCGGCGGCCAAGATCCGCGCCCGCATCGCCGAACTTGAGAAGGTCCGCGCGAACTACGTCGGCTACCTGGCGTTCCGGAAGTCCGAGGCCGACTGGCACGGCTGCTGGGACGCCTCGGTCAACATCAGCGAGACCGAGTGTGAAATCGCCGGACTCAAGTTCGCCCTCGATGCGCTGGAGGCCGGATGAGGCGAGGCGGACTTCGGAATCCGATGGCGTTCTGGCTGATGATGCTGCCGGCCATCCGCGGCGTTTTCACCCCGGGGGTCGGTAAGTGACCGAGGCGAACGTCCCGTACGTGCGCCCGAACTCGACCTGCTCACTATGCGGACAGATGGGTGGCGACGTGGACACTTCCCTCCTGTGTGCAACATGCCGGCGCATCACCGCCGCAGCCCGCGCGCTCCACCGCTTCAATGCACCGCGGGTCGGGAACGATATCGAGGACTGGGAGACGATCGGCGCGTCTTACCGAGTTCGATGGGTGAAACAGGCGACGCTTGCTCTTGAGGCAGCTGAACGGCAGGAGCGATCTGAGGCGGTAACGCCCGTGGTGGAGGGCCGTGGCTGATGTCAGCCGACAGCGGCGCCACCAGATACTTCGCGCCGAAAGGGGCTATTGCCCCCGAGAAGGATGCGCCGCCGAGACAGGCGGCAAGCTCTGCGCCGTTCA
>Ga0068855_100001001_pt1 | contig 35227 bp, 30 predicted proteins | sample KBSCornC52_FD_66592 | JGI IMG/M metagenome (GOLD analysis project Ga0068855, IMG submission 66592) | Corn rhizosphere microbial communities from Kellogg Biological Station, Michigan, USA - KBS Corn C5-2 | ecosystem: Host-associated > Plants > Roots > Rhizosphere > Soil ...
TTCGCTTTCGCGGATAAATGTTCATTATGCTGACCTTGCGGCGCTGTTACCATCGGTTAACCTCCCTGTTTTTGGCGCTATGCTTAACGGCAACAGCATTTACCAGACTGATTTTGGCAACGAAGGTTTAATTGTTTTGGGCAACGAGGGCCAGGGAATACGGCCCGAAGTATCGCGCCTGATCAGCAAAGCGGTAACCATACCACGAGCCGGCAAGGCCGAATCATTAAACGTGGCGATAGCTGCCGCGCTTTTTTGTTCGGAAATATGCAGAAATTAATACAATAAAGTTGGCAGCCATTAATAAAATTACTATTTTTGCAGCCTTGAAAAATGGTCGGGTGGCCGAGTGGCTAGGCAGAGGTCTGCAAAACCTTTTACAGCGGTTCGAATCCGCTCCCGACCTCGAAGATTAAAAACATTAAAATTATAACACCATGGGCGTTACTCGTTTAAAAAGAAAAGATAGAAAAAACAAAACTACTTCACGTTTAGAAGTACAGTTTTTAAAGCTGGCTACCAATTTAGAAATCGGCAGCCGTTCAGCTGAATCAAAACACAGCCAGATAGCAAAAAACAACGCTGCTTTACAAATAGCAGCCGGTAAATAATTACCTGCCGCTGATGCTTTCCTGAAAAGGAAAGCCTTATTTTGTGGTGTTTATAAAATTCAAATCCTGCTGGTGCAATACCGGCAGGATTTTTTTATGGGGTGAAAATTAAGGTTTTTAAATGCGATTATAACTCACCTGCTCTTTTCAAGATCAGTAACTCAAGTTGAGAAGATATTCTGAAATTGGTTTCCTTAATAGTTATAAGCAATTCCTTTACGGAAGGAATTAAACCTGCAAGTTTTGCGTCGACGATAATTCCGGTAGTGCCGGTAATATTTAATCCGAGATTTTGAGCAAACTTTCTTCCTTTAAGATCGTCAATAATCAATAGACAATCCTCGTATTCAACAGCTAACGCAATTGCACTCGCCTCGCCTTTGTCAACTGAAGCCTCGATAACAGTCTGATATTTTTTGTCAACCGGCTGTTTAATTTCTATCCACGATGGCAGAGGCAAACCAAATTCGCCTGCAACTTCATTAGTTGTGACTACAATTCCAAAAAGTTTGTGTAATAACTCGAGCTGGCCAATATTTTGAAGGAGGATAAGGCAGCTGGTATCAGATATGATAATTTTTTGCATTCAAAATATCTTTTTCTAATTCAGCTTCATCAAGATTGAATACAGAAACATTGTAATTGCCCAATAATTCCATAAAAGTTCTTTTGGAATATCCGGCTAATTCCGCAGCCTGGCCCATTGATAATGTTCCCTTTTCAAATAATTTAGCGGCCAGAAGTGTCTTCACTTCCCGCTCGTCTATATCGACATTATCAGGCAAATCCAGCACTAAAGATTTCATATTATAAAATTACTAAATTAAGTGCACATTATTAGGCCATAAGTTTTTTATTGATCCTTCCAATCAAGCCGGGGCCTTCGTAAATAAAGCCGGTGTACAATTGCACGAGCGATGCGCCTGCTTTTATTTTTTCAACAGCATCTTCGGACGAGTGTATCCCTCCTACGCCAATGATCGGGAAAGCGCCGTTTGATTTTTTAGCCAGGTAAGCAATTACTTCGGTTGAACGTTGGGTTAATGGTTTGCCGCTTAAACCACCGGTTTCGCTCTTTAATTTATCGGCTGACACCAGGTTCTCGCGACTGATGGTAGTATTGGTGGCAATAATGCCTGCTATACCCGTTTGCTGCACTATTTCAACAATATCATTTAGCTGTTCGTTAGTTAAATCGGGAGCTATTTTTAGCAGGATGGGCCTGCTGATACCATTTTTTAAATTGCGTTGCTGCAGGGTATTCAATAATTGCATCAGCGGTTCTTTTTCCTGCAGGGCACGTAAGCCTGGTGTGTTGGGCGAACTTACATTCACTACAAAATAATCAACCACATCGAAAAGCCGGTCGAAACATTTTACGTAATCGCTAACAGCATCCTCATTAGGGGTTATTTTGTTTTTGCCGATGTTGCCGCCAATGATTATCTCTTTTTGATAGGGCTTTGCATTTCTGCGGAAAGCAGCAATTCTTTCGGCCACCACATCAACCCCATGGTTATTAAAGCCCATACGGTTGATCAGTCCCCCATCCTGCGGCAGGCGAAACATGCGCGGGATTGGATTACCGGGCTGCGGCAACGGTGTTACGGTACCCACTTCCACAAAGCCAAAACCCAGGTTGGCCATTTCGCCAATCATTTCGCCATTTTTATCAAAACCGGCCGCCAAACCTACTGGGTTACGAAATTTAAGTCCAAAGACTTCTTTTTCAAGCATTTTATCCTCAAAATCCCATATGGCACGACTTAAAGCAGCGCCGCCCGGAAAGCGGTTAAAGCCTTTAAGCCCGGCTGTAACAAAGTGATGCACGTTTTCGGGATCGAACTGAAATAGTATTGGTTTTATGAGAAAATACATTGGCGCGAAGTTAGGAGTTTTGGTTCATGGTTCATAGCTAATGGTTCATGGTCATGGTTTTTTACGCCATTTTGTGTGCCAGGTAATCTAAATTAATTGGTGTGATTAAAAGTTTGTTTTACATTAGCAATGCCGAATTTACTGACACGCAAATTGGTGGCAGCGGCTATTAACTATTAACCATCAACTATGAACTAAAAATGAATTACAATAGCAACCGACGCAATTTCATCAAAACAGCTTCCATCGGCACTATAGCCACATTAGGCTTGCCTCAAATAGTTTCTGCAGCATTTGCCGGAGAAAACATCAAGGGCGTTAGTTTTAATGAAAATGACGTCGTTCTGTTCCAGGGCGATTCGATAACCGATTGGGGCCGCGATCGCAAAGAAACCTTGCCCAATAACACCAGCGCACTCGGTTCAGGCTATGCGCTGTTGACAGCATCGCAGCTTTTATTGAAACATGCGGCAAAAAACCTTAAAATTTACAACAAGGGCATCAGCGGAAACAAAGTTTACCAGTTAGCCGAGCGCTGGGATGCGGATTGCCTGGCTTTAAAACCAAATGTTTTAAGTATCCATATTGGCGTAAACGATTATTGGCATACCATTACCAACGGCTATAAAGGCACAATTGAAACCTATATTGCTGATTATCATAAACTGATTGACCGTACCAAACAAGCCTTGCCCGATGTAAAACTGGTTATATGCGAACCGTTTGGCTTAAAAGGCGTTAAAGCTGTCGACGATAGCTGGTACCCAACTTTCGACCTGTTTAGGAAAGCAGCCCGCGATATTGCCAATGAGTATAAGGCAACCTTTGTTCCATGGCAGTCGGTGTTTGATAAGGCGGTTGAATCGGCCCCGGCAGCATACTGGAACCTGGATGGTGTGCATCCGTCGATAGCCGGTGAGGCACTGATGGCGGAGGCTTGGCTGAAAGCGGTGGGGGGATGAGGTTAAAGGTGAAAGGTGAAAGGTGAAAGGTGAAGGGTGAATGGCTTGCCAACTTAAAATCGTATCCGGACCAGCCAAATGAACAACAAAAATGAGTGAATCCTCGCGCCGTAACTTTATAAAAAATGCTTCAATAGCTCTTGCTGCTTTATCGATGCCTGAAATTGTTTCTGCAGCTTTTGAAAAAGAGAGCGTCAATAAAATCGACATTAAGAAAGATAGCGTCATTCTTTTCCAGGGCGATTCCATAACCGACTGGTGGCGAAATCATCATAGCAAACTGCCTAATACTGTTAATGCACTGGGTGCGGGCTATGTTTTACTGACCGCCGGGCAACTGTTGTTTAATTATGTTGATAGAAACCTCCAGATTTACAACAAAGGCAACAACGGCGATAAAGTGTACCAGATGGCAGACCGCTGGGATGTGGACTGCCTGGCGTTGAAACCTGATATTTTAAGCATCCATATTGGTGTAAATGATTACTGGCACACCATTACCCACGGCTATAAAGGCACCATTAAAACCTATATAGACGATTACCACAAGCTGCTCAATTTTACCAAGGCAGCCTTACCGCATATAAAACTGGTGATTTGCGAGCCATTTGCCGTCAAGGGGGTTAAGTACGTTGATAACACCTGGTATCCAACCTTTAATTTATTCCGAAAAGCTGCCCGCGATATTGCCAACGAATATCATGCAACGTTTGTCCCCTTTCAATCGGTTTTTGATAAAGCCATCGAATCCTCATCGCCCGCTTACTGGAGCGTCGATGGCGTTCATCCCACCGTACCCGGCGAGGTGCTGATGGCACAAGCCTGGATGCGGGCGGTAGTGGGGTGAGGAAGAGGTGAAAGGTAAAAGGTGAAAGGTAAAAGGCGAAAGGTTAAAGGTTTTGCACCGGCGGGTTTATTTGCCGGCAAATTTAACTTCAGCTTTCACCTCTTCTGAAACCTTTTGCCTTTTACCTTTCGCCTTTCACCTTCCCCCCAAAAATCGTATCTTTGCGGCCAAATGATCGCTATAAATAACCTCACGTTCGAGATTGGTGCACGGGCCCTGTATGACGAAGCAAACTGGCATATAAAACCAGGTGAAAAGATTGGCCTTATCGGCGCCAATGGGACAGGAAAAACCACCCTTTTAAAAATTATAGTGGGTGATTATAGCCCAACATCGGGTACCATATCCATGGCCAAGGATATTGCCATTGGCTACCTTAACCAGGATCTGCTCTCCTACTCTTCCGATAAAAACATCCTGCACGTGGCTATGGAGGCCTTTGAGCGCCAGAACCAGTTGCACGATGAGATTGAAAGACTGCTGCAAAAACTGGAAACAGATTATACGGAAGACTTGCTGCACAAATTGAGCGACAAACAGCATGAGTTTGAGTTGCTGGATGGTTACAATATTGAATACAAAGCACACGAAATATTAGCCGGTTTAGGTTTCACCGAAGCCGACACACACCGCAAGCTGAGCGAATTTTCGGGCGGATGGCGGATGCGCGTAATGCTGGCCAAAATATTATTACAAGCTCCGGATATTTTACTGCTGGATGAGCCTACTAACCACCTCGACTTACCCTCGATCCAGTGGCTGGAAGATTATTTGAAAGCTTTTGAAGGCGCTGTGGTTATTGTATCGCACGACAGGTGGTTCCTGGATAAAGTGATCAACCGTACGGTTGAATCGCGCAAAGGGAAACTAACCGTGTATGCCGGTAACTATTCCTTCTACCTGGAAGAGAAAGCCCTGCGCGAGGAAATTCAACGCGGCGAGTTTAAAAACCAGCAATCAAAAATAAAACAGGAAGAAAAGCTGATCGAGCGTTTCCGTGCCAAAGCTTCAAAAGCTAAAATGGCGCAGTCGCGTATTAAAGCTTTGGACAAGCTGGAACGCGTGGATGATGTGGATGATGATAATCCAACGGTAAACTTCAGCTTCCGTTTCTCAAGGCAATCAGGCCGCCATGTGGTGACTTTAGAAAATGTATCGAAAAGCTACCCGGCGCTGGATATTCTAAAACACACCGAAGCCGTAATTGAAAAAGGGGATAAAATAGCACTTATTGGCGCCAACGGTAAGGGTAAATCGACCCTGTTACGCATTATAGCCGGTGCCGATCATGATTTCAGCGGCAAGGCTGAAACCGGCCATAACGTATCGCAAACATTTTTTGCACAGCATCAATTGGAGGCTTTACATCTTGAAAATACAGTTCTGCAGGAGTTGCAATCATTCGCCCCAAAACATACCGAAACAGAATTGCGTACCATCCTGGGTTCTTTTTTATTTACAGGGGATGACGTTTTCAAAAAGATAAAGGTATTGTCGGGTGGCGAAAAATCACGTGTGGCGCTGGCAAAGGCGCTTACCGCAGATGCCAATTTCCTGGTACTGGATGAACCTACCAACCACCTGGATATACAATCGGTAAATATACTGGTGCAGGCCCTGCAGCAATTCGAGGGCACTTTTATAGTGGTTTCGCACGACAGGTATTTCCTGGATAATGTGGCCAACAAGATTTGGTTTATCGAAGACTATCAGATTAAACAATACCCGGGCACGTACCGCGAATTTGATGATTGGTACGCTAAACGCAAGTTAGAGCCAAAGGCTGCCGCAGCCCCTGCCCCTCAACCTAAAAAAGAGGAGAAAAAGGAAGCCGCCCCCGTTAAACAGCAAGGCGAAAACAAGCATCAGCAATTAAAAAAGCTGAACCAGGATTTGGCAAAAATGGAAGAGCAAATTGCCGAAACGGAAAAAACCGTAAAACAATTGGAAGCTCAGCTGGCGGATGATACGTTGTATAATGATGCCGCCAAATTAAAAGAGATCAGCACTAAATACGATTTAAAAAAGCTTGACCTTGGCCATTTACAGTTGAAATGGGAAGCTTTGGCCGAGCAGATTATGGAACTGGAGGCGTAAACTTTCTAAATAGCGATGTGTTTATAAACCCATCGCTATTTTAGGAGCGATTTACCACTTTGCTTTTTTCAATTTCGGATTTGTAAATTGCGCCCAATACCACCAAAGTACAAACCGATGAAGAAAATCTGCTGCCTGCTTGCTGTACTCCTTATCAGCATAAAAATATTTGCACAAACACCATACGACAATACCGTTTTTCATCCCGAAATAAAAAGTGTTGAATTTTATAACACGGCAAAAAAGGCTTCGTTCCCTATTATTACGCTTGGTTCCGCCGAAAAGGTGTTGCTTGCCTTTGATAACCTGCACGGCGGATCGGTAAACTATTATTATACCATCGAGCATTGTGATGCGGAATGGAACTCATCCAATTTATCCGGTACCGAATACCTTCAAAGTTTTTCGGATGACCAGATCATCGATTATAGTTATTCTGTAGGCACGGCACTTCAAAAATACACGCATTACGAAATCAAATTGCCCAATAAAAACATGGCACCCAAATTACCGGGCAACTATATTTTAAAGGTTTACGAAGATGGCGATCAATCCAAACTGGTATTAACGCGGCGGATGTACGTACTTAGCCCTAAAATTGGCATCAGCGCCGAGATGGTGCCCTCAAACGATAATTCGACCAGGCAAACCAATCAAAAAATCAATTTTATATTGAACTATGGCACCCTTAGGGTACAAAACCCGGGCACCGATTTGCGTACCATCGTAATGCAAAATGCCCGTACCGAAACCGCTATCATGAACTCGCAGCCTACCTATATCAACGGGTCGCAACTGACGTTTAATGATGTTACCCAAAATGATTTCCCCGGCGGCAGCGAGTTCAGGCACTTTGATACCCGGACGCTGAAGCTAAATTCGGACCGTGTTTTGCACATTACACGCGATACCGCCAACACCGTTATTATGGTAACCGACCCTGACGCGAGTAACCCTAATTACAGTTTCCAGTACGATTTAAACGGAAATTTTTACGTGCTTAACCAGGATGGCACCGACCCGCGAACCGATGGCGATTATGCCCACATGTATTTTACACTAAGCACAAAAAGATCGCCCGATGAGGGTACCCCCTACCTGGTTGGCCGCTTTAACGACTATAAGCTGGATGATAACAGCAAAATGCACTTTGATGCCACCTATAATAAGTTTGGGATAGCCTTATTTTTAAAACAGGGCGTGTATGACTATACTTATGTTTGGGTTGATAAAGCGACAGGTAAACAAGATGACACCGCCCTGGAAGGCAGCCATTTTGAAACCGAGAATGATTACCAGATATTGGTTTACTATCGCCCGCCCGGCGCCCGCTGGGAGGAATTAATAGGCTACCGACTATTAAATACTTCGACGAAGCAGTAGATCGTCCTGTACAATATAATTTGACAGGGGTGGAAAGAAAACCTGCAATTATTTTTTTGAATCCCTCCTTTGGGCTGGGATTAAATCTGTAAGGGGGCCTTTAAGCGCATAATCAAAATTCACCAATTCAAACCGCGTGGTTGGCGAAGTTAAAATCAAGTTTTCATTGTTTTTCACCATACTATAAGTACCCTGGTACATAGCCACCGGCAGTTTTAGGGTTCCTATGCCTCTTTCCTTCAGCACGGAGTCGCGTTTAAAGTTATATAGCTTTACCAGGGCCGGGTTGTGCGTTAGCAAAATTTGAGTTCGCAGGCTGTCATAAGGCTCCAGAATATCGCTTTTATATTTCGCAGAGTCAAATGTTAGGGAGAGCTTATTATGGCTTATCAACCACTTAAAAGGCAATTCATCCGCAAACATATCGCCGAGAACTACGATAGAATCGAGCATTCTAAATCTTATGATGGGTTTATTTTTGTATTTTGGTAAAAAAAACTGAATCTTGTCCGGCACCATAACTATAGCGTTGCCGTTAAAAGTTGCTTTATTAACAATCCACGCGCCGGCTAAATCGGTTGGTTTAACAGCATTTAGCCCACACGATGAGACTAACACACCTGCGGAAAGCAACACTATAATAAATTTTTTGCGCATAGGGTTATTGTGACAGAAAAGCCTTTCAAGTTAATAAAAATCATCCTATTTGTCATATGAGCTCCTTAGTCATAAATTTCGCTTCGGCATTTTAGTAGCTTACAATTTCTTTTTTGTCGCCATTGGAAAAAAAAGCAACTTTTTCCGGCGTGCGCTCAAACTTTTGAGCCGCTTATTTGATTATATTTAGAAACAGGATTAAAGCTTGAAAAACTTATACAATTGGCACGATTTGGACGTATAGCTCTCAAAACCCTTCTCTGGATAGTAGCGAGCATTCTTTTTCTCGTTCTGCTCATCATCATTTTAATACAGGTACCCGCTGTACAAAATTATGCAAAAGATAAGGCCGTAAATTTTATCCAGGGCAAAATCCATACTAAAGTAAAGATCGGCCACATCAGCCTTGGCTTGCCGAAACTGATCGTGCTGGAAGATGTTTATTTTGAAGATCAGAAAAGAGATACCTTAATTGCAGGCGATAAGCTGAAAGTGGACATCAGCCTTTTTAAACTCTTTCATCATAAGGTTGAAATAAACGAAATTGACCTGGATGGCATTACCGCTAATATTAAACGCGGGGCAGATAGTGTCTTTAATTTCGATTACATCCTCAAAGCATTCGCCGGCGAACAGAAGAAACCGGTAAAACCTACGGATACGACATCCACGATGAAGTTTTCGATAGATAAGATCTTCCTCGACAAAATCAACATCGCCTATCAAGATAAAATCACCGGGAACGATATTAAATTCATGCTTGGTCATTTTGATACCCGCATCAAAGATTTTGATATGGACAAGATGAAATTCACCATCCCTAAGATCACCCTCTCGGATGTTGATGCCCGGATCATACAAACTCCAGTGCCTGATTCGGCGGCGCGAGCGGCAAAGGCGGATACCGCTATCACCCCTATCAATATGGCGCTTAACCTTGGGGTTATTGATATTTCAAAGATAAAAGTTGATTACCGCAGTAACCAGATGTCGTCCAAAGTAAACCTGGGGAAACTACTGGTGGAAATGGACAAAATCGACCTTAAAAACCAAAACGTCGGCATAAAAAACATTGAGCTGAATGATACCCACGCGGGAATAATATTTGCCAAGCCTGAATCGGTAAAGAAAACCATTGCAAAAGCGGTTAAAAAGTTAGATACCCTGGTAGCCGCTCCTGAAAGTGGTAAAGGCTGGTCGGCCAAACTGGCGAAGATCAGTTTCAGTAATGATAATATTCAATACGATAACAACGCCCAGGCGCCGGTTGCAAAGGGGCTTGATTTTGGCCATATGAATATTAAAAACCTGAATGCCAATTTCGAAAACCTGAGTTATGATCCGAATACCATATCGGGCAGGATAAACGCATTTACTTTCAGCGAAAAAAGCGGGCTGGTTATTAATAAATTTCACACCACATTTTTATACGGGGCTAAAAATGCCTACCTGAACGACCTGTTTTTAGAAACGCCGCAAACTGTAATACAAAAGCAGGTGCAGGTTAGTTATCCTTCTATCGCATCGTTAAGCACCGACCCCGGCAAATTATATGTTAACGCCAATTTAGACGGCAGTCGTTTGGCTTTGAAAGATGTATTATTGCTGATGCCTAATATGGCAACCATTGATCCGTTTAAACACGCGCCTAATGCCGTTTTCAGGATCGACGGACATGTCACCGGTAAAGTAAACGATTTGCATATCCCCAGCCTGGAAGTGCGGGGCTTAAGCAACACCCACATAAAAGCCTCGGCAACTTTGAAAGGCCTGCCCGATATGAACAAGGCTTATTTTGATGTTAACTTAACCGATTTTAACACCAGCGCATCTGATATTGCGAAGCTGGTATCGCCCGGAGTTATTCCGAACTCGGTAAATATCCCGTCTTCCATGAACCTTAAGGGCACGTTTAAAGGAGGCATGTATAATTTCAATACCAAATTGGGTCTGCGTTCTTCCTATGGCGCTATGGATTTAACAGCCAGTATGAAAAACGGGAACAGCAAAACCAAAGCATCCTATGTGGCCGATATCAAAATGAATAACCTTTATTTGGGTGCATTGATAAAACAGCAGCAAACCGTTGGTAATTTAACGCTGGTGGCACACGTAAAAGGCACCGGGTTGGATCCCAAAAAGGCCAGTATACAATTCAACGGCAACATAGTTGACGCTAATTTAAAGGGATATGATTATAAAAACCTGACACTTTCGGGTACATCAGACAACGGCAAATACACAGCCAAAGCACAGATGAAAGACCCGAATATCCACTTCAGTCTTGACGCAAAAGCGGATATGAATCAGAAATATCCATCGGTAAACGCCAGGCTGATGATTGACAGCATCGACCTCCAAAAACTTAACTTTTCTAAAACCCCATTACTGGTACACGGGAAAGTTGTTGCCGATGTCCCCACCGCCGATCCTGATTACCTGAACGCGAACATCAAAATTACAGACCTGTTTGTTGCCCAGAAAGATCAAACCATTAAGCTTGATACCGTTAGCCTGGTTTCAACCGCCAATGCCGACAGCAGCAGCATCAAGATAAAGGCCCCTATGCTTTATGCCCACATGGCCGGTAAATACAAGTTAACCCAGGTTGGCCCGGCATTGCAGGACGTGATTAATAAATATTTTAACACGGCGCAGGCCCAGGCGCAGGTAAAAACAAAGCCAACCTATTCGCCGCAGCAATTTAAGTTTGATATTCACCTGGTGAAAACGCCGATAGCCGACAAGTTGGTGCCCGATTTGAAAAAACTCGATCCGGTGTTGATAACAGGGCAATTTGATAGTCAAACCGGTAACCTGGTAGTAAACGGATCAATGCCGCGGGTTGTTTACGGCACCAACTCGGTTAACAACATGAAGCTGGCCATTAACACCGGCAACAATGCGCTTAATTACAATTTAACGGTTGATGAGTTTAAGGCATCGTCGTCGCTTGATCTGTTGAATACCAGCCTTTCGGGCAGCGCACAAAACGACAAATTAAATGTTAATCTGCAGGTTCGCGATATAGCGAAGAAGGAACGATATCGACTGGCCGGGGTGTTTAGCATTCTGCCAAACGAATACCAGTTCAGTTTCCTGCAAAACGGGCTGATGTTTGACTATACCAATTGGACAGTTAGCGGCGACAACGCACTGCAGTTTGGCGGCAAGGGGATTTTGGCTACAGATTTTTCTATAAGTAATGCTGGCCAGACTTTGAGCATCAACAGTGATTCACCGGTGATGAACGCACCGATGACGGTCAATTTCAAGAACTTTAAAATTGAAACCTTGACGCGTGCCGCCCAGCAGGATTCGTTACAGGTTGGCGGGGTTATTAATGGCGATGCACACCTCAGTAACTGGCAAAAGGCATTAAGCTTTACCACTGCGCTGGACATACATGACTTTAATTTTAAACAGGACACCGTTGGCAATATAGCCCTCAAAGTAAATAACCAAACAGCAAACGCTTACTCGGTTGATATGGGTATTTCGGGCAAAGGCAACCAGGTTAATCTTACAGGACTGTATTATACGCAACCCTCCGGGCAGCTGGATTTAAACCTGAACATTGCGGCCCTGAACGTGAAAAGCATCGAAGGGTTTAGTTTTGGCAGCATACGTAACGCCAGCGGGTATTTAGGTGGCCAGCTAAAAATAACGGGCACAACGGATGCGCCGGTTGTTAGGGGTGATGTTAATTTTAACAAGGTGGGCTTTAACGTAGCTACGCTGAACTCCTATTTTACTATGCCGAAGGAAACCATCACGTTTAACAACGATGGTATTTTATTTAATGATTTTACACTCGTGGATTCGCTTGGCAATAAAGCCATTGTCACCGGAACGCTGTACACCAAAAACTTCACCGATTATAGCTTTGGGATAGATGTTACTGCCGATAATTTCAGGGTAATTAACTCCACACAGGACGACAATAAATTATACTACGGCAAGCTGTATGTTGATACCAGGATTAAGATCCGCGGAAGCATGAAAAAGCCTGTTGTGGATGCCAGCCTCACCGTAAATGATAAAACAGATCTTACGGTAGTACTGCCCGAAGACGACCCCAGCGTGGAGGACCGGCAGGGCGTGGTTGAAGTAATAAACCCCAATGCGACAAAAGAAGACTCCATATTTTTAGCCAAACAGCTGGATTCATTGCGTAAATCGCAAGTGAGGGGGATCGACCTTTCGGCCACCATACGGGTAAATAAAGCGGCCAATTTTACTATTGTGGTTGATGAGCGCAACGGCGATATTGTACAGTTGAAAGGCGATGCGCAATTAAACATGACCTTGGACCCCAGCGGTAAAATAAGCCTGACGGGAACTTACACCGTTAACCAGGGATCGTACAACCTGTCGTACGCCACCGTAAAAAAGAAATTCATCTTTAAAAGCGGCAGTACCATTACCTGGGAGGGCGACCCTACAAAGGCGATTATCGACATGACCGCAACCTATGTGGCCAGCGTTCCGCCTATCGACCTGGTGAGCGACCAGCTGGGCAGCGGACAAAATACTATTATGTACAAACAAAAGCTGCCGTTTAACATAGACTTAAGTTTGAAAAACGAGCTGTTAAAACCAGATATCAGCTTTGATATCAACTTGCCTGATAGCACCTACACGGTGTCGCCGGATGTGATATCAACGGTAAATGCAAGGCTCGACCAGGTACGGCAAGACCCCAATGAGTTGAATAAACAGGTGCTCGGTGTATTAATATTGGGGCATTTTATTGGTGACAATCCTTTGCAAAGCCAGGGCGGCGGTACAGGGCTTAACGGCGCTATCCGAAGCAGCGTGAGCAGCTTGCTGTCCGATCAGTTAAACAAACTGGCGGGCAACCTGATCGGCGGCGTTCAGTTGAGTTTCGACCTTACATCCGGGGCAGATTACTCGACGGGTGTTGAGCAAAACCGAACGGATTTGAATGTGGGGCTATCGAAGCAGTTCCTCAACGACCGGGTAACGGTTACGGTTGGCAACAATTTTAATTTGGAGGGGCAAAATCAACCCGGCCAGAAAACCACGGATATTGCGGGCAATGTTTCGGTAAATTATAAATTAACCAAGGATGGCCGTTACCTCGTTCGTGTTTATCGCCGCGACGAATATATTGTAGTTGAGGGCCAGGTGGTTGAAACCGGCGTTGGTTTTACGCTGACCTACGATTACAATCATTTTAAAGAGTTATTTGCGAAAAAATCACCGCGGGATAAGGCATTGGAGAAGAAATATAACGATGATCAAAAAAAGAAAAAGGAAGAACAAAAAGCGGCTGATAAAAAAGCTGATTCAACAGCAACAGCACATCCTGTAAGTCAGCCGCAACAAAAACCATCATCAAACTAATATGAGCAGACTCAGCTATTTATTGATTTTAGTTATTGCTTTTTTGAGTGCCTGCAGTACCACCAAGTATTTGGCGCCGGGGCAAAAACTTTATGGTGGCGCACAGGTAAAAATTACCGATAAAAACACCACAAGCAGCGAGGCAAAAGCAATAGGCGAAGAGCTGGAGGATTTGTTGCGGCCAAAGCCTAACAGCAAAATATTAGGCTTACGGTTTAAGCTATACGAGTACGAAAAAAATAAAACAACAAAAAAGACCGGCCTTAAACATTATTTAATGACTCACCTGGGCGAGCCACCGGTACTGATAAGCAATGTTGATATTGACAAAAACAGCAGCATTTTACAAAACAGGCTGCAAAACGAAGGTTATTTCCTGGCGCAGGTATCGGGCGATACGGTTAGCAAGGGTAAAATATCAAAAGTGATATATTCCGTACAAACCGGGCCGGCCTATCACTATCGCAAAATAACATTCCCTACAGATAAAGATGATCTTGATACGGCGGTTACCGGCGCGGCGGCGCAGACACTGCTAAAAGTTGGCGATAAATTTAACCTGGATGTAATTAAAAACGAGCGCATCAGGATTGATGCCCGCCTGAAGCGGGAAGGTTATTTTTATTTTGCCCCCGAAGACCTGATCATGCGTTACGACAGTACCGTTGCCGGGCACCAGATAGATATGTTTGTAAAGGTTAAAGATGCAACGCCTGATGAAGCAAGGTGGATTTATAAAATACGTAACATCTACGTTTATCCCGATTATAAATTGAGGGACACGGCCTTAAAATTAGATTCGGCGGTAAAATATAGGTGGTACAATGTTATCGACCCTAAAAAAACGTATCGGCCTTTTACTTTCAAAAACAGCGTATTGCTGCACCCCGGCGATATTTACAACCGCGATACACACACCAATTCGTTAAGCCGCTTTATTGAGTTGGGGCCGTTTAAGTTTGTAAAAAATCGGTTTGAAGATGTTACGCCGGACTCAGCATTTTTAGATGTTTATTATTTTTTAACACAGCAAAAAAAGAAATCGATCCAGGCGGATATCGACCTCACGCAAACATCGGCCAATTACAACGGTACCAAAATAGATTTAAACCTGAAAAACCGCAACACTTTTAAAGGCGCCGAATTGTTTACCGTCACTTTTTTTGCCAGCAGGGATATTCAATTCGGAAAATTTAACAATGGTTTTAATGTGTACCAGATTGGGGTACAACCATCCGTTTCGTGGCCGCGGTTTATCAGTCCGTTTGATTTTAAGTCGGATAACCCGTTTATCCCGCGTACCGTTTTAAGCACCGGTTATACCATTGTCAACAGGTCGAAATTATATTCGCTCAATTCGTTTAATGCTTCGTTTGGCTACCAGTGGAAATCCAATATTCATGTGCAGCACCAGTTGGACCTGGAGGATATTACCTATGTAAATCCAAGGGGTGTTTCGCAGCTTTACCTGGACAGTATACAAAAAACCCGTAATCCGCAATTGGCGCATGTTATTAACCAGCAGTTCACTTTTGGCCCTTCTTATAGCTATACGTGGACTAACACCATGGAAACCTTTAAAAAAAATACGCTTTACTACAACGGGAAAGTAAGTTTATCGGGAAACATACTCGGGATAATAACAGGTGCCGATACACCCAAAAGAGTAAGCAGACTTTTTGGCGCACCGTTCAATCAATATGTTAAACTGGAGAACGAGCTCAGGTTTTATCATAAGCTGGGGCCAAACAGTAAACTCGCTGCCCGACTGTTGGTCGACGTTGGTCTCTCCTACGGCAACTCGACGGTACTACCCTACTCGCAGCAGTTTTTCATTGGCGGCGCCAATAGCCTCCGTGGTTTCCAGGCGCATGCAATAGGGCCAGGCTCATACAGATTACCTGATTCCTTAAAGGCCGGCACAGCATTTATCCCGGATGAATCAGGCGATATCAAAATTGAAGGCAACCTGGAGTACCGGCCTAAATTGTTTGGTTTTGTGGAAGGCGCCGTGTTTTTAGATGCCGGTAATATCTGGCTGTTGCGCAGTAACAGGTTTCAGCAAGGCGGCGCTTTTGGCAGCAACTTTCTGAGTCAATTGAATGCCGATGCGGGTTTTGGCCTCCGATTTAACTTTACCGTATTGATATTGCGGACAGATCTGGGCTTCCCTATACGGCAGGCAGATGGTTCACCGGCGCGGTTCGGGCAAAATGGGGTGTTTAACCTGGCGATTGGGTATCCGTTTTAGGGGGGGGAATTGGTGAGTGGGTGAATGGGTGAATGGGTGAGTTAGTGAATGGGTGAATGGGTGAATTAGTGAATGGGTGAGTGGGTGAATTAGTGAATGGGTGAGTGGGTGAGTTAGTGAATGGGTGAATTGGTGAGTGGGTGAGTGGGTGAATGGGTGAGTTATTGAATTATTGAATTATTGAGTGGGGAAAAAGATTAGTTATTGTTTTAGCTTTGGCATTTGCTGATAATCCGCTTTAACATTATTTGCAAATCACTGAAAAGTTGTATGCCCAAAGAAAATAAAATAAAAATTCCCTTACAAATTATCGACCTGCACGAAGATGGCTTTCACCCTTTGATTGACGTAACATTATTCGGCAAATCATTTACACTTGTGCTGGATACAGGCGCTTCAAAAACAGCATTTGACCAAAGTATCCTGATGCTAGAAAACCCTGATGCAGCCCTTACGCAAAGCGACAGGTTATCGACCGGATTGGGGACAAATTCCATGGCGTCCTCTACGGCAATTATTCATGACCTCCATATCGGCGGCTTATTAATCGAAGAGTTTGAAGTAGCCGTGCTGGATTTAGGCACCATTAATATTGCCTATGCTGAACTGGGTCACCCAAAAGTACTTGGCGTTTTAGGTGGCGATATTTTGATGAAATATAAGGCGGTGATTGATTATGGGAAGAGGCGGCTTGTATTGACGAAATAAAATTTCATCCCTCAAAAAAGAGCAAAAAAAAACTTACGAAGTTTAATTCGGTATATGTTATTTTCAAAGGCCTCATTGAGGGCTTCGCCGTTTGAAAACTTCGTAAGTTTCAGGGGATTAGCCTACCCGATCTGCTAGGTATCTATTCTTGCGTATTTCGCATTTCTTTCAATAAACTCCCGGCGTGGGCCTACTTCATCGCCCATCAGCATGGAGAAGGTATGATCGCACTCGGCAGCGTTTTCAATGCTGGCGCGTTTAAGGGTACGGGTTGCCGGGTTCATGGTTGTTTCCCATAATTGCTCGGCGTTCATTTCACCCAGACCTTTGTAACGCTGTATGTGTACACTGTCTTCTTTTCCGGCGCCTTTTAACCTTTGAACGGCGTTGTCGCGTTGCTCTTCTGTCCAGCAATATTCCGATTCTTTACCTTTTTTTACAAGGTACAACGGTGGCGAGGCCACATACACATATCCAAATTCAATCAGTTCCTTCATATAACGGAAGAAGAACGTTAATATCAACGTGGTGATGTGCGATCCGTCAACGTCCGCATCCGTCATGATCACTATTTTATGATAACGAAGTTTGCTGATGTTAAGGGCTTTATCATCTTCGGGAGTACCAATACTTACCCCAAGGCCGGTGAACATATTTTTTATTTCCTCGTTCTCGTAAATCTTGTGCTCCATGGCTTTTTCCACGTTCAATATTTTACCACGAAGCGGTAATATTGCCTGGAACTCGCGGTCGCGGCCCTGCTTGGCAGTACCACCCGCCGAGTCACCTTCCACCAGGTATATTTCGCACAATGAAGGATCCGAGTTGGCGCAATCGGATAGCTTACCCGGCAAGCCTGATCCGCTCATTACGTTTTTACGCTGCACCATTTCGCGCGCCTTGCGGGCTGCTGCACGAGCTGTAGCGGCAAGGATAACCTTGTTTACGATCATTTTGGCTTCCCGAGGGTTTTCCTCCAGGTAATTGCCTAAAATTTCGCCAACGGCCATATCTACGGCGCCCATTACCTCGTTGTTGCCCAGCTTGGTTTTGGTTTGCCCTTCAAACTGCGGCTCGGCCACTTTAACGGAAATTACAGCGGTTAATCCCTCGCGGAAGTCATCACCCGTAATTTCAATCTTCATGTTTTTAAGCAGGCCCGATTTATCAGCATAAGCTTTTAAAGTACGGGTTAAGCCCCTCCTAAAACCGGCAACGTGCGTACCGCCTTCAATGGTATTGATATTATTTACGTAGGAGTGTACGTTTTCCGAATAGGTATCATTGTATTGCAATGCAAGTTCCACCGGGATACCCTGTTTATTGCCATCAATATAAATTGGCTCGGGGATAAGCGATGCACGTGTACCGTCGAGGTATTTTACAAACTCCCTTAATCCGCCTTGGGAATAAAAGTCTTCGCGCAGGAAGGTACCGTCTTCATTTGGTTCGCGTTCGTCTGTCAGCGACAAACGGATGCCTTTATTTAAGAAGGACAGCTCGCGCAAACGTGCGGCAAGCGTGTCGAATTTATATTCGGTTGTCAGGGAAAATATTTCCGGATCGGGCTGAAAAAATTGCAGGGTGCCATTTTTGTCGCTTTCGCCAATAACTTTTACGTCGTATTCCGGCTTGCCCTTTACATATTCCTGCTGAAAGATCTTCCCTTCGCGGAAAACTGTGGTTCTCATGTGGATAGACAGTGCGTTAACGCAACTTACGCCCACACCGTGTAAACCGCCCGATACCTTATAAGTATCTTTATCGAATTTACCGCCGGCGTGCAAAACGGTCATTACCACCTCAAGGGCCGATTTCTTTTCTTTTGTATGGATTCCGGTGGGGATACCGCGGCCATTATCCTGAACCGAAATGCCGTTACCGGGGTGAATGGTTACCGTTATGGTGTCGCAATAGCCTGCTAAAGCCTCGTCTATTGAGTTATCGACTACTTCATAAACCAGGTGATGCAACCCTTTAACGCCTGTATCACCGATGTACATCGACGGTCTCTTGCGAACCGCCTCTAAACCCTCTAAAACCTGTATATTATCTGCTGAGTAATTTGATTTGTCCTGATTTTCTTCGCTCATATTTGGTTAAAAAAACAACTTACAAAAATACGATTTTTAGCCCGGATTACCGCATTTGTGGATAAATAAGCCTGTGTGGAAATGTGCGAATGTGCAGATGTGCGGATGTGCAAATGCAATTGATGATGAGATGCTTTGAAATGGCGTTTCAAGCCTTCTATCCGCACATTTGCACATCTACTCATCCGCACATCAACCACATTTACACATCCCATTAGGATACTCCACCCGAAACGTTATCTTTGTCAAAATTTTTTTACGTTCAAACAATAAAACATTTTGTTGCCCGCCGGGTGGCGGCTCATAAAACCAATTAGTACAATGAAAATTACAGCTTCAATTTTTTCGAAAGTTGCATTAGGTGCAATACTTGCAGGCAGCATAATGGCATGCAACAAACCAAAAACCGACGACAAGCCTGCAGCAGCAGCACCATCAGAAAATAAAGAAACCATTGTGTTTATAAACCAGGATACTTTGTTAAGCAAATACGAGTATGCTAAAGATGTAACCAAAGTTATGCAGGATAAAGGTAAAGCCGCACAAAGCGATCTTGCCTCGAAAGGCCAGGCATTTCAACGCGAGTATGCAGATTACCAAAAAAACGCTACTACCATGCCGGCCGACCAACGCCAGACAACCGAGCAGCGTTTACAACGTGAACAACAGGACCTGCAAAGTTACCAGCAAAATGCCAACGCCCAGTTTCAGAACGAGCAGGCCAGCGAAGCCAATAAGGTTGTTGACAAAATTGATGCCCTTGTAAAAAGCTATGCTAAAGAAAAAGGATATAAATTGGTGTTATCGTACTCAAAAGCTAACCCGACTGTTATGTATGGCGATCCGGCACTTGATGTAACTGCCGACGTACTTAAAAGGCTTAACGATGCCTACACAAAAGATAAAAAATAATAACAACCATGCGGCCGATCCGGTTGTGTTACCGGCACAGGTGTAAGTTTAAAATACATTTTTTGATCAAAAAACCTCAACTTTACGGTTGGGGTTTTTTATTTTACCCGCTATGAAAAACACGGCTCATGAAGAATTTATGCGGATGGCCATTGAGCTATCCGAACAAAATGTAAAACAAAACCTTGGGGGGCCCTTTGGCGCTGTGATTGTTAAAGATGGCAAGTTGGTAGCCAAAAGCGGCAACCGGGTTTTTCCGGAACAAGACCCTACCGCACATGCAGAAATATCGGCTATCCGGCTGGCCTGCCGCCAACTGGGCACGCATGATTTAACAGGTTGCGAAATTTATACCAGTTGCGAGCCCTGCCCCATGTGCCTTGGCGCCATTTACTGGGCACGCATTAACAAAATATATTATGCCAATACCCAAAAAGATGCCGCCGCCATCGGCTTCGACGATCACTTAATTTACAACGAACTGAGTTGTGATATGGTTGCGCGAAAGCTTCCGTTTGTGCAGCTTTTACACGACGAGGCGCTCATCGCGTTCGATCTCTGGAAAGCATCAAACCCCGAAAAGAAATAAGAGCGGAATTATTATTAGGATCAAAAGGCGTTTTCCTCACCTTTTAACGAGTTCCTGACGGTAAGGACAATGATTTTAAGGTCCAGTAAAAACGACCAGTTTTCCAGGTACCACACATCAGCCTCCACACGGGCAAGCATGGCTTCAACCGTTTTGGTTTCGCCCCGTAAACCCTGGGTTTGGGCCCAGCCGGTAATGCCTGGTTTAAGGAAATGCCTCACCATAAAACGATCAATTAGTGCCGAATACTGCTCGGTGTGTTTCAGCATGTGCGGCCGTGGGCCAACTACCGACATATTGCCAATTAAAACATTAAAAAACTGCGGTAATTCGTCGAGACTGGTGCGCCTTAAAAATCCACCAATTTTAGTGATGCGGTTATCGCCGCGGGTGGCTTGTTTGGCATCCGCATCATTATTAACATACATGCTCCTTAGCTTGTAGCATTTAAAAGCATGATTATCTCTGCCTGAACGCAATTGCGTAAAAAACACGGGGCCCTTCGATTCAAGCTTGATCAAAATAAACAAAATGGGAAACAGCCAGCTGAAGATAAAAATGATGACGAACAGCGAAAACACAATGTCAAAAAAACGTTTAATCGAGCGATTCAAAAGATTCTCGAGCGGTTCCATCCGCACCGAAATAACCGGTATGTGGCCAAAACTTTGTACAATAGTCGGCTTTTTCGCATAATCGAAATACTCCGGTACATACTTAAACCTGATGAGGTTTTTATCGGCATCCAGCATCAGTTTTTCTATAGTCGCAAAATCCGAGACCGGCAGCGTGCAAAATATTTCGTCGACCTTTTTTGTCAATACAAAATCAATACAATCGGCTATTCTGCCCAGATACAAATCCTTGTTGGTGATGTTCGCAGCGTTATCGTCAAAAAAACCAATGGCTTTATAACCCTGGTCGGGGTTCTCATTAAAAAAGTCGTACAAATCATAGCCAATCCGGCCGGCGCCAATAATAATCACATCGCGCGTATCCAGCAGCGATGCCCGTTCACTTTTGCGAATACTTAAGAAGATCAGCTTCCACAGCCCTATCAAAAACCCAAAAAGCGCCAGCGAATAAAACAAGTATTGGCGGGTAACAAAATAAGCTTCGGTGCCAATAAGTATCAGGATGGTAAAGCATATAAGGCTTACAAATATTACATAGGTTTTGATGACCACCCGGTAAGTTTTGATGGAATCTTTATTCAAAACCTGCTCATACAGGCCCGATATATTGGCGGCTAGCAGCCATATGAGGTTAAATACCAGTACTATTGGTAAATATCGCCTGTTGATTGCCCAAAGGATAGAGGTTTTATCCTCGAGCACATATACGGAGATCATACTTAAATTTAAGATAATATAATCTATAGCCAGATTTAATGCCTTAAAAAATGTGGTATGCCTGTTTATCATTTAAAACCTCAATAGTTTATTAAAAAATATCGTTCGCTGTTAAAAAAAATATTATCAGCGCTTACAGGGGTAGTTTTCCGGTAAGTGCCGGAGTTATAATTTGTTAAAAATCCAAGTTTAATAACAGTATTGCTTACTGTTTAATTTTAGCTAATAAGGAGTCAATAAATCGGCTGGCAAGGTGTTAAAGTCTTCAGAAAAAATATATTTTAACCCGGAAAGCATTTTAAACGAAACATAGCGCGTGGCATGGAAAAAGATTTCGACCGGCGAAGTTGCATCTTTTAAATCTGAAACCCGTTTTTTACGGAAAACAGGGTTTGAAAAAGCTTTTTGTATCGATAGTAAAAAAATATTCAGGTAGAATTTTTTTTTCATAAATTAAACAATTACAATTCAATATTACTTTTATTATAATCTATTATCCAAAAATAGGGTTTTTATTAAAATTAACGAAATCAAATATTTGAAAAAGTGCAATAATAGGATAAAAGATATTTGAGTTATTTACAATTGGTGTACGCATCCGTACATTGTTATGTTGCCATTTTTAATATATAAATTCGGTATCTGCTATGGTTAATTAAAAAAGTCATCTTTTAAATCATCTATTTCACGGCGGTCCTTTTTAGTTGGGCGACCAGCTCCCCTATCCCGTTTTAGTATCGGCGCCTGGAACATCGACTTAAATGCCTGGGTTTGTTCAACCGGCGTAATATCTTCATAAAAATTCACCGCTGTTTTTGCATCAACCCGGTTTTCGAGCAGACCGGTAACTTTTATCACCCGGCGCTCAATACCCTTGGCTACCTGGTAAACCTCCCCTATTTTAACCTCGCGCGATGCTTTTATATTTTGGCCGTCGAGTTTTATTCGTCCGGCTTTGCAGGCGTCGCTCGCCAGAGTACGTGTTTTAAACGCCCGGATAGCCCACAGGTATTTATCTATTCGCAGTTTTTCTTTTTCAGCCATATCAGTTTCAAACTTACAAAGTTTTAAATAATGATGATACCAGAAAGATTATTTCGGCAGGGCGGCCGCAAAAAGGGTAAACCAAAAATCTGCCAGGGCCAAGTGTAAACCTATTGCAGGACGCGAAACATAATTTTAGCATCCTGTAAGATGAAACATTTGATTATCAATTAATTACAGCGGATTCCTCAAAAGGTAAATTTATGAAAGCATTGATTATCACCCACTTGCATATTTTTTAAAATTTACAAAAACGTGAAACACCTGATAATGAGCGTGTTTCACAGTGTTCCACAGCGTTCCGCGCGTAAAAAAATGGAACACTGGAACGCCTGCCGTCGGTTTAAAGCGTGCTTGTGGCCGAAAAAGAATCATGAAGTACCCTGGTTTCTCTAATTCAATCTCAATGCCCTGATTATTCTGCTATTAAAGGTACTTCCCGGCGCATCGGTTAATACTATGTGCTCATGTAATCAATCCTTAACTTAACATTAAGCAAACAAATTCCTTAAAATTTCCTTTAATTTGCCTAAATATTATTTCTCTGATGCAAGACCTAAAAAAACTAATCGAAGAGGCCTGGGAAGACAGGACCAAATTAAATTATACCGAATATGTTAATGCCATTGATACCGTTATTGAAAAACTGGATAAAGGTACCCTGCGCGTAGCTGAACTGATTGGCACCCGGTGGCATACTAACGACTGGATAAAAAAAGCTGTTATTTTATATTTCCCTACCAGGCAAATGGAAACCATTGAAGTTGGTCCGTTTGTTTTCCACGATAAAATGAAATTAAAAACCGATTACGCCGCCACCGGCGTTCGGGTAGTACCACACGCTATTGCGCGTTATGGCGCGCATCTTTCAAAGGGAGTTATTTTGATGCCATCGTATGTAAACATCGGCGCATTTGTTGACGAAGGCACCATGGTTGATACCTGGGCTACAGTAGGTTCATGCGCACAGATTGGTAAACATTGTCACTTGAGCGGCGGCGTTGGCATTGGCGGTGTATTGGAACCTGTACAGGCTGCCCCGGTTATTATTGAAGATAATTGCTTTATCGGGTCGCGCGCTATCGTAGTAGAAGGCGTTCACCTGGAAAGCGAAGTGGTTTTGGGCGCCAATGTGGTTTTAACCGCATCAACCAAAATTATTGACGTAACCCACGAAAAACCGATTGAATACAAGGGCCGCGTACCTGCACGCTCGGTAGTGATCCCGGGTTCATACACCAAAAAGTTTCCCGCCGGCGAATACCAGGTGCCCTGCGCCCTGATTATTGGCACCCGCAAAGAGTCGACAGATAAAAAAACGTCGTTAAATGATGCTTTGAGGGAAAATAATGTGGCTGTTTAGTTATTTAGAGATTAGAGATCAGAGACTGGAGATTAGTTTCTCGCTTTTTTCTAATCTCTAATCTCCATTCTCTAATCTCTGATTTAATGAAGATACTCATCCGGCTCCCTAACTGGCTTGGCGATGTGGTGATGAGCACCGCGTTTGTTGCTGCTGTAAGGGAGTTTTACCCGGATGCCGAAATCGATGTTATTATTAAAAAAGAGTTAACGGGGATTGCTGTGCTGATGGCCGGCTTGCGCAATGTTCACTCTTTCTCAAAACAGGAAAATAAAGGTTTAGCAGGTGTGTTCAGGTTTGGAAGAAAACTAAAAGCTGAAAACTATGACCTGTTTTTTAATCTGCCCGAATCGTTGTCATCCTTGGTAATGGGATGGGCCACCGGAGCAAAGCAACGGGTTGGCTTCGGAAAAGAAGGCGGCTTTTTTTTATTGACCCATCATTATAAAAAGCCGAAAAACATTCACCGTGTTGATGAATACGTCGCGTTACTTGAACAATTTACCGGCAAAAAAATTGACAACAGGCTGGTTAGCCTGGATGTGCAGAAACCCGGCAAGCCGATTACCGATTGGGTGCTGGTAAATTTCAATTCTGAAGCCTCGTCAAGAAGGATGCCGCTTGAGAAGGCTAAAACGCTGCTTAATTTATTAACCAATCGTTTTAAAAATATCGAATTTACTTTTATAGGATCGCCGAAAGAAGCTGCTTTTATTGATGAAATTATTAATGGCGCCGAAAATATTGACCGGATAAGAAACTTTGCCGGCAAAACCGACCTGATATCACTCAGCCATTTAATGGCGGGATGTACTGCAATGTTAACGACAGATTCGGGCCCGGCACATTTAGCCAACAGCGTGGGGGCGCCGGTAATTGCACTGTTTGGGGCCGGCAACGAGCATAATACCGCTCCGTACAACAAAAGCAATTTAACAGTAATCCGATACGGTGGCCTGGCTTGTGAACCCTGTGTTAAAAATGTCTGCAAACTATACGGCATACCAAAATGCATGCAACTGATAGATGAATTGCAGATCATTGCTGCATTGAGCGTATATTTGCCCCATGCTTAAAGACGAAGTTGCAAAAGCGCTGAAAGTTATACAGGATGGCGGCATCATCCTCTATCCTACTGATACTATTTGGGGCATCGGCTGCGATGCCACCAATACCGAAGCTGTGCAAAAAATTTACAAGCTTAAACAGCGCGACGAAGCCAAAAGCATGATCATCCTGCTGGATACCGAAAATAAACTCGAAAGTTATATCAGCGAGGTAAATCCGCTGGCCTACGATTTGATAGAATATGCCGAAAACCCGTTGACATTGGTAATGCCCGGAGCGAAAAATATTTCGCCTAAGCTGATTAGCAGCGACGGCAGCGTAGGCATCAGGGTATCGAAACACCCCTTTTGCCAGCAATTGATACAGCGCCTCCGGAAGCCATTGGTATCTACCTCGGCAAATATCAGCGGTAAACCATCGCCACAGTATTTTTTACAAATTGATGCTGATATCATCAACGGCGTTGATTATGTAGTTGACATTGACCAACACAGCATGGAAATAAAAACTCCGTCGACCATTATGAAACTGGCGCCGAACGGGAGCTTTGAATTTTTAAGAAGATAATTTGGGAGGGGAAAGGCGAAAGGTAAAAGCTGAAAGGCGAAAGCTGTTTTGTTCTGTTAAAAAACGATGAAGCAACATTTAAACCATCATATATTTAAAATAATATCGACCCTGGCCGGCGAGCAAAACCTGCAGGTATTTGCCATAGGTGGTTTCGTGCGCGATCTGTTTTTAAACCGGCCTTCAAAGGATATTGATATTGTTATTATTGGCAACGGGATTGAATTTGCCGAAAGTGTTGGCAAAAAGCTTAAAGTTAAAGTAGCCGTATTTAAAAACTTTGGCACGGCTAATCTTAAATACCAGGATTTGGAGATTGAGTTTGTGGGCGCCCGGAAAGAATCGTACCGACGCGACTCCAGGAAACCAATTGTAGAGAATGGAACCCTTGAGGATGACCAAAAACGGCGCGATTTTACCATTAATGCACTGGCGATCTCCCTGCATCCGGATACTTACGGGGAACTTTTGGATCCTTTTGACGGTGTGGCCGATTTGGAGCGGAAACTGATCAGGACTCCGTTAAACCCTGTGGAAACATTTTCGGATGATCCGCTGCGGATGTTAAGGGCCATAAGGTTTGCAACGCAATTAAATTTCCGGATTGATGACGTTGCCGTTGAAGCGATAAAAAATAATGTTGATCGGATCAGCATCATATCGCAGGAACGGATTACCGATGAACTGAACAAGATCATCTTATCGGCAAAACCATCCATCGGTTTTAATTATTTGTTTGATACAGGCCTGCTGCACAAAATATTCCCGCTGATGGCAGGCCTTTACGGGGTTGACTACATTGACGGCAAGGGGCATAAAGATAACTTTTACCATACCTTGCAGGTGCTGGATAATATTTGCGAAACGACAGACGACCTTTGGCTGCGCTGGGCCGCTATATTGCATGATATTGCCAAACCTGCCACCAAACGTTTTGAACAAGGCCACGGCTGGACCTTTCACGGACACGAAGACAGGGGCGCGCGCATGGTGCCCAAAATTTTCGCGCAACTAAAATTGCCTTTGAATGAAAAGATGAAGTTTGTACAAAAAATGGTACAACTGCACCTGCGTCCCATTGTTTTGGCACAATCAATAGTTACCGATTCCGCTGTGAGGCGTTTGCTATTTGAAGCAGGCGATGATATTGAAAGCCTGATGCTGTTGTGTAAGGCAGACATCACCACCAAAAACGAATATAAAGTAAAGAAATACCGCAACAACTTTGAGTTGGTACAGCAAAAGTTAAAAGATGTTGAAGAGCGCGACAGCATCCGTAACTGGCAGCCACCTGTTACCGGCATAGATATTATGCAGTTATTCGGCATAAAAGAGGGGCGCGAAGTGGGTATTATTAAAAATCAGATACGCGAAGCAATACTCGAAGGCGAAATACCCAACTCGCGCGAAGCAGCAATTATATATACAATTGCCAAAGGCGAAGAAATTGGCTTAAAAGTTGTGGGGAGTTGATTCCGGGATTTGTGACGTTGAATTTTGGGCTGTTAAAGATATTATTCCGAAATCGACCGTCCTAAATCCGAAATAAAATCAAAACATTATTATTTTTGTAAAAATTATACTAAAAAATGGCACTATACAGGTTCAGGATTACTTTTGAAGACTACGACGATGTTATCAGGGAAATTGATGTGAAATCCAATCAAACATTCGAAGATCTTCACCGGGCAATTCACCAATCAACAGGTTATAATCCTGAGTTTTCTTCGTCTTTTTATATCAGTAACGACCAATGGATAAAAGGCGAAGAGATCACCTATATGCCTAATCAAAAACGGATCGACCGCGGTGTAGCGCTGATGGATAAGGTTAAATTGCTTAGCTATATCGACGATCCTCACCAAAAATTTTACTACACTTTTAATTTCGACCGTCCCTTTGATTTTCATGTTGAACTGATGAAAATTATACTGGATGACGCTCCCGGTGTTACGTACCCGGCAGTGATAAGGTCGGTAGGCGAAGCGCCGAAACAATTTGGCAATGTAATAACGCCGACTGCCGCCCCTCCGGGTGCTGATGATTTTGACTTCCTGCATGAAATGTCGATCAGTGATGAGGATACCGAAGACTTTACCGAAATTTCGGATACCGAAGAAGTTGATGATGAAGATAAAAAAATTGCCGGTGTTGACGATGAAGAAGAGGAAGATGAATTTGGCAACGAATTCTCAGACGATGAAGGGTTCGAAGACGACAGCAAGTTGTCGCACGGGGATGATTATTAATTAGGTTATAGTTGGTAGTTCATGGTTCATAGCCGAAAAAAGGTGAAAGGTAAAAGGTAAAAACTGCGATTTTACCTTTCCATTTTCTACCATGAACTATGATCCATGAACTATGAACTGCCTCCCCGATGAACTATGAACTAACCACAAAAACCCTCGTTGTAATTGCCGGCCCTACCGCTTCAGGTAAAACAGCGGCGGCTATTGAGTTGGCAAAGCATTATAAAACGGTTATTGTTTCGGCAGATTCGCGTCAGTTTTACCGGGAAATGTCTATTGGCACTGCGAAGCCTACAGATGAGGAGCTCGCAGCAGCACAGCATTATTTTATCAATTCCCATTCCATTACCGAAAGTTTTAGCGCCGGCGATTTCGAAAAACAATCACTTTCGTTGTTGGACGAGCTTTTCAAAACGCATGATAAAGTTATTTTGGTTGGAGGATCGGGTTTGTTTATTAAAGCTGTTTGCGAGGGATTTGACGAATTTCCGGACACCGACCCCGGAATACGCGAAAAATTAAATGCCGAACTAACTGAAAAAGGCATTGCCTATCTCCAGGAAAAATTAAAATCGGCCGATCCTGATTATTACAACCAGGTCGATTTAAGCAATCCCCAGCGTGTTATCAGAGCGTTGGAGGTATTTGAGGGTACAGGTCGCCCCTATTCGTCTTTTCGTAAATCAGCAATCAATAACCGCCCTTTCAAGACCATTAAATTTGGTTTAACCATGGCCAGGGAGGCGCTGTACCAACGAATTAACCACCGGGTTGACGTTATGGTTAACCATGGCCTGATCGACGAGGTTAAAAACCTTTTACCTTCCCGGCATTTAAATGCGCTGAATACCGTGGGCTACAGCGAATTATTTGATTATTTCGACGGAAAAACAGACCTCAATACCGTTATCGATCTTATCAAACAAAACACCCGCCGGTTTGCCAAACGGCAATTAACCTGGTTCCGAAAAGATCCGGATATAATTTGGATGCAGGCAGATAAAAAAGAACTTGTAACGGATATGATTACCATGATAGATAATTTAGCGGCAAAATGCTAAATTTATCAAATGGTTAATTTAAGCGTTGTACAATTTACCCCCGAATGGGGCGCCAAAAAGCAAAATCTTGCACGCATAGCTCACTTGCTAAAAAACATCCGGGCCGATATTATTTTGCTACCTGAACTATGTACCACCGGCTACTCCTTTTTATCAACCGGTGAGGCTTTGCATGAAGGTGAAGACAAGTCAGGAGAAACTGCAGCGCTTTTCAGTACTATAGCGATTGAACAAAAAACAATGATCATTGCTGGTTTTGCTGAAAAGGATGGTGACAAAACCTACAATTCCGCATTGATAGCCTCGCCCGATGGTTCAGTGAATGTATACCGCAAAACACATTTGTTTTACAAGGAAAAGTTATGCTTTGAGCCGGGCAATTCCGGCTTTTTTGTGGTTGATCATCCCCTGATAGATTGCCGGGTTGGCGTAATGGTGTGCAATGATTGGCGCTATCCCGAAGCCGCAAGAAGCCTGACCTTGTTAGGAGCCGATATTATAGCCTGCCCGTGTAATCTTGTTTCCAACGTTTGGGGAATAGCCATGCCCGCCAGAGCACTTGAAAATAAAGTTTTCGTTGCAGTAGCTAACCGTTGTGGTACCGAAATAAGAACACTTGATGATGGTAGTGAACAATCCCTGACATTTAACGGCGGTTCGGTAGTGTATGATTTTAACGGTACGCCATTAATACGGGCGGGCAAGGATGAAGAAACCGCATTACAGGTAAACATTGATCCGTTAAGTACACGGGACAAATCCTTTAATGCGCACAATAACCTGCTGAATGACCGCAGGCCCGACTTATATTTATTGGATTAACCATCAACCCTAAAATAAAATCATGGAAAAAAACGCCCCGGTTGCCGAAACCGAAAACTCTCCCTTTTTAAGGGCGCTTGGTTTGCCAAGTGCAATTTTGTTGGTGGCGGGTATCATGATTGGATCGGGTGCGTTTAAAAAGATTGTGCCTATGGCGCAAACGCTGCACAACGGCGACTACATTTTGCTGGCCTGGATAATTGCGGGCGTTATCACCATGTTCGGGGCCTTTACCTATGCAGGACTCGCCAGCATGACTACCCAAACAGGTGGTGTATATGAATACTTCCGGGTTATTTTTGGCGATTTTATTGCATTTATATTTGGCTGGTCGGCTTTTACCATTATTGGCAGCGGAGCCATTGCGGCGCTGGCGTTTGTATGTTCGCAATCTGTTAATACGTTAATTACCTTGCCCGATCCGTTAGCGGCCTTCAAAGATATGGGCATCGGCGATTCCGTTTTTCCGTTTGCCGATTCGGGCATCAAAATACTGGGGGTGCTGCTTATTACGCTATTAACCTGGTACAACTGCAGGGGAATAAAAAAAGGCGGCGTCTTAAATAACATCGTCACTTCGGCAAAAATCCTCGGCATACTTTTGCTCATTGTTGCCGGGTTACTTTTTACCGGTCATCCGGCAGCAAATACAGGTTCAAATGCTATGGCAACTGCACCGCAGGGTATTGCCCTTGTAAGCGGTTTATTCGGCGCTATGCTAAGCGCGCTGTGGGCGTATGATGGCTGGACAAATATTACCTACGTTACCGGCGAAATTAAAAACCCCACGCGCAATGTGCCGTTAGCTATTATCGGCGGCGTTGGCGTTGCCATGTTGCTATATGTGCTGCTAAATTACGCCTACATGCGGGTTTTGCCGCTGTCGCAACTTGCGGGTCTTGGCGCAAATAAAATTGCGGCTGCCGAAGTTGCAGGGGCATTAATGGGAAAAACGGGTTCTTTAATAATTGCCCTGCTGATCATCACCTGTACGTTTGGCGCATTAAATGGCTGTATTATCTCGTACCCGCGTATTTATTTCCGTATGGCTCAGGAAAAGGTGTTTTTTAAAAATGCGGCCGAAATACATCCTTTTTTCCGCACGCCCAATGTTGCCCTGATCTATTCGGCGGTATGGAGTTGTATCCTGCTGGTGAGCGGAACTTTCGATCAGATAACCAACCTCATCATCTTTGCATCTTACGCATTTTTTGCGCTGGGTGCTGTTGCCGTTATTCGAATGAAAATGAAGGGTGTAGTCAAATCGAAAGTTATAGGCTACCCGGTAATCCCCTATATTATCATCTTGTTTTGTATAGCGCTTATCATCAACACCATCATTACCCAGCCCGGCGCATCGGCCATAGGGCTGTTATTGGTCCTGAGTGGAGCGCCGTTCTATTTCTATTTTAAACGGAAATATTCGTAGAGACGCAATATTTTGCGTCTCGGGAGGTGGACAACCTGAATATCCGCTTTCTAATTGCATATCGGAGACGCAAAGTATTGCATCTCTACTTTGACAACGCTTTGTCCCTATTTCAGTAAAGTCTGCAAATAAAGCCCGTAACCACTTTTTATATATTTTGCAACCAGCACTTTTAGCTGTGCATCATCAATAAACCCGCGGCGATAGGCCACTTCTTCAATACAGCCAATTTTGGTTGCCTGGCGTTTTTCAATCACCCTCACATATTCCGATGCATCACTTAACGAATCAAATGTACCGGTATCCAGCCAGGCAGTGCCCCTGTCCATCACACCAACCTGCAGGTCTCCCTGCTCCAGGTAAAACTTGTTTACATCGGTAATTTCGTACTCACCGCGCGGCGATGGTTTTAGTTCTTTAGCTATCTTTATCACCTTATTATCGTAAAAATATAGCCCCGGCACCGCAAAATTCGACTTAGGTTTAACCGGCTTTTCTTCGATAGAAAGCGCTTTGAAGTTTTCATCAAACTCAACAACACCGTACCTTTCGGGGTCGGCAACCGGGTAAGCAAATATGGCCGCGCCTTCCACATTGTTAAAGCTGCGGATCAGGTTGCTGAAACCGGTACCATAAAATATGTTATCACCCAATATCAGGGCAACTTTATCATTACCTATAAACTGCTCCCCTATCACAAAAGCCTGCGCCAGTCCGTTTGGTTTTTCCTGTATGGCAAATTCAAAGTGGCAACCTAGTTCATGACCGTCACCCAGCAAGCGTTTAAAGCTTTCGCTGTCTTCAGGTGTTGTAATGATCAGCACTTCCCGTATATCCGCCAGCATTAATACCGACAACGGGTAATAAATCATTGGTTTATCGTAAATCGGCATCAGTTGCTTACTTATTGCCCTGGTTATAGGGTATAACCTGGTGCCTGATCCGCCTGCTAAAATAATTCCTTTCATGGTTCTGTTAAATGGTTTTCAGCCTGTCAATACAAGTAATTAAACTATCACGCCAATATGGTATTTCTATGTTAAACGTTTGCTTGATCTTGCTTTTGTCCATAACAGAATACGCAGGCCTTACCGCCTTTGTTACATAATCGGAAGTTTTAATTGGCAATGTTTTAACGCTGGTGCCCGATATATCAAAAATAGCCTTTGCAAAATCATACCACGAAGCCACACCTTCATTGCTATAATGATAAACGCCGTAGGCTTTGCTGTTACTTTGGATGATATGCAATATGCAGGCAGCAAGGTCCATCGCATAGGTTGGGGTACCGGTTTGGTCGGCAATTATTTTTAATTCGTCTCTTTCGGCGCCCAATTTCAACATGGTTTTTACGAAATTATTCCCATATTCGGAATAAAGCCAGCTCGTGCGGAGTATAAAATGCTTCTTTAATGTTTTAATAACTGCCAATTCACCGTCGAGTTTTGTTACGCCGTAAACGTTAATCGGTTCGGCGAGATCGTCTTCAATGCGGGGTAGAGGCACATCACCTTTAAAAACAAAATCTGTTGAAACATGCACCAATACCGAGTCGGTTGCATCACAATGCCTTGCTAAATTTGCTGCGCCGGTCACATTAATTTTAACGGCCATGTCGCTGTCGTCCTCAGCTTTGTCTACGGCGGTATAAGCTGCGCAATTAATGCTGTACGCCGGTTTATAGGTTTCGAAAACCTTTTTCAGCGCTTCGTCATCCAGGATATTTGCTTCGGTTTCCGAAGGGAAATAAATATTGGTGATACCTTTTTTTTCGGTGAAGGTTTTTAAACATTGTCCTAACTGGCCCGAAGCGCCAAAAACAACTATATTACTCATAGAAGATGTTTGATAAATAATGTGCTAAAGTATGGTGAATTTAATTTTCATTTTCTTTTATTTCGTGGGCTTTTGATCGCCAAATAACTCCTCCTCTACAATACAACAAATTATATGTCCAACCAGGATGTGCACCTCCTGAATGCGCGGGGTTTCGTTGGAAGGTACTTTAATACAGATGTCACACATCCCGGCCATTTTGCCGCCGTTAAGCCCGGTGAGGCCAACGGTGATTATGCCTTTCTCTTTACAAGCCTCCAGCGCTTTAATGATGTTGGGCGAATTGCCCGAAGTTGATATCCCGATAAAAACATCTCCCTCGTTCCCCAATGCCTGTACCTGCCGGGCAAAAAGCCGCTCGTACCCATAGTCGTTTCCGATGGCGGTCATCACAGAAGAATCGGTTGTTAAGGCTATGGATGGAAGCCCTGGCCTGTCAAAATAAAACCTGGCAACAAGCTCACCTGCAATATGCTGCGCATCTGCGGCACTGCCGCCGTTACCGGCCAATAAGGTTTTCTTGCCGTTTTTGTAGGCGTCTATTATAACAGAGGATACCTTTTCTATTAATTTAAGCAATTCGGTATCCTGCAATACAGCTTGTTTTACCTGTATGGATGCTTCAACCTGTGATTTAACTGTTTCGAACATTCTTTTTTCTAAAATTCCGGGCGTTACGCGATTTCAGCCGGAAATAAACTTGTCTATATCAATATTTAAAAACCAAAATCGCCTGCATCCTTTAAAAAGGGCAGTTCTTTGTCCTTGTCGGATACCAGCAAATCATCAAACGGCATTCCCCAGTCAATTTTCAGCGCGGGGTCCGCATAATGCAAACCACCTTCAGATGCTTTGTTGTAATAATTATCGCATTTATATTGAAAAACGGCAGTTTCGCTTAATACCACAAAACCATGCGCAAACCCGCGGGGAATAAAAAACTGCTGATGATTTTTTTCAGATAATAATACCGAAAAATATTGGCCATAGGTCTCCGAATCTTTGCGTACATCTACTGCTACATCCAATACTTCGCCCAAGGTTACCCGCACCAGTTTCGACTGCGCAAATTCTCCTTTTTGCAGGTGAAGTCCCCGCAATACGCCCCTGGTTGAAAATGATTGATTGTCCTGCACAAAGTTTACCTCGGCGCCAACGGCTTCGTTAAATTTTTGTGTGTTATACGATTCAAAAAAGTAGCCCCTGTCATCGTTAAATATCCTGGGGGTTAGTACTATGCATCCCTTAAGCGGGGTGGGTGTAATGGTCATTATTTTGTGTTTATTTAGCGATTTTCATATTGATGATCGTAGTAGCTTGCATAGGCACCACTTGTAACATTGTTGAGCCATGTAGTGTTCGCCAAAAACCAGTCAATGGTTTCTGACAGGCCTTCCTCAAAAGTAACTGACGGTACCCAGCCAAATTCGCGGTTAATTTTACCGGCGTCAATAGCATATCGCCTGTCGTGCCCCGGCCTGTCCTTAACATAGGTAATCAGTTGTTTGCTGGTTCCCGGTTCCCGACCAAGCTTCTCGTCCATTTGTTTGCATAGCAGCATTACCAGGTCAATGTTTTTCCACTCGTTAAATCCGCCGATATTATAAGTACCACCAGTTTTCCCTTCGTGAAATAGCAGGTCTATAGCAATAGCATGGTCTTTTACATACAGCCAGTCGCGGGTATATTTACCATCGCCGTAAACCGGTAGTGGTTTATTATTGATGATATTGTTGATCATCAGCGGGATGAGCTTTTCCGGAAAATGGTTTGGCCCGTAGTTGTTTGAACAGTTGGAAACGATAGTTTGGATACCGTAAGTATCATTATAAGCTCTTACAAAATGATCAGACCCTGCTTTGCTGGCGCTGTATGGCGAATGCGGATCATATCTTGTCTCCTCAGTAAATAAACCTTCGCTGCCCAAAGCGCCGTACACCTCATCGGTAGAAATATGATAAAATAAATGCTCGTTATACTTGCCTTTCCATTTCTCCTTGGCCACTTCCAATAAATTTACCGTACCAATAACATTGGTATAAACAAAATCAAGCGGGTTGGTGATCGAACGGTCTACG
>Ga0068855_100001002_pt1 | contig 35206 bp, 28 predicted proteins | sample KBSCornC52_FD_66592 | JGI IMG/M metagenome (GOLD analysis project Ga0068855, IMG submission 66592) | Corn rhizosphere microbial communities from Kellogg Biological Station, Michigan, USA - KBS Corn C5-2 | ecosystem: Host-associated > Plants > Roots > Rhizosphere > Soil ...
AGCGCATGAGAGCGGGAGGGTGCAGCCTCCCGTCCGCCGCGGAGTGCACCCAATCTGTTGAGCCCGTGTGCGTAAGGTGAGTTATGAAAGAGAACCATTCAATTCCGCCGCACTCCGCGCGCCTTGACTTCGGTTTTATGGCCGCTGTATAATCCTGTCGGCTCGCGGCAGAATCCTGCCGCGTTCCCGCTTACAAACCCAATTGTTCGGCGGCCGAGCGCGCGGCCCCTTCCATTATTCCCTATTTTCGCCTGCACTGGCGAACTGGCGAGGAGAATCTCCCATGACCGCCCCGAATATCTCCGCTTCCGATCTCTGGAAGAAGACCGTCGACCGCGTGAAGGACCGCGTGAATCACCGTTCTCTCTGGGAAGTGATGGAGAAGGCGGTCGGTATCGCGGTCGAAGGAGATACATTCATTGTCGGCTTAAACGCGCGCAATTTCAATGAAGCCGGTCACATGAACGTGTCGGAGCACAGGAATGCCATCGAGCAGGCGGCCTCGTCGTTCGCCGGACGGCCGCTCAAGGTGCGCATCATCGAGGGCGACACGCTCGCGGACTGGACGACGACGAAGGCGCGGGACGAGCGCGTCGCGGCGATGCAGTCGGCAACCTACCAGCGCCGCGACCGGGATGAAGCCGCCGCCCAGAACTGGGACACGCTTTACGACTATGTCTCGCGCGCTTATTCCGCGCTGCCGATGCGGACGCTCCCGCAGTCCAAATCGCGCTATCTCACCGACATGTTGTACGTGTTGAGCGACTCGATGAACCAGCTCTACCCGGAGCAGCCCGATGAATCGACGGAGAGGCTGCTCGCGCGCGTCGTGGAGAAGGTCGCCGGCAACGCGGACGTTCCGGCTACGCTGGTGTGTCTGGAGCTCGACCGGCTGCGCTCCTGGCAGCGTCAAAACCCCGGCTAATTCCTCGGGCGTTCAAACGGCGCGAAACAGATCGCAGGCCACGTGGCGTCCTGCGATTTTCGCGTCGTCCACCATGAGTTGCTGCAAGATTCGTGCCAATCTGCGCGATTCCCCGGAGGGAGTTGAATCGGGTCGACCGGATTGGACGGGCGCTCAGCGTGTTTGACCCCTCTTCCGGACCGCAATGTTCCTGCTTTAGAGCGCATCCGTTGGCCGATTCGCAGGGCCTATATCGCGGGAGACGGCGCGACGAGAGCTGCACCGGCCGATTCATCCGTCTGCCGGATCGGCTGGTAGATGTTCGCGCCGGTCAGCACGCGATAGCGACGATAATTGGACGCGTAGAACCGCCAGAGCACGATGAGGGCGACGATTCCACTCTGGAACAGGTGATAGGCCATCTCCGACCACTGCCGAAGCGGGAAGACGATTCCCTTGCGCAGCAGCAGGTTATCCACCGCAACCCAGAGCACGAGCCCCTGCATGCCTGTCCAGAAGTAGCCTAGATTGACGCCGAGGTGGCGGCCCACCGGTATGCCGCTCCACATCTCGCCCGGCGTCGCCTGCCTGCCGAACGAGAAGTGGCGGCGGAAGCCGGCCGCGTCCAGGCCGGGGCCGGGATAGCAGTGGTCGCGGTGGCGGAGATAGTAGACGTATCCGGCGTACGCCAGCGAGCCGCCGATGAGCTTGGCGACTATGAGGCCGGACCACCCGAGGCCGAAGTGCCGCTGGAGGATGTTCCACTCGTCGGCGAGATCCGGCGAGGCGAGGAACGTGCTGACGAGATCGGCGGCGTTGGCGAAGACAACGAGAAGGAGGACGAAAAGGGCTTTGCGGCGCATCAGGAGTGGCATATTGTCTTGCTCCAAAGAATGCCTGAGACTGCCAGAGACTTTACTGCTTAGCCTGATTGCATGTACCGTGCCACAATCCCCCGATCCTCCAACGCAAAGGTGCCGGTTTTCGCGTGATAAGGTCCGCGAATCACGAATCGAGCGGGCCGGCGGGTGGAATTTCACCCGCCGGCCCGCTCGATTCGTGCGTGCCTTCGCCCGGATTTGGTCTATCCCTTAAGCGCCTCGGCGCCGCCAACGATCTCCGCCAGCTCCTTCGTGATGCCTGCCTGGCGGGCGCGGTTGAGCTGGAGCGTCAGCGTGGAGATCATCTTGCCGGCGTTGTCGGTGGCGGCGCTCATGGAGGTCATCCGGGAGCCATGCTCGCTGGCATTCGATTCCAGCATCGCCTGATAGACCTGCGTCAGGACGTAGCGCGGGAGCAGCTCGCCCAGAAGCCGCTCGGGGGCGGGCTCGAAGATGTAGTCCGCTGCGGGACCCTCGCCCGCGTCGGTCTCGGGCGTCTCAATGGGGAGGAGCTTCAGGACCGTGGGGCGCTGCGTGATGGCCGTCACGAATTTCGTGTACACGAGATAGAGCTCGTCGACGTCGCCGTTTTCGAACGCGGCGCGGACGAGCCGTGTGATGTCCGCCGCCTCGTTGAAGCTCACGGCATTGGTGTTTACGGTGAGTGATTCGACAATGTTGAACCCGCGCCGCCGGAAAAAGGCGTTCCCTCTCTTTCCGATAACGTAGAGCTTGAGGCGGGTGGGGTCGAACTCTTTCGTCAGCTCGAGACCGCGCCGAAGGATCTGTGCGGTATACGAGCCTGCCAGCCCGCGGTCCGCGGTGATGATGAGGAGCCCGGTGTTCTGGACCTCGCGCCGCTCCAGCAGCGGATGCTGCACCGTCTCCGCGGCGGCGCCGGCGAGGCTGGTCATCACCTCGCGCATGGTTTCCGCATAGGGTCGCGCGGCCTGCACGCGGTCCTGCGCGCGCTTAAGACGTGCGGCGGCGACCATCTTCATCGCCTTCGTGATCTGCTGGATATTCTTCGCGACCCGGATTCGCTGTCGGATCTGGCGAGTCGTTGCCATGAGGCGGAGTCTCCTCGGGAGTGCTTCTCGATGCGGGCTCTGTTCGGCCGGTGCATTCGGACTGCGGAGATCGGATCACGTCCGAGCTGAACCAAATTATACCGCAAACCCGACCAGGTTTGTGAAGAGAAACACAAAGGGGCGCAACGGGTACGCCATCAGCACACGTCGCAAGCGCGCCGCGTGGAACCCACATTACCTTCTGGAGCGGCCCGCCTGATAATGAGGTCGCGCTGGCGAATCAAGAGCGAATCAAGGCGGTTCACTTCAGGCCGCCGAGGACGATGGAGCGGGTGAAGAAGCGCTGCGCGAACAAGAAGGCGACGAGGACCGGCAGGATGACGAAGGTCGCGGCGGCCATCATGAGTGGGAAGGACATCACGTAGAGGCCGGAGGAGAGCGCCGCGACCGCCAGCGTGAGGGTGCGCATCTCGCCGCTCTTAACGACGATGAGCGGGAGGATGAAATCGTTCCACGCGCCCATGAAGGTGAAGACGGCGAGCGTGGCCAGGGCCGGCTTGCAGAGGGGCAGCACGATCTGGCGGTACGTACGGAACTCGGTGCAGCCGTCGAGCCGGGCCGCGTCCAGCAGGTCCTCTGGAATCGTGAGCATGAACTGGCGCAGCATGAAGATGCCGAACGCGCCCGCGAATCCGGGCACGGTCAGGCCGAGATAGCTGTCGAGCCATCCGAGCTGCTTCAGGAGGAGGAAGGTCGGAATCATCGTCACCTGCGCCGGAATCATCATCGTACCTAGCAGGCACATGAAGAGGAGGTCGCGGCCGCGGAACCGGAGCCGCGCGAACGCGTAGGCCGCGAGGCTGTTCAGGAAGAGGCTGACGCCCGTCACGCTCACCGCGACGATGGCCGTATTGAGGAAGTATCGCCCGAACGGCGCGATATGCCACGCCTCGGCGTAGTTCGACCAGACGGGCGGCCAGGGCAGCATCCGCGGCGGCCAGGTGAAGACCTCGCCCTCCGGCTTGAGCGACGTCGAGAGCATCCAGAGGAACGGGAAGAGCGTGAGCAGCGCCAGCCCGTAGAGCGCGACGTGAATCAAGCCGCGGACGATTGCGGATTGTGGATTTCGGAATGCGGATTTGGGAGCGGCGGCGATCATGTGAGCGCCTCCACGCGATCCCGGAAGAACCGCCACTGGATTAGCGTGAGAGCCATCACGGCCGCGAAGATGAGGACCGCGATAGCGGACGCGTAGCCGAGCTCCACGCGGTCGAATGCGACCTGCCAGAGGTAGAAGACGATGAGGCGGGTCGAATCGGCCGGACCGCCGCCCGTCATCATGAAAACGGTCTGGAAGACCTGAAACGCGCCGATGAAGCCCATGATCGAGAGGAACATGATCGTGGGCATGAGCAGTGGAAGGGTGACCGCCTTCACCTGCTGCCACCGCGACGCGCCGTCGATTCGCGCGGCCTCGTAGTAGACCTCGGGAATGCCCTGAAGGCCTGCGAGGTAGACGATGACAGAGAACCCCAGCCCGTGCCACACCTGCACCAGGACGATGCAGAGCAGCGCCGTATGAGGGTCGCTGAGCCAGGCAGGGCCCTGCACGCCCACTCCCTTTAGCAGCGTGTTGATGATTCCGAACTTCGGGTTGAGCAGCCACTCCCAGACGAATGCTACCGCGACGAGCGAGATGACGTTCGGCATGAAGAAGATCGTGCGCGCCAGCGTCTTGCCGCGGAACCACTTCTCGTCGAGCACGAGCGCGATGAGAAGCCCCGCGACGAGGCTGAGCGGCACCGCGGTAACCGCGTACTTCAGAGTCGCCGAGAGCGATGCGCCGACAGTCGGGTCGGCGGCCATCCGCCGGTAGTTGTCCGCGCCGACCCACTGCGCCGGGTTGATTCCGTCGTAGCGGAAGAAGCTGAGGGCGATTCCCCCGAGGCAGGGCACGACCTGAAAGAGGAAGATGAGGAAGAGCGCGGCCGCCACGAAGTCCGCCGCCGGGCTGCGGCGACGGCGGGGGGAAGTGTGGGAAGTGTGGGGAGTATGGGAGGTGTGGGACGTGGAGGAGCCATCGGGCAGCACCCGGACGGCCGCGTCTGGCGCGGGCATTGGCACCGCGTCAACGGGCAAAGGTCTTCTCCGCCTCGTGAATCTGCTGGATGGTCTCCCGCTCGGCCTTCGTGAGCGCGGCGTGCGGATCGGCGTTGCGCAGCAGCACGTCCGAGACCGCGTAGTCGAGCTTGTCCCGCATCTGGTTCGTGAACGGCCCTACGAACTCCATTGTGGTCCAGTCATGTTCCAGCACTGACGGAATCCACGCGCACTTCTCCCTGAACTCGGCCGGGTCCGGGAGCGCCGGACTGTCTCTGCCTGCCCCGGTAATGTGCTGGAATTCCGACGACCGGAGGGATGACCAGCGGGCCGGCGGCGCGACCCAGAGCGTCTGCCAGTAGCGAATCAGCGCTTCGCGGCTGGAGAGGAACTTCGCGAGCTTCCAGGCTTCCGCCGGATGTCTGGTCTGCGCGCTGATTCCCCAGTAGCAGGAGGTGGAGATGGACATCGCCTTCTGGTCGCGCGGCAGCGGCGCGACGCCGAACCGCAGCCGCTTCCCGTCCTTCTTCAACTGCGGCGTGCGCCAGGAGCCGTCGATGAGCATCCCGGCCTGGCCGTTCTGGAAGAAGGTGTAAGGGCCGAGCCCGCCCCGCTCGCTCGACGACTGGCTCATGAGGAAGTCTTTCGAGAGGCTCTTCAGGTAGAGGAGCGATTCGACCGCCTTCTCGTTGTTGAACGCCGGAATGCTCTTCCCCGAATCCCATACGCGGCCGCCCGCCTCGTAGTAGAAGGGGAGCCAGTCGAAGCAGTGGAATCCGGCGAGCAGCCCGACGATTCCCTGTTTTCCGCCGTTGCGCGCGGGGTCGGCAAGCCGCTCCGCGGCGTCTTTCAGTTCCTTCCAGGTCCAGCGCTCATCGGGATAGGGGATTTTCGCGGAGTCGAAGAGGTCCTTGTTGTAGAAGAGGGCCCGGATATTGATGTCCTGCGGGATTCCATACGTCTTGCCGCCGGATCGCAGCGCCTCCCACGTCACGGGGATGAAGTCGCCGCGGTCGATGCCGTCCGGCCCATCCATGAATCGGTCGAGCGGGAGGTTCATGCCGCGGCGGATGAGCTGCGCGCCGAAGTCGACATTCTGCCGCATCACATCCGGCGCGATCCCGCCCGCCCGCAGCATCAGAATCCGGCTGGCGTAGTTGTCGAGGTGGTGAAAGCGGACCTTGATTCCGGGATTCTGCCGCTCGAATTCGGGGATGTACTCCTTCAGGTAGAGCGCGTTCTCGAACGGCATCCCCCAGACCGACATCTCGATCTCGACCCGTCCGCCCGCGCGCTGCCGCTGCCAGAGCGCATTCGCTCCGGACAGCAACACCAACGCAATAATCGTGGCCGCCAGCGCCCTCAACTCAATCGCCCTCCACGAAGCCTACTTCGCCCCACCCCGCCGCCGATCCTTTAACCACGGAGCGCAAGGAGGACACGGAGAACGGCGAGAGAATCAACCACGGGGAACACCGGGAGCACGGGGAGTGGCGGGAGGTTCACGAGTCCTTTTTCGCGTGTTTCGCGGGCAAGAATCCCGCCGTTGACGTTTCCCGTGCTCCCCGTGGTCCCCGTGTTCCCCGTGGTTTGAATCAGTCGATGAAGACGAATTCGTTTGTGTTGAGGAGGATGCGGCAGGCGTTGGCGAGGCCGTGTTTGGCGGCGTAGGCGGCGAGGCGGGTTCGCTCAGAAGGAGTGGTCGGGCGGCCGAAGCCGAGGCGGATTGCGGCGTCGATTCGACCGGCGAGGTCCGGCGCGAGCTTCTCGACGCGGGCGGCGAAGAGGGCGCTCTGCTTCAGGATGAAGGGGTCGTTGAGGAGGGCGAGCGCCTGGAGCGCGGTGAGTGTTGTGTTGCGGACGGGCGTGTTGATGTTGGGGTCGGCGCAGTCGAGGCACTCCAGGAAGGGGTTCTCGACGGAGCGTACCGTGAACGCGTAGACGGTCCGCCGCCACGCTTTCGGGTCGTTGATCTTCTCGACTGCGCTGTAGTCGTAGACCGGTGAATGGTCGTCCTTGAACCGGAAGAGATCGAAGCCGGGTCCGCCCATCGTCAGGTCGAGCGCGCCGCTCACCGCGAGGACGGAATCACGAATCGATTCGGCGTCGAGCCGCTGCCGGTTCATCCGCCAGAGGAGGCGATTGTCGGCATCAACCCGGGCGCAGGCCGGATTGTCGGCGGAGGACTGGCGATACGCGGCGCTCGTTACGATCAGGCGGTGGAGTGCCTTGAGGGACTGGCCGTGGTCGCGGAACCAGACCGCGAGCCAGTCGAGCAGCTCCGGGTGGGAGGGCCGGCCGCCGTTCTTCCCAAAGTCGTTGGGCGTGTCGACGATGCCCTTGCCGAAGTGGTAGTGCCAGACACGATTTACGATGGACCGCCATGTGAGCATGTTCCCGGGGTCGGTGATCCATTCGGCCAGCGCGGCGCGGCGCGACCCTTCCGGCGCATCCGGAGCGAGGTGGAAGTCGGACTGGAGCCCAGCGACGCAGGAGAGCGCGCCCGCGCCGACGAGATCCTTCGGCTGCTCGACTTCGCCACGGTTGAGGATGTGAATCGCGCGGGGCAAGTGGGACCGGACGGCGAAGACCATCTCGGCCGGTGGCAGCCTGCCGATCTGCTCATCGAGCCGCCTGATCTCCTGCTCCCGCAGCAGGTCGGCGGTCCGTTCCGCCTCCGGAAGAGAAGCAAGGGCCGCTTCGCGTCGCTGCTTCTTGAGGTGCGTCAGCTTACCGGTCAGTTCCTGCCGCTCCTGCTCGGTCTGGATCGCGCTCCTGTTGCCGTCAGCGAGTGACTGCCGGCTGTCGAATCCATCTACCAGGTAGCGGCTGGACCAGCGGCCGGCCTCGATCGAATCGAGCGCCGCGACCGCCGCACCGCGCGCGATGTTCTCGCCTCCCGACCAGACCTGCGCTTCCGCCAGCGCGAACACGAAATCGCCCGTGCGCGGCCAGAGGCGCGTCGCCGTGATTCGGACGTATCTGCCCTGCTTGCCGCCCGGCTGAATCTCATACGGCCTGTCAGCCGGATTTGGGAAATCCGCTGCCGTGTGGTCGTCGAGGACAGTTGGTTTTGCGAACGACGGATCGTCGGAGGTCTCGACCTTGAAGCGGAGCGGGAACCCGAATCCGGGCGTGTCCGCGAAGTCGGTGGGGCGAGCGGGAACCAGCACGATTCGGTCGATTGGCCGCGGTGTGCCGAGATCGATCTGTACCCACCTCGTCGCGTTCTGTGTGGCCGAGATGTCGCTGTGGTAGCCGTTGGAGGGACTTGTCGCGGCGGGCGGCGGTGGGAGAAGCGCGACTTGCTTCCCGAGTGCGCGAATTTCGCCGTCAAGTCGGACTGTCTCCGGCGTGGTGGTCGCAAGGAGCCGCTTATCCAATTGCTCCCGCGCATCCAAGAGGGCCTGTCGCCGCTCCTCCAGCGCTGCCCGCGGGCCGTAGCCGCGGTCGCCCCGATCCACTCCCGCGAAGACCGCCTGGAGACGGTAATAGTCGCGCATCGGGATGGGGTCGAATTTGTGGTCATGGCAGCGGGCGCAGTGGATGGTGACGCTGTCGAAGGTCGCGATGGCGTTCGAGACCATGTCGTCGCGGTCGAGGAGCCGCGTCTTCTCCTTCTCGACCGTCCCCTCCGCCAGCTCGACCTGCCCGACGAAGTCCCACGGCCCCGCCGCGATGAAGCCGGTCGCGATCACGCCGTCCGGGTCCTCCGGCCAGAGTACGTCGCCCGCAAGCTGTTCGCGCACGAAGCGGCTGTACGGCTTGTCGGCGTTGAGCGAGCGAATGACGTAATCGCGATACGGCCATGCGCGATCGCGCCGCTTGTCCTTGTCATAGCCATGCGTATCGCCGTAGTGGACCACGTCCAGCCAGTGCCGCCCCCACCGCTCGCCATATCGCGGCGACGCCAGCAGCCGGTCTACCACCTTTTCATAGGCATGAGGGCTTCGATCGCCTATAAATGAATCAATCTCGGCCGGAGATGGGGGAAGTCCGATCAGGTCGTAATAGATGCGGCGTATGAGGGTCCGGCGGTCGGCGGGCGGAGACGGGAAGAGGTGCTTCGACGCCAGCTTCGCCAGGAGGAAAGCGTCGATGGGATTTTCGATTTTCGATTTTCGATTTTCGATTTGGGGGAAGGGAGGAGCCGTTAGTGACCGCAAGGACCACCATGTCGCGGCCGGGGGCGTTTGCGAAGACGCGCGAATGGCCAGCGCCAGCAGAAGGGGAGCCGAGAGGCGGGCCAGACGGCGAGGATTAGCCGGGATGAACGGGATAAACATAAATAACGTCAAAAACTGAAACCACGAATGCACACCGATGCACACTAATAAGACCTGCATTTCCAGCCGTTATTCGTGTTCATTCGTGGTCACAAAGCCGTTTCCCTATGCAGTTCATAATGTTCATAATGGCTACCGTTGCCGTTATTTTCGTTCATCCCGTTTATCCCGGCCAGTTCTCCCCGGCTATTTCGCGGCGGTGGCCGGCTCTTCTCGCGGGAGCTGGCGGTGGAGCTGGCGGACGACCTGGCGCAGGCCGTAGCCCGCCGGCAGTCGCGCGAACAGTTTGTTGTGTTTGACGGCCAGCTCGCGCGCCTGGCCCCAGCCCGTCCGCATGAACCGCACCATCGTAATCGTGATGTCGCTCTTCTCGATGTCCGGCTCGAATTTGTAGACCGATTCCGTCCCGTTCGTGGAGGGCCATACCAGCTCCGCGAGCCCCAGCTCCCTCTCCAGCCGCTGCCGGCTCTCCTCGCGGCAGATTCCTCCGATGAAGAGGCAGCGCTTGCCGCGGACCAGATTCCGCACCTCGTCGAGCTCGGTCTGTTCGTCGTCGCTGAGCGCCTGGTCCGGCTCGGCCAGGTCGGCTTCAGCGCGCTTCGCGAGGCGGTCAGCTTCCTTCTGGATTTCCCGCGCGACTTCCTGGACGGCCTTCTCTTTGCACTCTTCCAGCAGGGCGACCCAGGGAGTGAGGAGCGCGCGCAGCGCGACGCTGGAGGCGGGAGCGCCCTGCTTTCGGCAGTGCGCTACGGCCGCAGCGAGCTCCTTCGGGTCCGTCTCGCGCGTGCCAAAGTCGGGGTTCGTGACGAGCGCGCGGAGCTGCTGAACGGCGGCCTCGCGTTTGGCGCGGTTCTTCTTGTCGAGCTGAAGGTGCTCCAGCACGACCGGAAGCTGCTCGGCGCGCTCGTCGAGCAGATCGTCCGGGCAGCGCTCCTGGAGGCTGTAGAGGTAGACGTCCTCCTCCTCGGCGATTCCGCAGAGGTCACGGAAGAAGTGAATCTGGTGCTCGTCGTTCTGGCGCGGGAACCAGGATTGCAGGTGCCGCCAGAGCCGCGTCTGGTGGGAGGCGATCGATTCGAGGAGCTCCTGACGCTCCGGCTGCGTGAGCTTCGCCGCTTCGGCGTCGTACCAGTCGAGCGCATTGTAGGCCTCGATTAGCGACTCGTAGAGGTCTGCCAGCCGGTTCCACGGCCACGGCTCGGCGGGATGGAGCTCGGCGCGGAGAGGGATCAGATAGTGGCCCGGCCCATGCTCGTCATCGATGCGCCGCCGCAGATAGTTGAGGAGGGAACGGAGCGGCCAGTGCTGGATGTCGCGCTGGGCGAGCTCGGCCTGGAGCGCTCGCTGGCGGCACATGAGCGCTTTCAATTTGATGAGACCGACGGTCCCGGAGAAGACGTCACCCTCCTGCTCTGCCTGCTCCGTGAGGGTGTCGGTGTCCTGATAGACCTCTTCCAGAGGACGGCGCGGGCTGGACGGTACAGGCGGGGGAGCGGGCCGCGGCGGAAGCGCGGGGCGCGCCGTGACGACGCGATATTCCTGCGCCTGCTCATGGACGACGCTGGCCGTGCCGTTACCGACCGGCTTCTCCACGGCGCTCAGATCGAGGGTTGGCAACGGGGCCGGAAGGGCGACGGCGGCGTCCGCCAGGTTCGTCCCACGGAGCGCGTCGAGCTCGCGCGCGGCCTGAGCGGATAGATGCGTCAGCTCTTCGGTTAGCGGCCCATCCGCCGCCTTGCGCGCAATGTTGAGGAGGGTGGTGAGCTTGAAATGCGCGGATTCGAGGAATCGCGCCCGGTTCTCGACCGATGTATCCAGTTGTTTTCTAATTCGATCGCAGTAAGCATCCAGTAAAGCCTCGGAATCGAGCGGTGATTCGGCAATTAACAGATCTGACATAGCCGTCCCCTTCTTGCATATAGTAACAGTCCAAACGCCGCACAGGGGACTGGAAGTCCCCGCTCATCATGGTCAGGTCCACCTGCGTGGACTCCTGATTCACTTGCATTCAGTCCCCGCAGGGGGACTTCACTATGGGTAGCGGGGACTTGTAGTCCCCTGTAAAGCGTCGCAATGCGTGGATCGCCTCTCAATTGCCTATCGCCTTAGCAGATTCTTCATTACAAACCAGAGGTTGGCGGGACGTTCGGCCAGGCGGCGCATCATGTAGCCATACCATTGCGTTCCAAACGGAACATATACGCGCATTCGATACCCGTCGCGCACCAGCGATTCCTGCCTGTCGCGGCGAATTCCGTAAAGCATCTGAAATTCGAATCGATCCGGACCGATCCCCTGCTCCTTCGCGTACGATTCGGTGCCCTCGATCATCAGCTCGTCATGTGTTGCGATGGCCGGGTAATTGCCGTCCTTGAGAAGCCGCCGCATGAGCCTCAGGTAGTTCGCGTCCACGTCCGACTTGTCCTGGAAGGCGACTTCGCGCGGCTCGCTGTAGGCGCCCTTACAGAGTCGGACCCGCGCGCCGATCTCGATGAGCTTCTCGACGTCCTTCTCGCTGCGGTAGAGGTACGACTGAATCACCACGCCGGTGTTCCTGAAATCCGGCCAGAGGGCGTGGAAGAGGTCGAGGGTCCGCTGGGTATACGCCGACCCCTCCATGTCGATGCGAACGAACTGTTCGTACGTGGCGGCATCGGCCAGAATGTCGCGCATGTTCGCCTCGGCGAGCGCCGGATCGATGTCGAATCCGAGCTGGGTGAGCTTGAGGGAGATGTTTGCGTCCAGGCGGTTGTCTGCGATGAATCGGAGGAGGCGGTGGTAATACGTGACGGATTCGGCGGCCTGCTCGGCGCGGGTCACGTTCTCGCCGAGGTAGTCCAGCGAGGCTGTGACGCCGCGGCCGTTCAGGGCTCGGACGGGCGCGACGGTCTCCTCCATCGATTCGCCGGCAATGAATCGCCGCGCGAATCCGGCAGACATGCCGTTTCTCTTGACGAATCGCTCGAGGCCGCGGTTATTTGCGAGGGAGAGAAGAAGCGCGCGCGATAGCAAGGAAGTCTCCGCACGGCTCCGTCGCCGTCGAGCATAGAGTACCCGCGCGCGGGGAGGGTGTCAACCCGATTCGGCAGGCTCAATGGGCTCCGGCGGCTCGCTCGGTACACGTATGTCCGGCGGCACGCGGAAGCAGGTGATGAACTCCTGATTCCCGCCCCCGCCCGTGACCGGCGACCGCATCGCGCCCCGCTTCTGGAGGCCGAGGTCGTCGACTCCGAAGTAGATGATCTTGTCGAGGGCGCGCTGCCGCGCCTGCGGGCTGCGGACGATTCCGCGCGCTCCCACCGCCTCGCGCCCCGCCTCGAACTCCGGCTTGACGAGCGCGATGATGTGGCCGCCCGGGCGGACGAGCGGTTTCACGGCAGGGAGTACGAGGGTGAGGGAGATGAAGGAGACGTCGACGACCGCGAGGTCGAATCGCTCTTCAAACTGGTCGGGGGAGAGATGGCGCGCATTCACGCCCTCCCTCAGCTCGACGCGGGGGTCCGACGCGAGCTTTGCGTGGAGCTGCCCGTGGCCCACGTCGATTGCGACGATTCGCTTCGGCCCGCGCTGGAGCAGGCAGTCTGTGAACCCGCCCGTCGAGGCGCCTACGTCGAGGCAAGTCATCCCCTGCGCATTGATGCGAAAGTGCTTGAGCGCCGCCGCCAGCTTCAGGCCGCCCCGCCCCACATAGGGGAGCGCCTCGCCGGTCACGACGATCTCCGCATCCTCGTCGATTCGCTGTCCAACCTTCGAGACGACCTGTCCGCCGACCTGGACGAGGCCCGCCTCGATCAGAATCTGGGCCTTTTCGCGGCTCTCCGCCAGCCCGCGGGCCGCAACGATCTTGTCCAGGCGTTCCATAATGGGAATGTCAATCAGGCAATTGGTCAATTTACCGGCAGGCAATTGCCTTATTGACCAATTGACCTATAGGTTGCCGGCGCCAACGCCGACGGAGCGCTGCTTTGCGTTGATGTGGAGGCCGGTGGTCATGAGCCAGGAGATGGCCCGCTGTACCTCTTCGAGCGATCCCTCGATATCTACCGAGGCAAAGCCGTAGTCCTCATTGATCTGGGCGCGGCGGATGTTCGTGACAACGTCGAACTCCTTGCCGAGCCGATAGAGAATGGGCTGGTCCACCTGGTCCGGCGTGCGGGTGCTGATCTCGACCGTTATAACGGGCATGGAAGCGGATGTCCTTCGGAGTAGTGTCAAGTATTGAGTGTTAAGTGTTGAGTAGTGTACCCGCTGCAGGCACATCACCACTCAGATGAGGCCCCCGGCCTGAACGCCGGGGCTATTCTCGGCTGCCCCCGGCCTGAACGCCGGGGCTATTCTCAATACTCAGCACTCAGCACTTAACACTTATCCTCCCGCGATGGCTGGCACGATGGAGACGGTGTCGCCATCCTTCAGCTCGGTCTCTTTGCCCTGCAGGAAGCGGACGTCCTCTTCGTTGACGTAGACGTTGACGAACTTGCGGAGGTTGCCCGCCTCATCGGTCAGACGGCCGCCGAGCCCGGGAAAGCGGTTGTCCAGGTCGGCGATGAGCGCGGCCACGGTTCCCGCCGGCCCCTGAATCGTATCCTGCTCATTTGTCAGCTTGCGCAGAGGGGTAGGTATCAAGACATTCACCGGCATTTACATTCTCCAGTTGTTTTTTTGGACAGGATTGACAAGATTCACAAGATAACGTCAAGGGCGGGACTCTTACCGCGAAACACGCGAAAAGACGCGAAAAGAGATTCGTGAATCTCTTGCCGTTCTCGGCGTGCTCTGCGTCTCTGCGGTGAATCCTGCCGTTGACGTTATCCTGTAAATCTTGTCAATCCTGTCAAAGAATCCCCTCAAACCGCGGTGGCGATGAGCTTTTCGGCTTTGAGGGCGGTCTCCAGCGACGCGAGGTTCGCCTGGATGAACGTGGGGCGGCCGACCTCGCTCGCTATGGCCTCCTGCGTCTTCAGGCCGTTGCCCGTTATCGCCAGCACGACTACGTCATCCTTCGGGAAGCGGCCCTGCGCGATGAGCCTGCGGGCGACCGCGACCGTCACGCCGCCGGCGGTCTCGGTGAAGATGCCCTCCGTGCGCGCGAGCAGCTTGATGCCCTCGATAACCTCGTCGTCCTCCACGTCGTCCGCCCATCCGCCGGACTTCCGCACCGTCTCCGCCGCGAAGTAACCGTCCGCCGGGTTGCCGATGGCGATGGACTTGGCGATTGTGTTGGGCCGCACCGGCCGCATCACTTCCGATTCCGTCTTGATCATCGTCGTGATCGGGCTGCATCCGGTCGCCTGCGCCGCGTACATCTTCGTCGGCACGCTGTCGATGAGGCCAAGCTTGTGGAACTCGTTCAGCCCCTTGTATATCTTGGAGATGAGCGAGCCGCCCGCGCACGGCACCACCACGTGGTCCGGCGCGCGCCATCCGAGCTGCTCCGCGATCTCGTATCCGAATGACTTCGAGCCATCGCCATAGAACGGCCGCAGGTTGATGTTGACGAACGCCCAGCCGTACTTCCCGCCGGCCTCCGCACAGAGCCGATTCACCTCGTCGTAGTTGCCGGAGACGGCCATCACGTTCGTGCCATAGACGAGAGACGCCAGAATCTTGCCCTGCTCCAGGTCCGAGGGAATGAAGATGTAGCTCTCCATCCCGGCTTCGGCCGCGTGCGCCGCTACGGAGTTCGCGAGGTTCCCGGTGGATGCGCAGGCGACGGTCTGGTAGCCGAACTCGCGCGCCTTGGTGAGCGCCACCGCAACCACGCGGTCCTTGAACGAGAGGGTGGGGTGATTCACGCTGTCGTTCTTTATGTAGAGATTGTTGAGGCCGAGTTCGCGGCCCAGGCGGTGCGCCCGGACGAGCGGCGTGAACCCGCAGTTCAGCCCGACCGTCGGCTCACCCTCGATCGGGAGCAGATCTTTATACCGCCACATCGACCGCGGACCCGCTTCGATCGACTCGCGCGAGATGCGGGTCTTGATCTCGTCGAGGTCGTACACGAGCTCGAGCGGTCCGAAGCAGAGCTCGCAGACGTGGACCGGCGCGACCGGGTAGTCTTCTCCGCATTCGCGACAACGCAGTCCGAGAACCTTAGCCATGAGTTCTTTCCTCCGAAAAGCGGCGGTCAACCGAAAACCAGCGGTCAATTGGTTCATTGGTCAAGTGGTCAATTACCGGCACGTACGCTCAATTTACCAATTGACCAGTTGACTTGTCGACCAGTGAATCAAAAAACGCCCCGCGTCCAGGCGACCGAACGGTCACTCAGGACGAGAGGCGCAGGCTTCTCGTGGTACCACCTGATGTTCGCCGCTCCCTCACGGTTGCGGCCTCGGCGGGTGCCGTCGCGTGGGTGACAACCAGGCGCGTGGGAGAGACATTCGTGGAAACGCGTCTCCATCGCGCGCAGGTCCGTCCAACCGCGCTCTACACCCTGACCCTGTAACGGGAGCCCCCCGGCGCCAGCTAATCTGCCGCATCGGCATTTCATTGGCGCGGCTCGGAAGCCATTTTCAGCGATTCCTCCGCGCCGGTTCTCAGCATTCCCGGCTCTCTGTGGCTTCGGAGACCGCCTACTCGTCTTCGTCTGTGCCGTGTAATATGATGACACGCAAGCGGACGCGTGATTGCGTGCGAACAGTATAGCCGTGCTAATCGCTGATTGTCAATCTGCCTTTGACGCTCTCCGCGCGGAATGGTATACTTCGATGCCCGGAGAAGCTCCGAGACGAACCTCCGAACCCCGGGCGCGCGGCGAAGGGACCCGATTATGACGACCATGAGCCGAGAGACCATCGAAGAGAAGCTCGAAGAGATACTGCCGCTCGTGATGAAGCCGGCCCGCTATACCGGCGGCGAGCTCAACTGCGTCTACAAGGACCACGCCGAGATCGAGGCGAAGGGCGGTGTGACGTGCGCCGTCGCGTTCCCCGATTCCTATGAGATCGGGATGTCGAACCTCGCCCTCTCCATCGTCTACCACATCTTCAACCGCCGCGACGACTGCGTCGCCGAGCGGACCTACGCGCCCTGGCCGGACATGGAGAAGGCCATGCGCGATCACGGCGTCCCCCTCTACACGCTGGAGACGAAGCGCGCCGTCCTCGACTACGACTTCTTCGCGCTCGGCCTCTCCTATGAGCTGAGCTACAGCAACGTCCTCAACATGCTGGACCTCGCCGGCATGCCCATCCGCTCCATGGACAGGGATGCAGTTCCCCCATCATTGGGGGAAAGCGAAGCGCGGGGCGAGCGAGCGCAGGCCCGGAGGGGGCCAGCTCAACGCTCAACACTCAACACTCAACACTTCCCCCTCGTCATCGCTGGCGGGCACGCCACGTTCAACCCGGAGCCGGTCGCGCCGTTCATAGACCTCTTCGTGATCGGGGAGTGCGAGGAGGTGCTGGAAGAGATCATCGAGACGCACAAGGCGTGGCGGCATCTCGACCGGGAGGAGCTGCTGCTCCGGCTCGCGAACATCGAGGGCGTCTACGTCCCTCGATTCTACGAATCCTATTACGAGGACCACACCGATCCACTCTACGCCTGCCCGGACGAGCGGTTCGCCGAGGCGGATCGGCGGATGTTCAAGGCGGTGAAGCCGAGGCCGGAGTACGAGGGGCGCGTGCCGGACACGATCAAGCGCCGCCTCGTGTGGGACATGGATAACGTCCCATACCCCACCGCGCCGATCATCCCGTTCGTCGAGGTGATTCACGACCGAATCTCGCTCGAAGTGATGCGGGGGTGCACGCGCGGCTGCCGCTTCTGCCAGGCCGGGATGATCACGCGGCCGGTGCGGGAGAAATCGCCCGAGAAGCTCTACGAGCTCGCCGAGGAGCTGATTGCCAACACGGGCCACGAGGATGTCTCGCTCGTTTCGCTCTCCACCGCCGACTACAGTCGCGTCAACGACGTGGTCACGGGCATGATAGACCGCTACGGCGACCGGAAGGTGGGCGTCTCGCTGCCCTCTCTGCGCGCCGATGTCAACTGCGTCAAGATGATGCAGGAGATCCAGAAGGTCCGCCGCACCGGCCTCACCTTTGCGCCGGAAGCGGGCACGCAGCGGATGCGCGACGTGACCAACAAGGGCGTGACCGAGGAGGACCTCTTTGCCGCGGCCGAATCGGCCTTCGCGAACGGATGGCAGCGCATCAAGCTCTACTTCATGATCTCGCTCCCCACGGAGACCGACGAGGACGTGATCGGAATCGCCGACCTCGCCACGCGCGTCTGCAAGCTGGCGCGCCGGATGAAGGTGCGGAATCCTACCGTCACCATCGGTGTCTCGACCTTCGTTCCCAAGCCGAACACGCCGTGGCAGTGGCATGGGCAGGACACGCTCTCCGAGATCGAGCGGAAGCAGAGGCTGCTCCGAAACAACATCGGCGACAAGGGCGTCCAGTTCCGCTATCATGACTGCCGCTCGACCCATCTGGAGGCGGTCCTGTCACTCGGCGACCGGCGCGTCGCGGATGCCATCGAGGCGGCGTGGCGGATGGGCTGCAAGTTCGATTCGTGGGACGAGTACTTCCACTATGACGTATGGATGAACGCGTTCGACTCGGTCCGGATCGACCCCCACTTCTTCGCAAACCGCCCGAAGTCGTATGACGAGCCGCTGCCGTGGGACCACATCGATTGCGGCGTCGCGAAGAGCTACCAGAAGAAGGAGGACCGGCTCTCCCGCGAGGGCCGATTCACGCCGGACTGCCACTCGTCGCCCTGCACGATGTGCCAGGCCTGCGACCGTGTTGTCCTGGACGGAATCGGTAAAAAGCTGGCCGACAAGGGAACCACACTTCTTCCGCTCGTGAGTGTATAGACTCGTGATGCGTGACGCGTGAGCCGCACCGAAAGGCTCGTGGATCGCGCAATATGGATTCGAGAGCACGGTCATGCTGTCCACGAATCCAACTGCACCGTTCACGAATCACGCATCACATCAGCCAGAAGGAGCCCCCGATGTCCAACTATGGAAACGTGCCCGACGACGACGTCGACGCAGTGTCGCACGCGGTTCGCGCCGCAACTCGTGTCGCGGATGGACTGCCCCCCACCGTGCCGTCCGCATGGAAGTCGAAGGCATTCGAGCTCACACTGGAGGGCATCCTTCAGGACTGGGTGAACAACGGGACTACCGAGCTCGATTCGGACGACGAAGAGGACCTGACCAACCTGCTCCGCCTCGCCGCCGACCTTGCGGCGCAGCAGCCCGCGGACCGGCAGGAGGCGGTTTTCCGCATCATCGGCAAGAGTGTGATGCGCGACTGGGTCGACAACTGGAACTCCGACGAGGAGTAGACCGGCCCGGATTCCTTACCGCTCGCCGCCCTGCCCATGACCCACCTGCTCGACAACATCGTCTGGCACACGCTCTCGGCCGCGCACCATCACCTGTCTGTGGGCGCGGCCGATGCGCGACGTTACTCCCCCGGATTTTCGCCCATTATCGGTTTCGCGGATGTCGAGAACCCAAACTTTGCCGCACTGGAGGTCCACTGCGAGCCGGGTGAGCAGCTTTATACCGATGGCTGGGCGGGGCCGGCGCCCGCGGGCTGGAACATCGACGCCGAGTCGACGATGTTCAAGATGGTGTGGGACGCTCCGGTACCAGCGGAGGATGAGGCGCCGGACGCCGTGCCGCTCGGACCGGCTCATGCGTCACAGGCCGTCGACCTGGCGCGGATGACGAATCCAGGGCCGTTTGGACTGCGGACGCTCGAACTGGGAGATTACTTCGGTTACTTCGAGGAGGGGCGGCTGATTGCGATGGCGGGCGAGCGGTTTCACGCTGCCCCCTGGCGGGAGGTAAGCGGCGTATGCACGCACTCGGATTACCGCGGCCGCGGGCTGGCGCGCCGGCTGATGATGAGGCTGATTCACCGGCAGGTCCGGCGCGGCGAGACACCCTTCCTCCACGTCATGCGCGACAACGCCACCGCACGCGATCTCTACCGCAGGATGGACTTTGTGGAGTATCGCGAGACCGTGGTGCGGGTAGTTTCGCGGCTCTGACTCGGCGCCCCGCGAAGCGGTTAACTGTACACCTGTGGCAAGCGGGCAATCGGTCACGGATGCTGCACTCGGCACTGTCGGTGGGCTGCACCCCACCGCTCTCATGCCTGTGGCCAATCGCGCACCTTCGTGCGCGGAACAACACAGTCCGATACGTGCTGCCCGCGACAGCGGGGAGTTGGCGCGAAGCGCATGGTAGCAAGAGGGTGCAGCCTCGCGTCCGCCGCGAGGCCCGCTCAGCATGTTGCCGGTTTCCATTGGCGAAGTGGCCGATTATGGAGGAATCGGGTGGGATTTGGTGAATCTCACAGCAGAATTTAACGTGAGATTTCGATGAAGAATTTTCCCTTCGGCAACGCCGCGCTCGCAATCCTCGTGATGGCCCTTCTATCCGGTTCCTGGCTGGCCGCCCACCCGGCTGGCGGACATCGGACCACGCTTACGCTCTGGGTGTTCGCGAAAGAGCACAACGAAAACTATCACAATATCCTTCCCACGTTCCTCGCGAAGCATCCTGGGGTTTCGGTCGACATCCAGCTCGTCGCAAACAATACACTCGCCGCGCGCCTCCAGTCCGCGATGGTGGCCGACGTGGACGTGCCCGACATGTGCGAGATCGAGATCACGCAGGCCGGGACCTTCTTTCGCGGACCGCTGGACGATGTCGGATTCCTCGACCTGACGGATCGAATCCACCGCACCGGCCTCTGGGACCAGCTCGTCCGGGCGCGGTTCGCCCCGTATACGAAGAAGGGCCGCATCTTCGGGCTGCCGCACGACGTCCATCCGGTAGCACTCGCCTACAATCGCGTCGCGTTCGAGGAACTGGGAATCGACCCGAATAAGATCGAGACGTGGGACGATTTCATTGCGGTTGGACATCGAATCACGAAGACCACCGGCGCGAATCCGCGCTACCTCATCGAGCTGAGCGACTCCGCGCGCGACCAGCTCGAACCGCTCCTGTTTCAGCGCGGCGGCGGCTTCTTCGACAAGGACGGCAACTGCATCATCGACAACGACATCGCCGTCAAGACGATGGCGTGGTACGTTCCCCTCGTCGCCGGCCCGCACAAGATTGGCAACAACCTGGGGGGCGGGCAGGTGCTCACGCAGGCGGTCGAGAGCGAATACCTTCTCAGCCTCATCGCGCCTGACTGGCGGACGCGCGGCTTCGAGAACGACATGGCGCACATGTCAGGCAAGATGGCGATTATGCCGCTTCCCGCGGTCACGAAGGGCGGTCCGAGAACGTCTACGTGGGGTGGGACCATGATGGGCATCACGAAGCGCTGCGCCCATCCGGAGCTTGCGTGGGAGCTTGCGATGCAGCTCTACTACAGCCGCGAGAAGCTCGCCGACCGCTACCTGAAATCCAACATCCTGCCGCCGAAGCGCGACCTCTGGAACGACCCCGCGATTCAGGCGCCCAAGGCCTTCTGGTCCGGCCAGCGGCTGGGGAAGATCTATTCGGAGCTTGCGCCGGAGGTCCCTCCGCAGTACGCGAGCCCCTTCCTCGAGCTGGCCAAGAACAAGCTGAGCGAGGCCGTCGTCTCCTGCGTCCAGCAGTATCAGGCGTCGGGAGACGCGGGCTTCGAGGACTTCTGCCGGCGGCGGCTCAAACAGAGCGCGGACGAGGTGCGCCGGCAGATGGCGAGGAACCCGTATTGACAAGCGCCAGCCTCCAGCAGGAAGAGAAAGCGGTGGTGCGGACCGCGGAACGGACGGGTCCCGGGGGCGGGATGTTCCGGTTCCAGCAGCGGTTCGCGCCGTACCTGTTCGTCTCGCCCTTTCTGATTGTCTTCGCGATCTTCGGGCTCTACCCCATTGTCAAGTCGATGGCGCTGTCGCTCTATGCGACGAACGGCCCGAAGGATCACGTTTTCGTCGGCCTCTCGAACTACCGCTTCCTCTTCACGGACCCCGACTTCGGCGTCGCGGTGCGGAACACGGCGGTCTATACCTTCTGGACCGTCTTTCTCCAGCTCCCGCTCGCGCTCGGACTGGCGATCCTGCTTAGTCAGAAGTGGATCCGGGGGCGGGACTGGTTCCGGCTGGCGTTCTTCTCGCCGCAGCTCGTGGGCCAGGTGTTCGTCGGCGTGCTCTTCATGGTGCTCTACGTGCCCCAATACGGCCTGGTCAACCGGGGGATTCATGCGGCGCTCGTCAGCTTCCCGCTCGACACCAAGTGGCTGGGCGACGCGCGGATGGTCATGCCGGCGCTCGTGCTCGCCTCGCTCTGGATGTACGTCGGCTTCAACATGATCTACTTCCTGGCGGCGCTCCAGGCGGTGGACCGCGAGCTCTACGAGGCGGCGATGGTGGACGGCGCGAATGGCTGGCAGCAGTTCCTGGCGGTGACGATTCCCGGCATCAAGCCGGTGGCCGTCTACGTGCTGGTGATGGCGACCATCGGCTCGCTCCAGCTTTTTGAGCTGCCCTACACGATGCTCCAGCAGTCCTCCGGTCCCGACAAGTCCGGCCTCACCATCGTCATGTATCTCTTCCAGAACGGATTCGTGTCGGGCGACCTCGGCTATGCGTCGGCGGTAGGGTGGACGCTCGCGCTGGGCATCCTCACCATCAGCCTGATTCAGATGCGAGTTACCGGAGCGTGGAAGGGGGTGAAGGAGTGAGCCGCGTCCTCGAATCACCCCCTCCCCCGGCCCCTCCCCGAATCGGAGAGGGGAGACCCGCTTCATCGATGGGTGTGAGGGGTCAGCGGCCGTCGGTCACTATTGGCCGGGCAGCTATTATCGTGGCGCTGGCGGCGTTCTCGGCGCTCACGCTGATACCGCTGGTCTGGCTCGTGGCGGCGTCGTTCAAGAGCCCGGCCGACCTCTTCCACTACACGTTCTTCTCGCCGAAGCCCTCGATCCAGAACTTTACGGACCTGGCGACGCTGGTGCCGGAGTTCGGCCGCTACGCCGTCAACAGCCTCTTCATCTCGTCCACCATCGTGGTCGTACAGCTCTTCTTCTCGTCGCTCGCGGGGTTCGCGCTCGCGAAGTACGACTTCAGGGGCAAATCGCTCGTCATGGTCATCATGCTGGCCACCATGATGATTCCCGGCCAGGTTACGATGGCGCCGCTCTACGAGCTCCTCTGCCGCCTCCGCCTCGTGGACACTTACCTCGGCCTCATCGTTCCGGGCGCGGTATCGGTGTTCGGGATATTCCTCTTCCGCCAGTCGATGCTCCAGCTCCCGAACGACCTGCTCGACGCGGCCCGAATCGACGGATGCTCGGAATTTCGGACGTATCTCAGTATCGTGATGCCGGTCTCCAAGCCGATGATCGGGGCGTTCTGCCTCATCAGCTTCATGGGGAGCTGGAACAACTTCCTCTGGCCGCAGATCATCCTCCACAACGCGAACCGATTCACGCTCCCCATCGGCCTCAACCAGATGGTCGGCATGTACCAGCAGTCCTATGGTATGCTGATGGCCGGCACGCTGCTCTCGATCCTGCCCGTCATCGTCCTCTTCCTGCTCCTCCAGAAGGAGTTCGTCGCCGGCCTGACAACGGGCGCCGTGAAGGGTTGATGAAGTGATGTGGTGATGAAGTGATGATGTGATGAGGTTGGTCAGGGGAGGTTGCGGCGAGCGAGGCAATGGAATTGACGCAATATCCGTGGCAGGTGGGCCTGCGGAAGCGAGGCAATGGAATTGACCTCGCTGGTGGGCCCGCGGCCAATCGTCCTGCCGGACGAAACGCAACTTATGCGAGACGTCTATGGCCCTGATCGACGCATTCAGCGGCGCTTGCGGGACTCTTCGGAGTCTTTGAATCGATCTTCCAGGGCGGCGAGATGCTCGACGATGGCGTCCTGGATGTTCCGGAGCGCTTCCTCTTCGCTATCTCCCTCGGACCAGCAGCCGGGAAGTGCCGGTACGGATACCGTGATGCCCTCCCCGGATCGCTGTAAGGCGACTTTGTATGTCATGCGAACCCTCCCACCAATCTGGTCATTCCCAAGGGGGATTATAGCGGTGTCGCGTGCACGTGTCAAACGTGTGACAATGGACGGCCATGTGTAGAGCGCTGGTGGCGGCGGGTGCGGTTCTGGGGTTTCTGGCGGTGGGGCTGGGTGCGTTCGGCGCTCATGCGTTGCGAGATCATCTGCCGGCCGACCGCATGGCAATCTACCAGACGGGGGTTCAGTACCACCTCGCGCATGCCATCGCGATCCTGCTCGTGGCCCAGATGGCGGACCGGCTGAACGCGCGGACGGTCGGCTGGCTCTGGGTTGCGGGCGTTGTCATCTTTTCAGGCTCCCTCTACGCGCTGGCCATCACCGGCGTCCGCGTGCTCGGCGCAATCACTCCCCTCGGCGGCGTCTGCTTCCTCGCCGGCTGGGCGCTCCTCGCGGTGCGGGCGATGAGGGATAGTCGGCCTCCAAGCCCACATGCCTAAGCCGAATGTCTTTCAAATAGCGGAGAACTACGCTCCGCACGACGACCGGGGCGAAGCATTCGCGCACCAGAAACCGTACGAATCGCCAACATGAGAGCGCGAATCCTTGGCCCCTACGTTCGCTTGCAGCAAGGTTCAACGATAATCTGTGAAAGGCATTGTGCTTAAGCCTCGAAGGAGGCTTTCGTTTCGTTGAGAGGGGATTCATCCCCGGAATCACCATGAACCTTCTCTTTCTTGCTCTCGCCATGGCACAAACGAGAACTGCTCCCATGTTCACCGGGCCGGCCGCGCACTGGATTGCGGACCCGGCGGACAAGCCGGAATCGTACGGCGTGTACCACTTCCGGCGGACGTTCGAACTGCCGAAACAGCCGCAGCATTTCGTCGTTCACGTCTCGGCGGACAATCGGTACCGGCTTTTCGTCAATGGCGTCCAGGTGTCGTCGGGGCCGCAGCGGTCGGACCTGATGCACTGGCGGTATGAGACCGTCGATATCGCGCCGAAGCTGCGGGACGGCCGAAATGTGATCGCGGCGCTCGTGTGGAACTGGGGTGCGCACAAGCCGGTGGCGCAGTTCAGCCTGCGGACGGGATTTCTGCTTCAGGGCAGCAGCGCGGCGGAATCGGTGGCGAACACAGGCCCGCTGTGGAAGGTGGCGCGGGACGAGGCGTATGCGTTCGAGCCAGTGCGGGTGGGCGGCTACTATGCGGCGTCGCCGGGCGAATTGGTAGACGGCAGCAAGTTCCCCTGGGGATGGGAGCGGCCGGATTTTGACGATTCGGGGTGGGCGGCGGCGCGGCAGGGAGTCGCCGCACTGCCGCGCGGAACCGATACGTACGGGGCGGGGGAGAACTGGCAGCTCGTCGAGCGCTCAATTCCGCCGCTGGAGGAGACGCCGATTCGATTCGCCTCGATTCGGAGGGTGGAGGGAGCGAAGCTGGACACGGCTCCGCTGACCGGGCCGCTCGACGCCATCGTTCCTGCCCGCACGAAGGTCTCGGTGCTGTTCGACCAGGCGCACCTGACGACCGCGTATGCGGTGCTGGAGACGAGCGGCGGCGCGGGCAGCTCGGTGGCGCTCACCTATGCCGAGGCGATGGTGGATGCGCAGGGGCGCAAGGGGAACCGCAACGAGGTCGAGGGACGGCATATCACCGGCTTGAAGGACGTGTTCCGGCCGGACGGCGGGCGGCGGCGGAGGTTCCAGTCACTCTGGTTTCGGACGTGGCGCTACGTGCAGGCGGACATCGAGACGGCCGGGGAGCCGCTCATCCTCCACGATCTGCACGGAATCTTCACCGCCTATCCCTATCGGGAGCGCGCGCGATTCTCCAGCGACCTCCCGTGGCTGGCGGATGTCTGGAGGATGGACTGGCGGGTGGCGCGCCTCTGCGCCCACGAAACGTACTACGACACCCCCTACTACGAGCAGCTCCAGTATGCTGGCGACACGCGGATTCAGGCGCTCATCTCGCTCTACATGGCGGGCGACGACCGGCTCGTGCGGCAGGCCATCACCCACTTCGACCTCTCGCGGATTCCCGAGGGAATCACCGCCAGCCGCTACCCCTCCAACCTGCCCCAGTACATCCCGCCCTTCTCGCTGATCTGGATCGCGATGGTCCACGACTACTGGATGAACCGCGACGACCCGGAGTTCGTGCGGAGCTTCCTGCCGGGCGTCCGGGGCGTGGTCCACTGGTTCGAGCAGCACGTGGACGACACCGGGATGGACGGCCCGCTGGAGTGGTGGTGCTTCATGGACTGGGCGCGCGAATGGCCTGCGGGCGTTCCGCCTGGCGCTTACGACGGCCACTCGGCGACGATTTCGCTCCTCTTCGCCTATGCGCTCCAGCGCGCGGCGGAGCTGGAGGACGCGCTCGGCGAAAAGACCAGCGCGGCGCACGACCGGGCGCTCGCGAAGAGGCTGACGACGGCCGTGCGGACCCGCGTGTGGGACGGCAAGCGGGGGCTATTGCGCGATTCGATCGAATCGTCCGGCTTCAGCATCCAGACGAACACGCTCGCCGTTCTGACCGACGCGATTCCGCCCTCGCAGCAGCGCGCGGTCATGGAGAAGGTCATCGCGGACAAGTCGCTGACCCAGGGCACCTACTACTTCGACTTCTACGTCCACGAGGCGGCAAGGAAAGCCGGCCTGGCGGACCGATACGTCGAGCTGCTCCAGCCGTGGAAGGGGATGCTGGACCTCGGTTTCACCACCACGCCGGAGAACCCGGAGCCGACCCGCTCCGATTCGCACGCGTGGTCCGCCCATCCGAACTACGGGATGCTCGCCACCATCCTCGGAATCCGGCCCGGCTCACCCGGCTTCCGCACCGTCCGCATCGCGCCCGCGCTCGGTCCCCTGAAGCATGCCGAGGGGTCTGTCCCGCATCCGCGCGGCGACATCGAGGTGCGACTGGACCGCGAGTCCGATCACGGAATCCGCGCCGAGATCACGCTGCCGGAGGATCTGTCTGGCGAATTCGAGTGGCACGGCCATCGCGCCCCTCTCCACCCCGGCCGGCAGGACATCAGGCTGTGAACGGCTCCGCTGGCCGCCGGCGGCCGTGCTCGGGGACATACGCTCCGCCCGGCCGAGGGTCATTCGGACCATTGTGAGCGCAACCCGCGCCCGGGACGCAATCTCCAGGATACCCACACGAAAACGTCTTCCGCGCGGAAGGTATACTGTCAATGGCTTCAACGCGGAGGCCAAAGGAGACCCGACGCCCATGTTTACCCCCTTCCAGAACGAACCCTATGTCGACTTTTCCGAGCCCGGTCCGCGGCAGAAGATGCGCGAGGCCCTGGAGCTCGTCGAATCCCAGCTCGGCCGCGAGTACCCGCTCATCATCGGCGGCGAGCGCATCTGGACCGACAAACGGGACACATCGCATAACCCGGCGAATCCCGCGCAGATCGTCGGGACCGTCTGCCGCGCGACCCCGGAGCTGGCCGACCGCGCGGTTCGCGCCGCCTACGCCGCCTTCCCGGCATGGAGCCGCGTTCCGCCGGAGGTCCGCGCCCGCTGTCTCGCGAAAGCCGCCGCCATCCTCCGCCGCCGCATCTACGAGTTCTCCGCCTGGATGGTCTACGAGGTCTCGAAGTCCTGGATCGAGGCGTACGCCGATACGGCCGAGGCGATCGACTTTCTGGAGTTCTACGCGCGCGAGATGGTGAAACTCAGCGGCGGCCACCCGACCACCCCATATGCCGGCGAGGAGAACGAGGTCCGCTACATGCCGATGGGCGTGGGCGCGATCATCTCCCCCTGGAACTTCCCGCTCGCGATCATGGCGGGCATGACGTGTTCCGGTATCGTTACGGGCAACACGGTCGTGACCAAGCCGGCGGAGCAGTCCCCGATTCTCGCCGCGAAGTTCTTCGAGGTGCTGGAGGAGGCGTCGATCCCGCCGGGCGTCGCGAACCTGCTCACCGGCTATGGCGAGGAAGTGGGCGAGGTCCTGACCGGCCACCCGCTTGTCCGATTCGTCTCCTTCACCGGGTCCCGCGAGGTCGGACTGCACATCAATGAGCGGGTCGCCAGCCATCACGGCGAGAAGTGGATCAAGCGGGCGATTCTCGAAATGGGCGGCAAGGACTGTATCGTGGTCGACGAGGACGCCGACCTCGAGGCGGCGGCGGAGGGGATTGTGGCGGCGGCGTTCGGTTTTCAGGGCCAGAAGTGCTCGGCCTGCTCGCGTGTCGTAGCCCATCGCGCCATCTACGACAGCCTGCTCGACCGCGTCGTCTCCCGCGCGAAGCCCCTCTCCATGGGCGACCCGACCCGCGAGAACGTCGCGATGGGCGCGGTTATCGACGACGTGGCCGAGAAGAAGATTCGCGATTACATCGAGATCGGCAGGTCGGAGGGCCGAGTCGTTCTCGGCGGGGGACCACGCTCGGGAGAGGGCTGGTTCGTCGAGCCGACCATCGTCGCCGACGTCGACGCAAACGCCCGAATCGCGCAGGAGGAAATCTTCGGGCCGGTGCTCTCGGTCATCCGCGCGGACAGCTTCGACCACGCGCTGGAGATCGCGAATGGGACACAGTACGGATTGACCGGCGCCCTCTATTCGCGAGACCGGATGAAGCTGGAGCGCGCGCGGCACGAGTTCCAGGTGGGCAACCTCTACCTGAATCGCAAGTGCACGGGCGCGTTCGTCGACGTGCAGCCGTTCGGCGGCTTCAACATGAGTGGAACCGACAGCAAGGCCGGCGGCCGCGACTACCTGCACCACTTCCTGCTGGCGAAGTCCATTTCGGAGCGCCTGTGAGCATGAGCGAACAGGGCCTGCGATTGGGGATTATCGGGTGCGGGGCGCTGGGCATGATTCATGCTCGGCGTTTCGATGGTATGCCGGGCGTGAGAGTGACGGCGCTCTCCGACCCGAACGAGGAGGGGATGGCGCGAGCCGCTGAGACGCTCCGGAACCCGAACGTCCTTCGCACGACGGACTATCGCGAGCTGCTCGATTCAGGGCTGGATGCGGTCTGCGTCGCGTCGCCGGACCGATTCCACGTTCCGCAGGTAATGGACGCGCTCGCCGCCAACCTCCACGTGCTCTGTGAGAAGCCGCTCACCCCCGATCCGGAGGACCTTCAGGCCGTAATCGATTCGATGGAGGAGGTCGAGAAGCACGTCGCGCTCACCTATCCGCGCCGCTACGATATGGGAATCCGGCGCATGAGGGAGGAGATTCAGTCGTCCCGATGGGGCAGGGTGACCTCGATCACGGCGTACAACGCGGAGGACTGGATCACGCCGAACCTCGGGACCTGGCGGCACGACCCGGCGATCTGCCCCGGAGGGATGTTCTACGACGCCAGCGGCCACCAGCTCGATTCGCTCATGTGGGTGACCGGTCTGCGCGGGGATCGGGTCTGGGCGGAGACGGACAACCGTTCCACACCGAACGTGATGTTCTCCCGCGGCCACGCAACTCTGACGGGCGGCGTCCCGCTCACCTTTACGTTCGTCGGCGACGCGCACAAATGGCGGGAGCAGATAAACATCCACTGCGAGGGCGCGGACTTCGTTATCGAGAACGGCCGCGCGTTCATGACCATCGCGAACACGCTCGAGCCGCTCGCCAGTCCCGGAGAAGCCGAGACGGCCGATGAAGCGTTCGTGAAGCTGATTCGGGGCGAGGGCATCAACTGGGCTCCGCCCATCGACGTCTGGCCGGTCCTCACCTTCACGAACGCCGCCCTCGAATCCGCGCGCACCGGCGAGGAGCGTGAGGTCAGCACGCAGGGGTATACGGGGTGAACGGCACCCCAACGGCCCCTCACTCCCAATCCCCTCGCCCAGGAACGGGAGAGGGGGAGCAGGGAGCAGGAAGCCCCAGCCCCCTCGCCCCGGAACGGGAGAGGGGTCTTTCTGTGCGTGGCGACGGGGAATCGGGTTGGGCGGCAGGGCTGTCGGTCAGTTTCGTGCCGAGGTGCTGGCAGGCGCCATCGGGCTGAACACCTTGGCTGGGGAGCCGCGGCTGTGTGCCCACGGTCGTGGGCGTACAGCCGCAGGTGGCGGATCGCGCTCAATCGGCTTCGCTTTCGGCCGCCGTTGACATTATTCTGATGCGAGCCTGAGCGAACTGAAGAATCCGGGGTGTTTAAGCTGCGGCTGCTATTGGATACCGGGCCCGCGAGGAAGCACGACTTGCCCGGCACGGATTCGCATTTGAGTCGACGCCGGGCTTGGTTTCCCTGTTGGCAGACGCGCTGCGAATCAGACTTGTCGACCGATTCGGCGCGGGTGTCGCTGGTTGTCAATGTGCGCTGGTCACGCGATTCCGCCTCTGCCTGTTGCTCTGTGGGGGCATCGTGGCTTCGGGTCCGACTTGTCGCAAGATCGAAAAACGCCCTACAGTCCGGATTGGGTACCGGGACGGCGCTCTTGTACTCCGGTCCAGCTTGTCTTGTACTCCTGCGGGTCCGTACGGGCGAATAAACCGCCAACGAAGGTTCGTGCCTCTGAAGGAAGTTCGTGCGGCGGTTTATTCGCCCCTACTCCCGCCAACGAAGGTTCGTGCCTCTGAAGGAAGTTCGTGCGGCGGTTTATTCGCCCCTACTCCCGCCAACGAAGGTTCGTGCCTCTGAAAGAAGTTCGTGCGGCGGTTTATTCGCCCCTACTCCCACTTTGTTCCTGTACGCCAGCTACCCATTGGTAGCCATTCACGACTGTGATTGCACGCCAGCACCTGCCTGAGTACATGACGAATAGCAGATGTGCGTCTGCTGTTCTGTATTGACGTATCGGGCGTACGGAAAGTTACTGGAATGGTAGAATAATGTTTCTTCGGCGGGGATTTCTCCCGCGTGGGCTCGAATCCCAGATGGTGGATGATTCCTGGGTATCTCAAGCGCTCTCCGCTTGCCGTTCGAGGACTGAGAACCTCGCGCTTCCGGTCGATGCCTGCTCGTGCACGGGACTCTCGTGGAGCGATTATTCCTTCCCGCTTAGCGGTGCAGCGTCCGCGCTATTCGGTTATTATGAGTATGCCATTCACCAGACGGAGGCACACGATGACGCAGATTGCAGAACAACTGAAGTCGCAACTTGCGGAACTGGACATCAAAGATCGGGCTGAGATTGCCCATTTTCTCATTCGCACCTTGGATGAGGAGCCGGAGGACCCTGATGCCGAGCGTCTGTGGGAAGTAGAGCTGACCCGACGGGAGCAGGAGATCCTGAATAGAACCGAAGCGGGTATCCCGGCGGAGGAAGTGCTCGAGAAGCTTCGAGCACGCTTTCATTGAAACCGGTTCGATTCCATTCCGCGGCGGAGGCTGAGATCATTGCCGCAGCCACATATTACGACGAGCAAGTCGAGGGGCTGGGCCGAGAATTCATTTCGGAGATAGCGCGTGCGATGGAGTCGATCCAAACGGCGCCGGTGTCCTGGCCACGATACAACCGAACGTCGTATCGGCTTTATGTGGCGCATCGGTTTCCCTACGTGATCTATTTCCTCGACCTACCTGATGCTCTCTGGGTCGCAGCGGTTGCGCACGGCAATCAGCGGCCGGGCTATTGGCGATCGAGGCACTTCGAGTCTGACCCATCTGAAGAGGACGAGAGCTGATCGGGGCCAGGTATGTGGCGGAGGAGCGGGCCGCCTGTCAGGTGGGCTCGACGGCGGGGGCAGTGCGGCGCTCTACCGGACGGCCGCGCACTTTGAGGACGGCGCCTCGCTTATTCACCGCTTCTCCAGCCATCCGTTGTCCGCCAGCCAGTCCGCGAGGCGCCGCGGCCAGGTCTTCAGCGTTATCAGCTTCGAGCGCTGGCCCATGTTGAAGGCGTGGCCGCCGTGGGAGTAGATGTGCGCCTCGACAGGGACCTTCGCCGCCCGGAGCTTCTCCAGCAGGCTGACGACGACCCGCGCTGCTCCATCGTCGTTTGCGACCGCGAGGAAGGCAGGAGGCGCGTCGGACGGAATCACGTCCGGGATTCCGAGCGGGCCGGGGTAGACCAGCATCTGAAAGTTCGGCTTGCCGTTCAGGCGGTCGACGGGGTCGGGCGCGTTCGGATCGCCCGCGCCGGAGCCGTATGCGATCATCGAGACGACCTCGCCGCCCGCCGAGAAACCGAGAATGCCGACCCGGTTCGGGTCCACGCCCCACTTCGAGGCACGGCTCCGCACCAGCCGCATCGCGCGATATGCGTCCTGCGGCACGACGGTCTCCAGCTTGTAGGGCGAGTTGGGCTCGCGGGCGAGTCGGTATTTCAGGACGAACGCCGCCACGCCGATGCTGTTGAGGTAGAGCGCCGCGTCCCGCCCCTCCGCGTTGAAGACCAGCTCCCGATGTCCGCCGCCCGGCGCGATCACGATCGCGGCTCCCGTCGCCTTCTCCTTCGGAGGCAGGAAGATGGTAATGGAGGGGTTGTGGATGTTCTTAACCCAGTAGTCCTTCGCCTCCTCCGGCTCGTTCCTGCGCGATTCGAACCCGGGCGCGCCGTTCGGCCAGAGTGGAACGACCTGCGGAGCAGCCTGGGCGATAACGAGGGTCAGCAGCAGTGGAAGCAGCGACATGGAGCGATCTCCTTCGAATCCTTACTTGTGGCCCGGTCCGGCATGTCCGCCGGCAGGGTCCGCAACGATGACTTTCTCAATTCGGCGGTCCGGGACGAGCCAGATGATCGCGACCGCCGCGTAGAGCAGGCCGGCAATCCGGGCGTCGATGAACGCCAGCGCGACGGCCGTGGCGTATATCGCCAGCGAGGCATAGCCCTTGGTGTCGCGTCCGACGGCGCGCGCGAGGGCCGAATCGCGACCGTTCACGGCGACGAGGCATCGAACGAGAATGGTATACGCAACTGCGGCGCAGATGAGGTCGACTCCGTACACGATGACGGGCCAGCGGGCGAAGTGGCTCTCGCCCATCCAGTGCGTGGCGAAGGGCATGAGCGACAGCCAGAAGAGGAGGTGGAGGTTCGCCCAGAGGACGGAGCCCCCGACACGCCGGACCGCCTGAAAGAGATGGTGGTGGTTGTTCCAGTAAATGCCGACGTTCACGAAGCTGAGAACATAGCTGAGGAAGACAGGCACGAGCGGCCGGAGCGACGCGAGCGATTCACCGGCCGGGGTTCTCAGCTCCAGCACCATGATGGTGATGATGATCGCAATGACGCCGTCGCTGAACGCCTCCAGCCGTCCCTTCGTCATGCCATGTTCCAATGTAAAGTCGGGCGGCTCGTCGCCGCCCGCCATGACCACCGTTGCAGCGGCAACTATGTAACCCAGGTTGCGCCTGTTGCCCGTTCGGTTGTATCCGGGCGGTTGGAAACCGCTTCAACAAATGTACAAAGTCCCCCTCCGGGGACTCACACCATGAATCCAGTGTCCGAAGGGACACTTCGTACCCTCGTTGCAGCGACTTCCAGTCGCCCGTCCCATGCAAGCCAGGTGTACCTCCTTAATCCGCTACGTAAGGTTCGTGAGAGGGCCGTCGCCGCAGAAATCGGGGTTGCCGAACCGGGTGATTCGGTGGCCGAACCCGTGCGCGAGAGCGAGCAGGAGGCGGTTGTGGGGCACTCGCTGGTACTTCAGGGACCGGCCCGTCTTGAACCCCAGGCCGCCGCCCACCAGCACCCAGGGGATGTTATCGAGCGTGTGCGAGTTGCCCTGGCCGAGCTCATTGGTCCATAGAATCGTGGTGTTGTCCAGCAGGCTGCCGCTGCCGCCAGGCTCAGGCGTCTCGGAGAGGCGCTTTGCCATGTACGCCATCTGCGAGCAGTACCACTGGTTGATTTTCGTCAGCTTCTGCTGCGCGTCGGCATCGCTGTCCGGCTTGTGCGAGAGGTCGTGCTGCCCCTCGTTGATGCCGAGCCATCGCATCCGCGGCTGTCCGACCGAGTTGGTGAATTGGAACGTGGCGATGCGCGCGAAATCCGCCGAGAAACTGTTCACGAGCAGGTCGATCTGGAGCTTCGCGATGGTCGGGATGTTGTCGTTGTCCTTCCGCACGCCTGGCTCGATGACCGGCACCGCGTGGCCGACATCCCGGTTCGCGTTGGAGCGAATCTCGATCTCCATGTCGCGCACGAGCTGGGTGTGCTCATCCAAAATCCGGCGGTCCTGCGCGCCGACGCTGGAGCGGAGCTTGTCGAGGTCCACCCTCAGGTCGTCGAGCACGCTCTTGAGCGTCTCCTGGTCCTTCACGCGGCCGTAGAGCTTGCCGAACATCTGGTAGGGGTCGTCGATGGGCGCAATCGGCTGGTTGGGGCCGGCATAGGACATGCGAGTCCACGTGTCCGCGCGGTCCGGCACCATCACGCCGAGCTCCAGCGAGCCGAATCGGGTCCGCGTCGCGGGGTCCTTCTGGAGGTAGTTCTTTATCTCCTGGTCGATGGAGATTCCGCTCGACCAGCCGGCAGGCGTGTCTCCGCCACCCTGCACGTTTCCGGGGAAGAGCTCGACGCCGGTCAGCAGGCAGCCAATGCCACGCATGTGCGCATCGCCGTCTCCGCGCACCCGGTCGCAGACGCCGTGCAGGACCAGGGTCTTCGACTTGAACGGCTCCAGGGGCTTCAGGCTCTCCTTCAGGGTGAAATTCTCGCCCTCTTCGTCCGGCCAGAAGGTGTTCGGCACCACGCCGTCCGGGCTAAACATGACGATCAGCCGCTGCTTGCGGCGCTGGTCGCCGGGCTGAGCGAGACAGGGCAGATTCGTAACGAAGGGGAGCGCGGCGGCGCTGATCCCCAGGTCCCGAAGAAACTCACGGCGCGAATTACGATTGCTCACGATTTCCCTCCATCGACGGATCGAGTCACGGCGGCTTCCTTAGCCGGACGATCTATTCCTATTCTACCATTCCATGGCTATAGCGGGCCATTCGGGACCATGCATGTAAAATGCATGTCTCGCGGGCTTTCAGCCAGACGTCCTGCCGGACGGAATGCCTCTTTGCAGACGGTCTATGGCTGCAGGGCGGCGATGGCCGCCGACTCTGACATCAGCTTGCGAATCGAGCACTGGTTCGATTCGAACGACCGTTCGAGATCGGGCAGCATCTTCGGCCCGTAGGCCCGAATCGGCTGTTTGGTCAAGTTCTGGAACAGCTTCTCGACGAAGGCCGAACGGGATTCGTTGCTGGTTGCCAGATACGTCGCGAGGTCCCGCGCCCCATCGAGCCGCACTATGCTGCCCGCCCTGGATCGAAAGCTCGCGGTGCAATCGACAGGCTTGCCGTTCTCCTGATCCCGTATACGGCCGATGGCGTCGAACCTCTCCAGCGTAAACCCAAGCGGGTTGATGAGGCCGTGGCAGCCGCCGCACGCCGCCGGCTTCGTCTGGAGCTCCACCCGCTGCCGCGTCGTCATGTTCGGATGGAGGTCGGCGGGGAAGGGGGCGAACGCGGCGGGCGGCGGCAGGAGGGTTCGGCCGAGCAGATTCCGCGCGATGAGTACTCCGCGGTGGATGGGCGAGCTCGTGTCGATGTAGGCGAAGCTGGCCAGCATGTAGGGCTGCGTGAGCACGCCGCACCGCTCTCCCTTGTCCAGCTCGACCGGCTGGAAGTTCGCGTCGGGCGGCAGGTTTACGCCATAGACCTTCGCGAGCCGGCCGTTCAGGAAGACGCGGTCGGTGAGCATGAGGTCGCGGAAGTCAGACTTGTCGCTCCAGGCAGTGTTCTCGAGGAATATCTCCAGCGACGAGCGGAGGTCCGCGGCGACGTTCTGGTCGAATCCGGGAAACCGCTTCGGGTCCTTGGCGAGGTCCGGGACCTGGTCCACCTTCAGCCAGAGCAGGAGAAACTCGCGGAGCTTGTACCAGGCGCGCGGGTCCGCCTCCATCCGCTCGGCCTGTTTCTCCACGGCATCGCGGCTCGCAAGCTGGTTGGCCGCGGCGGCCTTCAGCAGCTCCGAATCGGGCAGTGAATCCCACATGTCGAGCGCGAGCCGCGACGCGACCTCCCAGCCGTCCGGCGTGCCCGGCGTGGTGTTGTAGTAGAGGAATCGCGGCGACAGCAGCGCCAGAATCACGACGCGCTTGACGGCGGTCTCCAGATCCGGCGCGCCCTCGAACCGGCGCTCGACATAGAACTTGCGCTGGTCGG
>Ga0068855_100001004_pt1 | contig 35191 bp, 25 predicted proteins | sample KBSCornC52_FD_66592 | JGI IMG/M metagenome (GOLD analysis project Ga0068855, IMG submission 66592) | Corn rhizosphere microbial communities from Kellogg Biological Station, Michigan, USA - KBS Corn C5-2 | ecosystem: Host-associated > Plants > Roots > Rhizosphere > Soil ...
GTCGTGTCCGGCTTCTGTTGTCAAGTTTCACCAACACAGTTATCGGACACTACCAGGCCCAGCGAGGCCCGGAAGGCACCGTTGAGTGGAGGATGCTGGCGCGCGGCCGGGCGGGTCATTAATATAAAGCGATGATGCACCGGAGATCTTTCCTGGCCTGGAGCGGAGCGACCTTAGCGGCGAGCGCGGTGCGCGCAGCCTCCGCCAACCCGGTAGTCGAAGCCACCAGCGGTAAATTGCGCGGCGTGTTGCTCGACGGCAACGTCGCCGCATTCAAGGGCGTTCCTTACGGCGCGCCCACCGGAGGCACGCGGCGTTTCCTGCCTCCCGTCAAACCGGAACCGTGGGCCGGCATCCGCGAGGCCATCGAACTCGGTCCGCGCGCCCCCCAGCCGGTGCGCCTGATGGTATCCGAAATGGGCGATGCACTGACGGGCAGCGGCCCCATGAGCGAGGATTGTTTGCGTCTCAACGTGTGGACACCCGCCGTGGGGCGTGGGGCGCGGCGCCCGGTGATGGTGTATTTTCACGGGGGCGGATTCCGCACGGGCTCGGGCGGAGCTGCCATGTACGACGGCCACGAACTCGCCCGCAAGCATGACGTGGTGGTGGTGACCATCAACCACCGCCTCAATGTGTTCGGGTATTTGTATCAGGAGGGCGCGAGCAACGCCGGACTGCTCGATCTGGTATTGGCGCTCGAATGGGTTCGCGACAACATAGGGGCCTTCGGCGGCGATGCCCGAAGCGTAACCATCTTTGGGCAATCGGGCGGCGGCGGGAAGACCGCGATGCTTACCGCCATGCCTTCCGCCAAGGGACTGTTCCATCGCGCCATCATCCACAGCACGCTGGCGGATACGGCGGTGCGGGCGCTGCCACGCGGCGAGGCCGCGCAGGCGACCGATATGCTTCTGGCGCGTGTCGGCTTAAAGCTCGACCAACTTCGGATGTTGCCGATGGAACGTATGCTCGCCGCTCTGACCGACGGTCCGGATCTGTCCCTGCGCTTTACTCCCGTGGTAGATGGCCGCATACTGCCGCAGCATCCTTACGACCCGGTGGCGCCGGCGGTTTCAGCGGAAATACCGATGATACTGGGATCGGTCGAAACGGAAGCAGTACCGTATCAATTCGATGCGCACGGACAACCAGATGCGTATTGGTCGACTGACGACATCGACAATGCTGAGCTGCGAACGCGCGTCAAACAGGCTTTGAACGCAGACGACGCTGCCACCGACCACATCATTACGATCTACCGCAAGGGCAGGCCCAAGGCATCCAACATGGACTTATGGATGATCCTGGCCTCTGACCTGTCGCCGCTACGCAGGTCCGAGTACACTATCGCCGAACGCAAGCTGGCCGCAGGAAAAGCGCCCGTATACATGTACTACTTCGACTGGTATTCGCCGGTGCACCAAGGCAAGGTGCGGGCAATGCATGGGGTAGAGCTCCCGTTTGTCTTCGACCACGTGAACGATTCTGCTTATATGGTCGGCAACGGCGAGGATCGCCAGGCGCTGGCAGACAAGATGAGCGCGGCCTGGGCGGCATTTGCTCACAGCGGCAACCCGAATCATAAGGGGCTGGCGCAGTGGCCGGCGTTCACCGCTGGCGGACGCGCAACTATGGTGTTTGGACGCGAGTGCCGAGCCGTGAAAGATCCTTATCGCGAAGAGCGGCTGGCAATTGAAGCGGTGAGCGGCACGCGCAAGGCCTGAGCTGTCTTCATGGTGCGGGATCATGGTAGACGCCAGTGAGATCGGCTGGACTGGCGGCAGCCCGCGGCGCCTGTCCGTTCGCGAAAAGCGCGGTGCTAAAAGCGGAGTTCGACAGCGCCTACAGGGCCGAAGTCGGCAACTAGGTGATCGCCTGCTTGAGCATCGTAGATATCGGTGGTCACACCGGTGGTCACGTACTCACCGGCCTTGAGCCCGATCCCTTGCGCGTGCAGGCGCTCTACCAGCCATTCGAGGGCGTTCAAGGGATGCCCCAACACCGCACTGCCGGAGCCTCGCTGGACCACGCTTCCGTTCACGCGGAGTTCGACGGCCTGGGCGGCTAGGTCGAGATGACGCCAATCGGTAAGCAGCGCGCCTTTCACCCAGGCTCCGTGACAGGCGTTATCCGCGATCAGCGACGGGGCGCCGACCGTGGTCCAACTTGTAAAGCGGCTGTCGACAATCTCAATTCCCGGCAGCACGCCCGCGAGCGCAGCGGCGATCTGCTCGCGATCGACCGGCTGCGCGGAGGGCGGCAGGTCGCGCGCGAGCTGAAATGCGAATTCAGATTCGATGATGCGCATGAAGAAGTCACCCGCGGAAAGGCGCGCTGGGCTATCGAATGTGGACGCCGAGAGCAGGCGGCCGTAGAACGGCTCAGGCATGCCGAGGAAGCGCTGGGCGATGGCGTTGGTGCATGCGATTTTGTAACCCATGACGTGGCCGTGGTTGCGCCCTGTGAGCTGTTCGATAAAGCGCGCCTGGCATTGATAACCTGCTTGCGGCGTAGCGGGCCGCGCGGCGGGCGGCAGCTCAGTGAGGCGCACGCGGTGAACCAAGGCGTCAAGTAAAAGTTGTGAGCCGGAGTCAGTCAATCTCACACGATACCAGAAGAAGGGTTAGACTATCGCCTAGAGGCTCTCCCGTGAATTTACGCTTATCCCTGACTTCAACGCTGCTTGTACTGGCCTCGGGTGCGTCGCACGCGGCTGCTGCTGGCTGCGATCGGGCATGCCTCAAGAAGACGCTGGATAGCTATCTGGGCGCGGTCCTCAAACACGATCCCTCCAAAGCGCCTCTCGACGCCGCCTTCCGCTACACCGAAAACGCGGAAGTAGTTAGGCCCGGCGAAGGTCTATGGAAAACCGCGACCGCGCTCGGCAAAGTGCAGCGGCGCTACGTTGACGCGGTGAACGGCCAGGCGGTTTACTTCGGGCATATCGAACAAGGTAGCGAAGCCGGGATCGCCACGTTGCGCATTCGCGTGGTCAACCAGAAGATCACCGAGGGAGAACTGGTCATCGGCCGCCCGGCCGATGGAATGTTCAGTGCGGAGGGGCTAGTGGCGAACGCTCCGCCGGAGGCGCCCGTCGCAAAGGCAGCTCGTTCCTCGCGCAAAGCCATGGTGGCCGCCGCGCAAAGTTACTTCAACGGGATCGAGCGCCATGACAGCTCGGTGGTGCTGGGCCAGAAAGGCTGCGTTCGCATAGAGAATGGCGTGATGACAGCAGGACCCGTTCCGCAGCCCGATGCGCCTTCCCCTGCGGAGACGTCCGGACCGCCTGTCAAAGGCGATTGCGGCTCGCGAATGGAGACTTTCAAAGCTACCATTGCGGCAGTGGATCACCGGCGTTTCCCAGTAGTCGATGAGGAAGCTGGTACGGTGCTTGGCATGGTGGTGTTCAACCGCCCACCCGGCGCGAAGCGCGCCAACGGCACGCCCTTCCCGCGAAATCTTTTAACTGAGCTGTTCGTGATCGAGAATGGGCGCATCCGCGGGATATACGCGGCGATGCACTATCTGGTTCCGGAAAATTCGGACGCCCCGGGCTGGCCGGTGAGCGCGAATTAGATCGAGAGATAATCCGGCTGAATCAGGCCGGTACTGTCGCCGAGCTTTTCGACCGGTGCGCCAACCTTGTCGAGCACGGTAAGCAGTAAATTCGCCATGTGCGTGTTCTCGGGGTAGCGGATATACTGGCCGGTCTTAAGCGTGCCGCCGAGTTTGCCCGCCATCAGCACCGGCAGCTTGGTGTGCTCGTGCAGATTGCCGTTGCCGAGGCCACCGCCGTACATGATCATGCTGTGATCGAGTAACGTGCCATCTCCGTCTTTGGTGGATCGCAGCTTTTCGAGGAAATAGCCCAGCAGGCTGGCGTGATATGTGTCGATCTTGGCTTTCTTGGCGATCAATTCAGGATCGTTGCGGTGGTGTGAGACTGCGTGGTGCTGCTCGGGCACGCCGATATTGGCGTAGGTGCGGCCGCTGAGCTCGCGCGCGAAGATGACGCTGAAAACGCGGGTGATATCGGCACGATAGGCCAACGTCACCAGGTCGAACATCAGCTTGCAGTGCTCTTCGAAAGTGGGTGGAACGTCGGTAGGCCGCGTGGGCAATTCCATCGCGTTGTGGCCTTGTGCTTCCGTATGCTGGATGCGCTGTTCGATCTCGCGCACCGAGTCGAGATATTCGTTCAACTTCTCGTGGTCGCCGGCGCCCAGTGTCTTATCCAAGCGCGTGACTTCGTGCATCACGGAATCGAGGACGCTGCCGGAATTCTTGTTCTGAGCTAAACGCTCCGCGCTGCTGCCGCCATCGCCGAACAGGCGTTCAAACACGATGCGCGGATGAGCTTCGGTAGGGTTAGGCGTGGTTTCGTTGCGCCAGGAAATCGTATTGACGAAGAAGCAATCGCTGGTGTCGCAGGCCATCTGCGTGGGGTTCTCCAGCACCAGTTCGAGCGAGGGTAGCGCGGTTTCCTTGCCAATGTGACGAGCGGCAATTTGATCGGCGGTAACGCCCAGGCGCACTTCCATGCCGGGACGCGTGCGGTCCCAGGCGTGAACCCCGGAGAGCCACACAGCCGAGGCGCGCGGGTGGTCGCCGACGCCGTCACCAAAGGTATTGGCCTGTAAGTGGGCCAGGTTGCCCATAACATTGAACTGGTCGCGGAAGGCCGCGAGTGGCTTCAGAATCGCCGGGAGATCAGCTGGCAGCGGGCCGGGAGTGGCTGGGAACCACTGTTCTTGAATGATGCCGTTAGGAATGTAAACGAAACCCAAGCGCGGGGTGGATTTGGGGGCGGCGGAAAGCGCCGGGACCATGGAATCGAGTAGCGGTAAGGCCAGAGTGGCCCCGATACCGCGCAGGAAAGTGCGGCGGTGCAGAGCTTTTTTCGTAATAAACATGGCTACCTTATGATACCAACTGGGGCTTGGGCAGCGGTCGCGGTCTGCACCGGAGGCTTGCCATCGCCCGGCGCCGGAGGCGACTTGCGCATCTGGAATTGCGGACTTTTTGCTACGCCCACCACCAGCGATTCGAAAGTGTAATTATTCTTAGCTGCCTCGCGCACGATGGCGCGCACGGCGGGCGCGTCGAAATACTGGACGTTGCGGCTGATGGCGTACATCATCAGCTTTTCGGCGACGGTGTTCACGAACTGCTCCGGATGCGCCAGCAGCGCTTTCTTCAGCCCGGCCATGCCGTTGAACTTGGTGCCGTCGGGAAATACGCCGGAGGTATCGATGGGCGCACCGTTGTCGGTGTCGCGCCAGCGCCCGATGGCGTCGAAATTTTCCATTGAGAAACCAATGGGATCCATGCGCGCGTGGCAACTGGCGCACACCGGGCTCGCGCGATGCAGGATCATGGCATCGCGCATGGTCAGCGGCTTGTTGTCCTTGTTCTCGGTCTTAAGGGCCGGCACGTTAGGCGGAGGAGGCGGCGGCGCCGCAGCCAGCAGATTTTCCAGTACCCATTTGCCGCGCAGCACCGGCGAAGTGCGGTTGGCATACGCGGTGAGCGTCAGAATGCTTCCCTGCCCCAGCAATCCGCCGCGCGGGCTGCCTGCCGGGAATGTGACCTTACGGAAATAGCTGCCCTTTACGTTGGGAATTCCGTAATGCCGGGCCAAGCGTTCGTTCAGAAAAGTATAGTTGGCGGTCAGCAGTTCAAGCAGGCTCTTTTTCTCGCGTAAAATGCTGTCGAGAAACAAGCGCGTCTCGCTGCGAAATGCCGTGCGCAGGTTTTCGTCGAAATCCGGGAATAGCAACTCATCGGGCTTCTTCGAATCGACGTCGCGCAGGTACAACCACTGCTCGGCGAAATTCGTGACCATGGTTTCAGAGCGCGGGTCGGCCAGCATGCGCCGAACTTGCTGCTCGAGCACCGCCGGATCTTTCAATTTGCCTTTGGAGGCCACCTCAATCAGCTCGTCATCGGGAATGCTGGACCACAGGAAGAACGAGAGGCGCGAGGCGAGTTCGAGATCGTTTACTCGGTAAGCCGTATTGGGCGGCTCATTCGCCGGTGTCCGCTCGATGCGGAACAGAAATTGCGGGCTCACCAGAAGGCGGTCGAGGGCGCGTTGGATGCCGAGGTCGAAGTCGCGCTCGGCGCGTCCGGCGGTATAAAACGGCAGCAGGTCCTGCAAGTCGGCGTCGGTGACCGGCCGACGGTAAGCGCGGCGTTCGAGCGTCGTCAGAATTCGCTTCGCGCACGGCAGTTCCTCAGCCGCATTCGCCGGACGGCACACAAAAATCGCGCGGCGGGAGGGCGTGTCTCCCGGTCCTCTGCTGTCAAACGGGCCGCCAATAGTCACCTGCGCCAGCGCCGGCAGTGGACCGCGGCCACGGCCCCGCGGGCGGACGGTGTCTTCGTCGCGGGCTTCGTCATGCGCCACGAAGGTGACGCCGATATCGTGGGGACCGGCCTTCAGCGGCAAGCGAACTTCCAGATTTTCCTGACGGCGAAAGCCGGGCCTGCGTCCTTCGGTGGCGGCTGGTACTTCCTTGCCGATCGTGGTGATCCAGGCGCGCTCGCCATCGACGATGATCTCGATCTGATGGGGCTCGCGAACCGCGCCGGCGAATTCCATTTTGAAGTTGTATTGGCCGTCGAGCGGCACATCCATGCGCACTAGCAAGCCGCCGCGCGTGCCGTAGGGCAGCCCCTCGACGCGCACGTCCTGCGGCCGGTCGTAGGGCAACGGGAAGATATTTACCATCTCCGGAATCTTGGGGTCGCCGACAGCCAGACGGCTGATCTTGCGCGCCGCGCCCAGGTAGCGCTCCATGCTCGTTGGCGAGACGAACAGCAGGTCGGCCAGATTGTCGAAGCCGCTCGAAGCGTTATCGGGCGGCAGCAACATGGCATAATCCATCTCTTTGGGCAGCTCGTAGACGCCCAGCAGATCGCGGATCGCGTTCTGATATTCGGTACGGCTCAGGCGATGCAGCAGCGGAAGCTTGCCGGGCTCGGGGTTCGCGGCAGCGGCGTGGTCAAGTTCGCCTTCGAGCCAGCCGGCGACGGAATCATAAGCGCTCTGCGGGGGCCGCGGGACGCCGGTTGGCGGCATGGTTCCGGCGCGCAGCTTACGCACCACTTTTTCCCAGGTCTCGGCAGTCGCGGGAACGCGGCTGAGATCATCCGGGTTTAGGATAAGGCCGGCGGTTTTGAGCTTGGCGTTGTGACAGACAATGCAGTACTGCGTGACGAACTTTTGCGGGGTAGGCGCAGCCGGCGCCGCCGTTTGCGCGAAAGCGGACGAGGCTGCTGCGAGGATTAGAAGTAGAAAGAGGCGTAACATATAAGTGGGTGCGGTTGCGTAAATCGCCCCTATCTAATTGTAAGATGTTAAACGTATGAAGCGCGTAATCCTGTTGGCGGTCCTTTCGGCTGGCGCAGTCTTTGCGGCCTCGGGCGACCTGCGATTGATCCAGTCGGCTAAAAAAGCCGATGTCCCGGCGGTTCGCTCGCTGTTGCAACAAAAGGCCAGCGTGTTGGCGGTCGAGGCGGACGGCAGCACCGCGCTCCACTGGGCAGCGCAGCAGGATAACGTCGAAATCGTCGATCTGCTGCTGCGCGCCGGCGCAAATCCCAAAGCCGTTACACGGTACGGGCTGACTCCCCTGTATTTCGCCTGCAATAACGGCGATGCCGCCATCATCGACCGGCTGCTGAAGGCCGGCGCCGACCCCAACGGGGCGACTCCGGAAGGCCAGACAATGTTGATGACCGCGGCGCGCAACGGCAAGCCGGAGGCGATAAAGCTGCTGCTGGCACGCGGTGCGAAGGTAAATGTCAGCGAATCCTGGAAAGGTCAGACCGCGCTGATGTGGGCGGCCTCGGAAGGCAACGCGGACGCGGCGGCCATGCTGATCGAGTTCGGCGCCGACGTCAAGGCGAAATCGAAAAAAGGCTTTACGCCGCTATTGTTTGCGGTGCGCAACGGTCACATCGAGGCGACCAAAGTTTTACTCGATCACGGCGCGAGCCCCAATGATGTCGCCCCGGACGGCACCAGCGCGCTGGCGATGGCTACCATCAACGCGTATTACGAGTTGGCGGGCGTGCTAGCAGATCGTGGAGCGGATCCGAACTTGCCCGATCCGCGGGGGTCAGTTTTGCACATTCTGGCGTGGATGCGCCGGCCGGGTTCTGACCCAGCAGCGGGCGCGGGCGGAGCACCCAAGGGTCCTCCGGTTCCTGAAGGCAAACTCGACAGCTTGGACCTCGCAAAGAAACTCCTGGCGCATGGCGCCAATCCGAACACGCGAATCGCGTGGAAGGAAATCAAGTACAACCGCGATTTCGGGCAGGTGAGACTGCCGTTGGATATTCCCATCGGGCGAAAATATATCAGCTACGTGGGCGCCACTCCGTTCTACGTAGCGGCGCAGAACGGCGATGCGGAATACATGCGCGTGCTGGCCGCCGGCGGCGCGGACCCCAAACTGGGCACGGTGCAAAACGTTTCGCCGCTGATGGCGGCGGCGGGCATTGGCTATTGGGATGGCGAAAGTCCGGGGCCGTACGCGGGATGCCCCGAGCCAGAGCGCCTGGAAGCCGTGAAGACCGCAATCGAGCTAGGCAACGATGTTAACTATCACGCCGATTTCGGCGAATACCCGATGGAGGGCGACCCGGATTTCATTCGCCTGTATTATCCGAAGAATATTTCGAACATGCCCGATAACGCGCTCGGCGATGTGCGCTGGACCGGCAGCACGGCCCTGCACGGAGCGGTGATTTCGGGACAGCTGTCGATTGTGAAATATCTGGTTGAGCACGGCGCGCAGATCGATGCCAAGACCAAAGTGGGCTGGACGCCGCTGACCTTGGCGCGGGGCGTTTTCGTATCCAACACGCTCAAAGTCTTCCCGGAAATCGCGACGTATTTGGAAAAGACTCTGGTCGCGCGCGGGCTGCCGGTGGAACCGCCCCGGCCCGATCCCGGCCCCCCCACAGCTTCAAGGTAACGGCATCGAACCATGCCGGTGAGCCCCTTAGCCGGTCAGCCGGCAACCTCCGCCGCGCTTATCGATCCGGCGCAGTTGATCGACGCGTACTACGTGATTCACCCCGATCCCGGCGTCGCCGCGCAGCGCGTCTCGTTCGGGACCTCGGGACATCGCGGAACTGCGTTGCAAGGCTCGTTCAACGAGCGCCACATTCTGGCGATTACGCAGGCGATCTGCGCCTATCGCGAACAACAGAAAATCAACGGCCCGCTCTTTATCGGAATCGACACGCATATTTTGTCCGAGCCGGCGTTCGTCACCGCGCTCGAGGTATTGGCGGCGAACGGCGTCGAGACAAGAATCGCTCAACCGAGGCCCGCCGCCGCGGGATTGACCGACGTTGAATACACGCCGACCCCGGCCGTTTCACACGCGATTCTCGAATACAATCGCAGCCAGCCCTCGGCGCTCGCCGACGGCATCGTGATCACTCCCTCGCACAATCCACCGGAGGATGGCGGATTCAAATACAATCCACCGCACGGCGGGCCGGCGGATAGCAAAATCACCGAGTTCGTACAGGATTTGGCCAACGCGTTCCTCGAGAAAAGACTCTCAGGGGTCAAGCGAGTGTCATTCGCCGCTGCGCTCAACGCGGCGACCACGCGGCGCCACGATTTCATCGGCGAATACGTGGCCGGACTCGGCACCGTAATCGATATGGACCTGATTCGCGACTCCGGAATCAGGATGGGGGTGGACCCCCTGGGGGGCGCCGGTGTCCATTACTGGGGTCCCCTTGCCGAACGCTACGGTTTGCATCTGGAAGTGGTCAACAAAACCGTCGATCCCACGTTTCGCTTCATGACGCTCGACTGGGATGGCAAGATCCGCATGGACCCTTCCTCGGCCTACGCGATGCGCGGCTTGATAGCGCTGAAGGACCGCTTCGATATTGCGTTCGCCTGCGACACCGATCACGACCGTCACGGAATCGTCGCCAGGAGTTGCGGTCTGATGCCGCCAAACGAATATCTCGCGGTCTGTATTTCCTACTTGTACCCGCAGCGCGGCGAGTGGCCGGCGGGCGCGGCGGTGGGCAAGACCGTGGTCAGCAGCAGCATGATCGATCGCGTCGGGGCCGGAATCGGCCGCAAAGTGTACGAAGTTCCGGTAGGCTTTAAGTGGTTTGTGGAGGGCCTGGCGAACGGTTCTTTGGGATTCGCAGGCGAGGAAAGCGCGGGCGCGTCGTTTCTGGCGCGGGACGGCTCGGCGTGGTCGACCGACAAGGATGGGATCATCGCGGCGCTGCTTTCCGCGGAGATAACCGCGCGCATTGGCAAAGATCCTGGAGAAATCTACGCCGGCCTGTGCGCGAAATACGGCCGGCCGGTGTACGAACGCATCGATGCTCCGGCGACGGCCGAGCAGCGCGCACGCCTCGCGAAGTTATCTCCCAAAGACATTGCAGCGTCTGCAGTAGGCGGCGAGAAGATCGAACGCATTCTGACCAGCGCGCCGGGTGACGGCAATGCTATTGGCGGGATCAAAGTGATTGCAAAAGACGGCTGGTTCGCCGCGCGCCCGTCCGGCACTGAAGACGTATACAAGATCTACGCGGAAAGTTTCCAGGACCACGCCCATTTAAAGCGAATCCAGAAGGAGGCGCAGGCGATGATCGATCAGGTCCTAAAAAGTTAAATGGGGACAGCTTTGAGAACTGTCCCCGCCATTGCTTAGAAAATGTACTGCTGAGCTAGAAAATATACTTCAGAGCGAACTGCATGATGCGCGGATCGCCGAACACTTGAATCTGTCCGAAGTTCCCAGCACTTCGAGCGGTGGATACCGTGGTCGTGCTGACGCCGGCGGGCGCGAGCCCCGGCCGCCAATGATTGGGAATATTGAATACCTCGTAACGGATTTCAAGACGTTGCCGTTCGGTGATCGAGAACTGCCGCGACAAGCTGGCGTCGAGCGTGAAACTGCCAGGGCCATGAATCGACGCCGCTCCCACGTTGCCGAGCGTACCGTTCGCCGGAGTAGCAAAAGCAGCCGGATTCAACCAGCACGTAGGCGTTTGTACCACGCAATAGGGATTGGCCAGAATCTGGTTGGCGCGTTCGCCCGAACCGGTAAGGCCGGTGACGGCGTTATCGATACCGGAAGTTACCGAATAGTAAGAGCCGGAAGAGATTCTCATGATCGGCGAGAGCTTCCAGCCGCTAACCAGGGCCTTCATCATGCGGCCACCGTATTTGGGTGTTTCCATGACGGCGGAGACATTGATAATGTGCCGGTGATCGATGCCGACGCAGTTGCCGCGATCGAAGCTTCGGCTGGATGGGTTGGTCCATTGCACGCCGTCTAATTCGGACGTGAAGGGATCGGTAATGCAATGCGACCAGGTGTAATTCCCCAGCACTGTGAAGTTGTTCGATAGCCGATGCTGGGCTGAAAGAAGCATGGCGTTGTAGTTGGAGTTGCCGCCGGTGTCGAGCTGGTGGATTACTCCGTAATACGCGCCTCCTGCAGCATTCTGCAACGTAAGCGGCCGCCTTGACTGCACCGCGGTAGTGGCTCCGGTCACTAGCGGAGCGTTGATCGGATCGTCACTCCACAGATGCAGCGTCCGGTTGCCGAGATAGCTGGCCGAGAACAGCCAGCTGCTGCCGAGCTGCCGCTGCAGCGAGAGATTCCATTGTTGGAGGTAAGTGATCTTCAGGTCGAGCGGATACGTCGTATAGGTTGCGGCGTTGGCCGGGAAAAGGGCGGTCTTCCCCGTCGAGAGCGGGAAGGGATTTCCACCCGTGACTCCAGCCCAGGGATTCGAGAACGAAATCGGCGCGGTGGCAGTACCGCTGCGAGTAATTGAGGTTCCCCACGGCGGTTCCTGAGAGAATCCGTATGCAAACAACGTTTGCGGCAGGTCGTAGAAGATGCCCCATGAGGCGCGGATACTGGTTTTGCCGCTGCCGGTCGGGTCCCAGGCCAAGCCAAAGCGCGGCGCGAAATCATCCAGCTTCGCATGGGCGGGGCGGTTGCTGGTGTCAAATTGCGAATCGCCCGCAAACAGGTATCCGGGAGGCCCGTTCGGATAAACCGTGGAACGGGTGCCGGAGGTAAACAGGTCGGGATAGAAGTGTCCGACGTGGCCGTTCGACATCGTGTTGCCGAAGTAAGGCTCCCAGCGGATTCCCAGATTCAGCGTCAGGCGGGGCGTCACCTTCCAGGTGTCCTGGGCGTAGGCGCCGATATAGGTGTAGCGCTCGTTGGCAAACTGAATGCCTCCCTGCGTGAACGCCGAAGCGTCGCCCAGGAGAAAATCCGCCATGGAAAGGCCAGTGGTTTGCCCGTTGAACGTAAAGTTGCCGTCGGCATTCAGCGGACCAAAGACGTTCTGGAGCGAGTGCATCCAATTTACGCCGAACTGCAACTGATGGGTGCCGCGGGTCATGCTGAGATCGTCGCCGGATTGAAAAGCGGTTACCGGATCGGTGGCGGCATAGGAGAACACGCTGGAGCTATAGATCGCGCCCGTCGCAGTGGCAACTAGGTGGCCCGGCACCAAGGTGGTCATATTAATTCCCAGAGTGTTGGCATCGAAGGAAGGAATCTGGGTCTTGGTCACACCGCTCCGATTGCCTGTGAGATGGAACGAATTAATGGTGGTGGGGTTGATGATATACGTGTGACCAATCACCATTGAATTCACCAGATCGTCGGCTCCGGAAATGGTCTCGGTGAGCGGATTTTTGCCGTCAAACGGCGTGCCGACCACCGCATGCGTGGCGTAATAGCGCACAAACAAGGATTGTTTGTCGCTCATGTTGTAATCCACTCTCATGATGCCCGACTCTTCGTCGAAATTCTGCTTGGTGCCGAAGAAAGTCTTGCCGCAGGGATCGCTCGAAGGCGTGTAAAACGACATCATTTTCTTGGACGCTGGGTCGAACCGCGTGGGCGAAATGCTAGTGCCACCTGCGAAGGGACCCGACAAAACTTTGGCTTTGCCGCCGTTGCAAGCCGCGGAAGCGACAGCGCTGAAGTCGCCGTTCAGCATCGCCTGGGTAGGAACAAAGGTGAAGTTGCCGGTGGGATCGGTGCGAATATTGGTTCCCTGGTATCCGGCGAAGAAGAACAGTTTATCTTTCTTGATCGCGCCGCCCACGGTGCCGCCGTATTGGTTGCGCTTCAACGTATCACGCGCGGGGGCGTTGAACTGGCGCGCATTGAAGTGGTAGTTGCGAACGAACTCAAACGCGTCGCCGTGAAGCGTGTTGGTGCCGGATTTGGTCACCGCGTTCACCGCCGCGCCGGAATGCTGCCCGTACATGGCGGGTAAGGCGCTGGTTTCCACTTTGAATTCCTGGAGAGCATCCGGGAAGGGCAAGGGCAGCGCGAGGTTGTTCAGCGGATCATTGTGGTTGCCGCCGTCCAGCATGTAAGTGGTACCGGTGGCCAATCCGCCGGCAACGCTGATGGGGGCCTCATTGGGATAGTTCTTGGTGGAAACCAGATCCGCGTTGGGCGCCTGGGCTGCCGCGCCGGCCAGATAGATCAGGTCGGTAGGATTGCGGCCGTTCAGCGGAAGATCGACAACGCGCTGCTGGTCGACCACTTGGCCGACACCCGAACTGCGGGTCTCCACCGTCAGGGCCGACGCTTCTACCTGCACTTGTTGCGAAACCGCGCCAAGTTGCATGGTTACGTCCACGCTAGGACTGCTGGCAACCTGCAGGACCAGTCCAGTCTGGACCGATGTGCTGAAGCCTTCCTTGCTGATTTCGAGCTTGTACGGGCCGATGGGCAGATTCGGAAGAATGTAAGCGCCATCTGCTTCACTGTCGACGGTGCGGGTTAAACCGGTGTCGGTTTGGGTAGCCTTGACGTGGGCGCCAGGGACGGCAGATCCGGACGGATCGCGAACGACGCCTGAAATTTGAGCTGTGCCGCCGGATTGCGCAAAAACCCACACGCAGGCCAGCAACATAGCAATGAACATCTGAAAAATCTTCATTAACAACCCCTTCTTTCTGCTCCCTTGGCTGCCAAGGGCAATTGAATCAATTGAAACACAAATGGAACCATACCTCAAGGCAGGCGAACGAGCTCTTTCGCGATGCGCACCGCTGGAATGCCCTGCGGGATGGGATCGCGGTACCCTGGAGGGACGCAACCGGCACCCAAAATGTACGCAGAGCTCGCCAGGCCTTTCGAATCGATCGAGAGTTCGCACGAGTTCGTCGCCTTGTTGGAGGAAAGCATCCAGGAAGCAGCCGTCGACGTTCGTGAGCACCTGCGTGAAGCCGAACGGTCGGGCGATGAACGTCAAGTGCGGGCGCTGAACCTGGCGCTGTATAAGCTGACGCAGCTGGCGACGCAAATGCAGAAGAGCCGTCGCGCATTGAACGATCTGCGCAGCATCCGGCGCCTTCTGTTCACGGAACGCGAGCCCGGCGATTCTCTGGATTAAGATCGTTAGAATGGCTTATCCAGCGAAGTTGAGCCGCTCCGCAATCATTCAAGCCGCACTCAAGATGGTGGAAGAGAACCCGTCAGAAGCGCCTTCGCTGCGTGCGATTGCGCGCCATCTGCACGTGGCGACCAATGCGCTCTATAACTATTTTCCGGACCGTTCAGAGTTGAATGCGGCCATTGCCGTAGCCGGTTCGCGCAAAATGTTGTCTTCGCTGAAGCGGGCGGTGGGAAGCGCGGAGGGGCGGGAGGCGCTAGACCGTTTTTCAAAGGCGTTCTTGAGGTTCACGCGCACGCATCCGCAACTTTACGACTTCCTGAATGAAAACCATCCCAGCGGCCAGGAGGCAGCGGAATTGTTTCAGGAGTGGGCGGTGATCATGAACCGGGCCTGGAGCCCATTCTATTTACCCGAGCGAATGCCCAAAGTGATTTTCACCCACGCCGCGCTACTGCACGGGATGACCACGCTCGAACGCCTATGGCAGTGGCGCAACGCGCGCGGACATTTCGAATTCGCGAACAAGATGCTGCTGGATGCTTTGGTCGGCTCGAAACACGCTAAGCGCAGCCCGCGGAAAACGGCCGCCGCGGAAATCCCGCTACCGTGGGCTCCCTAACTTGACGGTGCCCCGGCGGGCAGCAACTTGGCCACCGAACTCAAATCCGTCTGGAAGGCGACGTTGATACGATTCCACAGATTGATCATGCCTACCGCAATGGTCAGATTGGTGAGATCCGACTCGCTGAACTCCTTGCGGACGCGCTGATATATATCGTCGGGGACCGGATGCCCCGCGATCAGCGTCAGGGCCTCGGTCCATTCAAGCGCGGCACGCTCCTGCGGCGAATACACCGGAGCGTCGTGCCATCCAGCAAGCAAGTGCAGACGCTGTTCGGTTTCTCCCTGATGGCGGGCATTCTTGGTGTGCAGTTCCAGACACCAGGCGCAGCCGTTGATCTGGGAAGCGCGGATGAAGACCAATTCGAGTAACGCCGGTTCGATGCCGGTATGGTGGAGGAAAGCGGAGACGGCTAACAATCTCTTGTAGCCGTCCGGGGATGCAGTTGTGTAATCGAGTCGTTGCATAAACTCTAGGCCTTTTGCAGCAAGGGGCGGAGGTCGCGCAGGTTCTTGACGTTTTCAAGATCGAAAATGCGTCCGATCAGCTTGGCGGTGGCGGCTGCGCCGAGCACCGGCGTCATTAACTCGCGGGCCTTGGCGGCGACTTCATCGCGGGTCATGGGATTATCGGCGGTGCCGCGCACGGCTTCGACGCGCTCGGTCAGGACCTTGCCGTCCTTAAGCGTCACTTCGACTACCGCGATGCGCTTGGGCATCAGGCGTTCGAGCTCTGCATCTTGCACCAACTTTACTTTCGAACGTTGCTGGAGCACGGCGGGATCTTTCATGCGGGCCACGTCGTGCGCGGTCTTAAAAGTGACGGTTTTATCCACCAGCATTACGGCGAGCAGATGCTGCAGGCAGATATCCGGGATAGTGCGGTTGTCGACGATTTTAGCCTCATCTGTGGCCACGCGCACCATGACCTGCTTCACCTGATCGGCGGCGAAGGGGCTGCGCTTCCGGATGTTCTCCAAAGCGTCGAGCGGGGCTTGGATAGGGGCGCCGACGGTCCATTTTTTGAAATTAGTGCGCGTGACTTCGTAGCGCTCGCCAAGTTTCTCGATCAGCAATTCGGCGCTGTTTTTGGGCACGAACGCTTCGAGAAAATTGTCGGCGCCGGAAAGAATGTCGTCGACGCCGGTGCCGCCGGCTTGTACCAGCAGCGCGGAAGTCACGCCGTTGCGCGCCGGCATGCCGCCGAAGTCAAAAGATTTTTCGATGTGATCGGTATCGCGCTGCCAGGAGGCCAGGCCGCCGGCCTCCTGAGCGGTGTAGGAAAGCAGCCAGCGCATCTGTTGCGCATTGAGACTCGCGGCGCAGGCGGCTGCGGCAGCCGATCCAAAGGTGCCAGCAAGCGCGTGGGTGCTGCGGTGCGTGGCCACCATATATTGCAGTTTGCCGAGCGTGATGGTGACGCGCGTGCCGATGTCGTAACCGAGCGCCACCGAGCGCAGGAAGCGCGTGCCATCGTTGCCGAATTGCTCTCCGGCCGCGAGCGCCGAGGGTACGACGGACGCGCCCGGATGCGATTGCGAAGGCGGATGCGTGTCGTCGGTTTCATCGGAGTGCGCCAGCATGCCGTTGCACATCGCGGCTTCAATCGCTCCGCACATGACGTTCGATGCGACTACAGTCGCAACGCGGTCGCCCTTATAGGCGCGCGCAAACTGGATCGCGAATTTTCCGGGAGGCAACTCGGAACCCGAGACCATGGCGGCGATGGTGTCGAGGATTATGTGCTTGGTTTTCTCCACCACGGGAGCCGGCAGCGGGTGCCGCGCGGCCTCCGCCATATAGGTGCTGAGGGTGGTCATCAGCGGACTGGCAGTCAACTCGGCGGCGAAGGCCCGGCGCGGCAGGACGATGGCGCCGGCTGCGGCCGCGGCGACCTGCAAGGCATTACGGCGGGTGATCGGTCGTGGATCGGTCATGTGGGGATCTCCTACTTCAAAAATACCGTGCGCTTGATGTAATCCAGTTTTGGAAAGTGCGGTTCCAGATACGCGTTGGTGCCGTTTTCGACGCGGTTGGGGTCGATAAACTTACCTTCGGGCATCATCTCACCATAGCCCGAATAAAGCTTATCGACGACCTCCATGCCCTGGACGACTTTCGCGAACGGCGTGAAGTTTTGCGCATCGAGGCCCGCGTTGTCGGCAAGGTTGATGAAGATTTCGGTGGCTCGGGTGTTGGGATCGGACTGGGCGAAGGCCAAAGTGCCGCGCAAATTCTTTTCTTTGGGCGGATCGTCAAGAATGAAATATTTGCGCCAGCGATCGTGCACGTCGTAATCCTTATTGACGCCGAACTGCGCAATGAAGCCGGGGACCACGCGATAGAAACGGTTCTCATCGAAATAGCGCATGCGCAGCAGCTCATGGAAACGATCGACGCCGCGCGGCGCCCAGGCTTTGGTGGCTTCGACGATGAAGTCGCCTTGCGAAGTGGAAAACTTGACGCGAAAGACGTCCGGAACCACCACCTTTTCGTCCTTCTGGCACGCTGATAAAAACAGCGCGGCGGTGACGGCTATTAAGACATAGCGGGTTCTCATCCCCGTCAATTATCTCGTACTTCGAAACGCACTTCGGCTGTGTGGCGCCGATATGAGCTTCGCCCTCGTAGTTTTATCCATGCTGTCAGTTGAGCACCAGCGAGTATAAGAGTCAGGGCGGGGCGTAGCTTGCTGTGGTGGCATGCTGGGAATACACTGTCAGGCGGAGGCTCTACGTGCGCTCTTCCGGTGCCTTACTCCTATCGGCGCTGATGCACTTCACCCAACCGGCCGTTTGTCAGCAACCGCAAAACCTTCGCGATGATAATCCCCAGTCGCAACTATGGTCAGTGATAAAGCGAGAGTTATTAGGACCGAAGGGCGAGCGGTATTTTTACCTGTCCGTGAAGGACGCTCGCCTTCCAGGTGGCTGGAACGGCCTGAACGCCTTTGAAGGCACATTGGTTTCAAGCACGCCAGCCGAGCATCCTAATGAGTTTCTCGTCGCAATACTGGACGATAAAACTCCGGAAGTGACCCTCAAACTCAAAGGCCGGTTGGAGAAACCCCTCCCCGTGGGGACGCCCATCAGCTTTGAAGGTGTCGTAAGAGCGTTTAAAAAGCAGCCATTCATGCTGACTTTGGAGGTTGAGACAGTGAATCGCCAGAAGCGGCGAGATCCGCCGAAGCGCGATAAGAATTAAAGCAGCCATTACCCGTGAGTCGCGTCCACGCTACCTTGCCCGTTCAAGATTCGCGCGATCCCACTGTGCTAGTTTGGCTCCGCCTTCGTAGGCACTCTGGCAGAAGTCCAGAATGGCTTGCTCCGGTGATGGCGCCAGGCGGGCGTCTTCGTATTTGAGAATGAACTCGCCCAACTGGCCATCCCAATAGGCCGCGGCAGGTCGTACCGGCTCGGCGTCCAATCCCGGCGGCACGGGAGCGCTGTAGGCGTAAAAAGCGGGCTGCGGGAAGCGCCGATCGCCCGGCCACCATCCGCAACTGGTGACTTCATGCGAATACGCTTCGCGAGTAACCAGATCGACTCCTTCTTTTTGGGGCGCGCGCCTGCCGGAGAAACGGGTCACAGCCAAATCGAAGGACCCCCAGAAAAAATGTACCGGGCTGCACTTCCCCAGGAACCGCGAACGGAATTGTTTGAAAGTCCGATCGCAGTGGATCAAAATGCGCCGGAAGCGCTCGACGTACTCGATGTCATATGAGGCATGATGCCGGTCTTGATCGAAAGGGGTGGTGTCGTCAAACTCGACCGGCACGCGATAAATTTTGACTTCAATCCCCAGCGTCCGTAACGCAGCCATGTATTCCGTATAGAAATCCGCAACCGAGCGCGGGTAAAGGCGCATGGAGTGCAGACATCCGGAACTGGCTCGCAGCCATAGTTGGTGCGCCATCAGATCGAACTCGATCTCGAGCGTGCCGGATGCGCAGGGAATCGCCGACGTAGTCAAGCCGCGCGGCGTGACGTACAGCGGCACATTCCACCAGTGATTTTCGAGCGGCGCGAGGGCTAGGCGGGTCTTGCCTACGATCTGCGTCCACATATGCAGTGTGTCGCAGGTTTTCTCCCACACCGGAAATGGCAGCGAAGGCCAGTCAGCTAGGTTCAAGCATCACCTCGGCTCGAGCATCACCTCATCGATATAACACCAGGCCCAGTCCTCGCCCGGCTCCATCGACCTTACGATGGGGTGCTTGCTCGAATGAAAGTGCTTGGTGGCGTGCTTGTTCTTGGAGGAATCGCAGCAACCGACGTGGCCGCACGTCAGGCACAGACGCAGATGGACCCAGGTGTCGCCGATCTTGAGGCACTCCTCGCATCCGCGGGTGTGGGGCTTAACGTCGCGAATCTGATCGGTGTGCGAGCAACTGGGCACGGCATCCCTCCCTACGTTTTGATCTTCAGCAGCTTGGCTGCGGTTTCCCCGAGAATCGCGCGCTTGTCGGCGTCGCTGAGACCGGGCGTCTTGAGGATATCATCCACTATGGTATTGCTCCACGGAAAGGGATAGTCGGTTCCGATCATGATTTGACTCGCGCCGCATTCGGCCACCAGGTGGCGCACTCCCTCGGTGGTGAACACCATCGAATCGAAATACAGTTGTTTCAAATATTCGGACGCGTGTTTCTTCGCGCCCTTGCACGATTCAGGAAATCGATTGCAGCCGTAATCGGAGCGGCCGGCGTAGGAAGGAAGGTAGCCGCCGGCATGGGCCGAGCAGATCTTGAGCGCCGGGAATTTATCCAAGGTTCCGTCGAAGATCAAGTGCGATAGAAAAATCGTGGTCTCAAGCGGGTTCCCGATTACGTTGGTCAAACCGCCACCGCCCGCCAAACGTTTGCTGACTTCCGGAATCCCCTGAGGATGCATGAAAACCACGCAGCCGAGCTCCTCCGCTTTCTTCCAGAAAGGATCGAATTTGTCCGCGGAGAGCTCATCGCCATTGACGTGCCCGCCGATGGCCGCGCCGCGCAAGTTGTATTTCTTTACGCCTTCTTCGAGTTGTTCGGCGGCAAGGTCGGGGTACTGCAGGGCTACGGATGCGAAGGCGACGAAGCGGTCGGGATGCTTTGCGCACAACTGCGCGAGTCTTTCGTTCTGGAGCTTGATGACCTGGGTGACGACGTCGCGCTCGGCCGAGTACCAGATGGGGTTGATGCTGAGAACCTGCATATCGGTGCCCCATTCGTCCATGCGCGCGAAGCGATCGGTGGCCATGGCCCCGTCCAGGACTGAGGCATCTGCTGCCGCTGTTTTCCGGCCCAGCAACTCCATGGCCTCGGGCACGATGACGTGGGCGTGGATGTCGATAGTCCTGACCCGGCGTCCGCCGACCGCCACTTGCCGCCGTTTGGGCGCGCCGGTGGCCTGCGCATTTAAACGTCCGTTCATGAGATGACAGCCCGTGAAGACTACGCCAGCGGCGGTGGCCGCGTTTTTCATGAACTGCCTGCGATTGGTCATGGTGAATCCTTCCCCGTGAAGTCTATCAGTCGCGATGCCTTCCGGCAATCGCGCATGCCTTCCGCGAGCCTCCGGTTTAAGATCTACGCTAGATTATAGGTTCGGTTATAACCAGCATGAATCCACTTGTCACGTTACATCGCCGCGGGCGGGTCGCAGTGATCACCATCGACAATCCACCAGTCAATGCGATTGCGGCGGGCGTCCCTGAAGGCATCGCGGCGGCAATGGAGAGCGCGCAGTCCGACGCTAGCGTGGATGCCATTGTGATCGTCGGCGCTGGGAAGACCTTCATCGCGGGGGCGGACCTGGCTGAATTCGCCAAGACTGGCAAAGGGCCGGATCTTCACGAGCTTTTGGTGCTATTGGAAGACAGCGCCAAGCCTACGCTAGTGGCCGTACACGGAACGGCTCTAGGGGGAGGCGTGGAAATCGCCATGGCCGCGAACTACCGGGTGGCGGCGGCCGACGCGCAGTTGGGAATGCCCGAAGTGACTATCGGAGTGGTTCCCGGAGCCGAAGGCACGCAGCGGCTGCCGCGGCTGGTAGGAATCGCCAAAGCGGTCGACATGCTGATGACGGCGGCTCCGGTGAAAGCTGCGGAGGCGCTCGCGATTGGATTAATCGATCGCATCATTGAAGGCGATTTGCTGACCGGTGCGGTGTCTTTTGCGGAGGAGATGGCGGCGAAGGGCAGTCCGCATCCGAAGAGCCGCGAGAAAAGCGACAAGCTGGGCCACGCGGAAAGCAACGCAGGAATATTCGCGGCAGGGCGTGAACAGGCGCGCAAGCTGCGGCGGAATCAAACCGCGCCGCTGGCGGTGCTTGAAGCGCTGGAGGCTGCCACCACGCTCCCTTTTGAAGTGGGTTGCAGGAAGGAGCGTGAGTTGTCGGAGGCAAGCCTGCGTTCGCCGCAGGCCCAGGCGCTGATTCACGCGTTTTTTGCGGAGCGCGCGGTGAGCAAGGTTGCTGGCGTTCCCAGAGACACGCCGGTATATGCGGTCCGCGAGGCCGCGATCATTGGCGCAGGAACCATGGGCGGCGGCATTTCGATGGCTCTCGCGAACGCCGGCATCCCGGTGCGCCTCAAGGATTCGAACCAGGCGGCACTCGACCGCGGCATGGCCGGCATCCGCAAGAATTACGAAAGCTCCGTGAAGCGCGGGCGCATTACGCCGGAGGTGATGAAACAGCGCATCGCCATGATCCGGCCTCAATTGGGCTATGACGGGTTCGAGAAAGCCGACATTATTATCGAGGCCGTGTTTGAAAGCATGGAGCTGAAGCGGCAGATCTTTGCGGAGATCGACAAAATCACGAAAGCTGAGTGCGTGCTGGCCACTAATACGTCGACGCTCGATATCGATCAAATTGCCGCGGCGACGAAGCGGCCGCAGATGGTGATCGGACTGCACTTTTTCAGTCCTGCGCACGTGATGCGGTTGCTGGAGATTGTGAAGGGCAAGGCGACTACCGCGCCCGTAGTGGCAACGGTGTTGGCTTTGGCTAAAACATTACGCAAGGTCGGCGTGCTGGTGGGCAATGGGTACGGGTTCGTGGGAAATCGCATGATGTTTCCCTACATGCGCGAGGCCCAGTTGCTGGTGGAAGAGGGCGCAACTCCAACGCAGGTGGATGCGGCCCTCACGGACTGGGGCATGGCAATGGGGATTTTCGCGGTCGATGATATGGGTGGCCTGGATCTGGGCGCGCGTTGCTTTGCCGACATTCGTGCGATGCAGGGTCCGGGTGCGCGCATGCCGGTGATGCTCGACCGGTTGGTGGCAATGGGGCGGCTAGGACAGAAGACCGGCGGAGGATGGTATCGCTACGACGAGAATCGCAAACCGATTCCGGATGCGGAGGTCGAGGCGCTAATCGAGCAGACCGCGAAAGAGATTGGCATTGCCCGCCGGCCAATCGCGCGGGACGAGATCATCGAGCGGTGCCTTTATTCGATGATCAACGAGGGAGCGAAGATCCTGGAGGAAGGCCGCGCCGCGCGCGCTTCCGATATCGACACCATATATATGACCGGTTATGGATTCCCGGCATATCGTGGCGGCCCGATGTGGTACGCGGACACGGTGGGCTTGAATAATGTGCTGGCCCGAGTAGCGGAATTTCATCAGCAACATGGCATGCTGTGGAAACCGGCTCCGCTGCTGGAGCGATTGGCGGCGGAAGGCAAGACCTTCGCGAGTCTGGATGCCGTGAAAGAGCAGGAGGCCGCTGCTTCATGACCGCGGCGCGGCCTTTCCGTGATGTCAAACTCGGTTCTCGCGAGGTGGTGGTGGAGCGAGGAGCGGGCGGAGTGGTGTACATTCGTCTGGCGCCGCCGCTTGGCAAATACCCTGCGCGGATGACGGACAAGCTGGATTATTGGGCCGAGCACGCACCCGATCGGACTTACATCGCCAAGCGCCTTCCGGGTAAAGATGGCCGCAGCGGCGAGTGGCGGCGCATCAGCTATCGCGAAACGCGCACCATGGCGCGGAACATCGGGCAGGCGCTGGTGGACCGTGGGCTATCCGCGGAGCGCCCCATCGCCATAGTATCCGGGAACGACTTGGAGCACGCCATGCTGGCCTTGGGCGCGATGTACGCGGGCGTGCCATTCTCACCGCTTTCGCCATCGTATTCGCTGCTTGCCACTGACTACGCCAAACTGCGTCATATTTTTGGTCTGCTGACGCCGGGGCTGGTATTTGCAGCGAGCGGGCAGCAGTACGCAGGCGCGCTGAACGCGGTAATACCCAAGGACGCAGAACTGGTAGTGACGAGCGATCCGCTATCCGGCGCGACTATGTTTTCGGATCTGATCGAGACCAATGCGGGTTCCGGCATCGAGGAAGCGCATGCGCGCGTCGAGCCGGATACGGTTTTCAAGGTTTTGTTTACATCCGGCTCGGTGGGCAAACCGAAGGGCGTGATGAATACGCACCGCATGTGGTGCAGCAATCAGGAGATGGTCCGCGCATGCTGGCCATTCATCGCCGAGGAGCCTCCGGTGATTCTGGAGTGGCTGCCGTGGAACCACACTTTCGCGGGCAACAAGGACATGGGGCTGATTCTCTATAACGGAGGCACGCTGTACTTGAACGACGGCAAACCATTGCCCGGGCAGTTCGAGGAAACCATTCGCAATCTGCGCGAAGTTGCGCCTACGATTCACCTGGACGTTCCGGTCGCTTTCGATGCTCTAGTGCCGTATTTGCGGGCGGATCGCGAATTTGCGAAGCATTACTTCAGTCATTTGAAGGTAATGTTCTATGCGGCTGCGAGTTTATCGCAGAAAACCTGGGATGATTTGGAAAATATCGCGCTGGATGTGGTCGGCGAACGCCTTTTGATGTTGACCGGGCTGGGATCGACGGAGACCGCTCCTTACGCGATGTGGGTTGGCCGGGAGGCCGCGCGTGCGGGCGAGGTGGGCCTGCCGGCTCCGGGCGTCACGCTGAAACTGGCGCCGACACTCGGCAAACTGGAAGCGCGATTCCAGGGCCCCAGTATCACGCCGGGGTATTGGCGCCAGCCGGAACTGACGCAGGCGGCTTTCGACGAAGAAGGGTTTTACAAAATGGGTGACGCGCTGCGTTACATCGAGGAAGGCAATCCGGCGCGCGGGTTCCTATTTGACGGGCGCGTCGCTGAGGATTTCAAACTCAACACCGGGACGTGGGTCAGCGTGGGCCCTTTGCGCAGTGCATTTCTGGCGCACTTTATACGGTACGCGAGAGAAGTGGTGATTGCCGGCCACGACCGCGGCTCGGTGACCGCAATGGTGTTTCCGGATGTCGAGGCGTGCCGAGGGTTGGCTCAGTTGCCTGCAGCGGCGAGCGTCGCGGAGGTGCTCGCCAGTACGGCCGTGCGCTCGAAATTCGCAGAGTTGCTGAAGTCGCTCGCCGTAAAGAGCACGGGCCTCTCAACGCGCGTGGCACGAATTGTTCTTCTGGATACGCCGCCTTCTATCGATAAGCATGAGCTAACGGACAAAGGCTCTATCAGCCAACGTGCCGTTCTCGAGAACCGGTCCGCCGTGGTGGAGGAAATGTACGCCGACTCGCCGCGTGTGATCAGCGCGGATTAAAACACGCCAACCAACTATGACCATTGCACAGAGAACCAGCCGTATAGACACCGCCAACCTGGTCGCAGTAGACGTTCACGTCCACGCTATGTCGGTGGAGAAAAGAGAAGACGGCAGCACCTTCGGCCAGTCTGCCACCAAGTATTTCGGCGCGGACATGAGCGACAAGGGATCCGAAGTTCTGGGCTCCTATTACCGCGAGCGCCAGATGGCTGCGGTCATCTTTTCGGTGGATGAGACGCTTTCGGGCGCGCCGTTTCTGGGCAACGACAAGGTGGCTGAGATCGCCCAACGGAATCCCGATGTATTGATTCCCTTCGCGAGTATCAACCCGCATCGCGGCAAGGCCGGCGTCGACGAGGCCAAGCGCTTGATCGATGGAGGCGTGATCTGCGGCTTCAAATTTCATCCGCCGCTGCAGGAGTTCTTTGCAAACGACCGCATGGCTTATCCGCTCTACGAAGTGATCGCTGAATCCGGACTGCCGGCGCTGTTCCACACCGGCCATAGCGGGATCGGAACGCGCGTTCGCGGTGGCGGCGGCGTGCGGCAGAAGTATGGGAATCCGATGTATCTCGACGATATCGCGGTCGATTTTCCGGACATGCCGATGATTCTGGCGCATCCGTCGTTTCCCTGGCAGGACGAGGCGATTTCGGTGTGCCTCCACAAGCCGCAAGTGTACATCGACCTTTCGGGCTGGTCGCCGAAATACTTCTCGCCGCTGCTGATTCAGTACGCCAATACGCTGTTGAAAGACAAGATGCTTTTCGGTTCGGATTTCCCAGTGATTACGCCGGATCGGTGGTTGAAGGATTTCGATAGCATCGGGATCAAGGACGAAGTGCGGCCGCTGATCCTGAAGGAAAACGCGGTTCGATTGTTCGGCCTGAAGACTCACACCACGTAGCGGCCGGCGGCGAGCAGGCGGCGCGCGATGTCGCGGCGCAGTGCGGAGGTATCGACAGGTGCCGCAGTGAGCGGAGCCGGCGTTTTGAGACCGCAAGCGCCAAATACCTCACGCGCGGCGGCCTCGATGCGCAATCCAGCGTGGCGTTGCAATACAGCACACATGTCTTGAGCATTAGCCCCTTTGCCGGAGGCTTGAAGTTTTTGGGTTCGCAATAGAACCGATTCCATGGCGAAGAGCTCAATCATGATGTCGGAAAGGGCCATCACCACTTCCTGCTCCTTTACGAGATCGGCGCCGAACTTGTCGAGTGCAGGACGCAGGCCCGTAAAATCAAAACCACCCCAGTGCTTTACACCTTTCATTAGCGTGTTCAGAATCAGCAGGCGGTTGATCTCGTTGGTTCCCTCGAAGATACGAAAAATGCGGGCGTCGCGATAGAAGCGTTCGACGGCGTAATCCTGGTGATAGCCGTAACCTCCGTGAATTTGCACACCTTCATCCACCACGAAACCAACGGCCTCGGATGCATACACCTTCACCATGGAACATTCGATTGCGAATTCCCGGATGGCTTTCAGCTCGTCTGTCTCCAAACTGGCGGTCTCAATCCCGCCTACGACGCGCCAGTACATCGACTCGACCGCAAAGATCCGCACAGCCATTTCAGCGAGCTTATGCTGGATTGCGCCGAATTCGGAGATACTGGCGCCGAACGCCCTGCGCTCGCGGGCATAGGCGAGACTCAGGGCCAGGACTTCTTTCGACGCGCCTGCGGCGTAGGGTCCAATCTTCAGGCGTGCGATGTTCAAGACATTGAATGCGATGATATGGCCGCGCCCTACTTCGCCGAGGACGTTCTCGGCCGGCACGTGCACGTTGTCGAGAAATAAGGCGGTGGTGGAGCTGCCGTGCAAACCCATCTTCTGTTCTTCGGCGCCGGTACTGACACCCGCGTAGCTGCGTTCGACCAGGAATGCAGTGAACTTCTCTCCGTCCACTTTGGCAAAGACAGTGAAAAGGTCCGCGATGCCGCCGTTGGTGATCCACATCTTTTGGCCACTCAGGATGTAGTGTTTTCCATCGGAGCTCAAATCCGCACGCGTGCGGATGGCCATCGCGTCGGTTCCGGCTTGTGGTTCGGTGAGCGCATAAGCGGCGATCATCGCGGCGCTCGCCAGCTTCGGCAGGTATTTGGCCTTTTGTTCCTCAGTGCCAAAAAACACCAGCGGCAGGGCGCCGATTCCGGCTTGGCCGCCATGGGTCACCAGATAGGATGCGTCACGGGCGAAAGACTCCTCGACGATCATTACCGAGGCCAAATCGAGTTCCATGCCGCCGAAGCGTTCGGGAATCGAGATGCCGGTGAAGCCCAGTTGGGCGGACTTACGCAGAACATCTCGCAGCACGCCCGGCTCTTTATGCTGGATCGCTGAAAGGTTGGGCTCCACATCCGCGGTCCAGAATTCTCGGGCGGTACGGGCGATCGAGAGGTGTTCGGCGCTCAAGTCTTCGAATGTGAAGATGTCTTCGGGCCGCGGCGTCATGGCGTACGACGTTTGCCGAGAAGCTCAGACAGTTCCGGTGGCGGGGGCCAGCCAGCGAACCAGAAAAAAGTGGCGTCCGCAGAGCGAGCAGCGGTAGGGCAGAAAGAGCCAGTGGATGGCTTTTTCGACCGCGTTGCGAGCACCTACGCCTCGGAATTCGACCGACCTGCAATTGGGACAGTGTTTGGAGAACACTTTTGTCTAACCGTCAGTCTTGGCGCCGCTGCCGGTGGCAGTCGCCAGACGATTGCGGAAGGAGCGCCCGCTAGCGGCGACTTTAGGCTGGTTGCTGCGGCTGAGATCGGGCCGGCTGGCTTCCTTGGCGGCTTCGATCTGATCTGGAGTCCGCACATCGGGCTCGGAGAGTTTCACTTTTTCTTTCGCGCGCGCTACTTGGCGCTTGTGCCGCTTCGCTAATCGCTTGTCCATACCTTAACACTACACCCGCGCCGGGTCGGTGGCGGGGGCGAAGTGCCCTAAGGCCGATTCTGCGCGGATGGCGCCGCCGAGGCCAGCAGTTTCTGGAGCAGAGCCGCAGTGTCCTTGTGAACGTCGATGCGGTTGCCGCCGAAGCCGTTGCCACCGTTGCGGCCCATGGCGGAATCGATCGGAGTCATGCCCTTTTTGTCTTTAACGTCCAGTTTGGCGCCGCGATCGGCCAGCAGTTGGACCAGATGGTTCCAGCCCCAGAAAGCCGCGCCGTGGACGGAGGTTTGTCCGCGCTCGTCGGCGACATTGATTTGCGCGCCGGCGTCGAGCAGGGCCTTCACGCATTCGATGGCCTGTTCCTCATTTTTGTAACGGCCGCGCGTATCGGAGTCGCGCGATCCCAGTCCAGCTGCTGCCAGCAGCGGCGTGATGCCGGTAATATTGGGGATATTCGGATCGGCGCCTTTGGCGAGCAACATTTGAATTGCCATCGCGTCGCCGCCCTTGGCAGCCCGCAACATGGGTGTAGCGCCGATGCCCAGGATGTTATCGCTGCCCCGGTCGCCGAGCGAGCGATACGGAGGAAACAGTACCAGCGGCGCATTCACATCGGCTCCATGAGCCAGCACCACTTTGAGCAAATCCGTGCTGCTGACGGATTCGGATTCGACCGCGTCCGGCCGCGTCGAGTGCGGAAGGGTATGCATGTCGACGGCAGCCCAGATCTCCGCGCGTCCCCAATGGTCGGCCAGGTTGACGTCTGCGCCCTTTTCGATCAGATAGGCGGCAACATCGTAGTGGCCGTTGACGGTAGCGGTGACGCAAGGGGTCACGCCGTCGGGGTCCTGCAGATTCAGATCGGCGCCCGCGTCAACCAGGGCTTTGGCGCAATCGAGACAGCCTTCGCGAGCCGCAAACAGCAGCGCGGTCCATCCGCCCAGCGGCATGTACTTGCGGCGGGGCTCGGCGGTGACGTCGCGCTCCCAGTGGTTCACTTGCGAACGCGCATTCAGGTCGGCTCCGTGCGCCGCCAGCTCCTTGACCATGGCGGGCAGATGCTCGGCGGCGGCCCACATAAGGGCGGTCTGGCCGCGCCACTTCTCCTTGGCGTTCAAATCCGCGCCATGGCTGATCAGTAGACGCGCGGATTCGACGTTACCGGTGCGCGCGACCGACATCAGCGGGGTTTGCCCATCGGCGTTCTTTTCGTTCGCGTCCGCGCCGGCCTTCAACAGCTTGTCGATGACCACGGGATTTCCGATCACCGCCGCCTCGGCTAGGGGAGAGATACCGTAGCGATTCAGAGCCTTGACGTTCGCGCCCGCGCGGAGTAGGCGTTCAACCATCGCGACGTTATCTTTGTGAACCGCCCAATGGAGCGCGGTGGTGCCGTCAATTTCCGGGGCGTTCACGTCGACATGCTGCCCGATCAGCGCGATGACTGCTGCATCATCGCCGGATTTGGCGGCCTCGGTAAGGCGCGTATCGGCGTTGGTGGCCGCGAAACTAGTGGCGCACAGAGCCAGGGTCACGATCAGACAGAGTCGCATGTATTTCCCCCCCACGGCGGACTAGAGCGCGACCGGCTCGGCGGTGCTGTCGCCGATCTTTTCGATGGGGACGCCCGCGTGGTCGAGGATTGCCAACAGCAAGTTCGCCACCGGTGTGTGATCGGCGTAACGCAGGTGCTGATTCCCCTTCACGCGGCCGCACGCCCCGCCCACCACCGATAACGGCAGCGGGAAGTGGTTATGCATATTGCTGTTACTCATGTTGCTGCCGAATAGAATCAGCGAGTGATCAAGCATGCTGCCGTCACCGTCCGGCATAGTATTCAGTTTTGCCAGGAAGCGCGCCATTATTTTGGCGTGGTAGGTCTGGATCTTGATCAGCTTCTGGATCTTCTGCGGATTGTTCTGGTGATGCGAAGTGGGATGAAACGCGTCTGGAACACCGATTTGGCCGTAGGTCAGGTTGCTGGCCTCGCGGCACATCATCATCGAGAAAATGCGCGTCAGGTTCGCCTGATAGGCCAGCGCCGCCATATCGAACATCAGGTTGATGCGCTCTTCGAAATTCTCCGGGATGCCCGCGGGGATCTCGGGCAGCTTGAGATCTGAACTGACGCTCCCGCTGGCCTTCTTCACGCGGCGCTCGATCTCGCGGACGCTTTCGAGGTAATCGTTAACTTTGGACTTATCATCCACGCCCAGTCTCGCGCGCAGCCGGTCGGCGTCTTTGGTGATTGCGTCCAGGATGCTGCCCGATTCTTCGGTGCGTTCCTTGCGCTCGGCTTCGGTGCCGCCCTGTCCGAACAGCTTCTCGAAGACTTTGTGCGGGTCGAATTCCATCGGCAGAGGCGTAGTGGGAGTGCGGAAGGAAATGGTGTTGGCGTAGCTGCAGCCGTATTCGCGATCGCAGGCGCCGCCATTGCCGTAACGTTCTTCGGTGGCCAGTTCCAGCGAGGGGAGCGGCGTGTCCTGGCCAATATGCTGCGCCGCAATCTGATCGACAGTGACTCCGCCGAAGGGTTCATGCGTGGGCCGCGGCGTGACACCGCTCAGCCAGGTTCCCGGAGCGGTGGCGTGTACCGAGGAGCCATCGGCGGCGCGGTTGCCCATGCCGCTGATCACGGTGAGCTGCTTCTTGAAAGGTTCGAGCGGCTTGAGGATCGGCGTGATCTGGAAGTCCGCGCCTTCCGCGGCGGGCGTCCAATGGTCCATGATGGCGCCGTGCGGGAAATAAATGAAGCCCATGTGCAGCGAGCCCTTGCCCGCGGTTTTAACCAGCGGCGTCTGCGCGGGAATCATGGAGTCGAGCAGCGGAAGCGCCATGGTGACGCCCAGGCCGCGCAAGACGGTCCGGCGCGAGAGGTGCTTCTTGGTAATGAACATGGTTCTTTATCTCCTCGTTTCTATTTAGTTATGATTGCGGCTACGGTAGGGCTGGCTTCCGGCGCCTTTCGCATCTGGAAGGGCGCGCTTTTTATCACGCCGAGAACCAGCGACGAAAAACGATAATCTTTGGGGGCGGCCTCGCGCACAATCGCGCGCACCGTCGGCATATCGTAATAGGCCAGGCTGCGGCCTAGTCCGTAAGTCAAAATCTTCTCCGTCATCGTGCGGACAAATTGTTCGGGATGCTTCATCAACGCTTTGCGCAGCTGCGCCGGACCGTCGACCGCGGTTCCGTCGGCCAGTTGGCCGGTGGCGTTCACCTGGTTGCCGTGGTCGCGAGTTCGCCATTTCCCCACCGCGTCGAAGTTTTCGAGCGAGAAACCCAGCGGGTCCATGATGCGGTGGCAGCTGGCACAGGTCGGATTGGCGCGATGCTGCTCCATCAGCTGACGCATCGTCAAGGCAGCCGTGCCCGCTGTGTTCTCTTTGAGCGGAGGCACATTCGGGGGCGGATCGGCCGGCGGCGTTCCCAAAATGTTTTCGAGGATCCAGCGGCCCCGCAGCACCGGTGAGGTGCGGTTGGGGTAAGATGTCACCGCCAGAATGCTGCCCTTGCCGAGCAGGCCCCAACGGTTCTCATCGGTTAATATGACTCGGCGGAATTGATCGCCGCGAATGCCTTGAATCCCGTAATGCCGCGCCAGACGCTCGTTGACGAAGGTGTAGTTGGCCTGCATCAGATCCAGCACATTGCGGTCTTCGCGGATGATGCTGCCCAGAAATAGCTCCATCTCCTTACCGAACGCGGCCTTGAGATTTTCTTCGAAATTGGGGAACTCATCGTTATCCGGATCGAATCCGGCAAGACCGCGCACGCCCAGCCACTGGCCGCCAAAACTGGTGACCAGCGATTGGGATTTAGGATCTGCCAGCATCCGCCGCACTTCTTTTTCGAGCACGGCCGGGTCTTTCAGCTTCCCCTGACCGGCGAGATTCAGCAGCTGATCGTCGGGAACACTGCTCCACAGGAAAAACGACATTCGCGAAGCCAGTTCCAGATCGCTGATGCGGTAGCTGCCGCCCGGGGCAACGTTGGCCGCGTCGAACTCGGCGCGATACAAAAATCGCGGGCTCGCCAGAATGTATTGCAGGGCCTCCTGAATACCCTTCTCGAAATTTCCGTTGTTGCGGCCCTTCTGGTAGAAGCTGAGGGGCGTCTCCAGATCGGCGTCCGTTACCGGCTGCCGGAAAGCCCGCCGCTCCAAGGCGGTGAGAATCTTTTTCGCGCAGGGCAACTCTTCCCGGGAAGTAGCGGGATGGCACACAAATACGCGCCGCCGGCTGGCGGTGTCACCGGGCCCTGTCGGATGGAACGGCCCCATGATCTCGATGCGGTCTACGCCGGGAACGCCGTTCATGCCGCCGCTCGGAGAGATATCGCGCTCGAAGGGTTCCAAAACATCGTCGCTCACGGCAAAATCGCGATCGAGGAAAGTCGCGATGACGGTGTGTGGCCCGGCCTTCACTTTGAAGCGAAGCTTCTGAAACCGGTTCTGGATGGCTTGCGCTGCAGTCGCCAGATTCTGATCCTGCGCTTTCAAATCTTCCGGGCCCCCAAGCGAGCCCAGGAAAACGCGTTCGCCGTCTATGGTCAATTCCAGCTGATGGGCGAACTCCAGACCCTTCACATAAATTTGGCTCTGCCGCAGCGTGATACTGAACTGGTATTCGCCGTCGAGCGGGAAATAGTATTCGACGCGGACACCGCCGCGCGTGCCGAGTGGCATGCCCTCGACATAGCGATGCTGCGGTTGCGCCGCGGGGACGCGGAAAATGCTAACGGCCACCGGTGACGCCGGGTCGCCGACCGCCAGCCGGCTGGCTTCGCGCGCGGCTCCCATGTACGATTCCAAAAATGACGGCGATTCCTTCAGTACGCTGGCGATATTGTCAAAGCCGTCGCTATCGTCATCGGTGGGGAGCAGCGCCGCCACTTCCGGCACGTCCAGGTCCAGAAGATCGCGGAGAGCGTTCCCGTATTCAGTGCGATTCAGACGGTGCAAACCTACGCGCCCCGGATTGGCGTTGACGGCGGCCGCACGATCGATGGAAGTTTCCAGCCAGGTGGCGAAGCCGTCGAGCGTCGGCTGATCCGGCCGCGGCATTCCCTGCGGAGGCATCATGCCACCGCGCACCTTGCGAATTACTTTTTCCCAGAGTTCGGCGCCTTCGGCAACGTGGTTGAGATCCTTATTATCAAGGGTCAGTCCCCCGGTTTTAAGCTTCTGGTTGTGGCAGGTTACGCAATACTTGTCGACCAAGGCTCGCTGCGGCGCTGCGGGCGTGGGCGAAAGACTCGGAGCCGGCGGCGGGGCGGCACACAATGGAACAGCGGAAAACGCCGCTAAACCGACCACCAGGAAGAAAGGCAACTGCCGCATCCGACCTCCAATTACTCCACATTAAAGTTAGCAGGCCCTAGAGTGGGTGTAAATGGCCCTTTCGGGGGGGCTTCGGGATGCGAATCGATGTGTCGTGACCGCAGTAACGCTGGGAATGGATCCGTAAACCCGTGCGCCGAGCAACACTTAGCACGTACTCTTTGCGGGTCATCCGAGTTGGCCGGTCTAGGCTGAGCTGTCTTCGCCGAGTTCGCCGGCGCGGGCAGAAAGGGGTCCCGCTTTATGCCTATTGTGGTGTTTCCACCGTCTCCGGACGGCAATTAAGTCCGTGGGTATGGGCGGGGTGCCGTTCGTGGCGGCGCCCCGCCCTAGGGTAAGCAGTGGGCATTTCAATCGGTACTATTGGTTTACAACGTCACTCTCTGGTAGTATGACCGGTAGTAAGAATTCGTAGAACTGAGCAATGGCTGCCTTCGGGAGAAGCCTTTGCCTGATTCTCACGCTGTGGATGACGGGTTCACGTACCCCGACAGTCGTCCCGCCTAGATTGCCTGACTCTAGCCCGTGGTGGGATGATCAGGCCTCCCTTCAAATCCAAAGAGACGCGCTACGCCTGCGCAAGGCCGGAGATTTCCGCGCCGCTGGCGCTCTCTATGAGCAGGGTCACCGCGAGGCCATGCGGCGCGGCGACCGTTTCGCGGCCGTGCGTTATCTTATCAGCGCCGGCGGCTGCCAACTGCTGGAGTTAAAGTATCGCGCGGCGCTGGCAACTTTTCTGGCGGCCCGCGAGGCTGCCACCAGCCTCGGAGATCACGCCGATCTAGGCGCCATAGCCGTCAATCTATCCAGCCTGTATCTGCAGATGTCGGATCTGCCAGCGGCCATGCGCGCCGGCGAAGAAGGCATGGAGCAAGCCCGATTAGCCGAAATCCGGGCTTCAGCGAAGTCCTATTTCAAGCCTTCTTTACTGGTGCAGCTTGGACGAATCCACTCCATGTTGGAGGACGGCCAGGCCGGCGCCTTGTTTGTGGAAGGAATTGAAGCGGCGCGGACCCGCAACGACGTCGCCCTCGAAGCGATGGCTTGGGACCTATTGGGCGAAGAGCGCCTGGCAGCCGGGAAATTGCCCGAAACCGAAAACGCTTTCCTGGAGGCTTTTCGTTTGCGGCGATTGTTGCGCCCTAGCGAGCTCGGTGTCTCATTCGGCCATCTGGGAGCTCTGGCGTTGGCCCGGAATGATTTAACGGGCGCTGAACGGTTGACCCAACGGGCTCTCGACGCCGCTCATAAGGGGGCACCGGCGTGGCCCGAGTATTTTCTGCTCGATCAGCGGGGGCGCATACGCCTGGCACGCGGACAGGCGGATGCCGCGCTCCATGATTTCTCCTTAGCCCTAGATGCCACCGCACGGTGGCGTCTACAAGTGCTCCCGGCGCGGTCAGCGCTCACCAGCGCCAATGTCGCGCTCGAACAGCAGATTTTTCATTCCTTCATTGAACTGGCCGCCGATCAAGCGTTGCAACATGGAAATCCCGCTTGGGCCGCCAAGGCCTTCGAGGCTGTCGAACTGAATCGAGCCGCCAGCCTTCGCGAAAGCCTGGCATTGGCCGGTGTCTGGAGAGAAAAACTCCCTCCGGAATATTGGGAGACGCTCGCGCAATTGGGTGCCGAAGAGTCCGAGCGAGCGCGCTCCGCAGCTGGAATTGCCAGCGAAAACCGTCTCCTTTTGAGACTTACCGAATTGGAAGCCCAGGCAGGAATGGGTCTTCAACCGAAGAAAGCGGAGAATATTGGCAACCGGAATTCACTTATACATTTTCAGGAAGGATTAAGAGACTCAGAATTACTCCTAAGCTTTGAGTTAGGAAAAAAGGAGTCTTACCTATGGGCAGTCACCCGGAGTTCATTGCGGTTATACCGTCTGGGAGCCAAGCAGGATATAGCGAAAGCCGTGGAGGCATTTCGCGAGGCGTTTCCCGCCGGCGGTCCCCGAGCACAAAGGCGAGGCCAGCAGTTGTATCGGCAATTGTTCGGACAACTCACTCCGCGGGAATTCCAAAAACCAGCGTGGCTTTTGTCGCTGGACGGTGCGCTCTTTGACATCCCTTTCGCTGCGCTAGTGACAGAGCAGCGGGGCGGCAATACGGAGTATTTAGTGGAGCGGCACTCTTTGCAGAACGTTCCGGGGGCGCTGCTGTTAAGCTCGTCCGCGGACCCTGAAATTCACGCTGGAATCCACGCTGGAATCCACGCTGGAATCCACGCTGGAATCCAGGCTGTAATCCGGGAGAGTCCTCAGCAGCGCGGTGAATTTTTGGGAGTTGGGGATCCTATCTATAACCAGGTTGATCCGCGCTG
>Ga0068855_100001008_pt1 | contig 35144 bp, 37 predicted proteins | sample KBSCornC52_FD_66592 | JGI IMG/M metagenome (GOLD analysis project Ga0068855, IMG submission 66592) | Corn rhizosphere microbial communities from Kellogg Biological Station, Michigan, USA - KBS Corn C5-2 | ecosystem: Host-associated > Plants > Roots > Rhizosphere > Soil ...
AAGCGGATCTCTACGCGATCGGGATCGGATGTGGGCAAAAGCGTGGCGGGCGCGGCGGCGTGCTTATTGCGGATCTTCACCTCGGCACGCACCGGTTCCAGTGGAGCCGCCATTGAGATCCAATTCAACTCTCTGGCATGCGCCTGATCGCTCAACAATTCCCGATCGCGTCCTATGGTCACCCGCCGGCTGGCTGGATCGGTCGAGATCACGTAAAGCGGTTCGCCCGCCGAGACGCGGAGACCACGCCGTTGGCCAACGGTGAAATGGTGAACACCCGCATGCTCGCCGACTACCTGCCCATCGGCCGTGACTAACTCGCCTGCGACTTCTTGCGGCGCAATTCCCTGCTCCCGGAAATAGGCGTCGATAAACGCCGCGTAATCCCCATTAGGGACGAAGCAAATCTCCTGGCTATCGGGTTTGGCGGCGGTAGGAATTCCTAGTTCGCGGGCTAGCTCGCGAACCGCACTTTTCTCCATGGCCCCTAGCGGGAACATCGACCGCGCGAGTTGGTCCTGCTTCAAACCGAAGAGAAAATAGGTCTGGTCCTTGGCGCGATCCACGCTGCGCAACATTTCCCAGCGGCCGTTATCCGGATTCCAGTGGATCTGCGCATAGTGACCCGTGGCGATGCGGTCGGCGCCCACGCCCGCGGCCATTTCGAGAAACCGGTCAAACTTGATGAAGTTGTTACACAGCGTGCAGGGGATGGGCGTACGCCCGGCCAGATATTCGTCGACAAAAGGTTTCACGACCTGGTCCTCGAAATCACGCTCGAAGTTGACCACGTAGTAAGGAATTCCAAGGATCTGGGCCACCGCGCGAGCATCGTAAACATCGTCGAGCGAACAGCAGCGTCCCGTGGCCTTGTCGCTCTGGATCTGCGGCAACCGGCGCTGGTTCCAAAGCTGCATGGTCAAGCCGATGACGTTTTCCCCGCGCGCCTGCAGCATTCCCGCGACGACGGAGCTGTCGACGCCCCCGGACATCGCAACGGCTAACGGATTCTCAGGCATAGGCGGGTGCAAGCTTTCGCAGATGTGCGACGGAATCGACCAGTGCCTCGACTAGCGCATCCACTTGTCCGATAGTGTTCGATCGCCCCAGTGAAAACCGTATGCTTGATCGGGCTTCGAGGCGACTCAATCCCATGGCCAGCAAAACGTGCGACGGCTCGGGTGCGCCGCTGGAGCACGCAGCACCGCTCGACACCGCGAATCCCTTGAGATCCAACGCAATCAGCAAGGCGTCACTATCGATCCCATCAAAACGTATGTTCGTCGTGTTCGGCACGCGCGGCGACCCAGCGCCATTCACGCGCGTATCCGGAATGCGGTCGAGGATGCTTTGCTCCAGGTGATCGCGCAAGGCCCCCTGGCGGCGATTCTCGGCGTCAGCATGCTCGCCCATTTGTTCCAAGGCCGATTCAGCCGCTCGTCCCAGCGCGACGATCCCAGCGACATTCTCGGTTCCCGCACGACGCTCACGCTCATGGCGTCCGCCGAACATCATTGGCTTGAGTGCGATTCCTTTGCGGACGTACAAAGCCCCCACGCCCTTGGGTGCGCCGATTTTGTGCCCGCTGATTGTATAGAGCCCGACGCCCAATTCAGCTACGTTTACCGGAATCTTGCCAGCCGACTGCACACCATCGGAGTGCAGCGCGACACCGGCTTCCGCCGCTATGCGCGCGATCTCGGCGATCGGCTGAATCGTCCCCAATTCGTTATTCGCATGCATCACGCTGATGACTTTCGTCTCGGGGCGCAACGCCCGCCGGATTGCATCGGGATCCACAATGCCGCTGCCATTCACCGGGACGAGCGTGTGATCCAGTTGTCCCGCCGCCCCCAGCACCGCCGGATGCTCGAAGGTCGTCGTCACCACGTGACATCCCCTGCGCGATCCGACCCCGAAAATCGCCAGATTATCCGCTTCGGTTCCGCCACTGGTGAAGATAATTTCCTGCGGTTCCGCACCCAGCATCCCGGCCACTTGCTTGCGCGCGGCATCAAGCATTTTCCGCGCCGTTTGACCAAAATGATGAATGCTGGAGGCGTTGCCGTACACTTCCGTCATCACCGGAAGTATGGCGTCCAGCACCTCCGGCGAAACCGGAGTCGTGGCGTTGTGATCGAAGTAGAATCGCTGCACGGCTTTCACTATGATCTTATCAGCCACCCGGTTATGGAGCGGTGCGAGCACAAAGCTGGTACACCGAGGTAAGTCCGGCGCGCCCCGCCAGGCAATAACGCTGGAACCAAGCCGCAAGATCCGGGTAGCTGCGGATGTCTAGCCGTGGATTGTAGGCACTCAGGCCATCGACGATGATCGAAGGCGAACTACGGACCAGTTCCGCCCGATTCTGGCGCGCCCAATCGGGATCGACGCTGCTCGCGTCCCGGAGGTGGCGGTCGGCGGGAACGCCAGTCAGTGGTTGCGACTCCCACATCCGCGAGGCCACCGGCAGTCTCGTGTAGACCACCAGGTTTGGACGATAGCCCCAGATAAAGATCGTGTTGCCCTCCTTCGCCAGCGTGCGAACCAAAGCCGCCGCCTGACGACTCTCTTGATCGAGAGCCACGTCGCGCCAGGAGTGAGGCCGTCCAGCAATGTTGTCGGCGGCGAGAAGGAAATAGCGCGGGCCGAATCGGATCGTGGCGACGAGAGCAGCGACTATCAGCGCGACCACGGCCGCCCGCCGCACCATCGCACGCATTTCTCCGGCTAAGAGACAAACGCCGCGGGCGCCTGCGATCACCAGGGGCGGCAGCAGCTGGTTGAGATAGTGTGGCGAAAATCGCCAACCTACGCCGGCGGCAGCTAGCGAAATCGTCGCCCACGCCAGCATCCGTACGCGACCGCTCGAGTCTTTCGCGCGCACGAAATACCAACCCGCCGCGAAGGCCAGTGGCGCGTGGAATCCCAACCAGTTGCGGAGGCGCACCAGAGCGCTCTCCACGGCAGAATCCCCGGGCGGCGCACCCGCATACAAGAACCCCCAGCGCCAGACACTCTCCAGATAGGCCGAAAACGCATGCTGCGACACGAGCCACGCAAGAAGCACCACATTCGGGATCAGGAATCCCGCGAGCAGAAGAGGCCATGCGGCCGGTAAGAAAATCAGGCACACGAGCAGCACCGCCGCACCCTTGATGTTCATCGCGAAAGCGAGACCCGCGACGAAGCCGGCAGCCACCGGTTTATGCTTCCATGCCAGATAGACCGCTGCCAAATGTGGCAGGATCATCAAGGTATCCGGTTCCAGTGGAATGGTGGCGGAGGGCAGGTAAAAAATGAGCGAAAACGCCAGCAATCCAGCCGCCCAATATCCTTCACGCCGGCACCACACCCCCGACGCGAAGCGGAAAGCCAGGGCACAGGATATCGCGGCCACCACCGTCCCGGCGATACGAAGGGGCCATCCCCACCATCCTCCGAACAGCACCGCTACCATCGCGGTCAAAGGAGGCTTGTCGTACCACAAATCACGGTACAGCATCTTGCCATGCAAGATCTGGATGGCGGCCGCCAAATGGTAGTCCTCATCAGCCCACAAAATGTTGGCGTGGCACAGCCGGGAAAGCAGTAGCAATCCGGTTAGTGACACCCAAAACCACACCGAAGCACGTTGCATGCTGGACTATCTATTGGAGCATAGGAGCATTCCTGGCAGTCCACGATCCTGCGATACACTACTAAAGAAGGAAATACATGGCGAAAATCTCGGAAGTCCTGGGTGGAGCTGCGGCCATTGCCAAGGGAATGTCCGTGACGTTCCGGGAAATGTTGAATCCCACGCTCACGGAAGACTATCCTGAAGCTCCTGCAAAGTTTCAGGAACGCTACCGCGGCGTGCACGAGCTGCAACGCGACGAAAATGGCCTGGAGAAATGCGTGGCCTGCTTCCTGTGCGCGGCCGCCTGCCCGGCGGAATGCATCTACATTGAAGCCGCCGAAAATACCGAGGAGCTCCGCATCAGCGGCGGCGAGCGCTACGCCAAGGTCTACAACATCGATTACAACCGCTGTATTTTCTGCGGGTACTGCGTCGAAGCCTGTCCCACCGACGCCATCACCCATGGCCACGGATTTGAGATCGCCAGCTACAACACGTCCACGCTGATCTATCGCAAAGAGCAGATGCTGGTTCCGATCCCCGCCGGGGCGCACTTCCCGCTCAAAGCCGACACCTCCCAACCTGCCGAAGGGCACTAGGACGCTCAGCTCCCGACGCTCCATGGTTCTGCCAAGCACAGCATTCGCGGTGTGGATCCTTGCAATCGTATCGCTGCTGTGCCTGGGCAGCTGGGCAAATACGCTCAAGCTGGCGGGCAAATGGCGCTTCGAGTATTTCTACTACGATTTCTTGTTCGGAATCGTGATTTGCGCGGGAGTAGCCGCTCTTGTATTGGGGTCGGGACGTCCGCAGGAGCTCACACTCCAGGACAATCTTTTGTTGGTGGGATACCGGAAAATGGCCTTTGCGCTGGCCAGCGGCGTAGTGGTCAACCTGGGCATGTTGCTGCTATTGGCAGCGGTGTCGGTCGCGGGCATGAGCATTGCGTTTCTGTTAACGCTAGGCGTGGCGCTAGTGATCGGTGTCGCGTGGGATTTCGTCAATATCCAACAAGCGAACATACCCTTGACGTTCATTGCCCTAGCTCTTCTGTTGGGAGCCGTAGCCGTCGCCGCTTTGACCTACGTCCGCCTTTTGCGGGTCCGCCGTGAAGCTGCACAGAAAGCTCTGACGCCAGATCCCCGAATCAAATCGAAGCGTGCCAAGTCCGCCGGGGCCGCGCTGGCAATCACTCTTTCCGTTGTGGGCGGAATCGCATTGAGTATGTTCCCGAAAATTCTGGGCGGAGCCACGGGAGAAGGCGGCCTCGCTCCTTACCCGGCTTTAGTCTTGATCTCGGTGGCCGCGTTCCTATCGTCGCCTTTTTTTGTGCTGTTCTTCACCACGTTCCCGGTGAGTGGCACTAGCGCCATGCCGTCCGGATACCTGGCGGGTAGCGCAAAACAGCACTTGCTGGGTCTGGCCGGAGGCATCATCTGGGGAGCCGGCATCCTGACAAGTCTCATCGTGGCTGCCGCCCCGAGTACGGCGCAGCCCAGCGCCTTGATCCAATACGTACTGAGCAATGCCGCACCCCTGGTGGCTGTCGCTTGGGGCGTGCTGGTCTGGCGGGAGTTGCGCGGGAGTGACCACCGCGTGCAACTGCTGGCGGCCGGGATGGTGGTCTTGTTCCTGGCAGGGCTCGGCATGGTGGCCTTCGCCCTTTTCCCCAAATGATGCTGCACGGCCGGTCCCTGGCGCGCGTCATCTCTTACGAGATGAAGTGTGCATTTTGCCTGCTCGTGCTGACCGCAGGAGTCTTTCCTGCATTTGGCGGGGAATACGTGGTGTTTTCCAGCGGTCTGAAACTCCACGCGGACCGGCATGAGCAATCCGGCGATCTGATCCGTCTGTACTACAACGGCGGAGTCACCGAGCTCCCAGCAATACTGATATCCGGATTCGAAGAAGATGAGGTGGTGGCGCCTGACCCGGTGGCCGAGGTGGCTCCGCCCGTGGTCAAACCGGAAACGGCCACGCCCGCCGCTTCGGGGCCGAGAGAAATGGTCCGCGATGCCGCCCGCCGTTCTGGCCTGCCTCCGGAATTCGTCGAGAGCGTGGCTCAAGTGGAATCGGGATTCAGGCCCGGCGTAGTATCGCCGAAAGGGGCGCTGGGAGTGATGCAGCTGATGCCGGGAACGGCCAAAACGCTGGGAGCTGATCCGTACGATACCGCCCAGAACATCGATGCCGGCACGCGATTGCTGCGTGAACTGCTCCTCAAATACGACGGCGACGTGATCAAAGCTCTGGCGGCTTACAACGCCGGCGAAGGCGCGGTCGATAAGTATCAGGGAATGCCGCCGTACATCGAGACTCGCTGGTACGTGAAGAAGGTCATCGACGCGTATCAGAAGGCCGGCGGTCAGTAACCCGCCCTCACCGGGTCCATTTCAAAATCGGCTTTCGAGCCGCCGCGACCTCGTCCACTTTATTCGTGCGCGTGGAATGTGGCGCCGTCTGAACGAGTTCCGGATTCTCCTTCACTTCCTGCGCGATTGAAATCAATGCGTCCACAAATAGATCGAGTTCTTGTTTGCTCTCCGTCTCCGTGGGCTCGATCATCATTGCACCGTGCACGATCAGCGGGAAACTGACCGTGTAAGGGTGAAACCCGTAGTCGATCAGGCGCTTAGCGATTGCGCCCGTGGCAGCGTGGCGAAACACGCATTCGTGCATGCTGGGCGCGCTATAGGCGATTTCATAGTCAGTCTCAAGCAATTTGCGCAGATAGTTTGCGTTGAGCAGAGCGTCGAGCGTGGCGCGCCTTAACCCGTTGCCGCCATGCGCCATGATGTAGGCCAGCGCGCGCACCAGGACGCCAAAATTCCCATAAAATGCCCGCACTCGGCCGATGGAATGGGGGCGATCATAATTCCAGGACCATCCGGAAGACGCATGCTGCAGCCTGGGCAACGGCAGGAACGGCTCGAGCGGCTTTTTCACCGCGACCGGTCCCGAGCCGGGTCCGCCCCCTCCATGGGGAGTCGAAAACGTCTTGTGCAGATTTAGATGCATGAGGTCGACGCCGTAATCGCCCGGGCGTGAGATGCCCGCCAGCGCGTTCAGGTTGGCGCCATCCATGTACACCAGTGCGCCCTTGGAATGCAGAATACGCGCGACCTCGATGATATGCTCCTCGAAGACTCCCAGAGTATTGGGATTGGTGATCATGATGGCGGCCACGTCGTCATCCACCATTCGGGCCAGCGCTTCCGTGTCCAGCATTCCGCGATCGTTTGACGCCACGTTGACCACTTCATACCCCGCCATTCGAACGGACGCGGGATTGGTTCCGTGCGCCGAATCTGGAACGATGACCCGCTTTCGAGGGTTCCCTTGCGCTTCAAGCAGGGCGCGAACCAGTAGGATCCCGGTCAGTTCGCCGTGAGCACCGGCGGCGGGCTGAAGCGTCACCGCATCCATCCCGGTGATCTCGGCCAGCACCCGCTCAAGTTCGGCAAGGATCGCAAACGCCCCTTGCGACAGCGCGTCGGGCTGGTAGGGATGGATCCACATCAGACCTTCGGTCCGCGCCACAGCCTCATTCACACGGGGGTTGTATTTCATTGTGCAAGAACCCAGCGGGTAGAGGCCCAGATCGATAGCATAGTTCCAGGTCGAAAGACGCGTGAAGTGCCGGATCACATCCACTTCGCTAACTTCGGGAAAGTCCGGGATCTCCTCGCGAACATATTCCGCGCCGAGTACTTCAGAAGGATCGACGGGCGGCACATCCAATGCAGGAAGCTGATAACCGATCTTGCCAGGCGAACTGGTCTCAAATAGCAACGATTCGTTCTGGGTGGGATGTTGGCGGACCTTCGTGATCATGCCCCGAACGCCTCAGCGACAGCGTCCATGTCGGCGCGGCTGGCCATCTCCGTGCAGCACAAAAGCACACTGTTCCCAAGTTCGGGATAGAAGCGATCGAGCGGCAGGCCCCCGACGATTTGAAAACCTAGCAGACGATGATTGATCTCGTCGGGAGACTGCACGCCTGTTGCCGCCACGAATTCGTTAAAGTATGGACCCTTGAATCTGCGCCACAACCTCTCACCCAGGTAGTGCGCCTTGGCGAGATTCTGTTCCGCCAGCTCGCGCAGGCCCTGCTTGCCATAAAGCGCCATGAACACCGTCGCCATCAGTGCGATCAGCGCCTGATTGGTGCAGATATTCGATGTGGCTTTCTCTCTTCGAATATGTTGCTCGCGGGTTGCGAGCGTCAGGCAAAAGGCGCGGTTTCCGCTGGCATCCTTGGTTTCGCCTACCAAACGGCCGGGCAGCTGGCGCACGTATTTTTCCTTACAAGCGATGATGCCTGCGAACGGGCCGCCATAGCTAGGCGCAATCGCGAAGCTTTGCAATTCTCCCGCGACGATATCGGCATCGCGCGGCGGCTCCAGCAGCCCTAACGACACTGCCTCGGTAAACACAAACACCAGCAGCGCACCCTTGGCGTGTGCCATTTCCGCGATCCGCTTGGCGTCTTCGATCACACCGAAGAAGTTCGGCGATTGAATGATGACCGCGGCGGTATTTTCATTCAGGACTTGCTCCAGCGATTCGAGATCCAATTGGCCGGATTCAGGGTCATATTCGTATTCGGTCACGGGCACGCCCTGATGGCGAGTGTAGGTTCCCAGCACTTCGCGATATTCGGGATGGACCGTACGAGCCACGGCGATGCCATCGCGCCCCGTGATCCGCATGGCCATCATGGCGGCTTCGGGCACGGCCGTGGATCCGTCATACATCGATGCGTTGGCCACATCCATGCCCGTCAACTGGCAGATCATCGTCTGGAATTCGAAGATCGCGGTCAGTGTGCCTTGCGAGATCTCGGCCTGATACGGCGTGTAAGAAGTCAGAAACTCGGCGCGTGAAACGACCGTATCGACCAGCACCGGGCGGTAATGATGATAAACACCCGCTCCCAGAAAATTCGCGTGCGAGTTCGCGTTTTCATGGCCGCGGACGCGAAAATAATCGATGATTTCGTATTCGCTTTTGCCGGAAGGAATATTCAGCGCGCCATGGAAACGCACGTCTTCCGGAAGGTGCGCATACAGCTCTTCAAGCGTGGACAGGCCGATGGTATCGAGCATCTGACGGCGCTCAATATCAGACTTCGGTAAGTAGCGCAATTAGGACGATTCCGTTCCGACGAAAGCGTGGTATTCGGCGGCCGTGAGGAGCTTGCCGGCCTCGCCTGGCTCCGACAATCTGATCTTAACAAGCCATCCCGAGCCGTACGGATCTGTATTGAGGATTTCAGGCGACTCCGCCAGCGATCCGTTCACCTCCACGACTTCTCCCGAAACCGGTGTATAGATATCGCTGACCGCTTTGACGGATTCCACCGAACCAATGGTCTTATGCTGTTGTAACAGTGTGCCGGGCTTGGGAAGATCCACATACACGATATCGCCCAATTCTTTTTGCGCGTGAAAGGTGATGCCTATGGTTCCCGTATTGCCTTCAACGCGCACCCACTCATGCTCTTTGGTATAGCGGAGATCCTCTGGGTCCATTATTTCGTCCTTTTGTAAAACGGAGTCGGTACGATGACTGCGTCCACGGCTTGGCCCCGAACCATAATCTGGATCGAGCGGCCGGCTTCGGCGTTCGCGCAAGGCAGGTAACACAGGCCAATATTTCTTTTTAGCGTGGGAGACGGTCCTCCGCTGGTCACCCAGCCCGCACCCATACCCGTGATGCACACTTCATATCCGTCGCGACCGATGCCGCGTCCGGCCATTTCGAACCCCACCAGTTTGCGCATGATGCCGCGATCTCGCTGCAGCGCGAGCGCTTCGCGTCCGACAAATTCGCCCTTGTCCATCTTCACGATCCAGCCCAGCCCCGCTTCCCACGGCGTAATGGATGCGTGAATCTCGTGGTCGTAAAGAGCCATCGCGGCTTCCAGGCGCAAAGTGTTGCGTGCTCCCAGACCGCACGGTTTGATCTCGAATTCGGCGCCTGCCGCTAGAATCTCATCCCAGATACGCGCAGCGTCGGCGGGCGGGAGATAGATCTCGAAACCATCTTCTCCGGTGTACCCCGTGCGGGCGATGCGCGCCGGCACAGTGCATATTGCATCATCGACAAAATGATAATAGCGGATAGACGCGAGTCGAACCGGCGTCAGTTTCTGCAAAGTATCGAGTGCGCGCGGACCCTGCACCGCAAGCTGCGCATAGCCCGCTCCGGCGTTCTCCACAATCGCGTCGAATTGGTTGAGACCGCGGATGTGTTCGAAGTTCTTATCCTGGTTAGACGCATTCACGCAGAGAAAGTAGTAGTCGTCCGCCACCTTGTGTACCAGGATGTCGTCGACGAATCCTCCGTGCTCGTACAGCAACCCGGAGTACTGCGCTTGACCAATCTTCAGCTGCGAGGCATCGTTAGTAGTAACGTAGTTCACCAGCCTCAGGGCCTCCTTCCCGCGAATTTCGATCTCGCCCATGTGGCTGACATCGAACAAGCCCACACGCTGGCGCACCGCGTGATGTTCCTCGATGAGGCTGGCATACTGCACCGGCATGTCCCAACCGCCAAAGTCGATCATCTTCGCCCCTAGACGGCGGTGAATCGCATTCAGCGGCGTTGTTTTTAAGGACAACAGACCTTCAGGCTACAACGAAAAACCCTGAGACAAAACCCGCTATTCTGGAACTAGGTCGCATGGCCGATTCACAAGTACTCTCGATCGCCCTGGCATCTGTGCCGACCATGATTACGGTCCTGATCGGGATCCTGATCAACAATGCCCGTTTGGGCGACCTTCGGCATCACATGGATACGCGGTTTAACGAGGTCGATCGCCGCTTCGATGACATGAAAGACACGTGGCGCTCAGAGCTTCACCGCGTGGAAGAAGTGCTGGACGCCAGACTCAGGCACCTTGAAGAGCGTGCGTAACGAAGCGGATCGCTAGTACCTTCGAAGAACCGCCAGCACTTTGCCCTGGATCGCGACCGACGACGCAGCGACGTAAATCGGCTTCATCGTCGCATTGGCGGGCTGCAGCCGGACTCGGTCGCCCTGCTCCTTGTAGAACCGTTTAAGCGTGGTTTCGGTGCCATCGACCAAAGCCACCACGATCTCCCCGTCGCGAGCGGTAGCAGCGCGCTCCACTAGCACGTAATCGCCGTCGCAAATGTGATCTTCGACCATCGACTCGCCGCGCACTTGCAAAGCATAGGTATTGGGGTCGGCAGTGAAGTCGGCGAAGCTGACGGTGTCATCGCCAGCCAGAGACTCCACGGGAACACCAGCGGCGATTCGTCCCAGCAGAGGGATTTCGAGGGGGGGCAGCGCTTGGCGATGCTGACGCTGTTCGTCGTAGTACTTGGTGGCGATTTCGAGCGACCGGCTTTGATTAAAGCCCCGCTTTAAGTAATGCTTGGACTCGAGTGCCAGGATGTGCTTGTGTACCGTGGCAAGCGACGCCAGACTCAGGCCGTCGGCGATCTCTTCATAGCTCGGGCAGTAGCCATTTTTCTCGAGGAAGCCCGCGAGAAAATCCAGGAATTCCTTCTGGCGTTTGGTGAGAGCCATGCGGATATTCTAGGCGAACAAAAGGGAAAATGCAAGTCCCCTGTAAAAAACCAGGTCCTAAGTCGATTTTGGCGGGGCCTTGGGAGCGTCTGGTTTAATTACTCGCTTCAGAAGTTCGCCAAAAGCCTTCCGCGTCATCCCCTTCGCCGGCTTCTTCGCTGCTGGAAGCGGTGCGTCTGGTGGGCGGGATGTCATGCCTCCACCCTATCACGCCCAGCTTTTTGAAAACGCCATGTGAAAATAGTTCGACATGTTGCGGAAGCTCGTCATCGTCGCTGTGGCCGCATTACTCGTCGCCGGACCAAGCCTCGCATGGAACCGCGCCGGGCACATGGTGACGGGCGCGATTGCATATGACGAACTCCTGAAGACCAGTCCCGCCACCATAGCCCGCGTCGTCGCGATTCTCCGGCAGCACCCCCAATACGAATCGCGCTGGAAGCCGCAATTGGTTGGGATGAACGAGCCGGATCAGGAACGGTTTCTGTTTATGCTCGCGGCGCGCTGGCCCGACGATGTTCGCGGCGATAAGACATTCGATCATCCCGTGTGGCATTACATCGACTATCCCTACAAGCCCAAAGGACAGCCCGAATCGGTACCAGTACCCGCTCCTCCCAGGGAAAACATGGTCGAGGCGTTTAAGCAGAACGCAGCGATTATCCAGAGCGCGGCGCCAGACGACCGGAAGGCCGTGGCTCTGTGCTGGATTTTTCATCTCATGGGTGACTCGCACCAACCTCTGCACACAGTGTCTCTGTTCACAACCCAATTTCCAGAGGGAGACCGCGGAGGAAATCTATTCTTCATCCGTCCTGATTCGAATCCCATGACCCAGAACCTGCACGCCTACTGGGACAACATTCTGTCGACAGATGATCGCTACGATCCTGCTCGCGACCTCGCTACAAAGATCGAGACCGCGCAGGAACGCGAACCCCGCAAGGCGCCGCGCGAATCGCATTTCGAGAAGTGGACCCACCAAAACTTCGATCTCGCCGTATCCGCGGTATATCGCAAAGGTAAGCTGAAAATCAGCACCGATAAGAATGCCGGTACTCCGCTCCCTCCCGGCTATCATGGCGCTGCCGAACGAGTTGCCACCCGCCTCATCGCGCTCGCGGGCTACCGGCTGGCCGACCTGCTGCGCTCCAATTTCCCATAACAAATCGAGTTATTCTGAGGTATGGAAACGGTCCATTCGGTCTGCGCGCTCGACTGCCCGGATTGCTGCTCCATGCTGGTGCAGGTCGAAAGCGGCCGTGCCACCCGGCTACGGGGCGATCCGAATCATCCGGTTACTCAGGGTTTCCTGTGCGGCAAGGTTGCGCAATATCTTGAACGCGAATACTCACCCGACCGTTTGCTCTATCCGCAAAAACGCGTCGGCGCCAAGGGAGAAGGACGATTCGAGCGGATCACCTGGGACGAAGCACTCGATACAATCGCAGTGCGGCTAGGCAAAATCGCCGGTGAGTTTGGCCCCGAAGCGATTCTGCCCTATAGCTACGGCGGCACGCTCGGGATGCTCAACGGTGCCGGAATGGACCGTCGTTTCTTCCATCGCCTGGGTGCGTCGCGACTGGATCGAACCATTTGCGCGACCGCCGGGGGCGCGGGACTGACGGCCGCCAATGGCTTCCGCTATGCCACCGAACCCGAGCAGTTCCGGCTATCGAAGCTCATCATCGCGTGGGGCGCCAACATTCACGGTGCGAATATCCACCTGTGGCCGTTTATCGTCGAGGCGCGGCGCAACGGCGCGAAGCTGGTGGTGATCGATCCTATCCGCACGCGCACCGCGGCGCTGGCCGATCAGCACTTTGCCATCAACCCCGGCAGCGATCTCGCCTTGGCGCTAGGCTTGATGCACGTCATCATCGGCGAAAAACTCTACGACGCCGATTATGTGGACCGATACACCAACGGCTTTGACGCGCTGCGCGACCGCGTCGCCAACTATCCACCCGACCGCGTCGCCGCACTGACCGGCCTTGCGGCCCAAGACATACTGCAACTGGCACGCGATTATGCGACTACCCGGCCTGCGGCCATCCGCGTCAACTACGGCGTCCAGCGTAGCGAGCGGGGCGGCGCTGCGGTCCAGGCAATCGCGGCTCTCCCAGCTCTTACCGGATCGTGGCGCGAGGCGGGTGGCGGATTGCAGCTCTCCACTTCACAAGCGTTTCAGTTCAATCGTGCGGGTCTCGAGATGCCCGAGCTACAGAATCGCTCGGCTCTGGGACGCGAGGCGCGCATCGTCAATATGAGCTTGCTCGGCAAGGCTCTGACGAAGTTGGATGGGCCGCCCGTCAAGGCGTTGGTCGTGTACAACTCGAATCCGGCCGCGATCGCGCCGGATCAGAATATCGTGCTTCGGGGTCTATGTCGCGACGATCTGTTCACCGTGGTCCTCGAACAGCTCCAGACCGATACGGCCGACTACGCCGACATTCTGCTGCCCGCAACCACGTTTCTGGAGCACACCGACATCTATTTCTCCTACGGGCATCATTACCTGCCCTTGGCCCGGCCCGCGCTTCCGGCTCCTGGCGAGGCTCGCTCGAACGTGGAAACTTTCCGCGCACTGGCGCTGCGCATGGGCTTCGACGATGCATGTTTCCGCGATACCGAAGACGACATGATCCGGACACTGTTAGACTCCGGGCATCCCTTTCTGGACGGGATCACGCTGGAGCGCCTGGATCGCGAGCATTTCGTTCGCCTCAATCTGGCGCCCGGCAGTTCGTCCAAAAATGCCCCGTTCCTGCCCTTCGCGCAGGGCGGGTTTGGAACACCGTCCGGCAAATGCGAATTCGGAGCCGAGACGCTCGAATACACGCCCCCAGCGGAGTCACGCCTTGGCGACGCAACACTTCGCGGCAAGTATCCACTAGAGCTAGTTTCCTCCAAGAACGACGACAGCATGAACTCGACCTTCGGCAATCGCACGGCCGTCGACCAAGATACGTCCATCCTGCACCTTCATCCGTCCGATGCCGAGGCGCGGGCGATTCGCACGGGCGACCGGGTGCGCGCATTCAACGATCGTGGCAGCCTCCTCCTGAAAGCCCATGTTGATGGCGTAGTGCAACCGGGAGTCGTACGCTCACCCGCCACTCGCTGGCTCAAGCGCGCGTCGGATGCCCGTAATGCGAACGTCCTCACTTCCGATCGCCTTACGGACATGGGCGGCGGCCCGACGTTCTACAATTGCCTGGTTCAAGTGGAGCGCTGTGGCGACTAGTTACTGAGTAATTCGTCCCCGCAGGATCACCGCGCTGATCTTCCGGGTGTTGCGGATGTCATCCAGCGGATCGGCGTATAGCAGCACCATATCGGCGAGTTTGCCCGGCTCGATGGTGCCCATATCTTTCAAGGTGCCGAAATAACGGGCGGGATTGCGCGTCGCCGTTTGCAGCGCTTCGATGGGCGTGAATCCTGATTCAACCAGCAGTTCCAGCTCATCATGCAAGCCGATTCCTACCGGCACGGGGTTGTTCGGCCCGGTATCCGTGCCCGCCAGAAACTCGACACCGGCGCGATGCATGTCCCGAACCAGTTTCTTATAACGATCCAGCAATGCTTGGATGCGGGCCATCCACCCGTCGAATACTTCCGGAGACAGATCCTGCATGTACACTGTCCTGCGAGCGCGGTCCCGATCCGCCACAAAACTCTGGAGCAGAGCGAGCGTGGGCGTCTGCCAGGTGCCATTCTTCACGAAAGTTCTGAACAACGCCGCGGCTTTGCTATCGTCATAGCTCTCGAACAAGCCCTGGGGATTGGGAAATCCGAGCTCGAGCGCGCGATCCACGGCAGAAATAGCCGGGTCGTTCATGCTGAAGATCCGCTGGGCGCGCAATTCCTCTTCGCGCGTGGAGCAGGCCAGCAGAATGTTGAGCAAATGTTCCTGGCTGCGCTGGCCAGCTTCCGAAGCCTCGGCGGCGCTGACCGCTTCGGGCACGTGACCGGCAAACGGAATACCCAGCCTTTTGGATTCCTGGGCTATTGCGAAGTAGGCGTCGCGCGGCAGACTGTTATAGACCTTGAGAAAGTCCGCGCCACTAGCCCTAAGCAGGTTCACCGCCAGCCGAGCTTCATCCGCATTTCCGACCGCGAAGGCATCCGGCGTTAAATCCGAAGTACGCATCAGCGGTCCATCCAGAAATCCTGGGACGGCGATCCGCGGATTCTCCGGACGGGCGCGCCACGCCTCCAGAGTTGCGATCGGGATCCGGGAATACATTTCGCGAATGCCGGTGATGCCGTAGGCGACAAGCGTGTGTAGGGCATTACCCTGTGGATCCAGATGGAAGTGCATGTCCCACAAGCCGGGAATCAGAAATTGGCCGGTGGCGTCGATGACCCGAGCATTAGGAGCCGGCTTCACGCTCTGGCCAATTGAGACGATCCGTCCGCCGCCGATTGCGACAGTGACATTCTTGCGCGGCGGGGTGCCGGTTCCGTCGATTACCGTGGCGTGCTCGAAGACAATATCCGGAGCGGTGTCTTGAGCTACAGCGCCCGGCAAGAGCACAAGCATGGCGCCGGCGAAAGCGAGCAGCCGCGAGGGCAGACTATTTTGACTTGTCCTAATCAGATTTCTTATTCAACTTCAGATTTACAGTGGCGATCTTGCGCGTGTCGAAATTGCTCAGCCGCTTGTTGTCGCTGCTCATGCCGTTATAGTCGGCCTTGATTTCATAATCCGTGTCGGCTCGCAGGCCGGAGAAACGGTAATCGCCATTAGCCTGCGTGATGAAGGAACGAACCTGAAGGGTTTTCGTGTCTTTCAACTGGACCACGGCCCCAGCCACCGGCTTGTCGTCCGGATCGTTCACTTGACCTTGCAGGGTGCGGACCGTGGGATCGTCCTTATCCTTGTTTTTCTGAGCCGGCAGGAGTTGGGCGCATGCTACGGCTAAAACTACCGCCAGCATGGTGCGCGAATAGCCGGCGCGCGACAATCTTTCCATGTGCCGTTGCATAAAGCGGTCACCTCTCTTTTTTAGACTCGGGGACCAGCAGCAGAGTTGCATTGATCTGCTCCTGGTCTTGAATTTCAATCTCTTCGCGAGCCGTCTGAAACCCCTTTAATGTAGCGGTTATCACGTAGCGATTGGGGCTGGCCGGTACTCGGAACGTGAATTCGCCTCTCGGCGAGCTGATCTGACGCTGTAGCTTCTTAGTGGGCGCGCTCTTCAGCACCAGTACCACGGACGCTCCCGGCTGTGCGAATCCCGGGTCGCGAAATACGGTTCCGGCGATCACGGCATAAGGCTCAGCTTTCCGTTTGCCCTGCGCGAAAAGGACTTGCGTCAGAAACAGCGCGGGAAGCAGAAGGACGGAGCTAGGCTTAGGCTTCCTCCTCATCCTCGTCTTCGTCCTCGTCATCGTCGTCGTAGTCGTCGTATTCTCCGTCTTCGTCGTCATCGTCGTCGTCATCGTCTTCTTCATCTGGAGTGAGCTCCAGCGGAGAAACGCCGCTGACGTTAAGGTTCTTCCCGCACTCTTCGCATATGAGGGAATCGCCTTCGTCCAGTTCTTCTTCGTCTACGTCAATCGCCGCATTACACAGCGGACAGTGGATCATTTCGATCTCCCCTCGCTCGCGTTTGCATCTTATGAATTTTGTTTTACCACGCAGGGCGGCATCCGGGAGGTGCTGGCCATACCCCAAGGTGCTCAGACAGGCTGCAAATCACTGGCGACTCGCTGCATGGCTGGAAGCGAAAGCGTCACCAGGGTTTTCTCGAGATCCTCACCGGATTCGATCATGTATTTCAGGTGCCGGGCCGCAAGCCGCATGCACCAGGGATCGGTGAGAGCATGGCCCGTTTCCGCACTGAGCGTCAACAGATGAGGGTGCGGCAGGGCAATCACTTTTTCCTGCTTCTCTTCTCTTTCACCGGGACCCTCCGTCCACAAAACGAACTTAACGTCGACGGTATCGGCGTGGCGAATGGAGATGCCCGTCTGCAGCCACCGGAATTCCACTTCCCAAGTGCGTCCAAAAGGATCGGGTCCGGCCTCAAAGCGCCTCGTATTCTCAAGCATAAACTTCAGCGTAGCAAAGCCTCCGCGCTGGCGAGAGCCGCGGCGTCCGGGACGCTGCCCTGCCCCAGTTGCGCATTTCCTCCGCCTCGTCCGTGAACCGCCGCAACCGCCGCTTTGATGCGATCGCCGGCGTGGATCCCGGAATCGGCCGACGCCGCCAGGAGCAGCGAAGGCGGCTGATCGCAGGTCGCCAGGAACACGGCCTTCTCGCCGGCTATGAACGCTTGGGCGCGAGCACGCATCGCGTCATCGACAGGGCCGCGCTGGATCAGGCGGCGGATGCCGTCCGGGCCGGGCTCGGCTGCCAGATATAATTCCTTTCCTTCACGCCGGGCGAGCTCCGTCGCCAGCCGCTGGCCGATCTTTTCGAGAGCTTTGTTCTTTTCGATAAGCCCCGCCAGCAGCTCAGGAGTCTGTTCCGGCGGCACGGACAGCGCGCGCCCGATGGAAGCCACCAGCCGGTTATCAGACCGTGCCCGCTGCAGTGCGCGATTTCCGCAGACGAATTCGAGCCGGGTGATCCCGCGAATCTTTTCCGATTTGCCGGTGAGGACAAGGCCGATCTCCGCCGTTGTTCTTACATGTGTCCCGCCGCAGGCACTGCGGTCGAGTTTGTCGATGGTGACGATCCGCAGGGTTCCAATACGCTCCGAGGCCTTGCGCAGTTCCAGGATGGCCGAGGCGTCTTCGAAGGTGATCTGTACCGGCCGGGCTTCGGCAATAACTTCCGCGCAACGATCTTCAACGCGTTCGAGTTGCTCAGGTGCCATCGAGGGCGCGTCCACGTCAATCGTCGAGACCTCGGCACCAAGGTGAAAGCTGACCGTGCGGATTTTGAAAAGTTCTTCCAGCACTGCGGAGAGCAAGTGTTGCCCAGTGTGCTGCTGCATATGGTCGTAACGGCGGGGCCAATCTAGGATGCCCTGGACGTCACCAGTGACGGGTGACTCCATAACATGAGCAATCCGGTGCTCTTCGTCGATGACTTCCCGCACAGCCACGCCTCCCAGCGAACCAAGATCGAAGGGTTGCCCCCCGGAGGTGGGATAGAAGGCCGTGCGATCGAGATACACACGATTACCGTCGGATTCAATGACGCGGGCGTAAAACTCGCGAAGATAGCAATCCTGATAATAGAGACGCTCAGTCATAGGGTAGGACAGGCGATCTTGTCGCTGTCAGGGGGCAGGAGAAGTGATGTCGAACTCAGCGCGCATGAACTGCCAGTCCGGGAGTTCATAGATCCGCAGTTTGGTCGATACTTTCGCGCTGATGTCGCGAATCTCGAGCGGGCCGAGCGATGGGACCTTCGCCATAAACTCAGCCACGGGCGGATCGTCGGGCTTGGCGGCAGTGGTCTTGAGGCGGACGGTAAGCCCCAGGTCACCCAGGTCAGCCTCCGAATGATTGATAGCGACGAACTTCACTTCCAGCTCTCCGGGTTTGGATTCGGCCAGGCGAAAGCCCGCCAGCTCGATATATTTAGCAAGCGGGTGCTTGCTGGTCGTGGTGGCAGGCCCGGTTACTTCGACGGGACCTTGCTTGGTCGTAGCCTGCGGCGCAGGCGAGGAACAGCCGCCGAGCGCAAGGACGATCGTAAGCATGAGGACGACTAACGTGGGACGCACCACTCCAGCATAATACTGTTAGTGTTCCGAACGATTCGCGAGCAGATCGACACGGTGTTCCGGCGTGATCCGGCGGCGCGGAGCGTGCTGGAAATCGTATTGTGCTATCCCGGCTTTCACGCCGTGCTGCTGCATCGCGTGGCGCACCGCATTTACCGTGCAGGGTGGTACACGCCGGCTCGCATGGTCAGCCAGCTATCGCGGACATGGACTGGGATCGAGATTCACCCGGGCGCGACCATCGGCAAGCGCTTCTTTATCGACCATGGGATGGGCGTCGTGATCGGCGAGACGGCCGAGATCGGCGACGACGTGCTGCTGTACCAGGGCGTGACACTGGGCGGCACCGGCAAGGACACGGGCAAGCGGCATCCGACGATCGGCAACGGAGTCGTCGTGGGCACCGGAGCGAAGATTCTTGGCAACATCCGCGTCGGCGACTATTCCAAAGTCGGCGCTGGCTCGGTGGTGGTGCGCCCTGTGCCGGATCAATCGACCGTGGTGGGAATTCCCGGACGCGTGGTGAGCGGCATGGATCCCACAGATGCGCTCGAGCATGGGAATCTTCCCGATCCCGAGGGCCAGTTGATCGATGAGTTAGCGCGAAGAGTGGCGGAACTGGAAGCGACCGTCAAGGCGCTGCAGGCGGGTCGCTGAAAGCGTACTTGAGGCTGTTCGCCGCAATGGCGCTCAGTTCTTGAGGCGTAAACCCGAAAGCACGTGCCGCCAGATCGTACTCCGATTCGAGGGTACACTTGAACAGCGCGGGATCATCGGTGTTTAAGAGGATGGGCACGCCGGCGTCGAACAACTTACGAACTGGATGCTCGGCGAGCGACGCCACAGCGCCTGTGCGCACATTGCTGGTGATGCAGACTTCGAGTGGGATGTTCTTATCCCGGAGCTGCGCAAGCAGCTTTGCGTCGTGAACCGCCCGGATGCCGTGGCCGATTCGTTCCGCGCCAATCTCCAGCGCATCCCAGATACTCCGCGCGTCGGTAGTCTCCCCCGCATGACATGTCAGGCGCAGGCCGCGGTCGCGCGCCTTGGCGTACAGGTCGCGAAACCATAAGGCGGGACCTTCCGCCTCAATGCCTCCAATGCCGATCGCTACCACGCCATCGGTGAGGTGTGCGGCCGCGAAATCGAACACCGGCGCGGCAGCTTCGGCGCCCCATTGACGCGTGGCATCGAGGATCCAACGGATCGGCACAGGACTTCGCGCGGCTTCATTCGCCAGCGCGTCGAAGATCGCACTCAGGTCCTGCTTCTTCCACAGGATCACACCGGCGGAGACGGTCACTTCGGCGTAGTAAGTGTCTTGCGCCGCTAATCGTTCAAAGAGCCGGCGGGCGATCAACGCGTAATCCGCTGGCCCGCGCAGCTTGCGGTTGACCCACACATAGCTCTGGATGAATCCCAAGAAATCGGAATACGCGAGCGAGGACCGGAGTTCCTCGTCAGTGAGAGCCGGATCCAGCTCCTTCAACGTTTCCCGCTCGATGGCACCTTCCAGATGCAGATGCAGCTCCCCGCGAGTCATTCCTGTAATAATAGCGGCCAGGGAACTCATGATAAATGTCCGCAGCTCAGACTGAGCTGATCGTACAAGGCCGCCATCGCGATCCTTTCTCTTACCTGGGTCCACACAAAGGGCAGATCCGCGCCTGGCTTCCGCAGGCGAAGGAGGCCGCCGTGCTCGCGGGCGACCAGGTGATCCCGATGAAGCGCGCGCATCCAGCGGGACTCTTTGTCGCGAAGTCTGACGCCACGGATTACCGTTTTCGCATTACGCTCTACTCGGGCGAATCGGAGGACTTGCAGGACCCATACCGCTTCCCTCCTCTTCTGACCGCCTTCGAATTGCACTTGCACGGCGAAGGCACCAACTACGAAAGCTACGGCACTTTGGGGGCGCACGCGGTTACCTGCGAAGGGGTAGAAGGCGTTCGCTTTGCGGTCTGGGCTCCCAACGCCGAAGTGGTCAGCGTGACGGGCGATCACAACACTTGGGATCGGACGCGCCATCCGATGCGTCTGCGCGACGGCGGACTTTGGGAGATTTTTCTTCCTGGACTCGCGGCGGGCGCGCACTACAAATATTCCGTGATGATGCCGAACGGCCACGAGCAGGATCATAGCGATCCGTACGGATTCTTCGCCGAAGTGCCGCCCAAGACCGCGTCGATCGTGTGGCCGCTTACAAACTATCAATGGGGCGACGCGGCATGGATGGAAGATCGCTCGAAGCGCAATTGGCTACGCGAGCCGGTCTCGATGTACGAAGTGCACCTGGAATCGTGGCTGCGCGGCCCGCTCAACGAATGGCTGACATATCGCGAACTGGCGGACAGGCTGCCAGCGTATGCGGTGGAGAATGGCTTCACGCATCTGGAGCTGTTGCCCATCATGGAGCATCCGTTTTCGGGATCGTGGGGCTACCAGGTCACCGGGTATTTCGCGCCGACGTCGCGATTCGGTACGCCTGACGATTTCCGGTACTTCATCGACCGGTGCCACCAAGCGGGACTGGGCGTGATGCTCGATTGGGTTCCCGGCCATTTTCCGAAGGATCCTCATGGTTTGGCTCGCTTCGATGGTACGGCGCTCTACGAGCACGCCGACCCACGGCTGGGCGAGCATCGCGATTGGGGAACGCTCATTTTCAACTACGGACGCAACGAGGTCCGCGAGTTTCTTCTGTCGAACGCATTGTATTGGCTGAAGGAATTCCATATCGACGGGCTGCGCGTGGACGCCGTTGCGTCCATGCTGTACCTGGACTATTCGCGTAACCCCGGCGACTGGATTCCCAATCGTTACGGCGGGCGCGAAAACCTGGAGGCGATCGATTTCCTGAAGCGCTTCAACGAGCTCGCGCACCAGGTTCCCGGCGCGATCACGGTGGCCGAGGAATCCACGGCCTGGGGAGGTGTTTCAAAACCCACCTACCTCAATGGCCTGGGTTTCACCATGAAGTGGAACATGGGCTGGATGCACGACATGTTGGATTACTTTTCCAAGGAGCCGGTCTTCCGCAAATTTCACCAGCACAATATCACCTTCAGCATGTTGTATGCGTTCACCGAAAATTTCCTGCTGCCGATTTCGCATGACGAGGTGGTGCACGGAAAGGGCTCGCTGCTTTCGAAGATGCCGGGCGACGAGTGGCAACGCTTCGCCAATGTGCGTGCGTTTCTGGGGTACATGTTCGGGCATCCCGGAAAGAAGTTGTTGTTCATGGGCACGGAATTCGGGCAGACGGCGGAATGGAATCACTCCGAAGGTCTGCCGTGGTGGCTGCTGCAGTTTCCGGTGCACCATAAACTTCAGACCATGGTGCGGGAGCTGAACCGTCTGTATCGGGCGGAGCCGGCATTGTACGAGGTGGATGACGATTTTCGCGGGTTTGAATGGATCGACTTCCGCGACGCGGAAGCCAGCGTGATATGTTTCGCGCGTTTCGCACAGGATCGCGAAAACTTTTTGGTTTTTTGCTGCAACTTCACCCCGGTGCCGCGGGCTGGCTACGGGATCGGCCTGCCGCGCCTGTGTCGCTATCGGGAAGTTTTTAACAGCGACGCGGGGATGTTCGGAGGCAGCAACGTGGGCAATAGTGGATGGGTGCAGGCTGAAGACAAAGCCTCGCACGGCCAGCCGGCCAGTGCTCGGATTACTTTGCCTCCGTTGAGTGTGGTCGTGCTGAAGCCGGAATAGGACGGCGCGAAAGGCGCAGCGAGCCAGTGTATGAAACCAGGGGGTCGGCCATTTCACGTGGTAGCTTGGCCAGTTGCTGAGTCGAAAAGGTAGTAACTGGGCTGGACTTTGGCACAGGCTATCAGCACTTGATTTCAGAGGGGCAGGACGATAATCATGGGCGCCCGCAAATTAAGTATGGCAGGCAAAAGACTGCCGAACTGGGCCTTGCACTTGAGCAGAGCGCCAACGAACCTTCTGGCCGACGTGAAGGATGACGCCAAGCGACCTGCCCGGCGTATCGCGCTACCGGACGAGGTCAATGTCAAGCGTCTTCGGACAGAGGCGGGAATGTCGCAGGCGGAATTTGCTCGCGCGTTTTGCATCAATCCGATAACGCTTCGGGAATGGGAACAAGGTCGCGGAAAGCCCGACGCAACGACGCGCGTGTGCTTGACCGTCATCGCCAAGAAACGCGAGACGGTGTTGGACGCACTGGCGTCGTGACTCCTCGAAACTGTTGGTCCAAGCCACCAGCCCACCTCCTCAAAAGTGGCCTCCACGGCGGCTAAACTGCGGCAACTTTTCGCGTCCAGTACTGTACCCACAACGCTGAAAGCACAGAACTTGACTACGATAGAATGGTAGTGTTATTGTGTACCGATTCAACACGGTTGGTTGGAGGTAGTGTGGGCATCGTCACTCGTGCCAAGTTCTCAGGTTCTCTCGTTCTTCGTTCTCTTATTCTTTTGAGTTCGGCGCTGATGACCAGTCCGGCATTCGCCCAGGTGGATTTATCGGGCACATGGAATCCCCAATACCAGGAGGATCAGCCAGAGCGCATTCCCGGCCCTGCCCTAGTGGATTACCTGGGCATTCCGATCAACGCGCAGGCCCGGCAATGGGCTTTGAGCTGGGATCCCGACCGGCTCGGCTTGCCCGAGCACCAGTGTCAGGTTCATACCGCGGCTTATATTTATCGGGGGCCGCTGCAGCTTCGCATCTGGGAGGAGCGCGATCCGCAGACGCAAGAACTCATCGCGATCCGGCAATACACCAGCACCTACGAGCAGAATCGGACTATCTATATGGACGGCCGCCCGCACCCTCCGGAGTATGCCGCGCACACCTGGATGGGATTTTCGACGGGCAAGTGGGAAGGCAACATCCTGACGGTCTACACCACGCATATCAAGCAAGGGTGGCATCGGAGGAACGGAATCCCTTCGAGCGATAAGATCACGCTGGTGGAGCATTTCATCCGGCACGACAACCACCTGACGCACGTGAGTGTGGTGACCGATCCGATTTATCTGACTGAGCCGCTGATCAAGAGCGAAGACTACCTGCTGAATACAAATTCTGGCGGAAACTGGCTGTGGCCTTGCGAGTATGTGGAAGAGCTGCCAAACGCGGACCTTACCAAAGTGCCTAGCTTTATGCCGGGCAAGAATCCGTTCGAGCATGAGTTCGCGGACAAGTTTCACATTCCCGTAGAGGCGGCCTTGGGCGGCGCCGAGACGATGTATCCGGAATACATGAAGAAGCTCAAGAGCGCAGCTAAATGACGATCCGTAACGTAATGCCACGCATCATGCTGGCCTCATCAGCCGTTGCCGCTGTATTGCTCATGTTCGGGCCGGCGGATGTCGCCCGTGCCCAAGGCAAGGGAAAAGGCGGCGGTGGTAAGCAAGGCGGCGCTCCGGCGGCTCCCGCCGCAACCAGGCCACTGAATCCCGCTTGGGCGAATGCGGAGGTCCACACACTTAAGGTTCAAGGCAACGTCTACATGATCGTGGGCCCCGGCGGAAATACCGCGGTGCAGATCGGCGATTCGGGGGCCTTGGTCGTGGACACCCAATATGAGGAAGTTTCCGGCAAGATCGTGGCGGAGATCCGGAAACTGACCAGCAAGCCCATCCGCTACGTCATCAACACCAGCGCGGACATGGATCACACGGACGGCAACGCGAAGATCTCGCGAGCCGGAGCGCCCGTAATCGGCGGGAACCTGGGAGCCGTGGCGTTCGATAACGGAGCCACCATCGTGGCGCATGAGAACGTGCTGCGCGCGATGAGCGAGGGTCCCGAGGGCAAGGCCGATACGAATGCGGATAAGCTGCCCACAACGACCTTTTTCCAAGGACAGAAAGAGATCTTTTTCAATGAGGAGCCAGTGATCGTGATGTTCGAACCGGCGGCCCACACCAACGGCGACAGCATGGTCTTCTTCCGCCGCTCGGACGTGCTCGCTACCGGCGATATTTTCAACATGGATAGCTATCCGGTCATCAACGTGGACAAGGGCGGAAGCATCAACGGCGTGATCAAAGCACTAAACGTGGTGCTGGACATTACCATTCCCAAGCACGAGCAGGAAGGCGGAACCTACGTGATCCCCGGCCACGGGAGGCTCACGGATGAGCACGATGTGCTGGAATATCGCGACATGGTGACTATCATCCGCGACCGAGTACAGAACCTGATCAAGCAGGGTAAGACGCTCGCCCAGGTGAAGGAAGCGAAACCGACTTTTGAATACGATGGACGGTGGTCCGCGGCCACCGGTCCCGGTTCGACGGACATGTTCGTAGAGGCAGTATTTAGGAGCCTGGCTCCAAAGAAGTGAAAAAGTAGAGGGGGTTATTTTGATGAAAACGAAACTCGCTATCATCGCAGCGGCGGCTGGACTCATGTTTATTGCTACGCCCATGTCGGCACACCATTCCTTCGCGGGAACCTACCTGGAAGATGCCCCGCCGGTCACGGTGGAGGGCACTCTGGTGGCGTTTCTGGTGCGTAATCCACATTCTTTTGTGCACGTGGAAGACGCCACAAAAAAGGACCCTAAAACTGGCGAGCCTATTCGCTGGTCGATCGAGTGGGGCGCCGCCGGGCAACTGGCGCAACAGGGCGTCCGCACCGGATCGTTAAAGGTCGGCGACAAAGTTAAGGTGGTCGGCAGTCCTGGACGCAACGCGGACGACTATCGGCTCCGGATGCGCAGCATCACCAGGCCGTCGGACGGATGGACCTGGCCCGTCGGGAACCAGACGTTCAACTAGACGCTGACGCCGTAAGTGGGGAGGGACCGAAGCCTGAGGACACAAGGAATGAAGCAGACAACACACACGAGACCATGGCTGTCGGTGATGGCGTTATTACTTTCCCTCACGATACCGGTATACATGTTCGCGCAGGGCGGAGGCGGCGGCCAGGGTAGAGGCGGCGGTGGTGGAGGTCGAGGCGGCGGCGCACCGGCGGAACCCGTAGCTCCACGCGCCGCGGCTCCCATCGACATTACGGGTTACTGGGTTTCGCTGGTGACGGAAGACTGGCTATATAGGATGGTGACCCCCGCGAAGGGCGATACTGCGAGTGTGCCGCTGAACAATCAAGGTAAGCAGGCAGCGAACAACTGGGATCCCGCCAAGGATGAGGCTGCGGGCGAGCAGTGCAAATCCTACGGAGCGGCAGCGATTGTGCGCGTTCCCGGACGGATGCACATCGAGTGGCAGGACGATAACACTCTAAAGATCGATTTCGACGCGGGCACTCAGACCCGGCTCCTGCACTTCGGCGGGACGCCCCCTGCTTCGGGCGACGCAGGGTATCAGGGTTATTCGGTCGCGTCCTGGGAAGGATTGGGCCGGGGCGGCCGCGGCGTGTTCGGATTGCCGGGCGGCGGCGCCGGACTTACGGGTGGTCCGGAAGTGGCGAAAGCGGGTCCCCAGCCGGTCCGGCCGGGTTCGCTGCACGTGGTGACGACGCACCTGAAGCCCGGATATCTGCGGAAGAATGGCGTGCCGTACAGCGCGAATACCGTGCTGACGGAGAATTTCGACAAAGTCACGGAACCGGACGGGGAGACCTTGCTGATCGTCAGTACGATTGTGAACGACCCACAATACCTGACGCAGGAGTTTCTCACCAGTACTCATTTCAAGAAAGAACCGGATGGATCCAAGTGGAGCCCGTCGGCGTGCACGGCGCGGTAGCTCGGAAATCACCACGCGAATCTAAGTTGCGTTTGGAGAGTAACGTATGAACCTTGCCCACATCCATCTTTTACTGAATCATTTTCCGACGGTAGGCATGATCATTGGGATCGGCTTATTCCTGCTCGGTCTGGCTGGAAAAAGCGAGGATCTTAAACGCGCCAGTCTGGTGGTGTTCCTGGGGATCGCGTTGCTGGCGCTTCCTACTTATATGAGCGGAAACGCCGCGCAGGAAGTGATCTGCAAAGGCCAGCCCAAGGCTCCTTGTACCGATCCGGGCGTATCGAAGGCGCTGATCGAGAAACACGAGGGTGCGGCGCTGCTGGCGCTGGTGTTCATGGAACTCACCGGGGCGTTCGCCTGGCTTGGACTCTGGAAGTCCCGTCGCGCCGGACGTTTTCCAAGCGCGGTGCTGGCCGCAGTCGGACTGTTTTCCGTGGCGACTTTCGGGCTTATGTCGCAAGCGGCCAATATCGGCGGCGAGATCCGGCATCCTGAAATCCGGGAAGCGCTGAAGGCCGAAGCGGCTCAGATCGAAGGGCAAGTACCGCTGGGACGCGCGGTAGGAACGTTCGTAATTGCCAAGACGTGGGTATGGGCGACGTGCGAGACTCTTCACTTTGTTGGGTTATGTCTGCTTTTTGGCATTGCTTCATTCGTGGATCTGCGAATGCTGGGGTTGATGAAAGGTATTTCGTTCCACGCGCTGCACCGGATGCTGCCCTGGGGAGTCCTGGGATTCGGCATCAACATGATCACGGGCATGTTCTTCTTTGTGGCGGCCTACGATCAATACACGACCAACACCGTGTTCCAATGGAAGCTGGTTTTGATGATGCTGGCGGGACTCAACGTGCTGTACTTCACGATTTTTGATGAACCGTGGGAAGTGGAAGCTGGCGATAATGCGCCGCCCATGGCCAAGTTCGTGGCGGCCTCGGCATTCGTGCTGGTGATCGGCGTTATTTTCTGCGGACGGATGTTGCCGTTCCTGGGGAAAGCGTTCTAATGCTCCTTCCCGTGATGGTGGTAAGTATCGTTATCGGCGCGGTGGCCGCGCTGGGGATCGTGGGCTATCTGATCGACAAAAGCGCCGACGGGGAAAGGGACTAAATTGTACACGGAGTTTCTTTCTAAGATTGAGCAGTGGCCATTCAGCATGTTGATGCTGCAGGGTCCGTATTCCACGATTTTGTTTCTCCACGGCATCGGGATGGCTTTGGTGGCAGGTTTCGCCTTCGTCATTGCTCTGAGGCTTCTGGGCTTTTCACCCAAGATTCCGATCAAGCCGATGGAGCGCCTGTATCCCTGGATCTGGTGGGGATTCGCACTCAACGCAGTGACGGGTACCTGCCTGCTGATGGGAGATGCTACCACGAAGGGCACGAATCCGGACTTCGGCATCAAGATGGTGTTCGTGTTCTCCGGGATTGTGGTGCTGAAGATCATGCGGAAGAAGGTGTTCGGGGATCCGCAGCTTGATCTGGCTCCGGTTACCGGTACGGCCAAAGGCTTAGCGTGCCTCTCGCTGGTTTGCTGGATCGGCGCGATTACCGCGGGGAGATTGCTGGCGTATGTGGGTCCAGTGTCCGGGCTGCCGGGGTTGACGAATCGCTAACGCGCAGCTATTGATCGAGCAACGCAAAGAACTCCGCGTTGGTTAATCCCGGCTTGGCGGACGATGCTTTTGATAATGTGCTTGGGCAAATCAAAACGTTCGTGATATGGCACGGTGACTCTGCCGGGTTTCGTCGGATGCTTCAGGTGAACGTGAGAACCACTCTGCTCGTGAATGAAGAACCACCTTTCTGCAACGCGCGGATTACTGCGCGCGGCTTTAAGTTGGCGAACTTCGGCCGGCATGCCAGCCTAGACGGAGACTTTCAATTCCTCGATAAGCGGTTGAGCACGCGTAAAGGGATCTCCGGGGATCTCTTCGCCATCTTTGATGAGGGCGCGGAGGTGACATACGATGGCGTCACGCGCCATTTCGCGCGACTCGTCCAGAGTTCGGCCGTACGTCACGATACCCGGCAAGGCCGGCACGATGACTTGGTAACCGCCCTCCGTTAAAGACTCATAGATGACGGTGTAGCCGTGTTCAGTCACAGCTTTGTTAGATCACGCCTTGGGTGGGACCTTGGCTTCGAGCCACCCGCGAATCTCTTCGAATACCACCTTGCGATTATTCTCCAGCATCATGAAGTGGCCGTTTCCGAAGATGCCCTTGTCCTTCAGGTTGAAGGCTTCGGCATCGCAGCCAGCTTGCTTGAGGAACGCGACCACCGGTTCGGCGCGGCGCGTGGAACGCTCCGCCACGATGTAAGCGATGGGGATGCCTTGCAGGTTCTTGAGCTTCTTCACCGATCCGTCGGCTTGAATCCCATCCTTCATCACGAACTGTGAGGGGTCTGTTACCGGAGGATCGTAGACTAAGGGAACTGCCGTTAGAGGCCAGGCCCCGGGCAACATGGGACTGGCGCCTTCGACGTTCAGGATCGCTTTCACCATGCCGGGACGCTCGTTGGCGATCAGCCAACTAGCCGGGCCACCGGCGGAGTGCACCATGACGATCGCAGGACCGATCTTGTCGAGCAGTTGGCCGCCGGCTCGCGCCCATAGCTTCTGCGCCAGAGCGTTGTCGATGGGCGTCGAATTCTGCCCGGCCTGGAATTGATCGATGAGAGGATCGCCGACGTCGGCGGTTCCTACCCAGCGCCGATTGGGCTCGACCGCGGCGCGCTTGAAGTCGACAGTGATGCTGGCGTAGGTAAACACCGGCCCGATGGGACCCAGCGCGTCGGGGTGATAAATCGCCCGGCCGTGGCCCACGCGGTCCATGATGTAGGTGTCGTAACCGGCCTGCACGAAGTAATGCGCCCATCCGGCGTTCCCGCCGATGCCCATGTAGTGCGTGCCCTGCCCCGCGCCGCCGTGAATCAGCACGATTGGGAAGCGATGCCGCTTCTGCTGCGGCTTGAGATATTGCACGAACGTCTGCCCAACGAGAATCGTGCCGGCGGGAATCTTCTTCTCTTCCATGCCGACCCAGAAATACCCCTGGTCGGCAAGCTTCATCTCGGTGGAATCGTCGCTTTTCCTCCTGGGCGCGGTCTTGGGCAGCGGAGCCAGGTGGTTGACGTTCTTATCGAGCCAGGTCAGGATCGGCTTCAGCGTCTCGCGGTTGTTCTTTTCGCCCATCATCAAGTGGCCGTTGCCGTGGATGCCGATGTCGGCCAGCCGAATCTCTTCGGCGTGAACCCCCGCCTGCTTCAGGAACGCGACAGCGCCCGGATTCGGAGTAATGAAAGATGCTTCGGACGTGTAAATACAGATCGCGCAATCCCGCCAGTTCTTGAGTTTGTGCGCCGGCTCTTCCTGGATATTATAAGGACCGATGCCCAGCTTGGCGTCTGCCTCAGTAGGCTGGACTTGCTTCACCTTGACTTGCGTCGGATCCGACACGGGGGGATCGAGCTCCACGGGCAGGTTGATCAGGCCCCAACGATTCGGTCCGAATACGGCTGATCCCTGCGCGCCTTCGACTACCACGATTCCCTTGACCAGCTTGGGCCGGGCTTCGAGAACGTAGAAACCGAACGGCCCGCCCGCAGAGTGCGTCATGATGATGGCGGGACCGATTTTATCCAGCATTTCCGCGCCGTTTTTCTGCCACACGCTGACTTGGGAATCTTTGATGAGGCCCATACCATTGCCAAAGGATCCGCCTTGCGAGGCGACCAATTGGGTCAGCTCGGGCGTGCCCACTGCGCCGGTTCCCGGCCATTGATTGTGCAATTTTGCGTTCGGTGAATTGCCGAATCCGCGTCCTCCGGCGGGAAGGTTGGCTCTCTGGGGAGTGAACAATCCGGAGATCGATTCAAGTGTCTGCGCCCCGGGCCATCCGCCGTGCAAATCGGGATGATATGGCGAGCGGCCGTGACCGGGGCGATCGACAACGTAGACCTTGTAGCCTTCCTCAAGCAGGATGGTCGCCCAGCCGCGACGGCCGTCGGGCGTACCCATCCAGTCAAGACCTTGGCCGCCGCCGCCGTGCACCAGCACGATCGGATAGGGATGCCTGACCTTGGCGGGGATCTGATACTCGACGTACATCTGCTTGCCATTGACGACCGGACTAGAAGCGCCCGGCATTGTCGCGCGCTCGATGCCGACCCAGAAGAAGCTCCACTCCGCGATATCGAGATCCGGTCCACCAGTGGCGGCGGCGACGGCTTCGGGACTAGCCATCAGACCAGCGATCCCGGCGCGAACCGCGAGGCTGGTGGCCATAAAATCGCGGCGGGTGAACTCAGACGGGGCGCTCTTGGAAGGTGGTTTCGATCTCACTTGGTCGGCTCCTTTAGAGAGGGTAACGAATCACCTATAGAAGGTGGAAGAGGGTTTACAGCGAAGACGAACTCCTCCACGGGCTTACCGCCAATGAGGTGTTCCTGAAGGATGCGTTCGAGGACTGGGGGAGTGGCCGAGTGATACCAAACGCCCTCGGGATAGACCACGGCAATGGGTCCGTGCTCGCAGATCCGCAGGCAGTTGGCTTTGGTTCGATAGACGCAGCCGTCAGCGCCGGTCTGCTTCTTCTGGCTCAAACCAGTTTCTGTAAGCCGTTTCTTCAGGTAATCCCAGGACGGGCCGGAGATTTCGGGCGGAGCGCACTTCGGCTTGGTCTGTTCAGCACACAGGAAAATGTGGCGCTGGATCTTTCCAATTCCGAGGTTGCGGGCAATTTCGGCTAGACGAGTTCGGACATCATCAGAAGGCAATTGGAGGCTACTCCGATCAGCCTCCAATTATACCCGTCAGATTCGGAGTTGCCCCCGCTCGGAGGATTATCAGTTAGTGTTCGCAGAGCTGAGAACCGACGCGACCTTCGAAAAGATCTGGCTGATACTGGTCGCAACGCCCGGCATAATTGCACCGGCAGCGACAGCAACGAAGCCAGCCATTAAGGCATATTCAATGAGATCCTGACCACGGGTGTCTTTAAAAATCCGGAGTTGCAAAAGTAAATGTTTCATCGAGCATTCTCCTGGGTATTTGAATTAGGGCTGCAAGGCCGCTCGCATTGACGTTATCAAGTTCAGAGGCGAAGATGAATCCTCCAGAAGTTACATTTTTGTCTTAGTACGACTTACTTTCTATACCGAGACGGTCGCTACGAAAACTCGTCGCAGCTAAGAGAAATGTCCGAGACGACTATGCGGAGGCGAGACGACTAAACGGCTCACGGCACATGAATAAGCGTGTTGGTCGTCCTCTCTTGTTGTGCTCCCAACTAGCCGTACGAATTAAAGGTTGTTTCGCGGAGGAAGACAATCAATCAAGCGTCCTGATCTCGCTCGCCACTGAGGTAATAATGAACAGCAGGCGTAACGATGAGTGACAAAATCATCGACGCCACCAATCCGCCAATCACGGCGATGGCAAGTGGCTGCAGCATCTGGGATCCCGCGCCGATGGCGAGCGACAACGGAATCATTCCAGCGATGGTCGCGAGCGCAGTCATCAAGATCGGTCGCAGCCGGCGTTCTCCCGCAAGAATCATGGCGTCGCGAGCGGAGGATCCTTCAGCCCGGAAGCGTTGGTCGGCATCGAGCAGCAGGATGCCATTTTTGGCCACGATACCGATCACCATAATCAAACCCATAAAAGACGATATGTTGAAGGTCTTCCCCGTGACCAGGAGCGCGAAAAATACGCCGCATGTGGAAAGCAACGCCGACGCGAGAATCGCCGCCGGGGCCGCGAACGTGCGGAACTCGAACAGCAATACAGTAAACACCAGTACTACAGCCAGGGCCAGCACGACGAGAAGATCGCGGAAGGACTTTTGCTGTTCTTCGTAGGTGCCTCCATATACGACGCGAATTGAATCCGGAATATGCAGGTCCGTCACGGCCTGCTGCACCAACTTGATGCCCTCGCCCAGACTGACGCCTTCGAAACGGCCCGTCACCGCCACACGCCGCTGCAGGTCCTCCCGGATGATCTCGGTCTGGCCGCTTTCGTTTTGAAAATTTGCCAGTGAGCCCAGAGTAGCGGTCTTGCCGGTCGAGCTGCTGGTGATCAATGTATTTCGGATCTGGTCCAGCGACGTGCGCGAGTCATCCGGGAAGCGCACGCGAATCGTGTAAGCATGGTCATTCACTACGACCGGCGTGGTGGATGGCTCTCCCTGCAGGATGGCGCTGGCGTCAAGTTCGATTTCCTGAGGAGTAAAGCCCGAACGGGCGGCTATCACAGGATCGACATTCATCACAATCGCGGATCCACTGATCGTATTTTCGATGCCGTCCTTGACGTCCGCAACTTCCTTGATCTTCTTGATCCTATCGGCTACTTTGGGAGCCCATTCCTCCAGAAGCTTGGGGTCGTTAGAGAACAGCTTCAGCTCGATCGGTTCGGGTGAACTGGTGAGATCGCCGATCATATCCTGAAGAACTTGAATGAATTCGACGTCCAGCTGCGGATATTGCTTGTTTACTTTCTCTCGAACCTCGGAAATGATTTCGTCGATCCCGCGATCCCGGTCACTCTTCAAGCGCACCGAGAAGTCGCCAGTATTCGACTCGGTTACCGCGGCCAGACCTAACTGCATTCCGGTGCGCCGCGAAGTGCTCTCCACCTCGGGCGTCGACGCGAGAATCTTCTCGACACCCAGCAGCACACGATTGGTATCGGCCAGAGCCGATCCTGCCGGCATGATGTAGTCGAGAATGAACCCACCTTCATCCATTTCGGGGAGCAGGTCGCTGCCGAGCGCCCGATATCCGAAGAACGAAGCCACAATCAGGAGGACGCACGCCGCGGTCAACACAAGAGGATAAGCCATGACAAACCGCAGGGCGCGCTCATAGCCACGCGTAATCCGTCCCATGAATCCCGCGGCCGCAACATGACCGTGCGGATCCGCAATTTCAGCCGGCTGACCGGATCTCCGGCGGCGCAAAAGGTAATGGCTGAGCGTGGGCGTCCACGTCAACGCCAGCATCAGCGAAGTAAGCAGTGCCGTGCCGACGGTCACCGCCAGCGCGCGAAAGAATGTCCCGGTAACACCGGTGATCGTGATCAGGGGCAGAAAGACTACGATCGGAGTGACGGTCGATCCTACCAGAGGCACGCGGATTTCACGCAGCGCACTGCGGATCGCTTCACTCCGGCTCTGTCCAGAGTCGCGGTGAAGGACGATATTCTCCACCACCACGATAGCGTCGTCGATCACCAACCCCACAGCCGCCGCCAGCCCGCCGAGCGTCATCAGATTAAAGGTTTGTCCCAGGGCGCGCAACGCGATTAGGGTAATCGCGATGGTTGCAGGAATTACCAGGGCAGCGACAAGCGAACTTCCCCAATCGCGCAGGAACAAAACCAGGATGATCGCGGCGAGCGCCAGACCTATCAGGATTGCGTCCCGCACGCTGCTGATCGAATCGCGCACCAGGGCGGATTGGTCGTAGAACGCCTCCACCTTCACGCCGGCCGGAATCGTTTTCCGGATCTGGTCCAACTCCTGATTGGATGCGTCTGCTACGGCCACCGTATTGCTATCCGCCTGACGGAAGATATTCAGGAGCACGGCCGGCTTGCCATTAGCCGTTACGATCGTATAAACAGGCATCACGGAGGAGTGCACCGTGGCTATATCGCCGATCCTCACCGGAACGCCAGTCGGGGTGTTGCGCACGACAATGTTCGCGATTTCGGCCGGATCGCGCGCCTGCCCGCTGACCAGCGTCAAAGAGAGCTCGTGATTATTTTCGATCAAGCCCGGCGAATCAATCATGTTGCTTTTCGATACCGCGTCCAGAATCCCCGGGACCGTCACGCCGGCCTCTAGAAGCTTGGCTGGATCCGGCTCAATCTGGAACTCAGGGACGTTTCCGCCTTGCAGTACTACACTCGCGACTCCATTCACACGATTGAGGCGCGGCTTGATGGTGTAGTTGGCAAGCTCCCAAAGATCGCTCTGGGACATGGTGTCGGAGGTCAGGCTGTAAGCCAGGATCGGCATCAGCGCGGCAAACGTCATGCGATTTGCGGTGACCTTCGCAGTGGGCGGGAGTGAAGGCTGCACTCGCGCCAGCGCGGCGTTGACGTACTCCAGAGTCTGGAACATATCCACGTTCCAGTTGAAGAACAGGCTGACTTCGCCAGACCCGCGGCTAGTGGTGGAAATCACCCGTTCAAGTCCCGGCACGGAATTCATGGCTTCCTCGATGGGCCGGGTGACTGTCACCTCCGTTTGATTGATGGGTGACACTCCGTTGTCGATACCGACGACGATTTTAGGGAAGTCGGTGTTAGGAAAAACGGCTACAGGAATGGCGAAGGCGAGATAGACGCCGACGGTGATCAAAGTCAGAATGACGAAGATGACGGGGCGCGAAAAGCGCGCGGTCCAGTGCTCGGCAACCACGTCGCCGGCTGGAATGATCGAGTTAGGTTCGCTCATTCCTTCTGGCCCTTGGCGTCCTTGCCCTTCGCATCCTTGCCCTTAGCGTCGTCGGCTTTCGCATCGTCGCCACCGGAATCATCGTCGTCGTCATCCTCAGCCTT